>Ga0315909_10000921_pt1 | contig 39499 bp, 30 predicted proteins | sample LakEriMetagenome_11_FD_203527 | JGI IMG/M metagenome (GOLD analysis project Ga0315909, IMG submission 203527) | Freshwater fungal communities from buoy surface, Lake Erie, Ohio, United States - Buoy 2 MA125 | ecosystem: Environmental > Aquatic > Freshwater > Lake | place: USA: Lake Erie, Ohio... | reverse complement strand
TATCCGATGATCTGTTTCAACGGTCCAAGACCTCGCGAAGATGGGACTTATTCCTCTGCGACCAAATACGACCTGATTACGGTCATCATCCACGAAGTAGGTCACAACTATTTTCCGATGATCGTCAATAGCGACGAGCGGCAATGGTCATGGATGGATGAGGGTCTCAATACGTTCTTGCAGTACCTTGCCGAACAGGAATGGGAGCAAGATTACCCATCCCAACGAGGGGAGCCGGAATTGATCGTCCCGTATATGCAAAGCACGAATCAAGTCCCGATCATGACCAACAGCGAATCGATCATGCAGTTTGGACCCAACGCGTACAGCAAGCCTGCAACGGCTTTGAATATCTTGAGGGAAACGATTCTTGGGCGAGAGCTTTTCGATTTTGCGTTCAAGGAGTACGCGCGTCGATGGAAGTTCAAGCGTCCGATGCCGGCGGATTTCTTCCGGACGATGGAAGACGCCACGGCCAGGGATCTTGATTGGTTCTGGCGAGGTTGGTTCTATACTACAGACCACTGCGATATCGCGTTAGACAAGATCGACGTCTACATGGTCGATCGCCGCACGCCGGATGAAATCGCAGCCGATGAGAAGAACAAGAAAGAGGCACAGTTGCCGACGCTCTCGAAGAAGCGAAACAAGGAGCTGGTCAAACGAGCCGATCAGTTCCCTGAGCTCAAGGATTTCTACAACCAGTACGATCCCCGAGCTGTGACCGACGAGCAACGGGCTGCTTATCAAAAATCGCTCGAACAGATGACCGAGCATGAAAAAGAGCTTTTGGCCAACACCGATCGATTTTACCGACTTCAATTTCGAAATATCGGGGGCTTGGTGATGCCTATCATCGTTTTGCTGACCCACGAGGACGGATCGACCAAAGAGATACGGATTCCAGCCGAAGCTTGGCGAGTCGATGCAACGGTGTGCGACACGCTGGTGATCACCGCCCAGCCGATCGTCAAATTCGAGCTCGATCCATACCGCGAGACCGCAGACATCAATCGGGACAACAATCACTTCCCACCGGTGCTTGAGCCGACCCGATTCCAACTGTTCAAATCGCAGCGCAGGGGATCGGAGGACAATCCGATGTCCCGAGCCAAACGGGCACAAGAGGCCAAGGAGGCACAGCAAGCTAAGGAAGCACAGCAAGCTAAGGAAGCTAAGGAGGCCAAGGAGCCATCTAAGGAGGTCACGGACAAGCAGCCGCAAGCACCAGACCAGGGTGGTCTTGGAGCGAAGAAGAAGCAAGAGAAGAAAAAGAAAAAACGCCAGCTTAGCCCGGGAGTTTAACGAACGCGTAGCGACGAAAGCTCAGAGATCATGAGAATAGCGAATCGAATCGGTTTTTTTGGAGGCTTGCTTTGGATCGCGTTGGGATGGGTCGGTGCACAGGCTAGTCATCCGTTCCACGTTTGCATCGGCCAGATGCGACACAACGCGCAGAGTGGCACTTGGGAGGTTTCCCTGCGGATGCACCCGCGTGATTTGGAATTGGCGTTATCGGAATTGCACAAGGAGAGTGTTGCAAGGGAGTCCGAGAACTTTTCCAAGGTGGCCGTTGATTTCTTGCAAAACCAATTCTTTTTGATCCATCTTTCCGACGCGTTGAGTACAAAAGAGATCGCCGAGCAGATATCGGGATTGGAGCCGATGAGATCTTTGGAGCGGGAATCCAACAGTTCCAGCGATACCGATGGGAAGAGGAAGCTTCCACGAGAGAGCAGATCGACGTTGCAGTGGGTAGGTATGGAGAGCGAGCGGGGTTGGTTATGGATCCATATGGAGCTTGTCCCTCCTGAGTCTGCACCGTCGGATGGGAAATTGTATTTGGTGCATCGTATATTTCTCGACCGGATCGAGATGCAAGAGAACAGCGTCGCGATCTTGCATGCACCTGGGAGTCGAGGTTCCTTGCAATTCAAAAAGGGGGAATCGATCAAGCCGTTGGCAGTACCGCTTGAGGTTGCGCCTAATTAGCAGTCCATCTGGGTCCATCCGCGTGCATCACATTGCATTCTGCCTCTCACTGTATTTCCTCACTGTTTTTCCTCTGTCTGTCTTTCCCTCTGTGTGCTTTGAGTCTCTGTGTTTCAACTCTGCATTTAAAAGACGTTTGCACGACATGGGTGCAAAATAGCAACTTCCTCGCCGTTGGCTGCGGGTTAAACGATTGTTCGTGCAACGCATCGGATTTCGTCGTACTCGTACTCAGCGAAGCGGTACTCAGTGAAACGGTACTCGTACTCGATGGCTGTTTGAACTGCGACGATGCCGATCGTCGATCGAGGCGGTTCGAATGAACTTGCGGACCAATGGGTCGGATTGATTTATCGGATCGATTCGATTAGGAGCACGAGGCACTCGTAGCCAACACTGCAATGAGCCCCCGGGGGGAGGCGGGCCGAGCTCTTTCCAATGGCCAACTCGCTGGATTGAAATCGAGGATAACTCGATGAATGGCATAGGGGAATCCGCCATTATTCCGCGCATCTGACCTTAGATTCTTGTTTCCTTTAACCCCCAGACTTACACTCGATTTATCAGAATCCCTGGTCCAAATTCGTGGATGTAGGTGCTGTGGGCCCAAGGAACCCGCTTCTGAGGAGCATACGTTGCTTGCGATCGAAACCGGATCCTCTCCATGATTCGGTGTTTTGATTTTTTTGTTCTCCCTGCTTTGTTCTCGCTGTTTGCGGTCCCTTAGGATCATCGCCAACTCTCAAAGTTTTCCTTAATCTGCACCAATGGTTTTTGCGGTTCGGACACTCCGATCGGAGACCCTGAGGACCCCGTGCGCCAATTTTCCACACCATTTGAAGAAACAAACCAAAGATGAAATCAATCATGCGCAAATTGAATATGCAACGCTGGAGCTGTTGCACGATGATCTGCTTGTCAATCATCGGTATTGACGCGAAAGCGAACGCCGGAGTAATCACCCTTGTGGATCAAAACCTTGCCGATGCGATGAGTATCACAGGACAGACCGGCATGACTAGCGGAGTCACCGTAACGGAGACGTACGCTGAATCGACGCTCATTCCCTACAACTCCTTAGTTCCGATCCAACCTGATGCTGGTCACTATGCAGTCGTAACGCCCGGCCATACCTATTTCGACAAAGTCGTCACTTTCAGCGGGTTTGCCTCGAATGAGATCGGTTTGATGACGTTCGAGATCACCAACTCGACACCCTACGATTGGAGTGATTACCACTTTGAAATTTGGGACACAAGCTTCACAGTACGGGAGCAAGCACCTTGGGCCTTCCCGAATCCCCCAGCCTTTACATCGCCCCTTGTTTCGGATCAGTTCACCGGTTTGTCGATCCATCCAAACGTTGGCTCTTTGTATAGCTTTCCAGGCTCTGGCGAGCGGCATGAAGTGGGGGTTACTGGAATCTACACCCTGAGGATGGAGCTTTTTTCGTTCGCAAGTAGCTCTTCAGGACAGTTCGGACTTCGACAAGTAGCCACGGTAACTCCTGAGCCGGCCTCGATGGCTATTTTCGGGATCGGAGGCAGCATGCTGATGTACGCTCGTCGACGTCGAGACCGCTCGGCTTCCAAGGGTAATGGACCTATCTAGGTTTCCAGTTTTGTCGAAAGATAACGATCTTTTCGGAGTCGGTCGCAAGGCAAATTCTCACTCGGGCTGGCTTCAAAATTACCGGAGTTTTGGGGCTGGCCTGTGTGGTTTTTCATTTCCAAGGATCGGTTGCAATGGTGTCAAGGATCGAGGTTGGCATCAAGTCGCAACCGCAAGCGAGCTTGGTCTTGGAATTCTAAGCTCATATCTAGGCATTTAACGAGTCCAAGAATTAACATCAACGTATCGAACTCCCGTTTGGCCTCGACGCGTGTTGTGCCTTTTTCGACCATGTTCTGCGCGATGATCGGATTGCTGTTGATCTGCAACGCTTTCTGAATCGATGCTCCATCGGCCTCTAGCCGAGTCTGCACTTGTGCGGTTTGCGAACCGGCATCCACCGGGTTTTGCCCAAGGATCGATTTGGCGCAATCGACCGAACTGCATAGCACAACCCTGTCGTCGAGGAACGCTAAGGTGGGCTGGAAATTGAACTGGATCGGAAGTCCATCGGGGTACTTGCGATCCTCCTCGACGACAAATTGCGAAGTGTAAATCGACACCCCATTTTGCTCAATCGTGTCCTGTTCCAATTGGGGCTGTCCTTCCTGAGCTCCAGCCACGTTCAGGAACCCGATGAAACTCTGGAAGGTTCTCTTCAACTCCCGTTGCAATTTCGCTGGTTCCTTCAACCGTGCTACCATGCCAAAACTAGGTAGCTGAATGGTGGGTTTCAAAGCAGATTGGTCGAAACTTCGCTCGGCCGCAAAAATCTGCAACTCTGGCTCAATCGCACTGAGGATATCGCTTCCGAAATCCTTGCCCGCGAAAATGGTCGTCAATGTATTGTCGGCCTGTGCCAATTGGTCGTTGACGTCCTGATTGAACAAATCGCCGGCTCTGAGCCACATTTGGGCCAAGTCTCGGTAGGTAGACAGTGTGGCAAGTGCACCTGGGACCTTCGGCCAATTCGGCGCAAGTCCTTTCGCATCAGGCCCCACGTAATGCTGCCTTGCTTGGCCGTACCAAGCAGGATCGGAGGGACTTTGAACCTCTAACGCGATCCCGTGCTCATCCATCGTCATCGACGCATGCATCACCTGCGCGTTTGCAAGCACACTCAGGACACCTCCGAGGATCAACTCAGCACCGAAGTCGTTGGCTTGTCCACGGAACAGGTCGTTGTCTTTCATCTGCTCTCGGATACGGGCAAGATCGATCCATAACTCGGCCATCGATCCTGTTGCCTGTAGTTTCTTGCTGGCTTCTTGATACCAGGGAGCCTGCGATAGTCCTTTTCGATGGTCGAGTTTGTGATCGACGACGGCTTTAGCAAAATCTCCTTGGTTGGTCACGAGGACCCAAGGTCCAAGTTTCGCAAAGATTCCGTTTTGGATTTTATAGGCTTGCACTCCGCGATATTCGGTCGACTTGATCGGGTCTGGATTGCCCTTGGACTTGGCGTCCTTTCGCAAATAATCGAGCGCTTTATCGATGTAGTCATCGAGCCATTGCTCGCTGCGTGTGTGCAGCATCAGTGCCACGGCTTGGGTCTGCGAATCGATGGCCACGTAGGCACCGCCGTCGCTTAGGTCTTTCGCTAGTTGATCGAGTTTGAGGCCGAGGGCGATTTCGGCGATGGTGATTCCACTGCGGGCCTGTAGAGCTTGAGGGCTGCGCCAGAGTCTTTTGAAACTCTCGGTTTCGACCCAACTTGTTCTCAAAGGGTGTTCGAGCCATTGCTCAACTGGGGCGATTTTCCCAAACAGAACCGTGGTTTCAGGGAGCCAATCGGCAATTAGGTTTTCCGAATCGCTTTGAACCGTAGGGCTAGCACCTTTCGGATCGTTATCCTGAGCGCCAAGAACCCCGGATAGGCTTCCGCCGAGGTTCGCCACAAGGACACTTGTTGGCAGGAACAGCCACCACCCTAGGCACGCAAGTAGGTGGGATTTGATCTTAAGATCTACATGGAGCATTAGAATACCGGACTGCAATCGAGAACTATTGCTGCGGTGCGGTATCGACAGGTTTGTTGGTCAGGTGCACCAAGGTTTCCCGCAATTCACGAACCTTCAGCGGCATCGGGATCATTACATGTCGATCCGAAGTGTTTGCACCTCGAACGATGTGCTGTTGCTTTGGATCTACCAGAAGTATAGCCGGAATCTGCTTGGTGTGCTCATCGGATACGAAGCGATTGAAAGCATCGAGGGCGTTATTGCCCAGGTTCGTGGCGCTGAGGATCAGGCAATTGGCGGGGTTGGATTCGTCGGGAGAGAATTTCGCTAAAGCTCGCTCCGGATCGCTGTAAACGAGCACACGGTAGCCTCGTTTTTTGAGTTTCTCGCGCAGCAGATCCTGGAGCTCTGCTCGATTCTCAACGACCAAAACCGTCTTTCCTTGACCTTCGAGGATATCCTCGGGCTCCAACACATCGGCGGGTTCGACTGAGCCTACCTGTGTCGGTGCTGTCTTGCCATCGGTTTGCCCGGGATTGTCTATTTCACGCTGAAGCTTCTTAAGTGCCGTGTCGACATCAGCAAGGATCTGTCCTGGGTTTTGATACCGTTTCTCGGGATTAAACTCCATGGCCTTGTGGCAGATAGCATAAATGGTGTCTGGAAGTCCTGGAGCAACATCGTGGAGCGATGGGATCTCGACGAATCGGGTGATGTTCAATCGCATCAGACGGTCTCGAGTCTCGACCAGCGGAGCTCGCCCAGAAACGATGTGATAAAACATGCAACCGACGAAGTAGATGTCGCTTCGATGATCCCCTTTGCGTACCGCGGTGCCTCGCTCGAGGGCTGCATAGTCGATTGCCCGAGCACTCGGGCAATCGGCAATCGCCTCGGGTGACGATGTGTCGGCCAGTGCCGCCAATCCAAAGTCCACCAATTTGCAACGACCACTGGAGTGAACCAGGACGTTGGATAGTTTCAAGTCTCGGTGGGTGATCCCTTTTTGGAAGGCAAAATCCAAACCCGAACAAATATCATGCATGATCTTCAAACCATGAATAGCCTCGAACTTCCCTCGGATCTTAAGGATCTCTCGAAGGGTCTCACCCTCGACGAATTCCATGACTAGGTAAGGGGCACGCGGATCATTGACGATGTCATAGATGGTAACGATGTTCGGATGACGCAGTTCCAAGCCCATGCGTCCTTCTCGCAGGAACTGCTCGATCTGGACGACTTGGTCGCGGTGTCTGCGGCGCAGGACCTTGACGGCAACGACTTTGCCAGACTCGCGATGCACAGCCCGGAAGACTCGGGCAAACGTTCCAGCACCGATCATGTAAAGGACCTTGTAGGGTCCGTAAAAGTACCCGAGTCGCTCTCCGGTGAGCATCCGCTCCAACTGAAAGTTGGTGATGGTCCCTTTGCGAAGCAGATGCGATTTGACCTCTTCAAGGGTGACTTGCTCGGTACGCAACTCCCCCCACAAGCGATCGATTTGAGCGGGTGTAGCGAGCTCAAGATCGATGCAGCGTTGGGTCAGGGAACGGGGAGTGAACTCCATGGGTCGATCGGGTCGTTGTAAGGGGGATGGCGGATTGCAATTAGAGTAAGCAGAATCGATGCGTCGGGCAAACGCTAAGCTCGACTGCGGCTGCAAATCCCCTGGAAAATTTCGGCATTCTCCGCCTCGAAGCTCCCAGGAAGCTTAGGAGGCATCCGGGCCGAATTCCTCATCGGAGAAATCGCTGGCCTGGCGTTGCAAATCGTCTCGTTCCCGCCGGGTCGCTTCCAAATCAAACACGAGGTACTTCATATCCAACCGCAGTTGACCGATCGATTCCTGGACCATCTGAAGGATTTTTCGTCGACGATTCGTGCTTTCGAGAACCCGTTGAAACAGAGGTTGCAGGAGGAGTTTCGTCTCGGTCGAAAGTCCGTCGATCGCCTCTTGCATCTCCATGAGTTCCGCAGGGAGTTCCAGGTTGGGAAGTTCGGAAATAGTCGATTTCGTGTTCATTTGAATGCTTTCAATACTATCAACGGGAGGAGGGCAAAGTTCGTCTGGTGGCACGTGGGCCTAAGCATGTGGGCCAAAACGGTCAGGTCTGTAACAGTGATGTCTGTAACGGTCAGGGGCAGCACTTAAAAAATCCTCAAGTTGTCTGGTGGGTCTGCCGAAGGCTGATCGTCGACGGTCTAGAATGCTTCGTAAACCCTTACTAGTCAAGAATTTATACAATCGGACCAGCCGTTACATCCGGCACCATCGACACCCCTTGGACAGGACGAACGGCCGCCAGATTCGACTAGAGAATTTCCCCAAGTCTTGATAGAAGCAATAGTTGCGTCAACGGAATCCCCCCTGAGAGCCTGCGCTTATGCTTCTTGAGCCGGTCCATGATTTTTCTGTCACAAAGTTCCAGCCGAGTCCGATTAGTTCGGCTGGCTTGAGGTGGATCGTTCCATGGACTTTTCTGATCCGGGCAGCCTTCCTGGTCCTTTGGATTCTTCAGTTGGCCGAGCCTATTTTGGCACAGCATTTCGATACGTTCGACCAAGGTTCGGCTCGATTCGTTCTTTGGCGAGATGATGCTCGCACCGTGATGCGGACACCGGATCGAATCGAGCCGGGAGTCGAGACGATCGAGTATACCCATGGTAACGGATCCTTCGTTTACCTGATTACCCCTATTGAGCCCTGCGCGATCATCCCTGAGCTCAAGGCGGCGATTCGCATTCGAAGCGCGCAGGCCGGCATTCGTATCGGTATGCGGGTGGTGTTCCCTCGCGCCAGGCACCCAGCGACGCATTCGGCCCTGACCGAAGTGGTTTTTGGATCCCCGCACGATGGAGCCGGACGCTGGTCGACCTCGTCGATCAGCGATGTGTGGAATCTTGTCGAGGATCGTCAGCGCTTTCTCAGACGCTTGTTCGGCCCGGATATCGATCTTCGCGAACCCTATGTCGACGCGATCCTCTTGAGTGTTTACGGATACCCTGGCACTTCGAAAATTCAAGTCGACGAGTTGAGTATCGATGGGATGATCGCTCCAGGGACGCTCAGCGATGAAGATCTTGCTGGTCCTGCGGCGATTGCGATGGAGCCGCCAGGTGAGCGGCTTCGGCGTATCCAACAGAGCGTACCTCGCTGGATCCAGCATCAAGGCGAGAGTCTTGCCTACCTCCAAACCTTGGGCTTCAACGGCGTGATCTCTCGCAATCCAAACGACCCACTTGTAGCACAGCAATCGATCGAGTCGGGGATGGGAGTCATCGCACCACCTCCCTCGATCGTCCCGACCGAGGAGCAATCGGAGCGCTACGCGCATGTGAGCGCATGGCTGCTGGGTTTGGCATTGAATCAAAGCCAGATGGATTCGTCTTTGGAACGCGTCGCGATGATGAGTCGCTATCCACAGTCCTTATCGAGGCCCATGGTCGCAGAAGCCTGGGAACTACACGGATCCTATAGCCAATTGAGCGATTGGCTCGCGGCTCCCATGCCGCTTGCTACCTCGGTGCGGTCGGCCAAAGAAGCTTCGACGATCCTCAAAACCGAATTGCGTCCAATTGCTGGTCGGAATGTCCCGATGACATCGCTTTGGACTCAGCTCTCAAACGAGTGGCTGGCGCAGAGAGTCTTGGCCTCAGAGTCCCTCGGTCGATCTCCATGGCCGATTGCCGACCACGATCGTCTCCAAGCTCGATTGCAATGGATACGAAGTGTGATGCAGGGGTCGAGGGGATGGATTTTCCGATCTCCATTTTCATTGGACTCAGGCGACCAGACTGCATCGATCCGTGCAGAGTCCTACGCGAGCATCAATCAGGAAATTGAGCTCTTTATGCCATGGATCCAGGCTGGCGAATCGGATTGGGCCAACGTGGCGGTCAATTCCTCGGAACATACCGCAGCGATCCTACAGACCCCGTCGAGCCAGTTGGTTTTTGTCATCGCATCGGGAGATTACGACCAGCTATGCAGTCCAGCCCCGGCCTCTGAACGCATCGAGGTCACCATCCCTGTGACGGGCCAACCTCGCCAAATCTATCGCATCACGCGTGGTGTGTTGGAACGGGTACCTATCAAAAACATCCCTGGTGCGATGGTCGTGACGATCGACCGTCCTGCGATCGTCGAGCAATTGGTGACCATGGTCGACAACGGACCGTGGAGTTACCTCCAGGCTGCCTTGACCCGCTTGGGCCCTAGTCTGATCGAAAGTCGCATCGACACCGCAACGCAGTTGATCACCTTGGCCCAAATGACCTTGGTCTCTCGCCAGTTGCCAGCATCGGATGCCGGTTGGGAAGCGGTCCGCGAAGCCCAATCAGCCCAGCGAGCATCCCTTCAGTATTTAGCGAATTCCGAATTGGCCAAGGCTGCTGAGTATGCCGATACGGCGACTCTTTTGGCTCAGCGAACCCTACGCAGTAGTTGGCAAGTAGCCAAGGAGCAGTTCCCTAGCGTCAACAGCAGCGCCTTGGTCGTCTCTCCCCTGTCGTTGCCTTTGCATTTCGAGCTCGATCGGGTCTTACAAGGCCGTCGTTGGCAACCTGCACCGCTGGCAGGTACACCCTTTGTGGATCTCTCGGAATGGAAGCAATCTGGTTGGACCAGCAACCACCGTTTGGTCGAGCAGATCGACAGTTCCATTCAGATCGCAACCGGAGCAGGTCCTAGTGGTGAATCCGCGATTGTCTTACAAGCCACGAGCAGGACCGGACAACCGATCCCGAGCGGTTATGCTGGTACGAGCATGCGAGTGACATCACCGAAGGTTTCATTGCCTGTCGGATCGCTCGTGCACATCGAAGCCTTGGTTCGGGTCGAATCGTCCCCGTCGGAGTCGCAAACCGGACTGTTGTTTAGCGACAACATGGGGGGCGAAGCGTTAGGCCAGTTGGTATCCACATACGATTCGAGTCAGGCTTCCTGGCGACGCGTCAGTTTGTTTCGGATGATTACGCTCGAGGAGGGCTTGGAACTGTACTTGGAAACCCGAGGTACCGTTCGAGCGTCCGTCGCGAGCATCAGTTTGGAATGGATCATGCCCACGCAGAACCGGAACTTACCCATCAGCACGAGCACCGAGTCGACGCTTTTGGTCCCGGGTGCTAGTTTACCGGGTGGAGAAGCATCAGGCTTAGACGGACCTTAGAGTACATCAGCAATCCATGGCTGTTGTGTGAGCCTACCGTCGAGCTTGCCCGGCGAAGGCGTAACTTGCAGCTATACATGCATGTCATTTTTGGGAGCAAAGTTGGCTTGACGTGCAATCGGGATAGATTCGAGCTGCTTCCAGGAAGCATTCTTTGGCAACGCTGATTCTTTGCATAAACCAATAGCTTTGGCCTAGCATGACGCAAGCTCGGTAGCAATCGCGATCGATCGAAAGGACCTGTCTACAATCTTCGATCGCTCCTGCGAGTTGTGAGGTGCACATTCGGACCGATATCCTGAGCAACCAAGTCTGCGGATGCTCTGCATGGGTCGCGACGAGCTTATCGACCATCCGGTTGGCGGACGTCCAATGCGAATCGGCCATGGAGTCTTCGATTTGCTCGGCGAATTGTCTATGCCAGAGACTTCGAACCCGGAGCAAAATCTGTTCTCTTGCCCGGTCGGCTTCGAACCGTATCGCCGCGTCGGGGTCTCTGAGCAAAGGACCTAAAAAGCGGCATTCGGAATGTTGGCCGATCCAGCCTAGGCCCCAAACCGCGGCGCGTCGGATTTGCGTATCGCGGGAAAAAATCAACCGTTGGAGCGTGCAAACCGAGTAGTCTTCTGAAATGGCCTTAGAAATGAACTTGGACTCATCGCGACAGCGATCATCGCGGCGCGCAGGGCCGGACTGTTCGTTGTAAAATGAAATCAGGTTTGTCAGTCGCGTGTTCATAGGATTGGATCTGTTGTCCGTCTTGGGTTAGATTCCAGGATAGTCAACCTGGGGCCAATCTCAACGCGATTCGATGATTCTGCTTAAAGTAACCAAAGATCGATCGCTCCTCTTGACTTTCATCGAGGCTCGAACTCCAACGGATCCTTCCTCCAGTTCCAAACTCCTTGCGGTTGCCTTCCTTTATGCATCCTGAAAAACATCGAGCACTTTGTCATCGAACACTTTGGTTCCTTGGCCTCTTGGTTTGTTGGTTTTCACACGGGGTCGTGCAAGCTCAGTCGGTCCATCCGTTTCGTACTCCCCAAGCCATCGGATTGACCAGTCAACTCCGGGCTGTGTCCGGAGTTGCTGGTAGCAAGTTGCAATTGCCTTTAGGGGATTGGGTCCAAACCACACTCGTCCTTGATCAGATCCCCGTTTGGCTCGATCGCCGCATACCGAAGGATCATGGATTGAGCATCGAGATTCCCAAGGGACAGAGCAACAAAGAAGTCCTCGAGAGGGTTGCCAAAGAGCTCGATGCAGAGGTTGCGATGGTGGATCGGTACATCGCGATCGTCCCGAAGGGTAAGGCAGGTGCCATCGAGTGGGCTTACTGGAATTTGGTCAGCGAGCCGAGCGATCCGAGATTGCGCGTCGCTCGAAAGGACCGCTTCGAGTGGTCCGATGGAAGCGACACGCGAAGCATTTGGAAGTCGTTTCTCGATCAGTATCGGCTCGGTCCAATCGCCGAATCCCAGGTGCTCGCTGCGACCATCGACCGGTGGCCAGCCGGACGACTCGAGTCGACGAATATCGCTGCGATGGCAACTCTTCTGCTCTCGGGCTTCGACCATCGCATCGACTGGCCAGCGGCTCAACCTCCGAGTCTTGCGCCGCTCCTGGAGGGCGGTCCTGTGCGATTTCGCTATACATCGGAGATCCCGAAGGTCGGCAAAGTCGCTTGGCAGGCTTGGCGTTCTCGTTGGCCTCAGGCGACTGTTGAGCAGGTCGGATCGGTCGCGACGGCTTCATCTCAAACGGCCGCTTGGGATATTCTCGCACCGGTCGCAGCGCATGGTGAGCTCGTCGAGCCCTTGGCTCCTGCGGCAAAGCCTAAACCGGTCTCACCTGGAGGTCAGGCCAAGCGCTATACCGGTCGATACCGAGGAGAGATATTGAAGATCCTAACGAGTCTTAGCCAACAGCTTTCGCTCGAGCTTCTGGCCGACGAGCTCACGACCGAGCTTTCAAGGCGTGAGGTCGATGTAAGCTTTAGCGAAGTTTCGCTCGAAGTGTTATTGGCTAAGCTCGGCCAAGCATCCGGATTGAAGCTCACGGTCGAGGGCCCTGCGATGAAGGTCCGAGCATCCGACCCGTAAGTGAACTGGCATAACTCCCTCGCCGTTGGCTGCGGGTTAAACGATTGTGCGGGCGTCCTAACAGGCGTTAGAGGATCCCGAATTTTTCAAAAGCTCCAACGGCGGTCATGCCTCCACGGATCGCGTCTCTGACTTTGTTTTCACCGTGAACTTTTGCCAGCGCCAATCGCAATACCTCCAGTTCGACCTTGCGAGGAACGACGACCACTCCGTCGGAATCGGCAAAGACCAAATCACCTGGAGCGAAACCGACGCCGTCGATTTCCACAGGCACATCCAAATCGATCACGCGTTGGCGATGGAGGCTATCGTAGAGGCAACGGCCTTTGGCGAAGAGAGGAAATGCGGTGGTCTGGATTTTATCGACATCGCGGACCGCACCGTCGATGATCGCACCGATGCAGCCACGATTTTTTGCTGCGGTTGTGAGCAACTCGCCCCATATTCCCGATCGCATCGATCCGCCGGCAGCAGCGATCAATACGTCATCGGGCTGGCAATCGTCGACCGCCTTGAGTTCTAGTTCGTAGGGATTCGGATCGGTATGAAACATATCGGCCCAGAGGGTGGTTTTGCACCGACCGACCAACAGTCCGCTACCGGAGTGCCTCGGGAGTGAAATCCGTGGAGATTGATGGTGCAATCCGACTTGATCGAGCGCATCGCAGACGACCGCACAGTAGAGCTCTTGGCGCATTTGGTCCAATGAAATCAGCATCCCTAAACCTCTCGGATTCGAAACTTCGCAACGGCAGTGGTTCCATTTAGATGGAAGCAATTTGGCATACAATACTCGAAATGCAATCGGATTCCCACCTTACATCCTCGACGAGTCGACTTATGCATCGCATCGGAATTTTAGCACTGCTTCACGAGTCGAACACGTTCATCGAGTCTCCGACGACTCTCGAGCGGTTTGTTCAAGACGTCGCGGTTTTTGGGCAAGACCTACTCGATAAGTTTCGCGCGAGCCATCACGAAATCGGAGGATTTATCCAAGGCTTAGGCGATGCGCAGATCGTTCCAATCGGGGCCTACCGAGCTACCCCGGCCGGGGCGATTACCCGCGAAACATGGGAAACGATCGTCGAGGATTTGCTCGCAAGGACCGGCCGAGCCATGCCGCTCGACGGTCTATTGGTCGCAGCCCATGGGGCGGCAGTTGCAGAACATGCTCGGGATGCCGATGGGGATTTTCTATCCCGGCTTCGGGAACTTGTGGGTCCCAAAATCCCTATCGTAGCAACTCTCGATCCGCATGCGAATCTCTCGTCCAAGATGGTTGGAGCCTGCGATGCTCTGACCGCTTATCGAACCAACCCCCATCTGGATCAACATGCCCGAGGGCTCGAAGCTGCAAGCATGCTACTAGGGATCCTCAGAGGTTCGATACGACCGGCGATCCATGCGGAGTTCCTGCCCATGATCATCAATATCGAGCGTCAAAGTACGGACGAACCCCATCTGAAACCCATCTATGATCTTGCCGATGCCCAACTCAAAGACCCACGCGTCCTGAGCAACAGCATCCTCTTGGGGTTCCCTTATGCCGACGTGCAGGAGATGGGGTCCGCCATTGTCGTGATCACCGACGACGATCCAGCCTTGGCTCGGCGGCTGGCCAAAGAGCTCTACGATGCGCTGTGGCAAGCCCGTGAGTCGATGGAAGGGGTATTGATTTCGGTCGAGCAGGCGCTGGACCATGTCGAGCAACATCCGGCAAAACGATTCTGCTTGCTCGACATGGGAGACAACGTCGGAGGGGGATCGGCTGCCGACGGAACGATCCTTGCGCGAGCCCTTGCCGATCGCAGGATCGGTCCGAGTTTCGTATGCATTTATGATCCCCCAAGCGTCGAGCTTTGCCAGCGCGAGGGAATCGGGCAATCGATCGAGCTTAGCCTAGGAGGAAAAACCGATGCGAAGCATGGCGAGCCTTGGAGATGCAAGGCGACGATTGCAAGCTTCCACGAGGGGAAATTCACCGAGGACCGGCCCCGGCACGGAGGCATCAGCCAATTCGATCAAGGAGCTACGGTGGTCCTCCAAGTCGACGGATGTCCGATGACCGTCCTTGTGACCTCGCGCCGCATGGTGCCTTTTAGTTTGAACCAATTGAGCTCCTGCGGGATCGACCCAAAGTCCTTTCGCGTTTTGGTCGCTAAAGGAGTCCACGCGCCGCTGGCCGCCTACTGCGAGGTATGCGATGGATTCCTACGGGTCAATACACCTGGTTCCACCTGCGCGGATCTCTTTGAGTTAGACTATCGCAATCGTCGCAAGCCGCTTTACCCTTTGGAAAAGCTAACCTAGCGAGAGCCTTCGTACCTTGGTCACAAAACACCATTCTCTTTAAAATACGAAATCCTCCCATGACCCAACCCTACCGGACCTTTCTGCGTTCCCTTGTTTTGCCACGGATCATCGGTTCTGTTTTGCTCTTGGGCGTGGGCATGGGCATGGGACTGGGGATCGGCTCGGCCGAGGCACAAGAGCCGATCAAGCATTCGTATTTGGTGATGGGAGCCAAAACGGCGATCCTAGGAGAGGACGGCAGTGCGACTTGGGAATACTCGGGGGGATCCCGCGACGGATTTGTACTTCCCAACGGCAATGTGTTATTGGCTTTCTCGGATCGGGTTGAGGAAGTAACTCCCGACAAGCAGATTGTGTTTCGGTACCGACTCAGTCCAGAGAATAAAGAGATCGGGACCGCAGAGCGCCTTTACAACGGCAACACACTCGTGACGGAATTGGGGCCCAAGCCAAGGCTCTTGGAGGTCGACACTCAGGGTTCCATCGCGACACAAATACCCTTGGAGCCCGAGACCGACAACGCCCACATGCAAACGCGTATGGCAAGGCAATTGCGAAGCGGAAATTACTTGGTCCCTCATCTCTTGGCCTTTGCGATCAAGGAATACACGCCCGAGGGGCGCGTCGTAGGGACATTGAGAACCGATTTGGAATCTTTGGGTGGGCGTCCGGCTGAGAACTGGCCATTTACGGCCATTCGACTCGACAATGGACATACCGTCGTGTCGTTGACCCATGGCAACAAGGTCGTCGAAATGGACACCAAGGGAGAGGTGGTTTGGAAGGTGACCAACGAGGACGTCGGCGGATTGTTCAAAGACCCTTGTGGTGCGCAAAGGCTAGCCAATGGGAATACCGTGGTCGGATCGCACGGAGCCAACACGGGGATTTCCATGGTGGAGCTTACCCGTGAAAACAAGATTGTATGGACCAGCGATCATCCACTTGCAGCCGGGGTCCACCATTTCCAGATCCTGACGACCAATGGAAAACGGGAACCTAGCAGACCTATGAGATAACTTCGAAGATGGCTTCGACCTCGACGGCCGAGCCGGTTGGGATTTGGGCAAAGCCCAGAGCGCTTCGGGCGTGGAAGCCATCGGTATTTTTGCCGTAGATTTCGTGAAGTAGATCGCTGCAACCGTTGATCACGAGGTGTTGTTCGTGGAATTCGAGGGTCGAGTTGACGCAACCTAGGAGTTTCAGGACACGCAGGCCGTTGAGCGAGCCGTGAAAGTTCCAGACGGAGTTTAGAATTTTCTCTGCGCATTGCCGGGCGGCGATCTTTCCTTGATCGACACTGGTCCCGGCCCCGAGTTTGCCTTTGATATCGCTGACGTGTCCGGAAGTGATCAGGAGGTTTCCAGTGCGGACGACCATGGCCAGGTAGCCTGGTTCTTGTTTGGAGAATTGGACGCCGAGGGATTCAGCTTTTTCTTGTGGGGTCATCGGGGATGTCCTAGCCGGAGGTGGTTGACAAACAGGGGATCGATCGAGTGGTTTCCAGTATATCGTCCGTGCATGGGGCCGCAAAGTTGCTGTCGGTCATAGGCCCGGCTCTGGTGAATTGGTGGAGGGGCCCCGGGGGAGTTGGAGGATCGATTACTTTTTGCCTAATTTGCGTTTGCGGTCGAAGAATTCCGTTAGGATCCTGCCGCATTCGTTGGCCAGGACACCGCTGATGGTTTCGCAGCGGTGATTGAGACGTGGGTCATTGAGAAGTTGAAACAGGGATACGACGGCCCCGGCTTTGGGGTCGAGCGCGCCGTAGACGATGCGAGGAATCCGGCTTTGCAGGATGGCCCCTGCGCACATAGGGCACGGTTCGAGGGTCACGAACAGTGAGCACTCGAGCAATCGCCAGGAGTTTAGGTGGGAGGCGGCTTGGGTAATGGCGATCATTTCGGCATGGGCCGTCGGATCGGCGAGTTGCTCGCGTTGGTTGAAGGCGCTTGCGATGATTTTGTTTTCGTGGACGATGACCGCACCGACAGGTACCTCGTCTTGCTCGGCAGCTTGTTGGGCGAGTTTAAGTGCCTGTCGCATCCAGTGTTCATCGCTAGGTACATCGCTGAGCGATTCGAGTTCTTGGCCCAGAAACCAGGGCTCGTCGTCGAATTCCATCGGGTCGATTTGGTTCATTGGGGTCGTTGTTTCCAAGCTTCCAGGCGTGCGGCGCGGACGTCATCGGAGCCAGTTTTCAAGGCGATTGAGCTAGGGATAAAGCCCCAGAGGGCTGAATTGCGGACAGTCGGGAAATGCAATCGGTAGTCCATTCCAGCGATTTGCATGCAGGCAAGCAGCGCCGCATCGCGAAGTTCGACCGTAGCCAAGGGGCGATCCGGTGCACCGGGGATGGGTTGCCGAGGGACCATCAGGCCCGGTGGATTGAGCGAGGAGATCTCTTCGCACACATCGGTGTTGTCGAGCCATTTTTCGAGTAGCGGAAGGTCTTCGGCTTTTCCGAATTTGAAGAAGACCTGGAAGGCTCTGGCGATGTCTCGTGGCTCTATCGGGTCGACTGGCTCGTTCGGGACGCTCGGATCTTTGGCGGTTGGATTTTTGTTGGATTCGTAGGACAGGAGCATGCGTTTGGCCAAGCTTCTGACGGGCGATAGGTTGGCTTCGACCATGATTTGCAGGGCGGTGGTCTGTTCGTAGCTTCCGTCGATTGTTCCAGCCCATTGTTCCATCATGGTTTCGATCGGGCGTTTGGACTGCGGGTCTCGAAGGCATTGGTTGTAGGGCGCGCGCAGGAGGATCCGCAGGGCCATGGCGGCGATTTTGGAATCTTCGTCCCCTTGGGACGCACAGGCGCAGTAGAGCAGGGCCAGTCCATCGGACTTGTCCCCTTCGGTCCGTCGTATCTCCGAGTCTTGGATGCGGCTGAGAACCTTACGCCCCCGTTCGGTAGCGAGTTTGGGGTCCTCGAGCGCCTCTTCGACGAGTTCTGCGTGGCGTTCGTAGAGTTGCAGGAACAAGCGTTTCGAGCTGCGGCTCGGGCCGGCGACACGCGCGAAGCTCGACCAGCCGTGGAGTCCGTGGTCGTTGAGGATATCGGGGTCCCGAAGAAAACCGCTGACGATTTGCTGTTGTCGTTCGGCTTTGAGCTTTGCGACGACGCTTGAGAGTCGAACGGTGATTTCCGGATCCGTCGATCCTTTGAGGAGCTCCTGGAGGTGGTCCAATTGGTCGGTCGAAAGCTTGCTGAGTTTCCCGGAGGCACGATCGCGGACTTCGAAGCGGCTGTCGCCGAGTTCTTCGACCCATTGCCTGAGGGTGTTCGCGTCGGGGTTGAGCCTTGGCTCGGGGTCTTGGCCCAGCGCCGACAGAGAGCTAATCCAGAGCAAGCAGGCGCTGCGCAGCAGACAGCCGATCCAGGCTGCAGAGCCAATCCTAGAGGGGAGTTGGCTCTGCGGGGCCGGTGTGCTGGGCACGGGTTTCCTTAGCACGGGGATCGCAAGCATAGGGTTGGGTTGCTCGTCAGGGGCAGGCGATTGGGGATAGGGTGCAGGGGCATTTTATCCGAATTCTATCCGGCGGTCTTGCAAGAAGAGGAGACCGGAGGGGGGTTCTTGGTCCTGGAGGGAATCGAAAGGAGGGATTTTTGGAAAAAAGGGGCCCTGAGGCTGAACCTTTGTTTTTTTTGATTGTCTAAAAGACAGGGTCGATGTCGAAACATCGACTGATTGAACTTTGGTTGTTTTTTTCGTTTTGATCAGCTACTATTCGACTGGCTCTACGGTATTTAATCGTCCGATGAGCCTGTGGTGGCTCATCGGAGAGCAACCGACTTTTTTTGTCCCATCTCATGCTGTGCCTAACAGGTGCAGGAGGATGTCATGCGTCTTGAAACCACTGCCAAACGATGGAATCACGTTTTTGCCAAAGAGCAAAATACGACGATCGTTCAAGCATGGAACGTCATGAACACCCTCTTGTCCTATCTTGAGTCGCAGGAGGGAAGGATGGCGTTTTTGAACAGGCCTCTGGGGTGTACGCGCCCCTCGCTGGTCGGTTCATCGGGGGCAAGGTCCGTCATGCATAGGAGTCCGGTGGGTACAAAACCGACCGGAATATGCAGACGGCAAGATCGCTTCGCGATCGGCTCTTGGTAAATGCGTTTCATCCTTTTGATTTCAAAAATTCGAATTTCCTGAGCATCCCAATCGGGTCTTGGATTCGAAAAAAATCCCTCAGTCACTTGGCACTCGATCTTTTCGCTGGCGATTTTGAGCATCGGTCGATCCGATCCGAATCATCGCTGTGTGAAATCCGATCGCTTCGTTTCTCAAAGAACACGAAGAATGCTTTGCATCATGGAGCAAAAAACATGGCCGATTTCATTCGAATCGACTACAGCATCCTGAGCGTCGCTGAATTAGTCACCGCTTCCTTGGCCGGTGATCGTGACGCTTTTGGCGAATTATTTCAAAGGCACGAACGGCAGGTCTTCGCGATCGCTTATCGGCGACTGAGCGATCGGGACGAAGCCGACGAGATGGTCCAGGACGTATTCATTCAAGCTTGGCGCAAGTTACCGCAACTGAGTCAAGCCGAAGCGTTTTCTGGGTGGTTGCGGCAGATTACCGTTCGCATGTCGATCAATCGAGGAACGCGTCGGGCGAAGCTGGCGTTTATCGATCAGGAGATTTTGGAAGCTACGGCCGAGCCTGGGCAAGACGCTCAGGCCGAGTTGGTTCGCGAAGAGACTCGCAAGCGATTGCATGAGCAGTTGGCCCAGTTGAAGGAGCTCGACCGAGCCACGTTGGTCGCTTACTACATCGAGGAGCAGAGCATGCTCCAGATGGCAGAGCACTTCGGAGCACCGGTCGGGACCATCAAACGCCGTTTGCATACTGCAAGGCAGCGATTGGCCGTGGCCTGCCAAGACTTGGCCGCTTGCTAGTGGACTCGATGTCCTGGTTTGGCTCCGGAGTCGACCCCCAACAGGAAGACTTCGGAGCCGCCGGCTCCGGCGGCCGTGACCATCCCCTCGCTGAGTCCGAACTTCATTTGCCGGGGTTGTAGGTTTGCCACGATGACGACCAAGCGGTCTTGGAGTTGTTCGAGCGAGTAAGCGGCTTTGATCCCTGCAAAAACCGTGCGAGTCTCATCGCCTCCTAGGCTGACGGTCAACTTGACCAACTTCTTGGCCTCAGGGACTTCCTCGGCCTTGATCACTCGGGCGACCCGCAGATCGACCTTAGCGAAATCTTCGATGGTGCAGGTCGCAGCCAGCGGTTCGGCGACTAGGGGTTCGGCGACTAGGGGTTCGATTCCTGGGGCTTGGCCAGGGTTGCTTGTGCTCACTGCGGTCGGAGCGGTCGGTGCTGCGGCCGACGTCGCTGGGGTTGCAACTAGGGTTTGAGACTTGGATGCTTCTTTGCTTTCGTCGATCATTTGCTGGACTTTCTTGGGGTCTACGCGTTGCATGAGATGTTCGAACTTCGAGATCTGCGTCCCGACGAGTGGCTGTTGGCTATCGTTCCAAGCGACAATTTCCCGATTCATCAATTTACCGCACTGGGCCGATAATTGCGGCAAGACTGGGGTAAGGTAGACGCACAATTGCCTGAATAGGTTCAGGACGATGGTGCAGACTTCCTGCAAACGGACGTGTTGCCCGGGATCTTTTTTCAGGGTCCATGGAGCGGTATTTTCGACAAAGGCGTTGGCCGCGTCGGCCAGTTCCATGATCAATCGCATCGCTCGCGAGTAATCTCCTTGCTCGTAGGCTTCGGCGATTTTTTCACCGGCTAGGGCACCGGCTGCGAACAGGCCGCCATCGTGGGGGTACTCGACACTAAGGCCGTTGGCTTCGACAAACCTCGCGGTACGGCTGGCCAAATTGACGACTTTGCCGACGAGGTCTGAGTCGACTTTGGCGATGAATTCTTGGAGGTTCAAGTCGATATCTTCGGGTCGCGATCCGAGTTTGCTGGCATAGTAGTAGCGCAAGTAAGACGGATCGAGCAGTTCGAGGTACTTGCTGGCTCGGATCATTGTGCCTTTGCTCTTGGCCATCTTCTCTTTGTCGACGGTTAAGAATCCGTGGATATGGACAAACGAGGGCAAGGAGTAGCCGGCGGACTTGAGGACTCCGGGCCAAAACAGCGTGTGGAAGTAGGTGATGTCTTTGCCGATGAAATGGTGGATTTCGGTTTGATCGCTTTTCCACCAATCGTCCAAGTTCTCTTGATGCAGTTTGCACCACTGCCAGGTCGAGGCGATGTATCCGATGGGTGCATCGAACCAAACGTACCAGTAATTCCCGGGGCTATCGGGAATAGCGAATCCGAAATAGGGTTCGGGGCGTGAAACGTCCCAATCGCGAAGGGGTTTGCCCAGGAAGTGACCCTTGAGGTAGTTCGCGATTTCGGGTTGGAGGTGTTGGCCCGATTGGGTCCATTCGGTCAGGAACCCACGGAGGGCGTCGAGTTGGACGAACAAGTGCTTGGCGGTTTTCTTGATCGGTGTTGCGCCCGAGAGGGTGCTGACCGGATCGATCAGATCGCTGGGCGAATACGTTGCGCTGCACTTGCTGCAGTTGTCTCCATATTCGTCCGGGGACTTGCAGACCGGACAAGTCCCTTTGACGAAACGGTCGGCCAGGAAGGTACCGGCTTGCGGATCGAACAACTGCTCGACATCGGCTTGGCGTATCAATCCCTCGGATTGGAGTTTTGCCCAGATCTGGCAGCACAACTGATAATTCTCGTCGGAGTTGGTCGAGCTGTAGTGATCGAATTGGATGCCGAATCCGGCGAAGTCCTTTTCGTGGGCGGCTTGCATCTGTGCGATGAGTTCGAGTTCCGATCGACCTTCTTGTCTAGCCCGGATCATGATCGCCGTTCCATGGGTATCATCGGCGCAGATGAAGATGCAGCGTCGACCGGTTAGCCTTTGGAAACGGACCCAGATGTCGGTTTGGATGTACTCGACCAAATGGCCGATATGGATGTGGCCGTTGGCATAGGGCAAGGCGGCGGTGACCAGGAGTTTCTTGCCACTGTTTTTTGGATCGCTCATGAAGGTCTGCTCTGGAGTTGCCTGTGCCTTGGCCCACTTGCGAGAACTCCTCTAGGAGCACTCTTGGGCTTCGGGGGGCAGGGTGTAAGGGCAAGGAGGGTTTTCGGATAAGTTTATTCCCTCGGCGTTTTCCGGGTAGTCCAATGCTCGGTCGGATCCGTACTTGGCCGCATGCCGGTGGTAGATTCCTTTTGGGAAGGGACAATTCGTCGTGCTTCGGGTTCGCGATTTGAGTATGATGAACTCCGGTCTTTAGGATAGGTCAAACCTGAGAGTCCCCTTCGCCAACCCCCCCGATGTTTCGATCATGAATCCTTGGCAAATCCATCAAGCCCGAGTCACGCGTAGGCAACTTTTTGGGAAAAGTGCAACGGGCATTGGCGCTGCTGCGTTGGCCTCTCTTTTGGGGCGTCAGACGCTCCTCGGGGCGACCCAAAGCGGCTCGAGTCGAGCAGAGGGCCAAGCCCCCTTGCCGGGACTACCGCATCATGCACCGACGGCCAAAAGGGTGGTGGTGCTTTGGCAAGGCGGGGGGCCATCGCACGTCGATCTGTTCGATGAAAAACCCGCGATGGTCGACTTTGCAGGCAAGGACATTCCTGAGAGCGTGCGAGGAACCACGCGGCTCTCGACGATGTCCAGCGGATATGCCAAGTGGCCTTGTTTGCCGGCCATTAAGCCCTTTGAGACCTATGGCAAGTGCGGCATGCGACTGAGCAGTATGTTGCCGAAGATCGGTGGAATCGCCGACGATATCACCTTGATTCGCTCGATGTACACCGAAGCGGTCAACCACGCTCCAGGGGTGACCTACTTCATGACCGGCGCCCAAGTGCCAGGAAGACCCAGCATGGGAGCTTGGCTCTCCTACGGACTCGGGAGCGAAACGGATAACCTGCCGACATTCGTCGTGATGACCTCGAGCGACCGGGGCAAGACCTGCGGTCAGTTGTTCTTCGACTACTACTGGGGAAGTGGATTCCTGCCGAGCCGCTATCAGGGGGTCCGGTTCCGAAACACCGGCGACCCGGTCCCTTACCTGACGAATCCCTCGGGTCTTTCTCGCGAAGCTCGCCGCGCGATGCTCGATGATCTCTCGGAATTAAACGCGATGCATCTAGAGGATTACGGCGATCCGGAAATCGATACCCGAATCGCGCAGTACGAAATGGCCTACAGGATGCAATCGAGCGTGCCAGAACTCTTGGACTTTTCCAACGAATCGGCCGCGACGATCGAACGCTACGGATCCGATGCGTTGAGCAAGGGAACTTTTGCGAACAACTGCTTGATCGCCCGCAGGCTTCTAGAGCGAGGGACCCGGTTCGTTCAGCTCATGCATGCAGGTTGGGATCAACACAACAATCTCTACACGCAATTGGCCGATCAGTGCAAGGATACCGAGGGACCCGCAGCGGCTCTGGTGCAAGACCTCAAGGAGCGAGGTCTGCTCGACGATACGCTGGTGGTCTGGGCTGCGGAATTTGGACGAACGCCGTTTGGTCAAGGCGATCCTAACAAGCCCAATGGCCGAGACCATTTCGGAAAAGCGTTCACTTGGTGGATGGCCGGCGGCGGAGTGCGCGGTGGCCATGTCGTCGGTTCGACCGACGATTTCGGTTGGAACATCACCGACAAGCCAGTGCATGTGCACGACATCCAAGCGACCATCATGCATCTTTGCGGGATCGATCACGAGCGATTGACGTACCGATATCAGGGGCGCCAGTTCCGTTTGACCGATGTGCACGGGAATGTCGTACGCGAGGTCCTCAAGGACGCATGATCGTGCTTCGCATCGGATTTCGTCGTACTCGTACTCAGCGAAGCGGTACTCAGTGCAACGGTACTCGTACTCGCTTGCTGTTTGAACATCGGCGATGCCGATCGTTGATCGAGGTGGTTTGGGGGAACATGCAGACCTATGAGCCGGATCGCTAGATTAGATCGGATCGATTACGAGCACGAGCACGAGCACGAGCACAATGTTCCAACTCCATGCTAGATCGTTTGCGATCCGCTAAGCCGAGGAGTTGACTCTGGCGCAAGTCAAAGACGAACGATCGAGGCCTTCGTCTGCAATGCTCGGTTCTGGCTGTTCGTCGTGCTCGTGCTCAGCGAAGCGGTACTCAGTGCAACGGTACTCGTACTCGCTTGCTGTTTGAACATCGGCGATGCCGATCGTTGATCGAGGCGGTTTGGGGGAACATGCAGACCTATGAGCCGAATTGCTAGATTAGATCGGATCGAGTACGAGTACGAGTACCGCGATGCTGAGTACGAGTACGGGAAGAAGCACGAACAAAGCATTGGACCGAAAGTCTCGATCGAGTGTTTTTGACTTGTGTAGAGTCTCCTCCTCGCACTCGGTCGATGCGATCAGTAGCCCCGGCGTTCCAGAAGAGGTGGGGGTGCAAATCTGGGGGTGGTATTCCAGGCACCGCTGCTCGGGGGATCGCTGTAGGTTGGAGAGTTGTAGGGAACGTTGCGACTGGTGGTGCTCGGGAGTTGGCCACCGGAACTTATGGGTACTCGGTGGGTAGTCATTCGCGAGGATGCCGGAATCGCCGATCGCGATGGACTGCTGTTGTAGGGGCCTGTGATAGGAACGACATCGACGGTTTGCATGGCCGTGATGACATACTCGCTGACCCCTTCTTGGCTCAGTCGGATCACTTCGTTGACATCGGGTCGTGTCACGACTCCGTTGGTTTGGAGTTGGGCGACGATGACATTCTCGCTCACGCCGCTGCGGACCATGTGGACGACTTCGTCGGTGCTTACGGGGCGACGCACCGGAGCGAGGCGTTGAGGGACACCGCGTGGCACGACCGCCGGGGTTCCGACGATCACGGTCGGTTGGCCGACGTATCCGTAGGGTTGGGCGTAGGTCTGTTGCTGATAGAACTGTTGGCGTTGTCGTTCGTAAGCTTGACGTTGTCGTTCGTAGGCCTCACGTTGTCGCTCATAACGATCGCGTTGGTTTCCTACCAATCCGCCGGCGACGGCACCGACGGCACCGCCGATCAAGGCTCCTTCGGCGGTCTGGTCTTTATGATTGTGTCCGACGACGCCCCCGACGACCGCTCCGGCGAGTCCGCCTAGGACGGCACCGTTTCGGGTGTTTTGCTGTCCGAAAACGACCGAGCCGTGGATTGGACAAGCCAATGCTAGCCAAAGGGTCAGTTTAGAGAAATTTTTGTATCGAGGTCCAAAGGTGGTTTGATCTGTATTCATGAAGTTGGATCCTTGGCTTTCGCATCGCCCTGTTTTCGGGAATCTTTGGACTTAGGTAGATTATCGACTTTTCTGTGGCAAGACTGAAACTTTGTCCCCCCGGGCGTGTTGGTTCTTGGTACGGACATAAGAAACCTCAGGAACCTAAACGGCATGAATCCCTCATCGACGATCGACTCCAAGAGCCTTGCCAATACGATTCAGGAAGTTCGCCGACGCAGGCGACTAGGGTGGCTTATCTTCTCGCTGGTTGTTTTGGGTGTGGGGCTATTGGGGATGTTATTCCAAGTTTCGGGCGTGGGTGCTCGGAATGCAGGAGGGTCCATTCGCCCCGAATTGACCACAGCTTCCATGGAGGTTGCTACAGCTTCTGGGCCCGAGCAGCGCGATGCTACGGCGAGTCCCAACGCGGATGCCGAGGTCGATTGGATCGAGCCCGACGCGTTAGCTTGGCCCCGTTTCCGAGGTCCCAATGGCTCGGGCGTTAGCTCCGATGCGACCATTCCGACGGCTTGGTCCGAAGCGCAGAACCTTAAATGGTCGACGAGCCTTCCGGGACCTGGTTCCTCGAGTCCGGTCTTGACGGATGAATATATTTTTGTGACGTGTTATGTCGGCATCGAGCCCGAGTCGCGTCAGGTCGATGCGAGCAAGCTCAAGCGGCTTTTGGTGTGCGTCAATCGCAAGGACGGGAGCATCGTTTGGAAGCACACCGAAGACGGGGTTCAACCCGAGGATCGCTATCAAGGAATGGGAGTACCCGAGCACGGCTATGCGACGAATACTCCGGTGACGGATGGAAAACGGGTCTTTGCCTTTCTTGGCAAGTCCGGAGTATTCGGCTTCGACCTCGAGGGGAACAAGCTTTGGCACACGAGCGTCGGGACCGAATCGGGGAATCGAGGATGGGGAACAGCTTCGAGCTTGATCCTTTATAAGGACCTTGTGATCGTCAACGCATCGGAGGAGAGCCAGAGCATCCGAGCGCTCAGAGCGTCCGATGGCCAGGAAGTATGGAAGGCTACCGGATCGGCCCTTGAGCTGGCTTACGGGACTCCGATTTTGGCACAGGTCGACCAGCAGCGGACCGATTTGGTCATCGCGGTACCTGGTGAGATTTGGGGCTTGAGCCCAACGACCGGCAAACTCCTATGGTTTGCAGAGACATCCTTGACGGGGAATCTCTCTCCGAGTTTGTTGCTCGATGGCGATACGGTCATCGCTTTTGGTGGTTATCGATCCAGTGGGTCGATGGCCGTGCGGGTTGGGGGTACGGGAGATGTGACCAAAACGCATACGGTCTGGACGAGCCGAAATTCGTCTTATGTCTCCACGCCGGTATTGGTCGAGGGTACCCTTTACTGGATCGACGATAAGGGGACTTTTTATGCGAGTTCTGCCAAGAGTGGCGAATTGATTCAGCGCAGCCGGGTCTCGAACATCACCTCACGAGACCGACCCGTGTACGCATCGGCCGTATCGATCGGTGATCATTTGTATTTTCAGACACGTTTTGACGGTTTGATCGTCGCAACGCAAAACGCCGAGTTGGCTGTCGTCAGTCAGAATCGATTTGAGAGTGACAAGAGCATGTTCAATGCGACCCCGGCAGTCGATCGGGGCGAGTTGTACCTTAGGTCCGACTCGAAACTCTATTGTGTCCGTTCCGAAAAATAACGCTCAGGTTGATAACTTCTCTTTTCTAAGGAAAAACCGCATCATGAGAAAATTTTTGATGGTAGCTGCCCTCTTCGGCGCAGCGACTGGTTCGGGGCTTGCGCAGCCTCCCGACAGGCCGGGTCCTCAAGAGGGTCCAAGACCGGGTCAACCCCCTGAGCGGGGTCCTGGGTTTGGTGGCGGGAATCGTCCAAGTCCCGAGGACTTTGTGAACATGGTGATGCGTTTTGATAAGGATTCCGATGGCAAGCTCGATCGCCAGGAGTTGATGGCGTTTGCTCAAGAATCACCACGTTTTGGAGTCCAAGGTCGCGGTGGCCCAGGAGGCCCAGGAGGCCCAGGTGGCCCAGGTGGCCCAGGTGGCCCGCGAGAGGCCAGGCGGCCTGAGGGAGGCCCGCCGGAGGGCCCACGCGCTGAAGGCCCAGGCAGGGAAGGTCCTGGCAGAGAAGGCCCACGGGGCGAAGGGCGCAGGCCTGAGGGAGGCCCGCCGGACGGCCCACCGGACGGCCCACGCGCTGAAGGCCCTGGCAGAGAAGGTCCTGGCAGGGAAGGCCCTGGCAGAGAAGGACCACGGGGCGAAGGGCGCAGACCTGAGGGTGGCCCGCCGGACGGCCCACCGGACCGCCCACGAGCTGAAGGACCAGGCAGGGAAGGCCCTGGCAGAGAAGGTCCACGGGGCGAAGGGCGTAGGCCTGAGGGTGGCCCGCCGGACGGCCCACGAGCTGAAGGCCCAGGCAGACAGGGCCCAGGCAGAGAGGGAATGAGGGGTCCGAATCCCGAACGACTCGTCGAGCGGGCCATGGAGTTCGATCGTGATGGCGATGGCAAGCTCAATCGCGACGAGCTGATGGAATTTGCTCGAAGCATGCCAGGCCCTGGCGGCCCTGGTTTCGGTGGACCCGGCGGCCCTGGTTTCGGTGGACCCGGCGGCCCTGGTTTCGGTGGACCCGGCGGCCCTGGTTTCGGTGGTCCTGGTGGCGGCCCACCCGGCCTAGGTGGCCCTGGCGGCCCAGGTGGACCTGGTGGCGGCCCTGGCGGACTTGGCGGACCAGGCTTCGGTGGACCTGAGCGTCCACGTCGTCCTGATTTCTAAGTCCGGTTCGATTCCTTAGGGTCGGAAGTTCTCCACGACGCCCACCGAGTGGATCCCCAAGGCTCTGAGGGCAGAGCATGCATTTTCTAGAAGGTCGTTGGCGCTGAGTTCGGCGTCGACGACAACGATCGCTGCGTGGAGCGATTCGGGGGTTTGGTAACCGACGAGCGATTGAGATTCCTTCGTCAGCACGCAGGAGTCGAGAATCACTAGGTCAAAGTCCTTGGCCAGCCGCTGAACGAACTTGGCCATCCGAGGTCCCTCGGTCTTCAGGAGGCTTAGCGGTTGCGGTTCGGTCAGTGGAAAGATCGTTATTTTTTCTTCGATCGAACAGACAGCCGCTTCGTCCATCGAAAGCTTTTCGCTGATGCAAAGGTGCCAGGAATTGGGGGCATCGATTTGGAGTTGGTCGATCAAACTTGGGTGTTGCAGATCGGCATCGACCAAGGCGACCTTCAAACCGGCTTGGGAAGCGGCTCTTGCCAGATGCATCGAGACGGTCGATCGACCGACGCCTCGTTCGCCGCTGGTGACAGCGAGTGTTTTCAGGCCTGCGCGATTGGAGGTAGCCAAGTGTTGGCTTACTCGTCGCATCGACTCGGAGTTGACTTCTTGCAGTTTCAAAACGACCTCGGGCCAGCAGAACGCGTCGACTTCCCAGCACGGGCAGATCGGCTCGGGGGAATCCCAAGGTTCCATCGGCGCAGGGGATTGTTCAAGCCGCTTTCGGACGTTTTGGGTCGGCAAAGCGGTTTCGCTGTCCCAGGTGCCAAGAAACGAGACCGGTGTTTGACTCATAGTGACTCTTCCTGTGGTGGGCCAAGGAACAAGGATAGACGGGGGGATGGATCAACGAGGCTTGTCATTGTGTCGGCTCAGTGCCGATGGGTTGGTACGGTGTAGGTGGAGGGGGGATCTCCATCGAGGTCGGTCTGCTCGGGAGAAAATCGCCGTTGTAGCTATTGGCTTTGTAGTTGTTGGTTGGAAGCGTTTGGGGCTGAGGCAAGCTCAGCGGTTCGTACTTCTGGCGAACGGGAGGATAGGTCTCTCCGCTGAGTGGAACCGATGAGGGGGAGCCGGGTTCTCGGTTGGTCAATTCGACCGGTTTGCCTTGTCGCAATCGGATCATATCCCGGGTATTGAGTGAAGCGGCCGGGATCGTGTTTGGGACACTAGGTGTGAAGGCCGCCGGTGGGCTGGCCGTTTTGGGGGCCGCCCCCGGCCCAAGAGCCGATCCGAGAGCCGGTCCATTTGGCATCGAAGCAACAGGCAACGAAGCAACAGGCAACGAAGCAACAGGCAACGAAGCAACAGGCATCGAAGCAACAGGCATCGAGGCAACAGGCATCGAGGCAACAGGCAATGAAGCAACTGGCAACGAAGCAACGGGCTGTGGGGCTTCAGGCAGTGCTTGGGCCTGGAACTGGGCTTGTTGGATTTGGCCTTGAGCTCCTTCCGTTTGGTAGCTTAGCGGTTCGGAGATCTCCAGAGTGGGCTTATCGCTGGGGTGAGCCTGGGGCTCGGAGGGGTCGGATTCGGAGACGGATCGGTTTGTTTGTGGGATTAGGGGGACTTGGTAGGAGGCGCGTTGTGGTCCTACGTTGGCGATGATACCTCGTTCTGGGATGCCTCGCTCGGGGATGCCTCGCTCGGGGATGGCATGGAATGAGGAATCTGTTTGCGGGGGAGGGGAGAGAGGGTTTTCCGCGTTGTTGATTTGGCTTGTGCGTTGGGCAGCACGCGAGGATTCGGAGGCTCGATCCGAGTAGAGTTTTGCGCCGATGAGCATGAGTGCCAGCGCTAGGAACCCGATGGCGGCGTTGAGCAAGCTGGCCGATTTTTCTTTTTGGCGTTCATCTCGGCGCGCGTGGGTCGGATCGTTCGGTGGCGAGCCCAGGGGCAATCGTGTCGAGACCGTTGCGATGGGTTCGGGTCTTGGCGCAACGGGAGACGCGAGGGTCGAATCGGAGAGATTCGGGAGTGAAAAAAGGACAGGGGGGAGACTCGATGCGGTTTCGTGCCGCCTCAGATTTCTGGGTGTTTTGGTGGGTTGTCGCGGGTTCATGGTGGGTCCTTTTTCATTCCGTTCGGGGGACACCTTGGTTTGGAGGATTCCGACTGTACGGACCTTGGGCGTGAAAATCTATATCGACTCGGTCGACCGCGACGATTCGTTAAAATTGGTCGATTGGGGTGGGTTTTCCGGTTGGGAGTGCCGGCTCAAGAGAAGTGACAGCATTGGTGCTATCGAAGGACCGATGGCGGGGTGTTGAGCAAGGGCTTAGCCGGAGGTCGATTCGGTGCGGAGTTGTTCTTGGAGTTTCTCGATGCGTTTGGGAGAGACGCTCATGCGGGTGCCGAGTTTTTGGGCATGGATCGAGACGCGAAATTCTTCGATCATCCAGCGGTAATCCAGGAGAGTGCCGTCGGGGTACCAATGGAGTTTGTGTTTGGCGACGGCGAGTTGGCTTTCGAGTTCCGCGATTCGTTTTGAGTAATCTTTGGAGGCTTCGGCCGGAGCCAGATCGGATTGTTGGTCTTTGGGGTGGCCCGAGGTGCGAAGTTTTTCGATACGGAGGGCCAAGGCGTTGAGGAAGCGTGGGATATCTTTGACGAACAGCCATGGGGTGTGCATCGCGTGGGCAGGGTCCATGAGTCCATCGAGTTGTGCGCGAAGGGAGGAGGATTGATCCCAGAGGGGTTTGGGCAAGCTTTCCTTGAGGCGTCGTATTTGTTGGTAGGCTTCTGCGAATTTTGGCAACCAGCGAGCCAGTTCGACCGTTGCGGCTCCAATTTTTTGTACTTTTCCGACCCGGCGTGCTTCCCAGTCGAGGAGGGTGCGTGGGCAGGGTTCGAATCGTCCGGAGTCTTTGGTCCAATTGGTTTCGACGAGAGCCAAGCGAACCATCAGTTGGGCGATGAAGTCGGTGAGTTTGTTTGCATCGAAGCGATCCGAGAGCCAGAGGGTGCATTGGGTCCATTTGGGTAGGAATTGGATTTGGCTTTTGAGTTCGCGTCGTTCTTGGATGGCCAGCGATCGGACCATGGTTTCTCGAAGTTGTTGTTCGGCAAGGTGTGGGAGGTCGTAGATGGTCGTAGAGACTTTCGCATCGTTCCAAAGGAGGCTCGGGTAGCGTTCCATGCGAACACCGCCGATGAGTTCGATGATTTTTTGGGGGAGTTCGGGGATATCCCAAGCTTGCATGTGGGAGCGTTGCCAGGGGTAGTTGGTTGCGGGGGCGTTTGGAGGCCGATCGGCTTTGGGTTTCGAATCGAGTTGCACGTGGGCGGTTTGTTGGATGGTTGTCCATTCGCGAGCGACGGCCAGGTTGTTGCCTTTGGTATCTTTGAGTTCGATACGAAACCGCAGATGTTCAGGGAGCGAGGTGGGGTTGAAGTCGGCGCGTTGAACTGGTTGTCCGATATGTTTCGAGCATAGATCGCACAAGCTTCTCCAGAACGGTTCGGAGCGGGAAGCCGCATCGAGCATTTTTGGGAGCAGGGATTTGACGGTATCGGGGATGGGGACGAGTTGGCGTCGCAGGGGTTTGGGTAGTGATTTCAGGAGTGCAGCGAGTTTTTCCTCGAGGAGTCCTGGGACGAGCCATTCGAGTTTTTCTTGGTGAAGTTGTTCGACGAACGACTCGGGGACTTCGAGGGTCACACCATCGAGTTCGGAGCCGGGTTCGAAGCGGTAGGAGAGTTGCAGTCGGCTAGTAGGACCTACTTCGAGTTGATCGGGGAAGTCTTTAGCCATCGACCTTGGATCGAGTTGCAGGTCGAGAGAATCAAGCGACAGGAAAGGAGGGGATTTGGTATCTTTGAGGGTTTTGTCCCATTGTTCCAGGGACACGCGATCGACGACATGTTCGGGGATGCAATTGCGGTAGAAGTTCAGCAGGGCGAAGGAATCCACGACGCAATCTCTGCGTCGGGTTTTATCCCCGATGCGTTGGATTTGATCGAGGAACGACCGGTTATGGCTCCAGAATTTGGCGCGCGATTCGAGTTGCAATTCTGCTAGGCCGTGTTCGATGAGCAGATCGCGAGCGAGTTTAGGGTCTAGGGGAGCCAGGGGCACGGGGTGTCGATTGACGGCAGGGAGTCCGAGCAATGAGCCGCGTCGCATGACCATTGCCGAGCCTTGTTTGCGGCTAAAGTGGGGTTCATCGTAGGAGAACTTCAGGCAGTGTCCGAGGACTTTTTCGATCCAGGTCGGATCGATGCGAGCGTTGGTCCTTGCGAAGCGGTCGTGGGTTTCGACGATTTCCGAGCAGACGATCCACTTGGCGTTGGAGCCTTTGAGGCACGATCCTGGCCACAGGAGCAGTTCCATGTTCGAGCTCCCTCGGTATTTCCCTTTGTCGTCGAGCATTGCCACACCGGAGGGGAGTCCTGCGAGGATGGCTTGATGGAGCTCTGCGTATCCGTCGGCGAATCGATCGCGGGGAGTCGAGGGGTTTTGGGAGCTGTTTGTTGGAGTCGCATCTGGATCGTGGGTGGGGATGCGTCGGGATTGGATCGACAGACCGGCTTCTCGGCACTGTTCCATGAGTTGTCGATGGATGTCTCCCCATTCACGGAGGCGGGTCATGGACAGGAAGGCATCTCGGCAGGCTTTCTCGAGTCGGCTTCGACCGAGTTTTTCGCGGAGGTTTTGGTAGAAATCCCAGATCCGAAGGAGCGTCAGGAAATCGCTTTGGGGGTCGCGGAATCGCAGGTGGGCAGCATCTGCGGCTTGTTGGAATTCGGGTGGTCGAACGCGTGGGTCTTGGGTTTCCAGGGCCGAAGCGATGATGAGCATTTCGTGGAGGCAGCCGTTTTCGTGTGCCGCCAGGAGCATCCGACCGGTGCGTGGTGAGACGGGCCAGTTTGCCAGGGTGCGTCCGATCTGTGTGAGGCTTCCGTCCTGATCGATCGCTTCGATTTCGCGGAGGGTTTGTAGACCTTCACGGGTGCTATCGGGGCGTGGTGGATCGAGCCAGGCGAGCGATTCGATGTCATCGATCTTCAGGGACTTGGCGTGCAAAATGGTTGCGGCCAGATCGCATCGCATGATTTCGGGTTGTGCGAAACCGCTGCGCGAGAGGTAGTCTTGTTCGTCGAACAAACGGATTGCGATGCCAGGTCCCAATCGACCGCATCGACCGCTGCGTTGGTTGGCGGAAGCTTGGCAGATCGGTTCGATGGGCAATCGTTGGACTCGGCTTCGCGGAGCATAGCGGGAGACTCTTGCCGTACCGGTATCGATCACATAGCGGATGCCCGGGACGGTCAGCGAGGATTCCGCGACGTTGGTCGCAAGTACGATTCGGGTTTGGCGATGGGGTTGGAAGATCCGTTGCTGTTCGGCCTCGGTGAGTCGAGCGTAGAGCGGGAGCACCTCGACCGAGTCGTGCAGGCCGCGTTGTGTCAAGTGACCTCGGAGTCGCTTGCTCGCATCGCGTATATCCCGTTCGGTGGGGAAAAAGGCGAGGATATCTCCGCGACCTTCGCTGAAGAGTTCATCGACGGCGCTGCAGAATCGTTCGAGGAGCGAGTGGTCTGATTCGACCGACGGTGCATCGGCAAGGCTTTGCATGCCGCGGTAGCGGACCTCGACGGGGTAACTGCGGCCTTGGATCGAGAGGATTGGGGCCGGTCCGAGCGAGTCGTGAAAGTGTTCGGAGAACCTCTCTGCATCGATCGTCGCACTGGTGATGATCAGCCGCAGTTCGGGTCGTCGGTGGACAAGGTCGGCCAGGTAGGCCATGAGCATATCGATTTGGATCGATCGCTCGTGGGCTTCGTCGACGATGATGCAATCATAAGCTTCCAGGAGCGGGTCGCGTTGGATCTCGGCCAGCAGGATCCCGTCGGTCATGAGCTTGACCAGCGAGGACTCTTCGGTGCGGTCTTGGAAGCGGATTTTAAAGCCGACGACTTGTCCGAGTTGGGTATCGAGTTCTTCGGCCAAGCGATTGGCGATGGACCTTGCGGCCAAGCGTCGCGGTTGGGTGTGCCCGATCCAACCGTGGCGAAACAATCCGGCTTGGAGGCAGAGTTTGGGCAGTTGGGTACTTTTGCCCGAACCGGTTTCGCCGCAGACGATGAGGGTTTGGCGGTTGGCGAGGAGTTCGAGAATTTCCTCGCGGTGGTTGTAGATCGGCAGGTCTGGGTCGTAGTCGATCGAATAGGTCGTTTGGATTCGTTTTTCGAATCGGCGGTAGGCCGCATCGAGGGCCGATTGCCATCGCTGCGTATCGAGCGACAAACGATTAGGATCGACGCGTTGGAGCCTTGCCCATTGGCGAGTCAGTCGGGTCGCATCGTGGCGAAGAAGTCGCTTAGGGTCCAAGGGAGCTTGGGACATCAAGCTCATGAGCGTTCCCAGCGGATAGCAAAAAGCCTAGCGCCGACGATAAAGCAAAAGCCGCACAGGGTCAGCACACCGAGTTCGAGTTCGATGTCATGGAGTTGCAAATCGCGCCAGAAGATCTTGTTGTAACCTTCCAAGGCCCAGGCGTTGAAGGTCAGCATTCCGGCGCGTTGCATCGACTCGCTCATCAAGTAGCGAGGGACCATACTCCCGCCCAGGGCCGACATGCTCAGGATCACGATCGTCGAAATCCAACTCAATTGCGTTCGAGATTTGCACATGGAGGCCAAGAGCAGCGCGAAGCTCGACGAGGCACCTGCCGTTACGAGAGTCATCGCAAAGAATCCTTCGAGGTGATTGAAAAGATCGATACCGAAGACCAAAGAACCCCAGAAGAACATGAAGACCATTTGGACCATTCCAACGATGGTCAAATACGCCCACTTTCCGAGCAGCAATTGGTCCATGCTCAGTCGACTGCAGAGCAATCGATCGAGAGTGGAGTTTTCGCGTTCCTCGAGCAACGAGCCGCTGGCTGTCGTGGCCGAGAAAAGCAGGAACATCACCGCAATCCCGGCCGCATACATCGCGATGACCGGATTGGTCTTCTTGCTCCCAAGAATATCGACACTCTGGATCGTCGGAAGTTCGGTCACCGGGTATGAATTCGTTGAGGGTGCAAAGGCAACCGAGCGTATTGGACCGACGGGGACTTGCTTGCGCTGCTCTTCGGCAAAGGCCGTCATGACCGATTTCTGAACCAGAGCCGAGAGGACCTGCCCGGAGACCTGATCGTAGGAATCCGAGAGCAGTTGGATTGTTGGGAAGGAACTTTGGGCCGTCGGCGAGGAGAAGACGACGGCAGCCGAGACCGAGCCGCGTCGGACTAGGTCCTCGGCTAGGCTCGGTTCGACGAGTCGAGCCAATTCGTGCTCGACCGAGTCGGCATGAAGAAGCGCCGTGTGGGCGTCGGTAATCCGCAACGAGGTCTGTTCTCGCAGCAGTTCGATCGCGCGCCGGGAGACCTCCGAGGGGTTTTGGTCCGAAAGAGCGATCTTGATTTTTGGGATCGAGGTCCCCGAGGTGCCTCGGGACCCGAAGATCAGGGCAAAGATGCTAAAAAAAAGGATCGGGACGAGGAAAGTCAGTAGCAATTCCGAGCGATTGTTTTTCAATCGTCGAAAGCTGACTTGAAGGATCGTCCAAACCATAAAAGGAATCTCGTCAGGAGAGGAAACGGCTGGTGAACGGATCGAGTCGATCGAGCCATTCCGGGAAACAATATAGGATTCGGTGTTGGAAAAGGAAAACCCGGTCTGCCCGTTGCCAGCGGTAGGTTTAATTTGCTAGCATAGGCTCTGTGTTCGGTTCGGTTGCTCGTCGGGCCTAAGGTAGCCTGAGTTATGTAGGCGAAAAGGGGTTTTGCCTGCAAGCCTACTTGTCGGGTGTCGTGTCGGAGCGGATTGAGGGAGGCAAGAGGTTCGAAGGAGCATGGATTGACCAAAACATCGGGTGCGGTGATCGAAGCGGCGGAGGATTTAACGCAAAGGCTCGGGGGGCTGGAGTTTAGCGAACCGGTGCACACGGTTTACAATCCGCTTGAGTATGCATGGGAGGCGCATCGGTCCTATTTGCAGATGTATGCCAGGGGGCCGAAAAAAGTCTTGTTTTTAGGGATGAATCCCGGCCCTTGGGGGATGGCTCAAACGGGGGTTCCGTTTGGTGAGATCGAGGCGGTGCGCGGTTTTTTGAAGATCAAGGGGACGATAGGCAAGCCACCTTTGGAGCATCCGAAGCGACCGATTCAGGGTTTTGCGTGCACCCGATCGGAGGTTTCTGGCAGAAGGATGTGGGGGCTGTTTCAGGAGCGATTCGGAAGTCCTGAGTCCTTTTTTGCTGAGCATTTCGTGGTCAATTACTGCCCATTGGTCTTTATGGACTCGGGAGCTAGGAATTTGACCCCTGACAAGTTGTCTGCCAGTCAGACCGAGCGGATGTCTGGGTATTGCGACGAGCATTTGGAGCGGTTGATTCGGATCCTGCGGCCTGAAACGTTGGTGGGAGTCGGTCAATTTGCAGAGCAGTGTTTTGTCCGGGTGGCCAAACGGGCCGGCACAACCGCTAGAATCCTGAGAATTCTGCACCCGAGTCCCGCCTCTCCGGCGGCCAATCGGGGGTGGTCGGAGTCTGTGGAAAAAACGTTGGTTGGGCAGGGGATTTGGGAAGAAAAAAACTTTAAAAAGGCTTAGAATCCCATGGAATTGCGTTTCTCTGAGCTCTCCGCACCGATATTCTACGGTCCACGACCGGAACTTATTGGGCTGCTCGGTTCTCCGAGAGGTGATAGGAAACTTCGTCACCCACAATCATGATGCCTCCAGATCCCCACCAAATTGAAGAATGGCTGAGCGGAATGCTCGATGGTGCCCTGACCGAACAGGAGCAGCGTCAGCTCGAACTCGCCATGCAAAACGATCCGTCGATCGCTGAGTTGCTCGAGCAAATGGCGGAACTTCGCCGCTCGCTTTTGCGAGGCCGTAGTGTCGGCCGCCTTGGCGCCGATTTTTCCAAGCGAGTCGTTCAGGCCGCACAACGACAAGCCGCCCAATTGGACTCCCCCCCGGCTTGGGTTTTGCCCGGGGCTCCCAACGCTAGGGAACCGGCCGGTCAGGAACCTTTGGAGGATTTGGAATCTCTATGGAGTGAGACCTATTCCAAAGTACAAAGACCGGTTCCAGAGGCATTGGACATTCACCCCGTCGGACGCCGTCAAAAGGCGATCGTCAGGGGGTTGATGGGCTCGCACGAGGAACCCCAGCGGGATCCAGGGACGATTCGAGGCCGGTTGGTTCGAGTCTGGCTGCCGTCGCTTGCCGTTGTCGCGGCCTTGTGCGTGTTGCTTTTGGCACTGCCCCGGAGCGGACCGACCGATCCTAGTCAACCCGACTCGGTCGTCTCGGTGATGCCCTTGGATGTGCCCAACGAGCCGACGCATCAAGAGGATTTTGTTCCTGACCGATCGCTTGCTGGCTCTCCTGAGACCGAACCGTCGAAGATGCAATTGCCTGCAACGGAACCTCTCGGGAATGGACTGAACGCAGGATCGAAATCCCCCTCGGTCGTCAGTGTTCCTGTGGTGGAGCAAAACAATTCTGTCGCGGGTGCGAAATACATTTTGATCGCCGAGATCGAGGTCGATCCGATAGCGGAGCAAGATGGGATGCTCTCGCAGTTGCTCGAGAAGTACGAAATTGTTTTTAGCGCCGATGCCCCTTTGAGCAAGATCGATTTCGACACGCTGGTCGCATCCAAAGTGATCAAGAATCCCGTCGTCGACCCTGCCTTGAAAGTCGATGGTTCGACGGTTTGCTATTTGGTCAAATCGAATCCCAAACGTCTCGACTCCTTTTTGACCGATGTCGAAAAGCAGTACTTGGATTTTCCGAGCTACCGTCTGAATCTCTCAGCCGACCCGAACGTTTATGAGTTGATGGATCATCTTGGCGGCGTGACGGATTCGTCCAACGTGGCCAAGCGATTGTTCTATCAAGAGTCTTCTGACGCTCAGGCATTGGGCTCGTTTGAGCTGGAAAACCGAGGCGTTCCTTCGGACATCGAGAGCAGAAAGGCTGCCAAACCACGCAATCGCGTCAATGCGTTGATCACGCAAGAGGATACCTACTTGATCCTCTTGGTAAGGACCCCTAAGTAGCCTCGGCTTCCCGTTGTCGAGTGTCTCTTGGCCGGGGGCCAGGATTGGTCTCAAGCTCTCGTCGGATGGCATGAGCATCCTGGCAAGCTTTGGTCCAAGCGTCTTGATTTTCGAAGCCCTCGCGGTGCATGAGTACCGCTTCGTCCGCGAAACGGAATTCGATCCAGGTGTCTCGGACTCTGACGCGTTGGAGGTAATATACTGGGACTAGAACCCAGTGCCCCAGGTCGGAGATCATCACGCTTTGTCGATTGAACCATTGGCTCTGGAATGTATCGGCAGATCGATCCAGCGGCTTATTGAGCCTTCGGCTTGTTGCATTGTACTTGCGGTAAGCTCCTTGATCGGCGTCTGAGAAATCGCGGAATGCTCGGAATCTTGCCCACGAATACCGAATCGTTTCCGAAGCGAGCCAACCCAAAAGCACCACAGTCAGAACAGGAAAGGTGACCATCGATCGGGTTGATCCTGAGACCTCAGGTGAGAGTCCAAGCCAAAACCCCAAGATTCCAAAGCCGATGAGAAAGCCGCCGTTAGGTCGGAAGCTCAGGGCTCGGATCCGTTGATTGAGCGTCATACGCCTTTCGGGACTCAGGATGCACCAATGCGCATCGGGGGGAGGAGTTTGCGAAATCAACGGTTCGAGGGTTCGATAGTGCCTATCGCTCGCGAGCAGATCGAACCACTGGTCCTCGAAAAAGCATCTGCTCGGGATCATCGCCAAGGGGTGCACCGTTTCTGGACTTGGATACACGAGCATTCCCTTGTCGGGGTTGGATAAGTAGGATCTAAGGTTGGTCTGGAGGCACAGGTCGTTATGCCAGACGGTCAAGCGGCCGCTGGTTACAACCCCGTGGACAGGTCCCTCCAGCCATGGCCGTCGTTTGCACAGACGATTGGCGTAGTTTTTGCCCACATAACGTCCAGTGATGTACAACATGGCGAGCAAAACCGCGACCAATACGGTGACCAGTCCGAAGACGCCAAAGCCGACCGATAGGATCGTGGCCCAGATCAATGCCGATATCATCACGAGTGTAATCACACACCCGATCTGCATTTTTGATCGGTAGAATTTTGCGATTGTCGAACGATCCAGCGAACCGCTGAAACGAACGACGCACCGATCCGCGATCTGGGGTTGGAGACTCGAGTCGCTTTGGCTCCAAGTCGACTCCCAAGGGTTAGGCTCGTGTTCTTGTGAACTGTCGCTCAAATTGCCCATCTTCCTTTCCCGTCA
>Ga0315909_10000918_pt1 | contig 39576 bp, 34 predicted proteins | sample LakEriMetagenome_11_FD_203527 | JGI IMG/M metagenome (GOLD analysis project Ga0315909, IMG submission 203527) | Freshwater fungal communities from buoy surface, Lake Erie, Ohio, United States - Buoy 2 MA125 | ecosystem: Environmental > Aquatic > Freshwater > Lake | place: USA: Lake Erie, Ohio... | reverse complement strand
TCGTAGTTAATCATAAACACACTTTATGTAAAATAATACTTGTCACAAATATAGTAAAAATTTGTGACAATTACAAGCATTCTTTTAACCAATCTTCCGGTATTTCTTTTTTTGCCCATAGCCAACCCTTCTTATCACAGTATTGAGCATAAGTTGTTTTACTTCCCTTGTATAACTTTGCATTAGGATTTTGGAATACAAAACGAATATCTATTTCAGGATATTGATCAAATATAAGGTCAAATTTCAATCGGTCTGTCTTTACCCATCTACCCTTTGTTTCAACATACATCTTTTGACCAGATATTTTTGTTAGAACAAAATCTGGTGTATAATTGTGTTTAGTTTCTGGTTGTATGTAGGATATTTTTTCAGTTTCATAACTAAATGATTTTTTACTTTCTTTCAACAAATCATTTACATTATCTTCCAACCCACTACGAAAACCATGTTTAATTGCAACTTGATTTCTACGCATTACATATCAAACCTTACGATGACATTCATATCAACATCGTCTCTTTTTTCTATTGGATTTGCTAATTTAGCAATGACAAGCAAATTATCACTATCATCATATAAACCAATAGATGTTATGTATGGATTAAAATATGAAGATGTTACATAATTTTCAATTTCATTTGATCGTGTAGATGCCTCATCTACACGAATCGATGGATTTTGTGTAAAATTAAATTCTTTTCTTCTTATTTTACAAATAATTTCGTATTCATAAAAAGTAGTAGTTGAACGAAATTGTCCTCTAAACCCATTAGTTATTCCATCGTAATCAAAATTTCCACTTGAACCCAAAAATGCATTAGCATACTTTGGTCTTGGATCAGAAATGACAACAAATCCAGTATTGTAAAAGACATTACCAACACGAGATGTTTGATATGCATAACCAGTTTCTAGAGAATTATCTGCCAAATATGGAATTTGTTCATCAGAAATTGCAGAATTATACACTCTGATTTCATCTAAACTTCCATAAAAAAGACTTGATGTGTTTGTGCTACCACCTATAAAAAATAAGTTTTCATTACCAACATTATCATTCATATTATCAATAACTTCACCATCAAGTTGTCCGTCTAACCATATCTGATATTTACTTCCTGATTTTTGACACAAGACATGATACCAAGTGTCACTTGATAAAACGCTAGATGTTACTTCAATCATTTTAGTTATAGAACCCTGTCTAAATGATAATCTTCCATTGTTGGTTGATAGGTGATTGTTATATGATATATCAAATGGATATTGACTTGATTCTTTTTCAACTTCCTCGTAAGTATGTTGCAATGTTGTTTCATTTACATTGTATACTTTTTTTACTAAATTTTTGTTGAAAAGATAATTTCTACCGTTTATCCCATCAAGTTGATTACTGTCTTTTTTCATCCAAAAACTAAAAGCAAAATTATCATTTTTATTAAAATTAAAATCTAATTTTGGATTAACTCTAAAATAAGAACCGCTAATATGAGCAGCAACTCCGGTTGGGGTATTTGATCCCGATACTGATATACCAGGAGTATATGTTATATTTTTTTTATTGTAAACATTTATTGTATTACGATGTGGTGCCATATCTAATACAAAATCCAATTTATTATTTGGCATATTGTATTCACGATATTTTTCGTTAAATCCAACATACATCATACAATTATCAACATTTACTATTTTTGTTTCATCAAAAGATGTGTCTCTTAAATTACCAAATCCATCGTCCACTAATGTGTATTCGTAAGAAGGATTTGAATTGTAATTTACTAAACTAACCGATTTCTTTTTGATACCCTCGCCGAATACACCAACTGGAATTACAAACAAAGAAGCGGATTCTGCAATATATGTTATCTGACTATCATCCGTTAAAAAAGTTGGTTGTTTTATGTTGTCATATTCTGTATAGTAATTATGATCCAAATAATACCATAAAATTTTTGGATCTAAACTCTGTGTTGTAAAAATTCTTTCATATAAGGAAGACGATATATTTGCAACGTTACCAAAATACTTGTGATTTTCAGGATAGAACGCACGATATACTTGTATTCCAAATTTTTGATAATGTTCTACTTCCGGATGAATAGATGATATTTTCCATAATTTATTAACTTCAAATGGGCGTATTGTAAAATCGCCAGCTTTTAACCGCTTATGTGTAAAAGTTAAATTACTATTTTGACCTTGAAATGACATATCAGTTTAACCTTAATTTTACTTGAATAACGTGTTCTTCATTTGGTTTTTTCAATAATGGTTTTGGTAATTTACCAACTGCAATCAATTCACGATCATCGTTATACAAACCAACAGATGTGATATATGAGATAGGACTGTCCATAAATTGTTTATGTCTAAATTCACCATAACTACCAGATAAATATGTATAATTGTTGCTGTAATTAAATTCATATTCACGCAATCTACAAAAGTATGTTTGTGTTTTTACTTCTTCGGAAGCTCTAGCATACCAAGATCCCGTTATAGGTCTATTTGTTGTTGTGTTACATGATGCACTAATTGACATGAAAAATTTTCTTATATTGTCACCGTCAAAAGAACCGGTAACTGTATTCAATGAACAAGATTGATCTAAAACTACACCATCTAATACAATTATGCCCTTTCTCGGAAAAAATATACCCCAAGCATCATCTTCTTTATTACCATAAATACCATCATTTAATGATCCAGACATCAAATAATAATACTCTCGTAATTCCTTTCTTAACGTATTTGCATCTGCCAAATCTTCTGAATCATCAATCAATGTGTATATTTTATCCGATGTTGGATGAGGATAAAAATTACTTCCAGTATTGTATAACTGATTCACACTAGATGAAAGTGGTGCAAGAGTTATTTGTATATTTCCAGGATCTATCATCTCTGGAAAAAGATTTCTATTGAAATTTATAGCATAAAAATAATCACCATTTTTTCCATTCTTAAATGGAATTTTTCCCTCTGTTGTATGAAAATACTCCATCAAATAATTTTTGAAAATTATTTTTGATGGATAAACTTTTGTAAATTCATCGGCATAATAACCAGATCCAGATCCATTTATATGACCGTATGTTATATCACAAAGAGTCTCACAATTCTGTTCATTTTCAGGAGAAGACATCATCCTTAAAAAATATCTTGAATCACCAAATGTAGAAGATGTGTAAAATGTATTTACTCTTTCTCCTCTAAATTTGAATAAACCATATTTTCTATATTTTTGTTGAACTATTGAATAATCTCTTGGTGATCTAAATTTTTTGAATACTCTTGATTTTAGAGTAAACAAAGGAACTTCTGGAGGAGCAGGTGCAGATTGAGGTGATTCTAATAAAAATGTAACAACATCGTTGTTTATCACCGCTCTATATGAATCTTTTGGTGGAAAACCATTATCAACTTGAAACTTAACATATGAACGTATCATTTCAAGAAGATACTTGTTTATTTGAAAGCTTAATACATTCATATCAATTTATTAAAGTTGTTGATAAAACAGTTGGAACGTTTGCCAAAGTTCTAAATATCTCACCCAATCTATTTCTTTCTTGAATAAGAGCTGCCCTTACTTCATCAGTAATAGTAACACCGATAGGAGATTTTTCTAAATTTTCAGCATCTATTATGAAAGGTAATTTTTGAACGGTTCGCGGTAATGTATCTACTAAATCTTCCAAATTTGAAATTGCCTTATCCAATCTTGTCAAATGTATAGAAGATAATGCATTTGGATTTGTATTTATTGCCTCATAGAATAAAATTGAATCTACTGATCCGTTTATATCTATATTAAAAATTTTTCTAAAAAGATTCAAAGCAATAGTTCTAGCATCCATATCTGGTAAAACGGATGGGTAGTCTCCTAAAAATGATCCAGATAAAGTTGTTATTATTTCGGACTCAGTTATCATATTACCAATTCAATCTTATTTTTATTAAAACATCATTTTCTTTTGTTTTCTTTATTGGTCTGCTCAATTTAGCAACTGCAATCAAATCTCGTTTACTATTATACAAACCAACGGTTGTTATGTAAGTCATTGGGTTATCAATAAAGCACGCATTTTTTATTTTTCCTTTATTTTCACCTGAATCATAAACATAAGTTGGATTGGTGCTGTAGTTTGCCTCACCTGATGGTATTCTAACAAAATAATGATTTGTTGTTTTGAATTTTACATTTCTAGCACGCATTGGTTTTCCAACAGCTGCGGCACCACTTATTGCTGTAAATAGTTTGAATGAATTATCACCATTGATACCACTTCCACTAACACTATTGAATGATGCAGAAACATTCAATTTATGTCCATCTAAAACTATAACGCCCAAATTTGGATATACTTTACCGTAAGTTGTTAAATCTTCGTTTGTTTGTATAGTTCCTTCTCCACTGGAATGTATTCCATTAGAAAGTGAACCACTAACAATGTCATAATAATAATTTGGATCATCATTTGCACAAGTATCTTCATTTTCAAAAATTGCAGAGTTATCAATCAATGATAATATATTTGGATTTGATCCAGATACTTTAACATTACTGCCAGTATGAACATTATTTTCTATACCACTACCACTCAATTCTGCAATGTTTATTTCAAAATTTCCAATATCAAGTTTGTCACTTAAACCATTTCGATAATAGTTTATCACATAAATATCGTCAGGAGTTTTTAATTCTCCACCATCGTAGAATGTAAAATTCTTCTCATGTGGATCAAGTGTCAATAGTCTGTATTGTGAGTAAATAGCTTTACTTGGACTATCATCTTTTTCATAACCACTTGATATTGAACCAGAACCTTTGTAATTACCGTATGCAACTGCAAAGTAAGCAGTTCTACCACAATCGTCACAATCAGTTACTTCATAGTAGTATTCTTTTTGTGTAACAGTTTTTGTAGAAGATGTATGATAACAGTCAAGTGATTGTGATAAATTAAACAAACCCTTTATAGATTTTTTACGCATACCAGGAAGTATGTCAGTTCCGTATAAGAAAGGATGATGTAATCTTCCAATTCCAGTTCCTTCAAAACAATCTGGTTTTTGGCGTCTATTATCTGTTAAACTCTGACCTACCGTTAAACCGTATGAAGCGGCCTTTGATCCTGGTTCAGGAGCTAAAAATCTTGGGTTCAAAATTTTCTGTGATGCATAAACAGTTGGGTTATCATCCAAAGGATTTTTGAATGATATTTCTGGATAAGTTAGATAATGGGTTAATACCTCAACTTCATCACAACCACAAGGATTATCTAAATCAACTCTCCATGATGATTCAACAGTTTCCACAGGAAGACAATTTTGATTAGATCTATTTAACTGAATCGAATCATATTGTTTCCATGATGTGCCAGGTTCACCCGGAAATCTACCGGTAATTAGCACAGTTTCGGTTGCCTCTGAATAGAAATATCCATCTTTTGTTGTAAGCAATTCTCCATTTGGATTTTGTCTTGCTCCAAATCCAGAAGATTTTTTCAATTCTGAAACAACCCAATTCCAAATATCACTACCCTTTGTTCTATAATTTATTTCTACCCTACCTAATCCAGGTTGCTGACAGAAAATTTTGAATGGAACTTTTTTAATTCGTTTTACACCCCAATTATATGTAGAAGGAATACCCTCTAAACATGGATTGTTAGGGATTGTTTCAAAAGTAGTTCCTCGAACTGACAATGACGGAATAAGACCATAATTTGTTTGTAAAGTTTTAACATCTATATTTGATCTTAAAATATCTACTATTGGTCCAGTTACTTCACCTGTTGTTGGATTTATACTATTCAAGTTCAATAAATTTTGACTTGTTAAAGCAGATGGATATTCATAATCAGATGTACCAAATTGATCATCTAATACTATATTCCACATCTGCCCTTGAACAGATGCACTGGATCTATAATAAGGAGATGTACAATCTACTGACGATGCAATGTTAAAATTCCAAGTTAATCTACCATAAAACCTATCATCATATTGTCCTCTGAATTTATCAGATGTTATGAGTGTGTCACCATTTTGATCTATTACACCAAATCCATTATCTATTGTTCCAGTTCCTGTGCCGGTTCCTGTTCCCGTTCCTGTTGAAAGATTTTCTACCTCTCCGGTAATTTTTGAATCAATCAATGATGTTATAGTATTATTAAGTCTATCATTTGTTGGGTATCTTCCAGCTAATGTTGTGTTGGTTACAACATCTTGATATGATATTGCACCATATTCAGTTCTTGCCATATAGAAAAAGTTTTCTACTATGTTCATTCCAGACGCAAAACGTTCAGCTGTATCCTGATACCAATTTATACCAGCATAATCGTAATCTTGAACTATTTTTGGCAATGTTGTTGCAAAACCAGTTAATATAGGTCCAGATTTGAAAAAGGTTTCTTCTTTTGGTAATCTTGGAAAGTTTGATAAAATACCAGTATTTCCAGATACAAATGGAAGAATGCCATTTAATAATTGTTCCGTTATATTATCATAAACTATTTCACCGGGAAGAACTTCTATTTCAGTTACTTTTTCATATATTTTTTGTAAAATACTTACGAAATCATAATAGTAATTGTATTTTATCTTACCAACAGAATTTTGAGTAGAATTTTGCCCGTTTACTATTTGAATATCACCACGAGAGTTTTCAGCAAAATTGTAATAAATGTTTGGATCAATTGTTACAGTAAATAATGTTGTTGCAGTTCCACCAGGACAGGCAGAAACCATTGATATGTCAAGTAATGGTGTAGGTTTTATATTAAATCCATAAAACCTTCTTGGATTATTACTAGAATTTTTTTGTCTTATTTTGAAACTATAAAGTGGAACACATGATCCCAAATTTACAAGAGCCGCGGCAGAACCTGGCGTATTAGCAGCAGTCAAAGCTGGTGGTACACCGGCAGTTAAACCCAAAGTAGATTGCATTAGTCCGGGAGCGGATGAAAATAATGATGGTGTTGCCGATGTTGAGTAAAGTGGTGCACCAGCTGCACCGGCTGCACCCATCGGAGCCATCATAGGAGAAACATTTATGGCATTGGATAATGGTGTTCCAAAATTAAAACCCAAAGGAACGATTGGTATATTGCCACCAACACCGAGTCTTGCACTTGTGGTTCCAATTTGAGCACCCGATAAATTTAATTGTCCAACACCACCTGTTGTCAATACTTGTCCACGAGTTCTACGATATTCTTCTGCCAATCTTTGTCTACGTATTAAATCTTCGGTTGGTCTTCCGCCTCCAAAATTTGTGCCTCCGGTTGGTATAAGTTCACCAGTTCTTGGATCACGCATACCCTCACCTTCATATACAATACCACCACCACTTACAAAATCCGATCCAGGAGCATCTACGCCAATTGGATCAAAATATGTTCCATCAACAAAGTCAATACTTCCCATTTCACTAATTTTTTCACCAACTTTAGATCCCCCAAGTTTTCCTTTTTTCTTTCTAACAGTTCTTCCAGACAATCCTCCGCCACTTGGTTCTACGGTGTCTCTCAACATTCTGTATAAACCGGCGCTCATTGTAGTAGAATCTGCCCAATTTTTAGTTCTATTTGATCCATCAATTTCTGGTACAACTTCATCAAGAACTCCGTCTCCATTTGTGTCCATTGCAACATACCAAATAGGTTGTTGTCTATTTACATAATTTGCAGGTGTTTCATTGTTAAACGGAGAAGAACTGTTCCTTGTTGCTAACCAAGTAGTGTATACTACATTTCCTCCTGTCTGTTGAAGATAGACTCGGTATACATCCAACAACAAACGATATTGAAGATAAATTTCTCTCAATCTAGTGTTAGTCACCGCCATTGAATCATTTTGGGATAAATACGGATTACCCATAGCAAAATTTGCATTTGCAATTAAAGTATCCAGATAATCTATTGCTGCAATAATTGAATTTAGATCATTATTCCGTATACCATTTATAGCATTGTTTAGAAGAGATCTAAGGGTGTCATTTAATAGAACATCCATGCGTATTTTCCTTAATAATCAAGTTTTACTTTAATAACTACTTCTCGGTCAAACGATTTTTGTATTGGTTTACTTAACTTAGCAACAGCAACTAAATTGTTTGCATCATCATACAAACCAATACTTGTGATATAGACTTTTGGATCCATAATCATACTTTCATATTTCAACACATTATTTTGATTGAAAAAACTTGGATTATTAGTATAATTGTATTCATCTGAATAAACTCTTACAAAATAATAAGTTGAAGCAACAACCTCACTGGTTCGTCCCTTGAAAGAAAAAGATGCACTATTTATTGACATCGCACCACTTATAGAAGTGAACAATCTGATGGCATTGTTGTCACCGAATAAACTTCCTGTGTAATTTTCACTTGGAAGTGGAACTCTACTTGCAGATGTAATGAATGATGCAGATGCATCGGCTGCCTTACCATTTAAGATAATCATGCCATGGTCAGGATAATATAAACCCCAAGGAGTAGAATCTGATGTTACTTTTCCTGTTGTAAGTGATCCACTAACAACATTGTATATTCTGCCACCTTGAACCGATAGTTCAGTTGTTGTTGTGCCGGAATCATCAATCAATGTAATTACATCTTTTGTATTATCAACTGTTCCATCTGGTTTTAATTGAGATAGTGAAAGTTCCCATGTATTAGTGTCCATTCTATCTTTATATCTAGATCTATTTACATTAAGAACATATATGTATTCTGATATTTCAGAAACGGTTCCATTTGTAAATGTAAATTGATTTATTCCAGGTGGAAGCAACATTTGTTTATATTGTGAATATATTGCCTGTGTTGGATAATCATAATCTTGAGCACCATATGATCCAGTAGATGAACCACTACCCCTTGCATGACCAAATGCAACACTAAATTGAACTTCAGCATTTGGAAAATTGGATTGGCTGTTGTATACCTCATAAAAGTATCTTTTTGTTGCATCGGACTGATCAGATGATGTAAATACAGTATACAGGTCTGTGTTGTTTCCTGTCCACAATGGAGCAGTAATCAATTCTCTACGATTTCTACCAACAGCATCATTAGAAAAACGTTTTAATACAAAAGGTGTAACAGCCATAACAATCAATACTCCAATTTTATAGTAACGGATAATTCATTTGTATAAGTTTTCTTAATTGGTTTACTCATTTTAGCAATCGCAAGCAAACTCATATTTCCATTTATATCTGGTCCATACAAACCAATAGAAGTTATGTATACTACTGGATTATCATGGAATCTGTTATTTTTTATTAAACCTTTATCATTTCCAGCTTGATAAACATATGTTGGATTACTTGTATAGTTAAAATCACTGTTTGTGACTCTACAATAATAATAAGAACAATGTTTTACAGATATTGCACGAGCGGTAAATCCTTCATCATAAATTGAAGCAGCACCAGATATAGATGTAAACACTTTATATGAGTTATCACCATTTGTATTACTACCTGTAACTGTATTGAATGATGCCGAATGATTTAATGCCTTTGCGGAAATTAAAATGATACCCTGACTTGGATAAACTTTTCCATAATAATGTCTACTAGAATTTGAATAAATTCCATTCTGCAAACTTCCACTAACAAGGTTTCTTTCATAAGAAGTTTGAGAAAGACTTTCAAGTTGGTCCAAACCATCACCTGAATCATCTATTAGAGTAATAATTCTCGGTGTTGATCCAGAAACTAAAACATTACTTCCAGTATGAACGTTGTTTGCCTTTCCACTTCCACTTAATTCAGCAAAACTTATTTCAAAATTACCAGGATCGAGTTTATCACCAAATTTATCTCTGTTTATATTTATCACATAAAAATCTTCTAGAGGTTCTTCAGATCCAGAAAGATAAAACCCACCTTCATTTCCATCAAGACAAGTCAATTTGTATTGCGAATAAATTGCACGAGACGGTGTATCATCTGCCTCACCACCTTCGTTCAAAGATCCAGAACCACTAATATGTCCATATGCAACAGAAAACATTCTTTCTTCGTCACATGATAGTGAAGCTGATCCCCAAATTTCATAATAATAATTTTTGGAAGTATCTGTTTGAGTAGAACTTGTAAAAAATGTAAGTAGTTCTGCTGTTCCAGTATTCCACAATCCTCTTGCAGTTCCAGTAGTTGTTGGTTTTGCCTGATTTGGAGGGAAAAACTTGTAAATCTGTGCAAATTTTGGTTCTTCTACGGCCATAATTAAACCTCTATAACTTAAATAATTTTATACTATAAATTAAACATTACTAAATGAAATAGGAACTACAATTCTTGAACCATATCTTGTATTTGTAACAATCATTTTTGTGGATTTTCCATCAAGAGTTTCACGTTGCCAATCACCATTTATACCAATTACAAAATCCAATACTGGAACATTATCAGCAGTAGTATTCCATGTGACTGATTTGCCTGACATAGGAAGTTGTTGTACGCCTTCATTTACAGCCAATACTGTGAAGTATGTTGTATCTAAAATTGTAAATGTATACCCACCTGCACCAGTTTTAAGCGCTGATCCGCCGCCGCCTGTTTCATTCCATTGTTTAACCAAGAATTTAAGATTTGGGTTAGTTTCTATATCATCAGGTGTCAAATCTAATGCACCACCACTATAAGTCAATGTTAATGAACTTGGTGTAGCTTCAATGTAAGGTATTGATTTGGTTCCTTCACTCAATGTAATCAATTTGTATTTCATCGATTGTGTTTCATCAGGAACAGCTTCTGTGATAGGCAAATTCTCAATAACTATACCCATTTTATCATCACCCAAAGGATGACTTTGATTCCATAAATCATAATCAATCTCATCATCAGCAAGAGCAAATTGTGTAATGTTAAAAGATGATGCTCCCTTTGCTAAAAGTTCTCTACCTTTTTTTGTGAGGATTGCGTCTACTGTAACTACATTGTTGTTTAAGTAACCCATTGTAAAACTCCTTGTTAGAAAATTATTCGTATACTTCTATAAATATAACAATTATTCAAAAATATCAAATTATTTTAGATTATCTTCTTTGTGATCGTATTCTTTGTAACCATTCTGGTAAAACTTCAAAAGGCAAAACCAAAATAATTAAAGCACTTGGATCTTCATTTGCATCCAAATATGTATAGTTTGGCGTATACATTGGAAAAGATATTTTGTTTGTAACATCGTTGTCTGGTAATTTACATCCATCAAATCGTGCATTACGAACAGAAGTTGTATAGTTACCTTGATTCATTTGTCCTGCCGGTAAATACTCAAAAGAACTCCAATTTGTTCCTTCTGGATTCAAAGATGATGTATAGTAAAACTTAAATGTTTTGTAAAAATTTTCATCGCGGGATGAACTAATCATTTGAAATAAAGAAGTTCTTTTATTAAAGGAATTATTTACAGTATACCATCCAGTTCCCAATCCTGTTGTGCTTCCATGTATTACATTTGTTCGATCAAATGTATTTGAAAATCCTAAATCCAAACTACCAAACACATCAAGTATCGTATTATTCTTACCAATCAAAGAATTTTTTCCTATAACTTTAATAAGTCCAGTAACATTGTTTATAGTATTATCTATAAATCTAGCAGGTTCTTTGTTTATGGTTCCTCTTTGATCATAAGATTCTGCAATTATTTCTCTTTGTCTTGATGAAATACTTCCTGTTGTAAATGATGCATCAAGTATTAAATTCGCATTAACATCAACATCATCTTCTAGGTTTTGTGTTTCCGCCTCAAATGTTTCCTCTATATCAAATTCACCAGAAATGTTTGTAAATTCACTTGGTATATCTTCATCGAAACCAACAAAAACAGTTGTTGATTTTGAATTACTTACATCACCGATGATAACAGCTGACGCAGATATTTCAGATGTATCTCTGACGTATCTATCCGGACCTAAACCACCAAAATCTTTTGATGTTTTTACTTTTGATCTTTCAAGTATATTTGGTTCTATAACCAACCCAAGTATTTCGTTTGCACGAACAGGAAGTGTTTGGCGTATTTGATCAAACAAACTAAAATCAAATATAGAAACCAATCTCAAATACGAACTAAAATCATTTCTAGTTGTATATTTTTTCCAATACTCTCTTGCAAATTGTTTTAATCTTGGATATTCGTCTCGTTTAGTATTTTCATATTCACCGAAATAATCATCTATTACAGCATTACCTATTGATTCATATATGTCTTCATTTATTATGTGTTGTGGTGAAAATGCAACCATTAACTTATTTGAATCTATTGAAAAATTATCAAATGCAGTTACAGTTGATGATCTATCTTTTGTTAAAGAACCTTGAAGTGATGCAGAGTCTATTCTAATTTTTTCTGAGAATGGTGTATTATTTGCAACAGTTGCAACTTCCATATTGTAAACTTCAACAGTTGATTCAAATAAATCTCTACTGAATCCATTAAAGTAAGCATTCTTTGGTGAAGTGAAAAAATTAGATTTTGTTTGATCGGGATGCATACTTTTTATGCTAGAAGTTGATTCAGCATTAAAAGGTTGCCAGAATTTCCATTGTGCCTGTAAATCATAAAATGATGATGTTGCAGTATTACCATTATATGCACGGGCACCCATTACATGATTATTGAAAGAAGATTCAATTAAAGGTTTTGCCCAATATCTCAATTCAAAAATAGATCCAGATAACATTTTGTTAGTTTGTGGATTTGATCCAGAACCTATGTATAAATACCCATCAGATGACCAACTACGATTGTAATTAGATTCACTTGAACCTGTTATTGAAATACTTGCACTTCTCTCAACTACTATCTTTCCATATTTTGAAGTTTTTAATATAAAATCATATCTGTTATCAGAAGAAAGTATATCAGTTGATTCATTTCTACGAATCATTATGTTTAATGGAACATCGTCATATAGATATTCGTCTTTTATAGATGCAGATTTGTAATTTGTCCCATCACCCAAATAAAAAGTCAAATCACCCTTTTCTGCAGATCCAGTTCTATGAACAGTAACATACCAATCTAATCTACTACCACTAGTTTCTTTTTGCAAAACGGTTTGTAATTCGTTATTTTCATAACGATACAACTGTGATGGATTCATTTTCCATCTAAAAGTTAATGTATCTGGATATTGCCATTGATTATTTTCATTGTTAATCCTTTCCCAAGGCAATCTGACATAACTAGATGTAGGTGGTTGTTGTAAACTACCAACCAAATTCAAATAATATGTGTGTTTTTCCCATTCTGATCTAGGAACAACACCCAAGTCTGCATTATCTGGTCCACCAAATTCTCTAATAGTTAATAGTGTCTGTGGAATACCATAAGCAGATAATAGTGCCTTAACACCTCTAGCAGTTCCCTTTGATTTGTAAATGTAAGGCAAATTATTCAATACCCTACGCCAAACTTCCTTTGTTCTTTCTTCTTCACTTTTTGAATGTTCTTTGCCTACTGTATTTCTTCCTGCCCATAGTGGTTCACCACTTCCACTAACACCCAATGCGTATTCCCATAAATCTTTTGTCCGTGTTCCACTTGAAAGTGTCCAACCTAAATTTCTAGTTGCTTCGTAAATAAGGTCTTGTGATAATCCGTCTTTCGGGTGTTCTTCTCTTAAATTCTTTTTTAATATGTGGTCAGTATAAAAATATAAAATGTCAAAGTGCTGACCAATCATGTTTACAAATGTAAGTATTTGGTCATTATCTGGATTATCAAATATATGTTCTGGTAGTGATTTAACCAATGCAGAATCATTTATCATATCAAAATCAGTTGCTACATCTAAAACATTGTTATACCATTCTTCAACTTGAATACTTGAAGATGAATATAAATTAAATTTGCCCTGTCTTGTTAATATATGATAAGTGCTTCCAGTTACTTCATATTTTGGAAATGGTTGTATTGATGCAGTAAGTTCGCTTGTATATCTTAAACTTGCAGTTGTTTCGTAATATAACCACTTTTCAAATTCATCAAATCCAGAAACAACAGATTCTCTTAACATTTTTACTTTTGTTTTGTTCAAATCTAATGAACCAGTATATGATTCTAAATCAGCAAGTTGATTATTGTAATGTTGAATTAAACGAATTTTATAGTAAAAATTTTCAACTCTTTCTTCTGCCGAGGAATAGAATACAAAATTTGAAAAATCTGTAAAATCGTAATTTAATTCTACTTTTGATCCAGAAGATGTTAAGTATTTATCAAGTATTTGTTGTGATGTTTGTAAATTACTTGATAAAATATCATTCCAATTTTTATATTCTGTTGTTGCAGAAACAAAATTTTCATATTCAACTTCGTAATTTGGACCTTTAATAAATTTTGGTGATAATGCTTCAAACTCTTTTTCCACTTGAACTGAATCAATATACGGCTTCATTATTTGACTTGAAAGCCAACATTGATAATACAAATCAACATCAGTATCTAAAGGTTCTGCAATACGAACATAAAAATATGTAGGGTTTCCATCGGATGTAACATTTATTACATCAACTAAATTATTCTCACCAAAATTTAGAACTATTGGTAATTTATATTTTGATCCCCTCATATATTCAAGAACAAAACTACTTAAATTTTCCAAAGATTCTATATCATTTGGATTTGTTAAAGTTAATCTTAATTCTCGTCTATCTTGTGATATATCAGAAACAAATAATCTATTTTCACTTTGAGCAGAGCCAATTAAATCTCTAAAAAAGTTGTAAACAAACTTATATGGTCCTGGAACTAAATTTAATTGTTTTATATGATTGTGTATAGGTAATACCACATATCGTAATGGATCACCGGATTCTGTTATACGAGGATCTATTTCATAATTTGCATTATGTAATGTATCTACATAAGAGAAATTAGGCAAAAATATGTGAAGTTCTACATTTGTTCCCGGTGAAGAAGGATCTTCTGGATTATTTAATGTAGAAAATTTTGGAACAATAATGCTATTAGCAAAATTTGAATAGTCATACCTATCGCCTCTAATAGGACGATTTGTTCTTACTATATCAAGTAAATTTTTGTATAAAAAACTTGGCATAAAATTAAATCACCTTATTTATTAACCACCTTCGTCGCCATTATTTTCTTCCGGTGGTGATTCATTCAAAAAATCAACATTGATTTTTTCCGATAATTTTCCTACATATCCTGTTGCTGGATCTGTAAACATACCACCGACTGTTCGTATAGTATCAACTTCTGTCAATAATGTATTCATCATCTTATCAGCTCTTTGTGCAATAGAAGATATTGATCCAGATGCAATTATGTTTTGTAAATCCATTTCAGTTTTGAGTTCTGTAATGATTTGTTCATTTTGTGCAGAAAGTTGGTTACTCAATCTTTCAAATGCATCAGCACGAACAGATTGGTTTTCATTTTCACGTGCCCAAAGACTAACAGTTTCTTGCCATCTTTCTGATGCATTTTGCCAATCTACTAATTGTTCTCTTTGACTATCTACTATTGATTCCAATTCAGCAATTCTTCTTTCTAAATTAGCAATACTGTTAGGATTGCTTTCTACAATGTTTTGTAAATTTTGAAGTAATTCATTTTTAGCAATATCTTGAACATTTTGAATATCAGTAGCAGAAAGATTACCCAATGGAACTCCAGCAAAAATTCCATTTTCTATGTTTTTTAATTGATTAAACAAATTTTGTTCAGCATTTACAGCGTCAGGTAAAGAAGTAAAATTTGATTTAATAACAAAATCAAAACTTTCAGCTAAAAATCTTTGATCAACTACCGGTATTTCTATATTTCCTTTGTTTTGAACAGATCGTTCATCGATATAACTTATTATTCTGTTTGTTGCAGAATCTCTTTGTAAATTACTCATCGCACAACCTTGAAGTAATGATTATTGTCAAAAATTTGAACATTATCCCCATCTTCACGTTCTACTTTAATTACAACTCTATAAAATCTTTCTGGTTGAAAAGAATCCATCCAAAGATTAAAATAACTACTTGTTCCATCACAACTAATTTTTGAACCAGTGTAATCAAACGGTAAAATTATTTCATCACTATGAGCATCACGAATCTCATAATAAGATGATGATGGTAAATAATAATTTACAGTTTGATATGCAGTTGTTGTATAATTTTTTTGTGGATAACGTGAATTTGCATATATTCTAATTTTTGCCCTTTCTTTTTCTGCATAAAACTTTTTTAGTTTGACATTAAGATTCATGTTATCTTCAGCAACAGGTTGTAAACTTCCTGTAATAAATTCAGAATCATCCCAAACTACATTCAAACGTGGAACATATATTGTATTACTATCAGTTCCAAAAAATTTAAGACTATTCAATAAATTATTGGGAGAACTTTCAATTTCGTTACTAAACTTTAATAACATACCATCATTTTCAAATCTACCAGATCCAGTTACCCATCTTCTGGCAATGTTGGTAACATCCATATAAATATCTGTTGATTGAAATGAAAACGATTGTGTGCATTCTAAATCATCATAATCCCACCATGTTCCGCCACCTTCGTGTGTAAAGTATGAAGATGTAACATTAGCAGTTAAATTTACACCAAAAAGTATGTTTGCATCTATCCAACTTTCAGAAATACCGTCCCATTCATATTGTGAAATGCTTGGAGGTATATCCCACTCTGTTCCAACTGTTTTTGATGTTCTATAACGCCAAGAAACCCCATCTGTTGTATATGGTAAATTTACAAATTTACCAGTTCCATTAGTCCAAGATGAACTCAATGGATATGCATATATTATGTATTCTTGTGGTATTTCTCTAATATCTGCAGTGATAAGAGACAAATAGTATTTTGCATTTTCAGATATTTTACCAGAGTTAATTCTATTTTCAACATCTGACATATCAAACTTTACAAGTATTCTACTGTTGTAAATAGAAGAACCTGAACCAGGTGTTTCATGGGACAATTCCAACAAAGGATCTATACCAGTATTCATGGTATATTGTCTTTCATAAATTGTAGCATCTCGCTGTGCAAAAATAGAATATATCATCCGAATGACCTCGCTCTACCAACAATATCATTGTTTGGATATTTTATTTCAAAAATAGATGGATCTAATGATGGAAACAAAACACCATCTTTTGTTGCTTGTTCTATGTTGTAAGCATGAGGAGAGTAACCCAAGTTCGTATCAAATAAATTTCTAATTTTTACATTTACTACGGTTTGAACACCAGGAACTCTATCTAATTCTGTGTATATGTTGCTTATCACAATAGGTTGATTTATTTGCCATTTGTTTACATCAAAGTATTGTTTTAACCGGTCAATACAACGAAGAACTACTTGATTTGAATTTTGATCAGGTAAAGTTATTATGTCAAAATTTACACCTATATTGATAATATAAGCATCACGAATGTTAATTGCGTCTGTTAGTATTCTATACCAATTCAAATAATTTTTTAGATTTTCTTTTGTAGCATTGTTTACTGTTGTAAGTTTACCATTTACATCATAACCAAGAACATAAAAATTTAGAGCCAAATCATTTTGAACTCTATCACTATTGAATATAGAATCCTTCGTTAATTGAGTATCTTTTGTAATATATGCCTTTGCAATGGAACCATACTTTGACGGTAAACTATATGCACGGATTATGTAATCTTCTTTTGTAACTGCACGATTTTGTGCAGCAAAAGAAGCAACGGCATTTTGTCTAATTTCTTGTATATCTTCTTGAAATTTACCACCTGTTGCAGGTCTTGGATTTGTTACAGCTAAACTGGATACAATTTGACCATATAATACAGGATCTAATCCGGTTGGATCTAAAACTACTATTCTATTCAGAACATTGTTCAATACTTCACTTGGAACATTATCTTCCGTTCCACCACCGATTGTATAGAAAAATGTTAATGTTGTATTGTTTGGTGCAAGACCATATGTTTTTGTATACAAAAAGTTTGAAGGATCTATGTTTATTGATAGATTTGGATTTGTCATAGGCAAAGAACCTCCGACCAAATCTGGATTTGGAATTAACAGTTCATCATCTACATCACTTATTCCGGCACCAAACTGTATTTCTACATTTCCATTTGCCATCTGTCTTGAAGTAAATCTTCTAGGAACTTTTCTCAATTTAAGTAAGTATGGTGTTTCTGATCTATATTTACTTAATTGTTTGTCATTTCTTGGTATGTTTAACACTGGTTCAAATAGAGTATCTTGTGCCAAATTTGGAACGTGTTCCCATTTGTTTCCTTCTGTATCTATTGCATAAAGAATTTCTATTATATCAGTTTCTTCTATTGTAAATTTATCGTATGGTTTTGGATCCCCTGCACTAAATGTGGTAGATCTAATTGTTCCGGAAATGGCTTTTGCTTGCTTTCTTAAAAGCCAAAATGTAACTTCTCCCGTTGTATTATCTATTTCATACGGTGTTACTTCTGTTGGATCAAAACTACTACTTGACTTAAAATCAATATAATCTATTGTTCTAAATGTAATTGTTCCATCAGTTGTTGGTGAAACACGCATTCCAGGTTCTATTGCCATTGCATAATCATAATCTGGAACTATTTCAGTACCTACTTTTTTTGCAGGTAGAACTTGAAAAACATCCAATACTGTATTTGCTGCAACTCTATTTTTTGGTGAATAACCGAGAGAATGTGCAATGTTGAGTATATTTTGACGTTCATTGGCAAACAGAATCATTGATTCTTGTAATGTAACATCTGTATAAAATGACAAAACATCCCCAACATAAGCTGCCATTTCCAAAAATAACATTCCAGGTGATGTTTCATTGAAATCTTGGTATGTATCTGGAAAATAGTTTTTAGAAAAATCAATCAAAGATTTTTTTAATGAATTGAAATCTCTATTTGAATAACGAATATCTTTTTGGATTAAAGCCATTTTTATCACCTATATTTTCATCGCGGTTCTATTGCCGCAATTTCAATTCTACCTATTGTAGATATAAATAGTCTTATTGGTAAATATATTGTTGTTTCTCTAAGTTTTAAGGTTAAATCTATTTGTATCGCATGATCGTTTTCGGCTAAATTTGATGCATCTGGATTTATATTAACTGTCAATTTTTCTATTGTTAAAAAAGGCATCCATGTATTTAATGCCTCTACAATATCAGATTTTATACTTTCTAAAAATTGATCTTCACTTGTTATATTTTCAAACAATATAGCTTTGAGATTTGTTCCAAAATCAGGAATCATATATCTCTCACCTCTTGTTGTTAATAACAAGTTTCTCACATTTGAAAACAACTGTTTTACATTTGTTCTACTTTGAAAGAAAATACCCTTTGGATTATTAAAAGGCAATGTTACACCAACAAACTTGTTACCTTGTGTGGCGTTTCCTTCATTTATAGGTTTTTGAAAATAATTTATTCTATTTCCGGATCTTGAAAGTGGTCTCAATTATTATCTCCCTTTTTTTTCATCAATTTTTTTCATAAGTTCAGAATAATCTCTTGTAAGTGCACTCATTACTTCGTTAGGTATTTCTGTTTTATTGTAACCATTTGGAATAGCCGAACCTACTCTTTCATTCCCAAATCCTTCTGCCATATCTGCAGTAAAAGTAAATTCATCTTCCATTTCATAACTGTCTTGAAGACTTCTTTTTGTTTCTGCCAACAATTCTTGTATAGAAGAAAATTCACTTTTTTGTTGTTTTGGTTTTACTACTTTTTTTGTTGATTGTGATTCGTTATACATAGATAAACCATGTTTTAACGTAGAAACATCATCTTTTTTTGTTTGTTTTTGAGAAATTTTCTTTTCAAGAGCATATTCGATTTCTTCCCTAATTATTTCTCTTATTTTAGTAAAAAAATTCTTCGTGTTCATACTAAAAACTCCTTATTCTTTTTCAACGATTTGATCGTATAAAACGTTTTTTAATGTTGGTAATATGGTTTTATTATCTATACTTCTATAATAACTATCAACAATCGGCGTTCTTCTGAATTGTCCGTTCATTGTTGGCTCAACTTTTTGAGATCCAGCCTTTGGAATAACTTTTGTAAATACAACAAATGTTCCAGCTTTTGCACCACCACTAAAAGCCCATATTGAACTACCTTTTGCAGCAAATTTTCCACCGTCTCTACTAACAAATGAACTTGCACCAGTGTTTCCTCCAAAACGAGCAATAGTGCCATCAGGGTTAATATAAGGACAAACCTCAATGTGTCCACCACGACTTATTATAGAAACCTCCCATCCTCTTTGTGATAAAAAATGTTCTAATAATTTTTTTCCTTGTGAAGTTAATCCATCTTTTGTAAAATGAATACCACCTATAAAGTATACCATTATTGGATTTGGTAATAATGATTCTCTAACTGCAACAGGTATTTTTTCTCTATTTACTTTTGTTTTCTTTTTTGGTTTTAATTTATTTCCATCTGGAACCATAACAACTTCATTTTCAGTTGTTTCTGAATAAGTTGCACTTTCTAAAAGAATACCATATACATCTGTAAAATAATCACTTTTTCCACCTTTTACACCAAATCCCTTTTTATCCAAAAACTTTTTAACTGGAACACTTTTACCAGCAGAATCCAAATAAGTTGGTACATTAGCAAAACATTCACTTGCTTCTTCTAATCCTACTTCTTTTAATTTTTTAAGTGAAGAATTAAAATATACATCGTTAATTTTATTAGCAGCAGCTAAAGCAACCGGATCTCCTGGAAAAGTATATCCACCATGATTTATACAATGTTGTGTAAATATACCACACCAATGTGGTTGTTCAGCCCAATTAGCAAATCCTCCTTTGTTTTCACCGGCACCAAAAGATCCAATACCCCATTTATCCATATTATACCTTCCACCACTATAACCTTTGTATAACATTCTATGCTGTTCTGTTTGTGTATCAGCAACATAAGGAACTTTTTTATTCCAAACACCAACTTCTGTAAAATTCATTATTATTGGATAATCTATTAAATTAAGATCTTCAGAATTTTTTGCAACAGGAACTGGAGTACCTGATATTAACTTTTCCCATTGGGCATTAAAATGAACTTTTACAGCACCGATAAGTTTTGTTTCGATATTGTATTCGTCTTTTGCAAATCCCAATCCATCTGTTTTTGCTTTTTGATCACGAATACCATAATACCCATTTGATGTTGGATATTTTGGCACTTTGTAATCTATATGTGATGCCCACATATTGATACTTGCTCCAGGAGCAACAATTTTACCATTAAGTTCTCTTAATTTTCCAGTTGTAAGTGCAGCACTATTTTCTACATTTGTTGGTGCACCTTCTGGTGTTGTATTTTCTTTTAATTTTGGTTCAAATTTTTTCTCAGGATCATCAGGATTTGTTGCTGGGTTTTCATCTTTCGGTGTATCAGCTGGTGGTGCATCGGGTGTAAAACCCCATCCCGCATAAAGTGCAGCCAATTCTTCTGATTTTGTATCATCAACTTGTTTTTTTAACCAAGCAACTGCAGATTCGTTTTCATAAAATACTTCTTTTGCAGTGTAGGTTACATCTTTTACTGTTATATTACCAATATCGTCAAAAAATATACTTTTTTTCGTGTCATCTGGATCGGCTATACTAACACGGGCACCATATTTGGAATCTCTTTTTAGAAACCAAGCCAATCCATTAACATTATATTTTTTTCCAGATGGTGGAGTTGTTGGTGTTCCAGACTCCCCCAACGCTTTTTTAACAATTTCTAATTTTTCAGAATCAGACTTACTTGAAAATTCAGAAAGATTTATTACAGTTGATCCAATGGTAAATGTATCATCTAACCATTCTTGATCACCACCGCCATCTGTGGTGGATTCAGTTCCCTTTGTATCTACTTGATATGTTACACCTTTATATGTTACCGTAACACCTTTACTGCGATTTCTTCGAGAATAATTTATACTAACTTTTTCATCTTTGTTTGGTGGATCTTCTGTATTGTCATCATCGGAATTGTCATTTGAACCAAATTGTCCTGTTCTTTCTTCATTGGCTTCTCCGCCAGATTCTTCATTACCACCAGGTTCTTCTTTATCAAGTTCTTCATCTGTTGGTCCCCTATCATCGGGTTTTTCAATTTCTTCGTCTTCTTCTTTATTGTCTCCGAATAAATCTCTGACAAAATTACCTAAGTTTTCATCATCAGAACTATCATCATCTCCACCAGATGTATTATTACCGCCAGATGTATTATTACCGCCAGATGTATTATTACCGCCTTGATAAAAAACACTATCTGGATTTTTTGATTTATCTTGACCACCATCGTCATCAGTTCTTTTATTAGATTGATCGTCTTTTACTTCATCAGAAACTCTATCAATTTTAGTGTTATCTTGTAAATTGCTATTCAATGCACGTCTAGCAATCCTAATATCAGGAGCACTATCTTGTTCTATATCATCTACTGTTCTTGGCATATTTTTTCTCTATTATTTTTACCAATATAATATAACTGAAACTTGTCTGTTGCCAGAAGTGTATGCTTTTCTATTTACAACAAATGCAGTTGATCCTCCACCATCTCCATGAGCAGCAATTATTACGTTACCACCAATCGACTTAAAATACTCAACCAATCCTTGCCCAAGTTGATTTCCAGAATGACCACTTAAACTTGCACCCGCAAACCAAGTTTTTTTACCATCTTTAAGTGTTGCCTGTCCGATAAATGGCCATCCTCTATCGTCTTTTGAGAAACTTGCAGTTTGAACTACACCTTTTTCAACAACAGTAGAACTACCACCTGCCATTAAAAGATCTACAGGTGCATTTGGTTTTAATTTTTCAGTTGATTTATCCCAATATGTTGATGAATATACTAATGATGGTTGTCCTCTACTAATAGCAACCGATATATTGCCACACGTTTTTGTTTTTGCACCATAATTTTTGCCATTCCAAATAAACGCACAAGTTGGTTGTAGAGTTCCCCATCCAGTGCTAGCAGCTTCCCATGTTCCCCAGTTGATATAATTTTTATATTTTTCTGGCCAAACTTCAAATCCCATTCCACTTATTTTACCATCATAATCTTTTGGACCCATGTAAGCACCTTTAACTGCTTGTGGGTTAGGGTTTCTTGGTGTAAATCCCTCAAAATGATATTTGAAACCAGTTCCTTCATTACTTCCACGAATTTGTACTCCTTTTGAATCAACAACTGGAGTAATTTTTCCAAATCCAATGCTAAAGTTGTTAATTAAAGTAAGTGCTATAGTACCATTTCCATATTTATATTGAATTACACCACCACTTGTTGTTGATAAAACACCACCACCAACAGATTCACCTTTCTTGAATGATGTATTAACATCATATGTTTTGTCTTTCCAAACACCTTCACTTGTAATAAATTCACCATCTATTTTTACAATACGGTTTCCGGCATCTTCTTCAAATCCACCACCTTTTTTGAAACGATCCAAACCGATACTTTGATTTGTAAGTTTTTTTGCACCTTTATTATTAGTACAATCAAAATCTCCGTATATTTGTTTTGGTGCAAAAGAAAGTGATGTTAATGATAACCCACTAGCAACAAATCCATCAACTTCAAAATCTGCCATATTAACAGGAAATACTGTTATTTGAATGTTATTACTTATCCAATAACTACCAGGTTTACCAGTTTTTGTATCTTTTACTGGTTTTGGTATTCCATTTAATGATGTTAATTGATTGTTAGAACAATCAAATCTTGTTACACCAGTTGAAGTAACAACACCCAAACCGGCTAAACTTGTAATTTTATTGCCACCGCAATTAAACCCACCTGGACCAAAAGAAGTTATTCCGTTTCCTTCTAATGTTGTTAATCCACAGCCAGATACATCATAGATATATTCTTTTTGACTCTTATTTGTATCAGTTATTCCCTTTATTATTTTTGGTCCACCGGCCAATGATGTTAATTTTTTATTATCAGTAGCAAAAAAACTACCAACTTCTTCTGGAGAACCAACTAATGAAGTTAATTCATTTTTTGAAATATCAAATTGTCCAGTGACTTTTTTAGGACCACCTTCAAGTGATGAAAGTTTTACACCCCTGCATATAAAATTACCACCAATAGTTCCAAATTTTACAGTAAATTTACCATCTTTTACTGACGGTAACGATTTGTCTCCTGAAACTAAATTTATTGTAACATCACCTGGAATGTCAATGGTTCCATCGGCTTGAATTTTTGGCTCAACACCACCTGTAATTTTAATAGCGGCCTTTTGATTTGCTATAACTGGTTTTCCAGTTTTAGAATCCTTTTGAACAACACCTTTAACAACTTTATATCCAAACAATATGTTAAGTTTATCAGTTAAACTTGTAATTTCTTCGTTGGACAGTCCACCACTACCAGTATCAGACTTATCAACTGCATTATCCACATTACCTTCGTTTTCAGGATCATCTGTGGGTTTTTCTTCTACTGATCCAGTTTTATCATCTTTGTCTGGAGTCAATCCCCATGTTCTTGCAAGTGCAACTAATTCTGCATTATCAGATGCTAACATCCAATCTAACGCAGTATCTCCCGCATCATTTACTATTTCAAGTGCAGAGTATTTTTCACCACGAACATTGATATACCCTTCATTATCAAATTCAAATGAAACTTTTGCCATTTAACCTATCTCCAATGATATTTTAATTGTTGGAACTGGTAAAGGAGTGTATGTTATACCACCTTCGCCAAATTTTAATGGTGTTTTTGTAGTTGATACATTTGCACCATCAGTCTTTGAACCTTCAAGACCAAGTGGTGTACCTACCGGTGTTATTCGTGTTTCAGCCTTTCTTATTTCTTCTATATTGGTAAATGCATCCGCATTGGCAATCTGTTTTCCATCTTTATCAAATGTTGCACCTCCTGGAACAGTTGTTTTATTTGTTACAGCAAGTGGTACAAGTTCATCACCAATATAAATAGGTCTTTGTTGTTTTGTTGGGTAGTTTGGATTTTCTTTCTTAATTTTTTCAATCAATATGGATGTAGGTGTAAAGTATTTTTCATTGAAACTTTTACCGCTTGAATTGTATACACCTATCCTTGCAAGACCACGAAGATATTTTGTTACCCTAAAAGGTTCTAATAAATTAAAATCTCCACTGGCAAAAGCATATCTGTATTTCAATTCTTTTGTCAATCCAAGAGTTTTTCTTTGTGATTCACTTACATTTGGATCACCTTCAACTACCCAATTTGTATCAGAATGTTTGAATATAAATCCAGACGGTGGCGTTCCCTTAAATACGGGTAATCCTGTTTCAGGATTTTGTCCAATATCTTCTATCCATGGGTGAGTGTATATTATGTATGTTCCATATTGCAATACACCCTTTACACCACTTGGAGGCGCTCCTGTTGAATCTTCAACTACATATTTGTCTTCAACATTGTATTTTTGTCTCCAATTCGGATCACCAGCACCTGGAACTCCAGGAGGTAGTGAGGCCGCTGAATCTAATAAATCAGCATAAGGATCCTCTGTCAATTCTTTTGCAGAATCATATATGTCTTTGAAGAAATCTTCTTTTTCAAAGTCTTCTCTAGTATCTACCAATTCATCATATACTCCAGTAAGTAATGCCTCATCTTGAAGTATATCCGGTGAATTTTTCACTTGTTCATATTTTTGCAATAATCTATTTTTAACACTTATTCCTTTTGCAAGTGATTCTTTGAATTTTAATGCTTTATCTATAGCAATTCCACATTTTACTATAGCAAGACCATTTACTTCTGTATGTGTTATGTCCTTACCAGTTACAGGATCCTTTTTGTAAGGTTGTGGTGCAGCTTTTATGTTAGTAAATCCCATTGAAAGTGCAATAGTTTGTTTCATTTTTGGATCAAGGGTTCCACCGCCTGGAGTTACTTTTCCAGTTTTCTTGTCATATGCATTATAGTTCTCCCAAACTTCCGCATTTGGTCCCCATTTATTGAGCAAACTTTGACCTACTTTATCGAATAAACCTTCAGCAAATTTTTCTTTCTCACCAGGTCCATTAAACCTCTTTCCACTTATTAAATCGGTAATATCGCCAGCAATGGGAATTACATCACCCAATACTTCCTCACTAACACCTAATTGTTTTGAGATTTTTGCCTTTAATTCTGGTGGAAGTGAATTGTAATGTTGAAATCCTTTTGTTGATAATTCATATAAGTTCTTTGCACCACTTAAAACTTCATAATATCTAATTATTTCGGATTCATCTATTCCTATTAGTGCAGCTGTGCTAAAAATAAATGTTTGAACAGGAGCTGGTAAATTTTTGAAATCTACTGCATCAAATATAGATAAAAATTGTTTCTTCTTGTATAAGTTGTAAACTGCCAATCCATTTTTTGCAATATCAAAACCTTGTTCTAATGTAATTGGATTTTGACCAAAATTTTGTTCCGCCCAAGAACCAGGAATTACATTATCATATGAAACTGTTTCAGTTACTTCTTCACCTCTGTCTAAAATATGTGGCAATTCCTCACTAACTTCTTCATAAATTTTTGTAGCGGCATTGAATTTTCTATAAACTAATCTTGGTATACTATTACCAATAAATTTGTAATCTATTTGAAATGGAATTACACCAGACCTTATTGGGTCAGTTCCCTCATATTGTTGTTGATATTTTGTGTTATCTAGATTTATTTTAAGTTCCATACTACCATTTGGAAACAATCCAGATGATATTGGATCTGCACCAGTTTCTGATCCATAAGTATTTGGTATTGTAATGGTGCAAATATCTCTGTTGGTGTTATAGTCATAGAATAATTCATTTGCGGTAAATCCATCTACAAATCCAGGAGATGTTATTTTTCCAATAGAGATTGACTTTATCGGTATAAAATCCCCTTCTTTATTTATAGATTTAATAATAATTTGATTCAAAACTATATTATTACCTTCTGTTTTTCTATATGATGGATTTTCTACTATAAGTTTTAGATTGTCTTTATCAACAATTTGTAATTTTTTTGTTACAACTGATCCTGGAGACAATTCTGAAAATGCTTCACCGGTTGCAAATTCTCTTAATTCTTTGGGTAAATCATCTAATGATTTTACATTCTCTGCCTCTTTTAATACATATTCCTGTAAAGCATCGTAGTTACCATCACTTACCATTTTTTCTATTTCTATTATCTTATTAACAACCCATATTATTCGTTTAATAGTTTTTGGGCTAGTTCCTAAAAAATTAGCAACTTTTATTTGTAATCCTGGTGATAATTTTTCGTAATCAAGTAATGTTCTTAAATTTGCAAGAAGTCTACCAGTTGCTATTGCAGATTTTCCTTGAGCATATAATTGATATATTTTTGCAGCACTAGATAATGCCTTTAATCCGGATTTAATCAGAGTTGCATTTTGTTTCTTAGTTAAGAAATCTAATGCAGTAAATGGATAACCAATTACTGTTGAAAAAAGACTTGCCTCTCTATCTTTTTCTTCTTCTAATTTTTGTCTCGCATCTTCTTCACTATAACCTTTAGATCCAGATGGATATAAACCTTCAACTTGACTTATCCCCCAAGCAACACCTTCTCCGATGAAACCAGCAACACCAACTAAAGCACTACTTACATATTTTAGTGAATCGGTAACAAAAGAATCAATCGATCCAGTCACACCATTTAATAATCCACCTTCTCCCAATAATGAGTTTGATTTTATTTTAATTGTTAATTTTTTGATTTCATCAGTTGGTTTATCCGATGGTGGATCTAAAATTAAATCACCTGGTACTTTTTTTCCAAAATTTACCCAAACTTCAATTTCACTAGCAACTCTAAATACAGCACTTGATGTTTCCAGTATTCCAAATTTATCTATGATAATTGATGGAACTGATAATGGTATTGGTTTTATTTCAGCATTCCAATCTAAAGCATACTTTGAAGCATATTGTGTTACTTCTGAATCATCATAAAAAGAATCGTTAAATTGTGATAAATCTCCAGGATCGGTTGGACCGTTATCAGTAAAGTGTGCAGCATTAACAAGACTTAATTTCCAAGTATTGAGAGCATTTTTTGTTCCGCCTGGTTCAAATACAACATAATCAAGAAGATTTATAGTATCTCCTTGAAAAACTTCAAGTTCGTATTTATCAGGTGTTGTTGCAGAACCTGGTATAAATTTAACTAAATTTTTATTCCATGATATTCCCATAATTACACTGGTCCTCCAGAATTTTCGTCATCGCCGCCAACAAGAGAAGTTCCATAATCAAATTTTGGATCAATATCTCCTAAAATTTGATCTATTAGTTTTATTTTTTCTTGTTCAATATCAGCAATATCAGCAAGAAGTGTTAGTGGATCATCGTTTTCCAAAGCCCCTTCACCTGTGTCTACCAACAAATTAGAACTATCACCTTCTTTAATAAATTGACTTTGTAGAATTTTTTCATTTGATTGTTGAACTTCTTTTTCTGATGGACCACCTGATTTTTCATTAACGAATGCCAATTGACTTGGTAATTTTTCTATTTGACTTTGTAACTCTACTAAATCAGAATGTGCCGTTGAAAAATCAGATATGTTTATTGGAACACCAGAAGGACCTGTTCCAGTTGGATGTGTTTGTTGTGTAATTGCTCTTGTAACATTTAATAGTATTTGGCATAAATCATTTAACCAAGTCATTGTTCTTTTTCCCAACAATATCGGTTCTATTGCATTTATGCCCAATGATATTTTTTGTGTTGATTCGATTTCAACTACTTGTTTTCCGTCAAGAGATATACCCTTTTCAGAAGAAAAGCCAATACCCTCTTTACTGAAACCAATTAGCTCTTGCTTACGAGAATTAAAAATTATTCTATCAGAAGCAATCATAACTGAATTTCCACCAAATTCATTTTTAGTAAAAAGATTTATACTTTTATCTGTTATTGATGGTGTATATGTGGATGCTGGTTCAAATTTTACATATTGTCCAGATGTCATCCAAATAGATGAATCATCTTCATCTATATTTTCTAATATAAATTCGTTTCTTGGTTTTAATTCTGGATTTGTTCCATTTGAAATTATCAAAATTGGATTACCTATTTGACCTAACCCCTTTTTCCAAGTTGGAACTTGCGGATATTTTCTTCTTTCATCTAATGTTGATCCAAATCTTATAGATTGCCCCCATCTACCTTCGAGGATTATATCTCCGGAATAAGGTTGTATTGGATAAATGTCTTTTCGTTCTACAAAAATTGGATCAATAGTTGTTGGTGTATCAAATTTTGTATTAGTTGAATGTGGAATACCATCTTCTGCATCATTTCTTTTTACACGATTACCAGGTGAAGTTCTTTCTACCCAGTAAGTTACTCCAGGAATACCATTATGATGAATTGATGATTGAACAGAAACAGGATTTGTATAGTAGTATTCTTGTGAAACACCACCTGCACTGGCATAAGGGGATGGTGCCTTTGTAAGCATAACAACCTCTCCCCTAATTGGCATATTTTTTATATTGGCATCAAATGCACGAGCACGTATAACATCTTTATGCCCTTGTCCCATTGCACCCAATAATCTACATAATACCGTGTATAGTGCAGTTTTATCACGACCTTCGTAATCTACATCCAATACTTCAGCAGGAAACCACTCACGAGGAAACCCATCAATTATCGTTACTTGCGGATTAAACGGTAGGCCGCTCACTATCATTCTCCTCTTGATCGTTTTGAATTTCTTGTATACCCTTTAATAGAGCTTCTTTTTCTTCATCAGTCAAAAATGAGGAGGATTCTTCACCTTTATCACCCATAGCCCGTTGTATAACTGCTGCTAGTTTCACTAAATGTTCATCATTTTTTACCGAAACCTCCATAAAATCTTTTATTGCAGGAACTAGTATTGCCGCATCACTTATATTGTTTAACATGGGCTTTAAGTCAGCAATCAAAAGATTTATCTGACGATCCTTTTTCTTCTGATTATCGTAAATATCTTTTAACAAATCAGAAAATTTTTTACTTCCAAAGATTTCTTCATCAAATTTCATAACTATAAATATCAGTTGTTAATAATATGTTGAATATCATACCAAGACATTTTTTCTATATTTTTTCCTGATTGATATTCTCTGTATAAATTTACATATATTGATTTTATCTTATTTATTACACTAGTAATGTATTGAGAACTTACTCCAGTTCTTTCTCTAACCAATATGTATATTGCCTTTTTATTGTAATTTTCTATATTTTCACGAGTTCTAAACAAATACAATATGGTATCTGCAACTTGTATGTCTCTTTGTTTTGAAAAGAACAATGGTAAATGTTTTTCAACAACATTGACAAATAAATCTATAAAATCTTTTCGTTCTTCTATCAAATCAAATCTAATTTTTTCATTTACAATGTTACGTTCTAAATCTATTGCACCAATATCTTGACTTCTTTTGAAATGATAATAGTTCTTGTTATTCTCAGCAATTAGATAATTTTTAGCAACAATAGAAAAATATGAAAATGCCTTACCATTTTCAGCTTTATACTTCGTAATCTTTTCGTGAAGAAAAGAAATAACTTCATGTTTAACATCTTCATGTGATACATCAAAGTTATAGAACTTAAATCTATGTATCATAATTTCAGCAAGTTTGTAAAATGCCGGATGAATTTTTTTCGTGTATATTAAATTTCTCTCATATTCATCTTCCATTTTATTATACAATACTATGGCATCTTCTGTTTCTTGTGTAAAATAAACATTTGGTTTCTTGGGACTACGTTTTTGTTTCATAACGGATAATCCTTTTGAAATGAAACATCTGCTGATTTTTTATTTTCTAAAATACTTCTCTTTTCATCTTCGATTGGATTTTCACCAAAGTAAACTGCAATATCATTCATAATATCTTTCATTTCTTTGAAAAAATATCCAGTTTCATCATCTGCCTCAAACGAACCAATCCTATCTAATTGTCTTAAATAAGATTGTTGTGACCGTATTCTGTTTCGCAATTCCGTTAAAAACTTTTCGTTTTCTAAAAGTGTATCAATACTTTCTTGTGCCATTTCATCTAACTGTTCAAACTTTTTTGTTAAATTTATATTAACAAAAATAGAAATACCCAAACATATAGTTAATACAATTATGGTTAATATCATATCAACCTCTCTTATGTTTTGGTTGGATTATTGAATCTATTACTCCAAGATTTAATGCATCAGACGGTGTAATGTAATAATCTTTTATAGTTACATTTTTCCAAAATTCTATATCTTTGTTTGAATTAGATTTAAGTATTTCCAAAAGTATTTCTTCTAACTTTTCCATATGTTGAACATTAGCTTTCATATCGGATGATTTACCGTAAATATCAGAACTAATTTCATGGAACATAATTGTAGAGTATTGAGAAGCAAGACGCATTCCTGTTCCTGCACAAAGAATTAAAGCAGCAGCAGACATTGCCCTACCTCTACAAATTGTGTTTACTTTAACATCAAGACTTTGCATATAATCAATGATACCAAGTGCCTCATATACAGAACCACCATCAGAATTGATAATCAAGTTGATTGGATCATTTTTATTTTCATCTTTTCTCATATGAAGAATTGCACGAATACGAGTAATAATGTCATACAAGGAACCATCCATGATTTCACCGAATAACAAAACAGTAGATGCATCAACATCAATTCCATAATCCATTTGAGTTGTTGCCTCTTTCCAACGAACTGGAATATCATTTTCTTTTTCTTTTGATTTATTGTCTACTTGATTTTGTTCAGCAACTTCTTCACCATCATAAAAATCGTTCATAACAGAACTCCTGGTTAAAATACAACAATGACATTACTACAAAGATATTCCTCTCCTATATCCAAAATCAGGTTTAGGTTTTTCTTCATAGAATGCCCTTTCAATTTCATCTTGTTCTAATATAACATTTTCTTCCGTAACTTCCAAAGGTTTTTTTTCTTTTTTTGATTTTTGTTTTTTCTTAACAACAACATCTTGTATTTTTATTTCTTCGGATGGTAATATAACATCTACAACATCTTCAATAACTTTTTCTTTTTTAGATTGTGGTGGAGAATTATCATCTTTCGGAGGAATTTGTTTTTCCAATTCCTTATGTCTTAAATGATTTGCTGCAATTACCAAACTAACTGCAAGTGGATCAAATACTGAAACTAATATCAATATAAACCAATTAACAATGATGTCCATAGGTGCGCCGGTTAATCTACTCAAATACAATAATGGTCCTATCTCCGATGTAAATGTTGAATTTTCAAGAACTAATTTTTCTTGTTCTAATTTAGCAACACTATCAGATAAACCAATAGATTTTTGATTTAGTTCCGAGATTTCAGAATTTAGAGTTTGAGTAGAATTATCAACAGATTGGATATTTTTTTGTAAACCTTTTGTGCCCTTCTTCTGTGTTAATTGGTTATTAAGAGAATTTTCTTGTGACAATCGTAATTGATCATAAGATGTTATTCTCTCTCCCTTTTGTTTTACAAGAGTATCTATTTGTGATTTTTGTTCAAGGAAGATTTCTTTCTTTTTATCAATCAACGCAATTTTATTTTGTGTTTCGTATATTTCTTTTGCAGTTTCTTGATAAGAATTGGTAAGATACCCATAAACACCAACCGATGTTAATATCATAAGAATAACAGCGGAAGACATTAGATATATTTTGAAAGCAGTTTTGAGAGTTTTGTAGTGGTCGTGTAGGAATGTGATAACCACTAATTTAGAAAATTCTAGCATACCGGCCATCCCCACGATTGACCAAGAACCACCAGAAAATAATTTAGATATACCGTAAACAGAGTAGTAACCTGAAAATACTGCTAATCCGATAGCACAAAACCAGATTAGATTTTTCAGAGAGAATAATTTGTATGACATTTATATCCCAATTATTGTTCATAAATACATACAGATAAATATGAACTTTTGGGATTTTGGGTTAGATTCCGTATTCTGTTAGGTATCGTTTGAGAGCCAGTTCTTTTGCTTTACATTCTAACATAATATCAAGATCATGTCCGTATGTGTTGATTCTTTCCAATATGTAGTCTGCATGAGCTTGTGGTTTTTCTTTTGGATTACCAGTCTCTTTAAGTCTTGATGAAGAATAATGAACTGCAGGTGTAATACCTTCTGGCCATGTTGATATGGCAAGTTCAAGTGCTTGCTGTTCAGTCAAATCGCCAGTGCAAAATTGGTGGTGGTGATAATCAAATACAATGGGAATACCACAACATTCGTGAATTTTCATAAGGTCTTTAACCGAATACATATTTGGTTTATCATCATTCTCAATGGTAAGTCTTGAACGAACACTATGAGACAGTAATTGAAAGTTTTGACACCAACGGTCAAGTGATGCGGTTTTGTCACCATAGACACCATTGCAATGTATATTGATTTTGTTATACGGTGTATGTGATAGTCCCATCATGTCAAACACTTTACCGTGCAATTCTAAGTCAATTATGGTATTCTTGACAACATCTGGATTGGGTGAACATAAAACATTGAAGGGTCCAGGATGACATGATAGACGAACACCATGTTCTTTTGCATAATCACCAATTCGTTTAAGAACAATCTTGATTTTATCAATATCTTTTAGTTGTTCCAAGTCATATTCAGAACCCCAAGGAAATACATTAGAAGATGTGCGGAATAAATAAATACCGTTTTGGACATTCCATTTGATAATTTTTTCCATATCAACAACATTCAGATATGCAAGTTCAGAACAGTAGTCTAAACCTTTTTGTAGAAATGTTTTTTTAATCATGGAACGGTTGGTAGTGATTTTATCTTTTGATAAAGTCATGTTGATGCAGGCATATCCGAGTTTCATAGGTTGGCGTTAATGTTTAATGAATAATAAACCAATATACGAAATTTACAAATACGATCAAAATTATTTTACTTTATGACCGTAAAACTCCGATAAACTATCGTGCATACCGTTTGTATCAAATTGATTGGCAATAATTTGTTGGCATCTTTTCTGGAACAATTCTATATGGTCTCCCCATCTACTTTCAAAAAGATGATATGTTTTATTTTCATAAAGAGTTCCTATACCATAATATCCATAATTTGATAATCTCCAAACTCCATCCTTTTTAGGAACACCATCGAATTTTGTTGGATATAAACAACGGTATCTCTTTCCCACTTCTTCTGCAATGTGACTGATTTCTTCTGCAACATCTGAACGAATAGTTGGATAGAATGTTGGTTTACCAAGTAATTCGTAACAAGATTTTGTTATAGCAAAAAATGATGGTGCGGCAAATACATGAGTCTTTGGATGTATATGGTTTGACACTTGTGCATTTCCAAACAAACTATCGTTTTCAGTTACATAATTGATTGCCTCATCATATACTTCACGATTCAATGGAACACAATCAATGTCAAAAAACACATAAACATCAGCGTCAGTATTACGGCAAACTGCATTCATCCATAAACCATGTTCTATATTCATATTATGATATTCAACCGGAATATCAAAGTGTTTCATAACTTGTTTGTGGGATTGTAGGATTCTGTCATCTACATTATCCCAATGGAGTGTATTTACAGAAATTTTCATAACATAACCTTTGTATAAAAAAACCCCTACAATTTGTAGGGGCTATTAGGGGTTTACCCTTTCCATTCCGAACATGGATTATGGTTTAACTCTATCACATGGAACTTTACCAGTTGCCTTCCAAATGTTCCAAAGTGTAAGTTGGTCTTTTCTCAAAAGAACTTCAATGTCAGTATTTAGATTTTTAGCACATACTGCCATTTTTTCTCTATATTCTTTTTCCAAATCTCTCTGTGTTTGACGAAATTCAAAATTAAGTATTTCTATTTCTTTTTTTATTTCATCTGTTTTTCTAACACGGCGATATTTTTCCATTTTAGCATTGTATTCTTGTCTTAATGTAATTAGTGATTCTTGAAATTCTTTTTTACATTCAATACTACATTGTTTTTCTTCTTTCAAAATCAATCTTATTATACTATCTTGTTCTCTTGTCAATCCTAAACATGGCAATACTTGTTCAATAGGAATACGTCTTTTAACCGTATCTTTTTGAACTGGTGTTCTTTTTTCAAAAATTGTTGTGTCTGACGTTGGTAATGGATTTTCGTTACATCCAATTACAATCGTTGATATACTTACAATTACCAACAATAAAAACTTTTTCATATAAACTCCAAATTAAAAATCTTGTGATGGATTAAAGTCTAAACTTCCAGTATATGAACCTGATCCAAATATCAATCTAATAGCAAGTCCCATGTCCATATTTGCAGGTATAGAAACAACATTTGTATTTGACCAATACAATCTAACTGATGTTGCATCTATTGATCCTGAATCTGATGTCCAATAGTTTGCACTCCAACCAAAATCCCAAAATTCACCGTTTTCTTTGATATATCCACTCGGATTACCTGTAAATCCGGATTGGTTATCGCCGTTTCCGGATTGTCTACGAATTGTATTCCAATTAGTATTATTTTTCAATCGTTTTCCAGCGAGAGAATTTCCACCAAAAGCAGATGCCAATTCATTGTAGTCTCCCAAACTTGGCATTCTAAATCCAGATGGTGCTATACTTTTTGATGAAGAAACAACATAATAGTTGTATAACTTACCATATTCTTCTTCATTTGAAGGATCAAAGTTATAGTAACACCATGCTGGTGTGTTTGTTGATGCAAGTTCTGCCCATTGTTCTGAACTTGAACATTCCGTGATTGGTGTTCCATCTTGGAATGATTCTACTGCTAAATTTTCTTTTGTCCAAAATTGTGAACCGATTTGAACGATAGCCATTAAATTCTCCTATGTTTATCAAATTTATAGATAATCTTCCTATAAATATAATATAACAATCTTAAATGCCTTGTTTTTTGTATTTTCTCTTTGGTTTTTCCAAAGTTTTTTCTACTTTTGTTTTTTTAGAAACTTTCGCAGTTTTTGCATCAGGTTCCTTTACAAATTTCTTAACGGTTTCTCTTTCAATTTGATCGGCATGATCATGAATTGTCTTGATAATAACTTTCTTATCTTCAAGTTCAGTTAATACTTCCGTAAACTTATCACGATAATACAACCAAACACCACCACCGCCGATTAAAAACGGCACTACGGATTGTAATACCACTGCTAAAATTTGTTCTAACATAACCTTCTCCTTTTTATTTGGTTATTGAAAAAATATATCTACCTTCATAGATCTTTTTGACTGTTACTGTATTGTATAGTTGTGTAAAATGTTGAAATAAATAAACCATACTATATTTGTAAACAGGTGTTGGATGTTCTGATATTGTAAATATAACATTATCAGAAAATTCCATACATGAACGGATAATGGTATCAATAAATTGATACTGTCTTTCACTATAAATTGGTTTATCAAAAACGCCAGTTAGTATTGTCCAGTTATATTTTTCATCTGTTATATTATCAATGTGTTCTTGCATAGACTCATTTACAGAAATCCAAGGAAGAGTTCGTTCCATTGGTTGAAATCTACTAAAAATAGTTTCAATTTCTTCTTTTGGATCAACTGCAGTATATTGAATATCCAATCCGTATTCATCAAGAGTTTCAAGTAAAAATAAATCTTTGTCACAGGCACCAAAGTGCAAAACACTCTCATATTGTCCTATTCCACAATATATTATTTCTTTTGCAAGAATGTTTTTTAATTGATATTCTTCTATCATATTTTTTTCCTAAATTATTTCCAATTTAATGCTTCCGAAATGTTCGGAAATTGATTAACAAAAATTGATTTTATACCATCTGCAATCAAACGATGTTCTTTTTGTGTATCAGGCGAACAACGAAGTTCCAAATAATGAATCCAACTACGAACAGAACCTTTCATATACATAGTTGTTTCTGTTGATAATGGAAGAACATCACGAGCTGTTTCTCTTGATATTCCTTGTTTAATCAATTTATCATATAACATTTTTGAATTTGCAATATGTTGTTCAATGTCACGCTCTAATGTAAAATCGGGAACAACTTCTTCCGAACTTTGTCTATTTGTTTTTCCTTGTCTTCTCAATTCTATTTTTTGTATTTCCGTTGCCGTTGAATATCGTTGTGAAAATTCTTGGAAAGAAAAAGATTTGTGACGAAGAATTTGAGCCGCAATACTTCTACGCGTAACAATATCAACTGTCATATCTACGAATTCAAATGGAGACCAATGTTTGTGTTTAATTAAATAGTTTATCAATTTTGGAGCAGTCTCCATGTTCATCTGATTACTTGGATTACTTACTCTTGCGATGTAAACTATTAACTCTTCGGGTGAAACTTTTTTAGTCTTACCCTTATTGGTAAATCTAACTAATTCTGATGGGTTTGTAACCGAAACTAATCTTACTGCATCTCTTAAATCACTTGAAAGCATAACTTATTTTTTACCTTTATTTATTTTTACCAATTTTATATTGATTCCTGTTTTATCTTCTGTTATTATTACTGAATGGTCACCTGAATATAGTATCATAGTTAGCCATTTAAGAAATTTATTTATATCAGTATCTATTGGATCATTAAAGTTTTTACCTTTATTGAGAGAATCTTTTTTAGAAAAGAAATCTTCTGGATTCTTCATCATTTCATTTTCAAATGTATCACTTTCACCTTCATCTTTTGATGGAAGCATGAAATCATCCCTTTCTTCTTCATCCCCTAATTCTTCTTTTCTTTTATCTTTTATTTTTTTCATTATTTCTTGTAATGTATAGAAATCATAAATCTGATTAAGTGTATCTAAAAATCTATTCAATTCTTTTTTAGACATCTTTTCATCTTTTTTTCCACGCAAATCTACTTCATAGTAGTTAAGCATAGATTTTAATTTATGTTCTTGATTTGTCATTATTTTGCCTTTTTATTGTATCTATGACTTCTATAAACTCATAATTTCCATGTTTTATTTGTTTCATTGAATAATCTTTCAATTCTTTACAAATTTTTTGGTTACTACCGTATGTGTTTGCCATTTCAATCATTGTCTGTTTATTTTCAATATGAGTTGGTCTTAATATACCAAATCTTAATGCAACCCACATTGCAACAAACCCTAATACGAATGATGATACTATTTCCACCTAATTCTCCAAATTGTAAACTTCATTTCAGATAAATAGATATGTTACGAGAGAAAAATGGTCGGTATGTAAAAAATTGTCTCAAAAGTTTACTATATTTGAGACAAAATCTCTCGTATATCAACAGGTATTAACCAGTGATAAATCCCCTTGATTTAAGGTCTTTGTAGACCATTTTTGAAACTTTATTCCAATAGTGCTTAGTAGCACCTTTTTTGTGTCCATTAGGACCGCCATTCCACTTCCGTGCAATGATTTCCATATCACTCATTGTGATGGTTTCCCAGTTAATGTTGGGATTGTAGAAATTCTGAAAAATCCAAAACATCTGTTCAGACTTTTCAGGATTTAGCCTATCTTGTAAAGTAAAAGTTTTATTGATACCTTTTATTTTACAGATTCGGTTCACTTCCTTCACCATTACCGGTAAAATTTGAGCTATTCCAAGTGAACCATCCTTTGATCGTGCGGTTGCATTGCCTTTAGACTCAACCCAAACGATAGATGAATATAACACATTCTTCATTGTTGATGATTTAATTTCAGCACTTCTATTAACTGTGGTAGTCATTGCTACCAATGGAAAACAAAAGCCAATTAAGAATAATGCTATAACCCGTTTACATTTGTTAGTCATATTCCTTTCCTCATTATTGGATAATATATTTGACGAACCATTCCGTTGTTGCCAACGATATGGTTAAACATATACCGACCATGTTTTCAAAGAACGAATTTTTAGTATCATTCAAAGATACAGAAAATATAAATATAAAGCAAGCATTTTTTTATTCTATTCTCTATTAGATCTATAGATCTATATTATATTAGATCTATATTAGATCTAGATCTTAGCATTTTCTCTGTGTTCACACTTTCTCCGTGTTCACTAGCAAGATAAACAATTTTACCTATATGATCAAAGCAATATCTGTTACCAAGCAAGAACATTTGGATATTTCCTCATTTTTTTAATTGGCGTTTGAACATAATCATATTTGTTTCCACGATATAGAAATGTTGAACCGCCGCCATCCATGTTGATTGCGTCACGGCAACCCAACTCTAACAATCTATTGGGTAATTCCGTTATTCTGATACCGTCTGTGATATAGATAAATACACTATCCCTATGATGACTGCCAAATACCGTTCTCGGCCTTCTGGCTGTTGTAAATGAGTTTCTGTATATCTTTTGTGGTATGCTGTCTTTAACGAGTAATGGCGTTCCCGCAAAGATGTATTTTGACCATATCGCTGGCACCTCACCTTCACCGCTGAAGTGTAAATGTGGTGTAAGATTTGGAACACCC
>Ga0315909_10000916_pt1 | contig 39580 bp, 38 predicted proteins | sample LakEriMetagenome_11_FD_203527 | JGI IMG/M metagenome (GOLD analysis project Ga0315909, IMG submission 203527) | Freshwater fungal communities from buoy surface, Lake Erie, Ohio, United States - Buoy 2 MA125 | ecosystem: Environmental > Aquatic > Freshwater > Lake | place: USA: Lake Erie, Ohio... | reverse complement strand
CTTCGGGATCGGCACCAATGCGAAAAACCTTCGCGGCCGGAGGCCGCGACTCAAGCGGCATGGAGCCGCACGGTGTTCCCTTACGCCTTGCCCTCGCGATTCCAGTTCACGCTGAACCAAGACAATCCTTCATCGACAACGACGTGTCACTACCGTGATCGCCGCACGAACGCCCCTCGGTGGCTTCCTCTCCGCGCCGATCGTGCGTGTGCGCGACCTGTTTGTGGCCGCGCCTACGGCACCCCCGTGCTGCCCGCGGAAGGGGCTTCTGGCCTGCCTCGCTGCTGGTCGTACCCGCAACGAGACCGACCGCCCGGGGTGGCCTGCGGCGCGAGCGGCTGAATGCACGCCGCATTTCGCGTCTTGCTGGCTCGCTGTATGCTCTCCCGCAGTTCCGAGGGTGTTTCTTTCCGGCCAGTGATCGCCCATTCCCGCGACGGATTGCGGAGGCTCACAGGCTTCCAGCGGCTGCCGTGGCTGGTCGGCAGATGGACGTGTGTCGCCCTCGCCTCGACGTCCGCCCACCGAATTCCACCCATGCCTCTCGTCAGCCTCCGCAACGTGTCGCTCCGCTTCGGCGGCCCGCCGCTCCTCGACGACGTCACCTGCCATGTCGAAGCCGGTCAGCGGGTCGGCCTTCTCGGTCGCAACGGCGCCGGCAAGACGTCGCTCATGCGGCTGCTCGCCGGCGGCCTGCGGCCAGACGCAGGCACGGTCGAATCCGCACCCGGGACGACCGTCGCGGCCCTGCAGCAGGACGTGCCCACGAACCTCGCCGGCAGCGTCAGGGACATCGTTTCCACCGGGCTGCCCCTGGAGACGGCCGCCGACGCCGCCTGGCGGCAGGAGCAGGCCGTAGCGCAGATCCTCTCCCGGATGGAGCTCGACGCCACCGCCGGCGTCGCCGACCTGTCGGCGGGCCTGAAGCGCCGCGTGCTCCTCGCCCGGGCGCTGGTCGGCGCGCCCGACCTGCTCCTCCTCGATGAGCCCACCAACCATCTCGACATCGACGCGGTCGAGTGGCTGGAGGGATTTCTGCGGCGCTGGCGGGGCACGCTCATGTTCGTGACACACGACCGGACCTTCCTGCGCCGCATGGCCGACCGAATCCTGGAGATCGACCGCGGCCGGATCTTCGACTGGTCGTGCGACTACGACACGTTCCTCGTCCGCAAGGAGGAGGCGCTGGCCGCAGAGGAGCGGCAGAACGCCCTGTTCGACAAGAAGCTCGCCGCCGAGGAAGTCTGGATCCGCACCGGCATCAAGGCCCGGCGAACCCGCAACGAGGGGCGGGTCCGGGCCCTGGAGGCGATGCGCCGGGAACGCGGCGCCCGCCGCGACGCACCGGGCCGCGCGCAGCTCGCCATCCAGGAGGCGGACCGCAGCGGGGCGCTGGTGGCGGCCCTGGACAATGTGTCGTTCGTCCGCGGCAGGCGGCCCATCATCACGGGGTTTTCCACCACAGTGATGCGCGGCGACCGGATCGGCATCATCGGCGCAAACGGCTCGGGCAAAACGACGCTCCTCCGGCTCCTGCTCGGCCAGCTCGACCCAACGTCCGGCACCGTGCGGCGCGGCACCAACCTGAGAGTCGCCTTCTTCGACCAGCTTCGCGACCAACTCGACGACGAGAAGAGCGTGGCTGACAACGTGGCCGATGGCTACGAAACGGTGCAGATCGGCGGCCGGTCCCGGCACGTCGTCGGCTACCTGGAGGATTTCCTCTTCACACCCGAGCGAACGAGGACGGCGGTGAAGTTCCTCTCCGGCGGCGAGCGCAACCGGGTCCTGCTCGCCCGGCTGTTCGCCAAGCCGGCCAACCTGATCGTGCTCGACGAGCCGACCAACGACCTCGACGCGGAAACGCTCGAGATGCTCGAGGAGCGGCTCGTGGAATTCACCGGCACCGTGCTCGTGGTCAGCCACGACCGCACGTTTCTCGACAACGTGGTGACGAGCACGCTGGTGTTCGAGCCGGCGGCGGGGACCGGCGGGTGTCACCTGCATGAATACGTCGGCGGCTATGCCGACTGGCTGCGACAGCGCGGGCCCGCGCCGGCCGTGGCGGCCCCGCAGCCCGGCGATGCCAGGCCGCAGCGGCCGCCAGCCGGCACCGGCGCCACCCGCACGAAACGCTCCTTCAAGGAGCAACGTGAGATCGAGTCCCTGCCGGCGGTCATCGAGACCCTGGAGAGCGAGATCGCCGCGATCCATGCCGCGATGGCGGAGCCGGGCTATTTCAAGCAGCCGGGAGACGTGCTGGCCAGCGATCAGGCCCGGCTCCGCGATCTCGAGTCCCGCCTCGCGGAGGCCTTCGCCCGCTGGGAAACGCTGGAGGCGGCCGGCAGCTGACGGCCGCTATCGCGTGGCCACGAAAACCGTGTGCCAACTGCGGCCGGTTGGATGCGTCCGCGCCCTGACCACCTCCACGGCGAAGCCGGCCGCCGCGAGGCGGGCCGCGAACCGCCGATCGTCCCCCGCCGACCAGACGGCGAGCCGGCCACCGGGCCGCAGTGCCGCCCGGGCGGCACCCAGCCCCGTCGCCACGTACAAGCCGTCGTTGGCGGCAGCCGTCAGTCCGCGCGGCCCGTTGTCGACGTCAAGCAAGATGGAATCGAAACGCCCCCGGCTGTCGGCGAGTACAGCGGCCACGTCGCGGGCGACGATCTCCACCCGCGGGTCATCGATGACGTCGGCCGCCAGCCCGTATGCAGGGTCTCGGTTCCAGGCGATCACGGCCGGCACCAATTCGGCGACCACGACAGCCGCGTCAGCAGCGACGTGCCGGAGCGTCTCGCGGAGGGTGAACCCGAATCCGAGGCCGCCGACGAGCACCGCCGCCTGCCGGCGGTCACGGAGGCCGGCGCAGCCGATTTCCGCGAGCCGTTCCTCGGAATGATGCTGCCGAGTCGACATCAGTTCCACGCCGGCGGCCCGGATCGAGAGCGTGCCGTCGTGCTCGTGGAGCGTGAGCGGTGTGCCGTCTGGCGTGGTCGCCCTGTCGACGAGTCTGGTGGGCTTCATGGATGGGCGGCAGGGGAACGGAAACCACGATCCGGGACCGGCGCCCGGGGCCTGCGTGGGCCAGGGACGGGCAGTATGGGGCCGCGACCCAGGCGTCGCCAGGTGCCGACACCGCCGCGGGCACGCGCACCACCCGTCAGGACGTCGGATATACTGCATTCCGATCCGAACGCGTGTCGCGGTGTTTTCCAGACGCTTCGCAGATATTCAACGGGCCTTGTCCGAGGAAGGAATGAACTCGCGAATTCTGCTGGCGGTTCACTGTGCGATGGCCGTGCTCTTCGGTCTGGCAGGAGAGGCCAGCGGCCAGAAGCCGCTCAAGCGGCCAGCCGGGCCGAAGCGGTTCGTCGATGCCTGGTCGAATCCGAACGTGCCCACCGAACTCGTGCTGCGCGGCGACGGGGCCTTCGCCCAGGTCCGTCGTGACGGCACTGTCGGCGCGGACGGCATGTGGCAGGTCACTGGTGCAACCACGGTCACGCTTTTCACGCCAGCGTCCAGAGCGACCTGTCAAGCGACACTCGTGAACGACAGTTTGATCGTTCTTCAGCACTTCCTCCCGGATGGCGGCAGCGAAGGCGACGGCACGGTGCTGTTCCGAAAAGGATATGACTGGTCGGGAAAGAACGCCAACAAGGTGGTCGCCGACAAGAAAGCCAATGCGCTCATCGCCGGAAAATGGTCACACCCCAACTCGCAGCGAATTTTCGCGGCCGACAATCAGGGGGAGTGGATCGAAACCCGCAAGAACGGTGGCGAGCCGATCGCCGGCACGTGGTCGGCCTGCGACGACGGCACCTTTTGGGTCGAATATTCGCATGGAGGCAAGATGCGGGCCTGGGCATCTGCTGACGGAAGGCTCGCCTTGCAGGCGTTCAGCGGTGCCACCGGGGAAATGATCGACGACGGGATGACCGTCGTCCGAACGAAGTGACTGTCGCGGGCGGATCCCCGATGGATCGCAGCATATGAAATCGTGTTCGGGAATAATCGCCGGCAGACTGCCGAAAAGAACCGGGAGTGGTCGCCGCCGGCCGGCAGCGCCTCACAGACGGTCCGGGCGGGTGAGGTCCGGCGGCCCTGGCTTCCTGCACGGGTTACGCGACGTGGTGCGAACTGACCGAGTCTCTACGGTCCTGCTGCTCTGCATGGTCGAGGCGACTGTCTTCCTGCAGCCGTGCCTCGCCCAGCAGCCACCGCGACGGGAAGGTCTCGGATCGCTTCTTGACAAGCCGTCCACGACGCAGGCGCCGCATCCGACGCCCCCTCCCCGCATGACGCCTCCACCGGCGGCCCAAACGCCCGAGACGGGAAAAAAACTCCCCCGACCGGACGATGCGGCGCTTCGCGAGGCTGTGGATCTCGTGCAGCAAGCCTACGGTGACGACCTGCGCAAGGATGCTGCGAAGGCCGTCGACGTGCTGCTCAAGGCGGCGGCAGAAACGTCCGACACCGCCCGCCGGTACGCCCTGCTGAGCGTCGCGGAACAGGGTGCGATCGATGCCGGCGATGCCAACCTGGCCATGCAGGTCGTCGGCCAGCGGACCTCGCTCTACGACGAGGACAAGATGCGGGCCCGGCACAGCGCGTTCCTGAAGGTGAAAAAAGCGGTGAAGAAACCCGACGTCGCGCTGTTCTCGTTCGCCACCGCGATCGCGACGGAGGCTGCGGACGCCGAGGAATACGACCTCGCCGACGGTGCGGCCGACAGCGCTCTTGAAATCGCCTTCGCGATCGATCGCGACGAGAAGCGGGCCCTTGCCGAATACAAGAGAATTCGGCAGCCCGACAACCCGCCGCCGGAAGCGACCGCGAAGGGGCTGATCGCGGATGCAAAGCACCTGCAAAAAAGCATCCAGGAAAGCCGCCGCGAGACCTCCGAATTCAAGGCGGCGGAACAACGGCTCCTGGCAAATCCCAGCGACGCCGAGGCCGCCCGCCGGGTCGGCGAGCACCTGTGCTTCGTCAAGCGGCAGTGGAATCGCGGACTCAAGTATCTCGCCCGCGCCGGGAGCGAGCAGTTGCGCGTTCTCGCCTCTCAGGAACTGGCCATCACGGATGACGCGCCTGCCGACCCCGGAACCCGTTTTCGGCTCGCCGGTGGCTGGTGGCGACTGGCGGATGCCGGAGGCCTTCCATCGCTGCATTCCGCGGCCATCCGGGCCCATGCGGCCGAGATCTACGCCGCCGTCATGCCACAGCTCGTGGATCCCACGGAGAGGGCCCTGGCGAGAAAGCGGTCCGGCAGCGATTAAGCTCTGTCAGAAAACTCCGCTCGGCCGTCCGGCTGGTCTTTTCACCGGTTCTTCATCGGCTTCGTCCGCCTCGTCGCCTCGATACGGCTCGGCTCAGCCGCGTCGATCCGTACGGAAATCCGCGCCCGCAGCCGCTCCAGTCAGCCTGAAGACGGAATCTGGCCTTGGGCCAGACTTGCCGATTCACGGGCCCGCGAGTCGAATCGGCGGCATGGGTCAGAAGTTTCGCCGCCGTGCTGCTCCTGTCGCAATGCCGCCCCGGACCTTTCTCATCCTCTGTCTGGCGGTGGCGACGTTCGTGCTGCCGCTGGTGCTCGGACGGCTTCGCGAACGGGCTTCACCCACGGCCGCCTGGCGGGTGTTGACAGTCCATGACGGGGATACGGTTTCCTGCCTGTCGCCCGATGGCAGGACGCACCGCATCAGGCTCGTCGGCATCGACGCGCCGGAATTCGGCCAGCCGTTCGGACGCCGCGCGGCCGACGTGCTGACAGGCAAACTGGAGGGGCGGACGGTGTCCGTGGAAGACCGGGGGATCGATCAGCACGGTCGCCTGCTCGGCCGAATCTACGCCGATGGCCGGGACATCAACCTGGAAATGGTCGCCGATGGCTGGGCATGGACCTTCGGCTTTTCCCCGGAGGATGCCTACCTCGCCGCCGAAGCGACGGCGCGGGAAAACCGCCGTGGCCTCTGGTTCGATGCCCGCCCGATGTCGCCGGCGGACTGGCGGGCGCTGCACCCGCGGCCGCGTTGATCGCCAATGCAGCCTGCCGCCGCCGCCCTTCCCCGGTCCTTCCGATCCTGCCGTCGGTGGTTTAGGGTGTGATGCATGATCGGCACGCGGGACATCGTCATCACGGGGCTCGGGGTTGTCAGCCCGATCGGCATCGGCTCCGAGCCCGTCTGGGAGTCGCTGGCGGCGGGCAGCAGCGGCGTGCGGCTCATCGACCTCTTCGACGCCAGCGAGTTGCGCGTGAGGTTCGGCGGCCAGGTGTCCGACTTCGATCCCCGGCACTACGTCAGGCCGCGAAAGAGCCTGAAGGTCATGAGCCGCGAGATCCAGATGGGGTTCGCCGCCGCCGATCTCGCCATGGCCGACGCCGGTCTCACCGCCGGCAGTTTCACGCCGGAACGGTGCGGGGTCGTGTTCGGCGGCGACATGATTTACGCCGACCTCGAGGATCTGGATCAGGCCTACCGGCGGTCGATCGCCGACGGCCGGTTCTCGTTTCCGCTCTGGTCGGAGGCAATCCACGAGGAGTTGCATCCGCTCTGGCTGCTCAAGCATCTCCCCAACATGACCGCCTCGCACGTGGCGATCGCGCACGATGCCCGCGGCCCGAACAACTCCATCGTGCTCGGTGACGTGTCCGGCCTGCTCGCCGTCGCCGAAGCCGCCAGCGTCATTGAACGGGGCTGGGCCGACATCATGCTGGCGGGAGGCAGCGGCTGTCGCCTGCATCCCACCGCGCTCGTGGCCCGGGGCGACGCGTTGCTCTCCCATCGAGCCGACGACTGCCGGCGGGCCTGTCGCCCCTTTGATCGCGGTCGCGATGGTCTCGTCAACGGTGAGGGAGCCGGCGTCGTGGTGCTGGAGTCGCGGGCGCACGCCGAACGCCGCGGTGCCCGGATGCGCGGCCGGTTTCTCGGCGGCGCCGCCCGGTGCGAATCGGTCGGCCGGACGGGGGGACTCAGCGGCCGGTCGTTGCAGCTGGCCATCCGGGCGGCATGCAGCAGCGCCGGTCTCGAGCCGGGCGGGATCGGGCACGTCAACGCCCATGGGGTGGGCACCATCGACATGGATCGGCTCGAGGCGAGGGCGATAGCGGCCGAACTCGGCGACGTACCCGTCACCGCACCGAAGAGTTTCTTCGGTCATCTCGGTGCCGGCGGGGGCGTGGTCGAGTTGATGGTCAGCCTGCTGGGCCTGGAGCGCGGGCTCGTGCCGTTCACCATCAACCATGAAGATCCCGACCCGGACTGCCCTGTGAACGTCGTCCGCGGGACGCCACTGCCCGGCCGGCCGCCGACGGCCATGGCGGTCAACATCTGCTCGACGGGCCAGGCCGTCGCGGTCGTCGTGGGGAGGGCCGAATGACCGCGGCCTGGGGCCGCGGTCACGGGACGGGGCGCCGGCGGCTCACCACGATCCGTTGAAACCGAACGACAGGCCGTTGTAGAACGTCTGCCCACCGGCATCGAGCGCCCGCGTGTCTCGTTGGTCGAGGTTGAACTGCCGGGTGGCAGTGGCGATGCCCGCCACCCAGAGGAAGTCATAGCCGATCTGGACCGCGAAGTTGGGCGAAATGTTCCAGCCGGCCATCAGCGTCAGGTCGCCGATGAAGCCGGGTGCAGTCCGGGTGCCATCGGCCGTGAAATTGATCGTCGCCGGCGTGGCCGCCGTGTTGACGCCGACGGCCGTCTGGTGCGTGCTCACGAACGACATGGCCGGAGCGGCCCGGCCCCGCAAACCCCAGTAAAAGAACTCGTTTTGGCTGATCAGCTCGCCGCCGATGTTCAGGCCGAACAGCCAGTTGGCGGTGTTGATCGTGTACGTGCCGCCGAACGTCGTGGGGGCGACGCCCGCTTGGCTCGTCTGGAACCGGAAATCCTCGTTCACGGTGGCCAGCCGCGGGCCGATGATCAGTGCCGGCAGCCAGCCACGCTCGGCATGCCGCGACCAGTTTCCCCCCGGTGACATCACCAACTGATCCCGGCCGAGCCGACGCCGCAACTTATAGTCCAACTCCCAGCTGTTGACGTCGGAATTGAACCACGTGTCGAACCGGTTCGCGCCGGCGAAGCCGGGGGCGAATGGTGCCAACGGGATGATCGGAGGCGTGATCGCCAACGGGGCACCGATGGCGTTCCAGCCATCCCTGTCCTCGTAGGTCATCCCGCCGTAGTAGATGAACTCCAAAGCCCGGTCCCGGTCGAGGTAGTCCCGGCCGAGCGACCTGCCGATCGTGACACGGGCGCCGGGAGAGAGGTTGAATGGCTGCGCGGTGGTCGTGAACTTCGCGATCTTGCCGACCCCGGTCACCGGATCGACGAACGCTTGTTCCGCGAGCACGCGACGGTTGTTGCGGCTCAGGTCCATCCACAGCGACTCGCCGCCGGCGTACCAGCCGCCATTCCAAAACCAGTCGCCGGAACTCGCCTCAAAGGGCATTTCCTCGAGCCGAAACTCGTCGAGCAGCATGCCTTCGGCCGCCCTGGCGGAGGCATCGACCACGTCCCCGCTTCGGGGCCCGGCCGCGGGGAGCAGTTCAACCGGCGCCGGCGGCTCAGCTCCGGGAGGGAGGAGCAATTCCCCCTCGCGAACCACGATGCCGCCGTTCGCATCGCCGGATCGCGGTGCCGGCCCATCGGCCGCCTGGACCGCATGCGAAACGATGCCGGCACAGATCGCGACGGACAGGGCGACATACCGATTCGATCGCAGCGAATGAATCACGGTCGTTCCCATCACAAGGGGGGAGGGGTCGTCGTCCGCATGAGCCATTCGATCATCGGCATCGCTATGATCGTTTCGACAGTTATTTTCGCCACGGTCGTCCCCGCCTTGCCCATCTTCCCGGGATTGCGGTTGCCGACAGCCGGCGGCGTCATCGGCACGGCCGATGCAATCCAACGCGGCGACGAAACGTTCCAGCCGCCCCCGGGAGGCGGACCGATGACCTCCAGAAAGGGCTCCCTCATGGGCCCGCGAGAAGCCTCATGGTCCTGCGCCGCAACCACATTCTGTTCGCCGGGCTCCTGCTGTTTCTGCTCGGGCTGCAGTTCCGCCTCGTGCCCTCGTTCTCGCTGAACGACCGCTCGAGTCGGTTCGTCTCGGCCCGTCTGGGGGACCGCGGCCCCCAGGGTGGCGGCATCTGGCAGGCCGCGGCCCAGTCCCGGACCATTCAGCCGCCCCGCTGGCTCGGCCTCGCCCTGATGTCCGCGGGTGCAGTGCTGACCATCAAGAGCCTGTCGATGCGCGGCGCGGCGTAGCCGACCGGGCGGGCGGCTGCCATCAGGCCGCCGTCACGCCGGGGCTTTCGCCGAAATAGTAGCGCTGCGCCTCCGGATTCGAGAGCACCTCCTCGGCGCTGCCGTGGCAGAGGACCTTGCCCGCCCTGATCACGTAGCTGCGATCGGTGATCGCCAGCGTCTCACGCTCGCGATGATCGGTGATCAGGATCGAGATCCCGTCGTCGCGCAGCCCTTGGATGATCTTCTGGATGGAATGAATCGTGACCGGGTCGATCCCCGTGAACGGTTCGTCGAGGAGGATGATCCGCGGCTCGGTGACCAGGCACCTGGCGATTTCCAGCCGGCGCTTCTCGCCGCCGGAGATGTAGTGGGCCCGTGACTTACGGATCCGGGTGATGTCGAACTGCTCGAGGAGTTCCTCGCACCGCCGCCGTCGCTCCTGCGGCGCCATGCCGACCAGTTCCATGATCGCCAGCAGGTTCTGCTCGACGGTCAGCTTGCGAAACACGCTCTGCTCCTGGGCCAAATAGCCCATGCCACCATCACGGGCCCGGCGGTACATCGGCCAGTCGGTGATCTCCTCGTCGTCGAGAAGGACGCGGCCGGAATCTGGGATCACCATTCCGCATGTCATGCGGAAACTGGTCGTCTTTCCCGCCCCGTTCGGCCCCAGCAGGCCGACGATTTCCCCGGCCTCGACGTGGAAATCGACTCCGTCCACGACCCGGCGCCGGCCGTAGTTCTTGACCAAGCCCTCGACCGACAAGAGCGACATGCGGGATCCCTCCCTGCGCCGAACCGACGCCGACCCGCGGCCGCCGTGGGCGCGTACGGCTTCAGCGAACGAACCCCATCCTCCCGAAGTTCGGCCAGCAGGGCAAGCGCACTTCCCACCCGCGCAGGTTCACCGGAACGCTCCAACTTGCCGGAATCGCGTGCGGCCAGAAGATCACCAGGGCCCGGCCGATCAGCAGTTTCCGATCGACGTGAAACGGCCCATCCTCGGGGTGTCCCCACGCCCGGCTGTCCTTGCTCGCCGAGGAGTTGTCCCCGAGCATGAGAAACTGGCCGGCGGCGAGCGGCGGGAACGTGAACATCGGTTTCTCGGCTATCCGGCCTGCCATCGCGTTCGCGTCACCGGAGGCGATGTAATAGACGTCCCGCAGCACGCGGAGGCTGCCGACCGCGACGTCGGCCCCGATGGCGGTGAGCCCGACGGGGGCGAGATCGTCCGCTTCCTGCTCGCCGGGAGTGCCGCTGCGGACGACCGGAGCGTTTTGGCTGGCCGTCTCGAGTGGCCGCTGCCAGGCGGTGGGCCGGTCGAACGCGACGGGCCGACCGCCGACGAACAGTCGCAACTCGTCGTCCACGTTCGTGAACAGGAGCGTCCATCGACCCCGGCCGCGCACGGTCGTGGACCCCCGGGCCGGATCCTCCTGGACTCCACCGCGCCAGAGCCGTACCGTGCCGTCGGTCAGGTCAAGCTCGCAGCGGTGGGCGACCCCCGCTTCGACGAGGTCGAGCACCAGTGCACCCGCCGCGGCCCGGCTCTCGATCGCGACTTCGATCCCCAGGTCACCGACGTAGTGCGGCCCGCGGGAGTCGGCATTGTAGGGCTGCAGATCGCCGATCACCGTCGGCCGGGCAAGCCCCGCGAGCGACTTTCCGTTGCGGGCAGCATCCCACTGGGAGTCATCGGGGACCATGTGTCGGTAGCGGAGGGTCGCCGCCGCGCCGGGCGCACAGGCGACGGCGAACGACCGGCCCCCGTCGTCGGTCTGCCAGCCCGCGGCCCGCGGGTCGCCGGCTGCCTTCCAGTCGCACCAGGGCAACGGCCAGTCCGCCTGTCGCAGTTCCTCGGCGACGTGCCGGCTGTCGTGCACGAGCTGCAGCAACCGCGGCAGCCGCTCGGCCGGCTTGCGGGCGATCAACGCCGGCCCGCCGTCGCGGGCCACCCAGAGATCGCCGCCGGAAATCGACAGCGTCTCGCCGGGAAGGCCCACCAGCCGCTTGATGTAGTTCGTCTTCGCATCCTCCGGATACTTGAAGACCGCCACGTCCCAGCGTTCGGGTTCCGCAAAATCGTAGGCAAACTTGTCGACCAGGATTCGGTCTCCGTTGAATGACGGATAGCGGTCGTCGGCAACCCGCTGCCGGCCTTCGCCCTCGGCCAGGCGCATCGCGTTTCCGCAGCCGGGGCAGCGGGCCTGCTCGAGCATCCGCAGTGGATCGACCCGCTGCTCGCGCTCGTCGAACTCGGCACTGCAGCCGACGCGAAAATCGCGGCCGCATGCCGCACAGACCAGATCCTTGTGGCGACCCATCAGCGTGGGTGCCATCGAACCGGTGGGGATCACGAAGGCCTCGGCCTCGAACCCGCGAAACAGGAGCGCCAGCGTGAAGGCGACGACGATCGATTCCACGGTCTCGCGGAGGCCGGACAGCGGATTCCAGTCGGCGGCCCGCTCCGGAGCGGACGCCGGTTTCGCCCGCTGGCCCGCCACCACCGTATCCCCACGCTTCTGCCGAGCGTCGGTGCGATCGCCCATCGTGCCTGCTCCGGGACGCCGTCCGCCGCGGACGGTCGCCGAAGTCTATCACGGCCCGAGCAACGCCCGCACCTCCAGTTCGACGTCCTCGTAGGTGAACGGCCGCCCCAGCCGTGCGGCGGAGTCGGTCGCATCGAACCGACGGGCCAGGCTGCCGTCTGGCCGCCAGACGAAGACGGCCGGGATGCTGTCGAGTTCCAGGTTGCGGTACATGATGTCGGCTTCCTCGGTTGCCAGCATGTTGACGATCCGCTCGGCCTCCACCTTCCGCAAAAACTCCGCGACCGGCCTGGCCGCCTGCTCCATGCTGCCGAGCCCTTCGAAATCGAGCGCCAGCGACAGGCAGGCAACCCGGCCGCGGTACTTCCCCTCCAGGGCCACGAGCCGGGGAAATTCCCGGACGCACGGTGGGCACGAAGTGCTCCAGCAGTCAAGCACGACCACCCGGCCCCGCTGCGCCGCCACGGTCCGCAACAGCCCGTCGTGATCGACGAACTCCAGCCGCGGCGGCGACGGAACGGACGCGATCGGTTCGGCCCGGGGTCCGCAGCCGGCGGCCACGGCGACGATTCCGAGGAGGAGGATTCCCGTTCCCCGGCCGATGCCGCAGAATGCGGACCGGGCTCCGTTCCATCCGGCACCGCGCATGTCCCGGTTCGTCCACATCCGCCACAAACCTCCGCACACGCTCCCTGCACCCCGCGAGCTGATCGTCGCCTGCGCGCCGATGCGCAGCCACGTCAATCTCTCCCACATCGTACGGACCTGCGGCTGCTTCGGCATCCGGCGGGTGATCGCCTGCGGCGCCGCCGGCCTCCACGGCCGGATCGCGCGGGACGGCGCTGATGCCGTGACGTTCGACGTTCACCGCAGCCTGCCCCCCGTGCTCGACCGACTGCGGTCCGATGGCTACCAGATCGTGGGACTCGAACAGACCACCGGCTCCGAGTCGCTCTTCGCCTTTTCGTTCGCGGCCCGCACGGTGCTGGTGATCGGCAACGAACGGCTCGGCCTGGAGACGGACGTGCTGGAACGACTCGATCGGGTCGCCGAGATCCCGCTGGCGGGAATGCCCCACAGCCTCAACGCCGCGACGAGCGCGGCGATCGCCGTCTATGCATACTGCCGGCAGTTTCCCGGTCCGGCGGCCGGCGGATCCGGGCCATGACGCTCGTCGTCGGCACGGACGAGGCGGGCTACGGGCCGAACCTCGGCCCGCTTGTGGTCGCGGCTACGCTCTGGGACGTGACCGGTCCGGTGGACGCCGTGGAGGCGATCTTCGCGGCGGCGAGCGCGGCGGTCCACGATCCTTGGCGCGACTCGAAACAGGTCTATCGCGCGGGCAGCGGCTGGGCGGCGCTCGAGCACGGGGCACTGGCTGCGCTGACCATCGCCACCGGCGCCGCACCGGCCGACTGGCGGTCGCTCGTCGCCGCCGTCGCCGGTCCGGACGGCGCGGGCGAACCGCCGGAGCACGATGCATTGGGCACCCTGGTGCTGCCCCGCGCGGCGGCCGCGCACGAGACCGCCACCCGGGCCGGCGCCATTGGCCCTGTGCTCGCCGCGCACGGTGTCCGACTGCTGGCGGTCCGCTGCCGCATCGTGCAGCCGGGAGAGTTCAATCGTCTCCTCGAGTCCGGCCTCAACAAGTCCGACATTCTCTCCCGGACCACGCTCGGGCTCGCCGCCGACATCCTTCCGGCCGCGCCGCGTGGGCCGGCCGTGATCTGGTGCGACCGTCACGGCGGCCGCCGCCGCTACGCGGCGCTCTTGGCCGCCCAGTTCGAGGCCGCCGCTGTCCACGTCCGTGAGGAGACGGCCGCACACTCGGCCTACGAACTGCCCGCGGCCGGCTGCCGGGTCGAGTTCACAGTCGGCGGCGAGGGGCGGATGCCCGTGGCGTTGGCGAGCATGACGGCGAAGTACCTGCGTGAACTGTCGATGCTGGCCTTCAATGCACACTGGACCGCGCAGATCCCCGGTCTGCGGGGGACGGCCGGCTACCCTGTCGATGCTGCCCGCTGGCGTCGCGAGGCGGAGGCCGCCCTGCGGCCCGGGGGAGTTCCTTGGGAGTTCGTCTGGCGCCGCACCTGATCTTGCCGGTGGCGGACCACGACCTCACAATCCGTAGCATGGCGACGCTCACCACCCGACTGTATCTCGTGCGGCACGCCGTTGCCGAGGAACCGGCGGCCGGTGTCGCGGACGAGGCACGGCGGCTCACCAAGCGGGGCCGCAAGCGGTTCGCGCGTTTGGTGCGGCAGCTCACCGGTGCCGGCATGGATATCGATCTCGTCGCCACCAGTCCATTGATCCGCGCCAGGCAGACGGCCGAGATCCTCGCCGCGAACATGCCCGGCGCGCCGCGGGTCGACGTGGTCGACGCGCTTGCCCCGTCGGCCGACTGGCAGGCACTCGTGGAGTGGACCGTGCAGCAGGACGCGGCGTGCGTCGCCTGGGTGGGGCACGCCCCCTGCATCGGCAGGCTCGTCTCCCTGGCGATCGGCGACGGCACGGCCGCCGTGCGGATGCACAAGGGGGCGATCGCCTGCGTTCGTCTCGACGACGGTCCGGGCCTGGCCGGCGAACTCGACTGGCTGGCGACGACCGACCTCGTGGACGACGACTGACTCCCTGTCCGGGGGCCGCCACGCAGCCGGCCGATCCCCCTTCAACCCCCTTTCGCGGACGGACTTGTCGCCGTGGTTACACTAAAGTCGTTTGGCCGGCGGTCGGGTCGTCAGGTTTTTCAAGCCGTTTCGGAGGAAATCCCATGTCGCTTGAAGTCTTCGCACGGTCTTCCCATGGCCGGAGTGCAGTGGCCCGGGTGACGCCCGCGTGTCTGGTCGCGACGGCCTTGCTCGTGCTGACAACCACGGGCGGCTGCAGTGGGAGCCGCACGCAGACCGGCGACGCGGTCGTGGAGATCGAGGAGATCGAGCGGCTGCCGACCGAACCACCGGCAGCCCCCGCAACCGCAGCCGAACAGAAGACTGCGGAGGCTGCCCCGACCGCATCCACCACCAACGGTGCGCTGAAGCCGCCGAGCCCGGTCCCTGCACCGCCGGCGGCCGACGCGACCCCGGATGAATTCGTCGTGCTCGGAGATCCCGCGCTCACCGCCGGCATCCCCGGCGCCGGCCAGGTGGTGACGCTCGCGGACGTCGAAGCCTGGCTGGCCGAGCCGCGGAACCACGTGGTCATCCAGCCGCTGCTGCCGCTCGGGCTCGCGCAAGGGAAGTCCCAGATCCACGGACTCGAGACGAATCCGCTGACCCGGGCGAAAATCGAACTCGGGCGGCAGTTGTACTTCGACACCCGGCTCTCGGCCGACTCGACCGTGAGCTGCGCCAGTTGCCACGATCCGGCCACGGGGTACACGGCGCACACGCCGACGGGCGTCGGCATCGGCGGCCAGAAGGGGGGCCGCAATTCGCCGGTGTCGTTCAACCGCATCCTCTCGGCGGCTCAGTTCTGGGACGGCCGTGCCGACTCCCTCGAGGCTCAGGCCATCGGCCCGATCGCCAACCCCGTCGAGATGGGGTTCACGCATGACGGCGTCGTGCAGCGGCTCCGGGAGATTCCCGCCTACCGCCGGCAGTTCGAAAAAGTGTTCGGTGAACTCACGATCGAGCGGGTCGGACAGGCGATCGCCGCCTTCGAGCGGGTGCTGGTCACGGCTCCCTCGCCGTACGACTTCGGCGACGAGTGGCGGCGACTCGAGGCCATCGACGCCGACGACCTGGCCGACGACCCGGCACTCGCGAAGCGTCACGCCGATGCCAAGGCGGCGGCCGCGGCCGCGCCCCTTTCGGAGGCGGCCATCCGGGGCCGGGAAATCTTCTTCGGCACGAAGGGCAACTGCTCCGCCTGCCACGTCGGTGCAAATCTCGCCGACGAGAAGTTCCACAACATCGGCATCGGCATGGACAAGTCCGAGCCCGATCCGGGCCGGTTCGCGGTCACGAAGGATCCCAAGGACACCGGCGCCTTCAAGACGCCCACGGTGCGGAACGTCGCCCTCACGGCCCCCTACATGCACGACGGGTCGCTGGCGACCCTGGAGGAGGTCGTCGAGTGGTACGACAAGGGAGGCCATGCCAATCCGCACCTGAGCGAGAAGATCAAGCCGCTCAGGCTCACGGCGGAGGACAAGGCCGACCTCGTGGCGTTCATGCAGGCCTGCACGGGGCCGACCCCGGCGGTGGAAACGGGCCGGCTGCCCGAATGACAATCGTCCGTCGAACGCTGGTCGCGGCGGTGGACGCCCGACCGCCGCTGTTTGCCGGCATCGACCTCGGCGGCACGAACATCAAGGCCGCCCTCGTCGATTCCGCCGGTGCCATGCTCGCGTTTCACACCGAGCCGACGGACGTGGCCCGCGGCCCCGAGGATGCCGCCGCGCGGATGGGCCGGGCCGTGGGCCGCCTCGCGACACAGGCGGGCGTCGCGCCCGGGGAGATCGCCCGCGTCGGCCTGGGGACGCCCGGACCCCAGGATCTGCCCGCGGGCATGATCCTCCGAGCGGGCAACCTGCCCGGCTGGGAGAACTTCCCGATCCGCGACCGCGTGGCGGCGCACTGCGACCGCGCCGTGACGTATGCCAACGACGCCAACGCGGCGGCATACGGCGAGTTCTGGGTCGGTTCCGGCCGCGGGCATTCGAGCCTCGTCCTCCTCACGCTCGGCACCGGCGTGGGAGGCGGAATCATCATCGGCGACCTGAACATCTCCGGTGCCCACAGCCACGGCTCGGAGTGCGGCCACATCGTCGTCGATGCATCGCCCGCCGCCCGCCGCTGCCCGCTCGGCCATCCCGGCTGCCTGGAGGCCTACGCGAGCGCCACGGCGGTCAAGGCCCGGGCCCGGGACGCACTGGCGGCCGGGGGCCGGGGCATGCTTGCCGGAGTGGCCGCCGGCGGCAATCTGACGCCGATCACGATCGCCGACGCGGCCCGCGGCGGCGACACGCTCGCCCGCGACCTGATCCTCGAGACGGCCCGCTGGCTGGGAATCGGCGTGGTGACGCTCATGCACACGATTGACCCCGCGGTGGTGCTCATCGGCGGGGCGATGACCTTCGGCGGCGACGCCGATCCGCTGGGACGGGAGTTCATCGACCGCGTGCGCAGCGAGGTCCGCAGCCGGACGTTTCCAGTGCTGGCCGAAAAGACCGTGATCGGCTACGCGAGCCTCGGCGGCGACGCCGGGTCGATCGGCGCCGCGGGCCTCGCCCGGCTCGACCACCTGCACGGCCGCTGACGGGTCCCCTGGGGGCTGTGGAGCGGTGCCTGGGCCCACCACGGGACGAGGCGATGGGGGTGTCGGCGAACGCTCGAGGGGCGCCGGGCCGCTGTTGCCCACGGCGACGAGACTTTTGCCGCCCCCGAGCCGGCGATGCGCCAAAGCCTGATGCGGTCTACCGACCGCGGGCCGGCGGCGTGGTCTTGCGCTCCTCGTAGCCTGGCGGAATCACGAAGTCATCGGTCGGGCTGCCGTCCGGCTCGCTGATCAGCTCGAGGTCGCCGATCCGCGGAATCTCGACATCCACCTTCTCGAGCAGGGCCGAGAGGGTCTTGGGAGAGAGCCGCTTCAGCTTCGGGATGGCGAGCGGACCCTGCTTGGCGGCGAGCTTCGTCGCGATCGCGACCGCATCGGGTGTGTCGATCGCCTCGAGCTCCCCGAGCCACACCGGTCCCGGCCGGCCGGCGAGGCCGGCCGCCATCGCGACCGTCAGCCGGGTGAGGTGCTGATAGAACCTTCCCTCGACACGCGGGTTGCACACGAGCCGCTCGAGCTTACCGTCCGGCAACGCCTTACCGTCGAGCCCGGCGAGGCCGACTCGCAGCGGGCTTTCAGCGAGCGCCGCCACCGTCTCCTCGGACAGTGTCTGCACCGCCGGCAGCCGCAGTTCCATTGGCAGCTTTTCCATCTGCCGCACGAACTCCGGCGCGAGCTGCTTGGTCCCCAGCGTGAGCGAACGGCAGCCAGCCTTTTCCATGACGGCCAGCTGCGGCGCCGTAAGCGCCTCCAGAGCCGGCAGCATCAGGTCACCGCCACAGGCCGAAAGCGCCGCGAGCAGGGCTTCGTCGGGCTCCAGGATGCCCAACTGCAACGAGTCCGTTGCCCCGCGTGCGAGGACCGCGACGGCCTCGGGACCGATGCTCACGAGCTTCGGAAACGAGGTCGCGGGCGCCACGAGGCGTTCCGCGAGCGCCGCCGAATCGAGCCGCTTGAGCCCCGCGAGCGACAGCGGGCCGGTGCGGGCGGCCAGCGCCGCCGTCGCCTCCGCATCGAGCGTCTCGATCGCGTCGAGGTGGAGAGGTCCTTCCGACCGTGCGAGGATGGCGGCGATCTCGCCGGTCACGGATGTCAGCGGCAGCCGCAGGCCGTGACCGTTTCGCTGCCGGGCGAGTTTTTCGGCCAGCGGCACCGACGTCAGCGCCGAGAGCTTGAAAAAGTTCAGGTCGCCCGGAATGGCTGCCAGCGCGGCGGCCGCCTCGGGGCCCAGCGAGGTGACGCTATGCAGGAAGACCTGGCCCTTGTAATTCTTCAGCGCCCGAGCCGAGGCTTCCGACAGCGTTGCTGAAACCACCCTTATATGCGGCCCTCCGGATGCAACGAGCTTCTCGATCAGGGCCGGGGAATCGGGCGCGGAAACGCCCTCCAGCCGCACCTGTCCCTGGCTCAGAATCTCGGCCACCTCCGGGGAGAACAGGCCGAACCCCCCGAACCGGAACAGCGCCCGCGACCCGGCGAGGGATCGTGCACCTTCGGGGGAGAGCATGGGGTTGGCCGGCAGATGGATCGTGCCCTGCCCTTCCGCAAGACCGGCGGCGGCGCGGGGGCTGAGCGTTCGCAGGCAAGGCAGGGTGCGGTCGGCACGGGCCGAAAATTTCCGGGCCAAGGGCTCGGAATCGAGGACCCTTGAGGACCGGGGCTTCGATGTGCGCGTTTCCGGCGGCCAGGGCCTCCGCCGCAGCGTCGCCGATCGACTCCACGGCCCCGAACACGAGCAACTTCTGGCCGCCCAGCGTTGTCGCTAGCCGTGCCGACTCGAGCCGCTTGAGACGGGGCAGGCAGAGGCTCCCCTTGAATTCGCTCAAGGCATCGGCCACGTCCGGCAGTATCTCGGTCAGGCCGATATGGAGGAAGTCGGCGAATCGATTCGCGGTCAGCGAATAGCCCTCATTCTGCGCGAGAAGCAGCCTTTCCGCGCCCACCGAGTCGTCCGCAAGGTCAAGGAGTTTCAGATTCATCGTGCTGGTGATGTTCCGCAGGGGATTCCTCCTTTTGTCACGCGAAAAGAACCGGTCGCCGTGGCTCATCAGCAGTTCGATCTCGTACGCCGTCGCGCCGGCGGCCTCCAGTGCCGACTGGACCACGTCGTCGTCCCCCGTGGCCGGAAACCGCGGCTTCGCCTCCTGCTCGCGGACGAGCTGCTTTGCCTGCTCGACCGTGAGCGTGGCGGCCGTCAGCAGATCACCACCGCCGGCCGTTGCCGGTGGCTCGGCTGCCAGAGCGGGCCCGACGACGGCCGCGAGGCAGGTCACCAGCACCGGGACCAGAAGCGGCACCCGGACCGGAACGAGCCGGCCCATGCCCCCGCGCACGATCACGTCGCTGCACCTGCCGCCTGCCACACCTCCACGTCGGGCACACCGTACGCACCACAGATTTGGCACTGGCGCTTTCGCACGGATCGGCCGACCGGATGCAGCCCTGCAGCCCCGGCCCGTCAGCGGCCGACCGTGCGGGCGATCTCGGGAGCGAAGTAGGTGAGGATCCCGTCGGCCCCGGCCCGTTTCATCACCAGCACGCTCTCCAGCGCGGCCTGCGGCCCGTCGAGCCAGCCGTTGGCTGCCGCCGCCCGGATCATCGCATACTCGCCGCTCACCTGGTAGGCGAATGTCGGCGCGCCGAACGTCGTCTTGACGCGGTGGATGATGTCGAGCGCCGTGCCGGCCGGCTTCACCATCACCATGTCGGCACCCTCGGCGAGGTCGAGGGCCACCTCACGCAGGGCCTCGTCGCCGTTGGCCGGATCCATCTGGTAGGTCTTTTTGTCGCCTAGCCCGCGCGACACGGCCGTGCCCAACGCCTTCCGGCTGCCGACCGCGTCGCGGAACGGACCGTAGAAGGCGGAGGCGTACTTGGCCGCGTAGGACAGGATGCACGTCCCCTCGTGTCCGGCGGCATCGAGGTGTTCGCGAATCGCCCCCACCCGGCCATCCATCATGTCGGACGGGGCGACGACGTCGGCGCCCGCCTCCGCGAGCACCACGGCCTGCCGGACGAGGACCGCGACCGTTTCGTCGTTGAGGATTTTTCCGTCCACGAGCAGGCCGTCGTGGCCATGGGTGGTGTAGGGATCGAGGGCCACGTCGCAGATGACGCCGACCGAATCGCCCAGTTCCCGCTTCACCGCGCGGACCGCCCGGCAGACGAGGTTGTCGGGCTCGAGGGCCTGCCGGCCGTCGTCCGTCTTCAGGGCCGGCTCGGTGACGGGAAACAGGGCGATTGCCGGGATGCCGAGCCGGCCGGCTTCGGCGGCGGCCCGCACCAGGCCCTCGATCGAGAGCCGCTCAACCCCCGGCATGCTCGGCACGGCGACCGGCTCGAGGTGGTCGTGAACGAACAGCGGCCAGACGAGGTCGGCGGCGGAGAGGCTCGTCTCGGCCACGGCCCGGCGGAGCCAGGCATGCTGCCGCAGCCGGCGCAGCCGCGTGTCGGGGAACCGGCCGGGAAACGCGGCCCGCGTCATGGCCCCCTCCGATCGACGACGACGGCCACGCCGATCGCCACTGGCGGCGCGGCCGGCGATCCCACGAGCGCCGCCACGGCGCAGGCCTCGTCGGTCTCCCAGACGCTCACCCGGCGGGCGACGACGCCGAGCCCGGCGAGCACATGGGGCGCGACCACCTCGAGCAGGTAGCGGGCCATGTTCTCGGCGGTCGGGTTCCAGGGCATGACGAAATACCGGGTCGGCTCGCAGGCCTGCACGGCGGCCAGCGCCGATGCGTCCTGCTCGAAGACGAGGAACGAGTGGTCCCAATGCTCGTCGAGCCAGCCGAGCATCCGCTTCTTGATGAGCGAGAAGTCGACAACGCGGCCGACGTCGTCGACCGCCGCGCCGCCCCCCTCGGCCTCGACCTCGATGTCCACCCGGTAGTTGTGCCCGTGGAGGAAGGCGCAGCGGCCCTCGTGGCCGTGGAGCCTGTGCCCGGCACAGAACGACAACTGGCGGATCAGGGACAGCCGCGTGCCGGACGCTTCGGGCATCCACAGGCTCCTATTGACCGATGAAAAGCAGATTCATGAGCAGCAGCGACAAATCCCCGTCGCGATGCGACGGCAGACGATGAGTGGTTTATTCATGCCTCACGAGACGGCGACCGGCCGGGCGGGGCGAGCGGCGGGTGACGCCGCGGGCAGGGTCTCGACGCGGATCGGTTCGATGTCGAACTTCGGGTTCTGCCCGAGGAACCGGCAGGGGTTGTTGTGAAACACCTCGATCGCCTCCTGCAGCGAGTGCCCGCGGCGTCGGTACTCGAGGATGCACTCCTGGAGCGTGAACGGGTCGCTCGGCCCCCAGTCGGCCGACGAGTTGACGAGGATCCGCTCGGTGCCGTACTTCTCCAGCATGTCCACGGCCCGCTTCGGCGAGCACTTCGTGATCGGATAGAGGGTGAAGCCGACCCAGTAGCCGGCATCGAGGCAGGGCTTGATCGTCTGCTCCTCGACGTGGTCGATCCAGATCCGCTGCCGGTCGACGTTCATTCCGGCGAGCACCTCCAGCACCCGCTTCGTGCCGTGGGCCTTGTCGGCGAGATGCGGCGTGTGGATGAGCACGAGCTGGCCGTGCTTCATCGCGATGTCGACATGGGCCTCGAGCGACTCGCACTCGTTCCGCGTCGACTTGTGGAGGCCCGTCTCGCCGACGCCGAGCACGGTCGGCTTGGCGAAGAACTCGGGGAAGTGCCCGAGCACCTCCCGGGTCAGCAACGGGTTCTCGGCCTCCTTGGGATTCACCGCCACCCAGCAGAAGTGGCGGATGCCGTACTGGGCGGCCCGCGTCGGCTCGAACTCGCTGATCTGCCGGAAGTAGTCGATGAACGTCTCCGGGTAGCGCCGGTCGAAGCCGGCCCAGAAGGCGGGCTCGGCGACCGCGACCACGCCGCTCATCGCCATCCGCTCGTAGTCCTGCGCCGTGCGGGCGATGGCGTGGTAATGGGGCTGGATGATCTGCATGGCTGCGGCTCCGCGGGCTCAGACGGTGGCGAAAAGTTCGAGCAGGGCGACCGTCCGCTCCCGGTCCGTCCGCAGCTCGGCGAGAATTTCGAGCGCCCGCCGCAGGGCCGCCATGCGGGCGTCGTGCCGGCCGTTTCCACCGGCCGCGGCGGCACGCGTGAGGGCGGCGTCATGCCGGTCGAGCAGGGCCGCGATTTCCAGGAGCTGGTGACGGGCCTCGAGGAAATACGTGTCCACGACTTGGGCGGGGGTGAGCATGAGGCCGTTCGCTCTGGAGAGGAACCCGTCGGTCCGGAGAGGATTGGGAACGCCGCTTGATACTATAGTCCCATAACGAACGCCTGTCTCGCGCCGGCAGGGGGGTCCTGGTTTCGGGAAATCCCCGGCTGCCGCGGACAGGGAAGGCTCATCGTCACTCGGGCGACCAACGCATGCTTCTCGTCACCGGCGGCGCCGGGTTCATCGGCTCGAACTTCGTCACCGACTGGCTCGCGGAAAGCGACGAGCCGGTCGTAAACCTCGACCTGCTCACCTACGCCGGCAACCTGCAGAACCTGGCCGCGGTCGCGGCCGACCCGCGGCACCGCTTCGTCCGCGGCGACATCCGCGATGCTGAACTCGTCGCCCGGCTCCTCGCCGAAGCCGACGTGCGGGCGATCGTCCACTTCGCCGCCGAAAGCCACGTGGACCGTTCGATTCACGGCCCGGGGGAGTTCATCGCCACGAACGTGGTCGGCACGTTCCGGCTCCTGGAAGCGGCCCGGGCACACTGGTCGAGCCTGCCCGCCGAACGCCGCGACGCCTTCCGCTTCCTGCACGTCTCGACCGACGAGGTCTACGGCTCCCTCTCCCCGACCGACCCGCCGTTCGCCGAGACCAACGCCTACCAGCCCAACAGCCCCTACTCCGCCAGCAAGGCCGCGTCTGATCACCTCGTGCGCAGTTATCACCACACCTACGGCCTGCCGGTGGTGACGACCAACTGCTCCAACAACTACGGCCCGCGGCAGTTCCCCGAGAAGCTCATCCCGCTCTGCATCCACAACGCGCTGGCTAGCAAGCCGCTGCCGATCTACGGCGATGGCCGCCAGGTGCGCGACTGGCTCTACGTCGCCGACCACTGTGCTGCGATCCGGCGGGCGCTGGCGGCCGGCCGGCCCGGCGAGGTCTACAACATCGGCGGCAACAGCGAGCAGGCGAACATCGACGTCGTCCGCCAACTGTGCGCGATTCTCGACCTCGAGAGTCCCCGGTCCGACGGCCTTTCCTACGCGACGCAGATCACGTACGTGAAGGACCGGCCGGGACACGACAGGCGCTACGCGATCGACGCCCGCAAGGTCGCCCGCGAGCTCGGCTGGACGCCGGCTGAGACGTTCGCCACCGGGATCGTACGGACCGTCCGCTGGTACCTCGACAACCAGGACTGGGTGGCGAACGTGACGAGCGGCGCCTACCGGGAGTGGATCGACCGGCAGTACGTGTCCTGAACGCGGCTGGCCGCAGCGGCGGCGATGTCCAGACGGGGCCGCGACGCAGGCCCCTCCCGCGGCCGATCAGGCCGACGGGATCTGACGTTGAGACGGCCGCATGCCGATGTATCCTGAACCGGGCCGGAAGTTTGTTGGCAGCGGAGAGCATCGTCGATGATCGCGGGGTTCTCTCCTGCCGCCGAGCAGGCCTGGAAGTTCGGCCAGGTTGCCCTGCTCGGCGTCGCCCTCGCGGCCCCGGTCGTCGCGGCCGATCCGACCCCGACCTACAACCGCGACATCCGGCCGATCCTCTCCGACAACTGCTTCGCCTGCCACGGCCCGGACGCCGGGAACCGGCAGGGCGATCTGCGGCTCGACGTCCGCGAGGACGCGATCGCGACCGGAGCCATCGTTCCCCGCGATCCGGGGAAGAGCCTTCTCATAACGCGGATCAACGCCGCCGACCCCGACGTGGTCATGCCGCCGCCGCGGTCCCACAAGCAACTTGACGCCCGGCAGAAGGAAACGCTCGCCCAGTGGATCGCGGCCGGTGCCGAGTACCAGAAGCACTGGGCCTACGAACCTCCGGTCAAGCCGCCGATCCCGCCCGGAGCCGACGCGATCGATCACCTCGTCGAAGCCCGCCTCGTCCAACTCGGCCTCCAGCCGGCCGGTGAGGCCGACCGGCGGACGCTGATCCGCCGGCTCTCCTTCGACCTCACCGGCCTGCCCGCCGAGCCTGCCGACGTCGACGGCTTCGTGCGCGACGCCGCCCCCGACGCCTACGAGCGGCTCGTGGACCGGCTGCTCGCCAGCCCGCACTACGGCGAACGGATGGCGATCGACTGGCTCGACGTCGTCCGCTTCGCCGACACGGTCGGCTACCACAGCGACAACCCGCGGCCGATCTGGCCGTACCGCGACTGGGTGATCCGGGCCTTCAACGACAACATGCCCTTCGACCGGTTCACGATCGAGCAGTTGGCGGGCGACCTGCTCCCCGAGGCGACGCAGGCGACACGGGTGGCCTCGGCCTTCAACCGGCTCCTGCTCACGACCGAGGAGGGGGGCGCCCAGGCCAAGGACTACGAGTCGCGAATGCTCACCGACCGGGTCCGGGCCGTGGGCACCGTCTGGCTCGGGCAGACGACCGGCTGCGCCGCCTGCCACGACCACAAGTTCGATCCGATCACGATGCACGACTTCTATTCGCTCGGTGCATTCTTCGCCGACATAAAGGAGCCGGCCATCGGCAAGCGGGGTGGAGGGATGCTCGTCCTCGAACCGGAGCAGCAGGCCCGGCTCGACGAACTTGACGCCGCACTGGCACAGAGCAAGGCGGCGTTCGACGCCATCGTGCCGGAACTCGACGCCGCCCAGCGGGTCTGGGAAGCGGAACTCCTCGCCGCGCCGGACCAGGCGGCTTCCGACAAGCCTGCACCTGACAAGCCTGCGACCGATAAAAAAGCCGCCGACAAAGAGGCGGCAATCCTGGCGATCCTGCGCAAGGAGCCCAACATACGCAGCAATGCCGAGCGCAAGCAGGTGACGACCCACTTCCGCGACACCGTGACGCTCCTGTTCGCGGCAGAACGGGCCGCTCTACCCCGGGCCGAGAAGACGCGGAATGACTTCGTCGCGACGCTGCCCCGCTGCCTCGTCACGGAACGCGTGAATCCTCAAACAGTGCGAATCCTGCCACGCGGCAATTGGATGGACGAGTCGGGCCCGGTCGTGTCACCGGCGTTTCCGGCCTACCTGCCCGCCCCGCGGATCGCGGGTCGGCAGCCGAACCGGCTCGACCTCGCCCGGTGGCTCGTCTCGGGAGAAAACCCGCTCACGGCGCGGGTCGTGATGAACAGGCTCTGGAAGCAGTTTTTCGGCACCGGACTCTCCCGGGTGCTCGACGACCTCGGCGCCCAGGGGGAAACACCCGCCAATCGCGAACTGCTCGACTGGCTGGCCTGCGAGTTCATGGAGTCGCAGTGGGACATGAAGCGGATGGTGCGGACCATCGTCACGAGCCGTACGTATCGGCGGTCGACGACGGCCCCCCCGTCCGCGGTCGCGGCCGATCCGGCGAACCGCGAGTTCGCCCGGCAGTCGCCGTTCCGCCTCGACGCGGAGTTCGTTCGCGATGTCGCCCTGGCGACGGCCGGGCTGCTCGTCCGCCGGATCGGCGGTCCGAGCGTGAAGCCGTACCAGCCGGACGGCTATTGGGAAAATCTCAACTTTCCCCCGCGCACCTACGTCACCGACAAGGGAGAAAACCAGTATCGCCGCGGCCTCTACACATGGTGGCAGCGGACGTTTCCCCACCCCGGCCTGCTCGCCTTCGACGCCCCGAGTCGGGAGGAATGCTGCGCGGAGCGCACGCGATCCAACATCCCGCAGCAGGCGCTGGTGCTCCTCAACGATTCGAGTTACGTCGAGGCCGCGCGGGTGTTCGCCGCGCGGATCCTGCGCGAGGGCACCGGAAGCCCCGAGGAACGGATCGCCTGGGCCTGGCGGCAGGCTCTGCAGCGGCTGCCGCGGGCCGAGGAACTGGAGACAATGCTCGCTCTCCAGCGCCGGCATCTTGCCGCCTACCAGTCCGATCCCAAGGCGGCGGCTGGACTGCTCGCCGCCGGTGCGTCGCGCCCCCCGGCCGACCTCGACAAGGCGGAGCTCGCCGCCTGGACCCACGTGGCCCGCGTCCTCTTGAACCTCCACGAGACCATCACGAGGCCCTGATCATGCACGCGTCAACAATCATGACGGACCGGTGGCCGCCTGTGGCGGTCGCCCGTCGGGCGTTTCTCGGTCGGTCCGCCCAGGGCCTCGGCGCGGTGGCCTTGGCGTCGCTCGCCGGCCCAGCGGCGTCGGCCGACCAGCCGGGGATCTACGCTCGGCCGCCGCTGCCGCAGCGGGTGAAGCGCGTGATCTGGCTCACCATGGCAGGCGGTCCTTCGCAGCTGGAGACCTTCGACCATAAACCGGAACTCGCCGCCAGGAACGGCCAGCCGATGCCCGAGAGCCTCACCAAGGGTCAGCAGCTCGCGCAGCTCCAGGGTGCGAAGCTCGTCTGCTTCGGGCCGCAGCACCCGTTCCGGCCGATGGGGCCCGACGGCACGATGATCTGCGAACTGTTTCCGCACATCGGCTCGGTGCTCGGCGATATCTGCCTGATCCGCTCGATGACGACCGAGGCGATCAACCACGATCCGGCCCACATGTTCATGAACACCGGCTCGCAGATCGCCGGCCGGCCGAGCATGGGGTCATGGGTGACCTATGGCCTCGGCAGCGCGGCCGACGATCTGCCCGGGTTCGTGGTGCTCACGTCGCTCGGCAAGGGAGGGCAGAACCAGCCGATCGCGGCCCGGCAGTGGTCGAGCGGCTTCCTGCCGAGCCGATTCCAGGGGGTTCAGTTGCGTGGCAAGGGAGATCCCGTCCTCTACCTCGCCAATCCCAGGGGCGTGAGCCGGGAGCGACAGGGAGAGGACATCGCGGCGATCAATAGGATCAATGCCGCCCACGACGCCCTCGTCGGCGATCCCGAGATCGCCACGCGGATCGCGCAGTACGAGATGGCCTTCGCGATGCAGGTCAGCGTGCCCGCGCTCATGGACACGGCGGATGAGGGACAGGCGACGCTCGATCTCTACGGCTGCCGCCCGGGGGACGGCTCGTTCGCCTCCAACTGCATGCTCGCCCGGCGGCTCGCGGAGCGCGGCGTGCGTTTCATCCAGCTCTACCACAAGGACTGGGACCATCACGGGGGCGTCAAGGATGGGGTGGCGTTCAAGGCCCAGGAAATCGACCGGGCCTGCATGGCGCTCGTCACCGACCTCAAGCGGCGCGGCCTGTTCGACAGCACGCTCATCGTCTGGGCGGGCGAGTTCGGCCGGACGCCGATGTCGCAGGGGGGCAACGGCCGCGACCATCACAACAAGGCGATGAGCGTCTGGCTGGCGGGGGGCGGCATCAAGGGGGGAGTGGTGTATGGCGCCAGCGACGAACTCGGCTATGCGGCCGTCGAAAACGTCTGCACCGTCCACGACCTTCACGCCACGATGCTGCACCTGCTCGGCATCCCGCACGAAGCCTTCAGCGTGAAGTTCCAGGGGCTCGACGCCCGGCTGACCGGCGTCGAGGAGGCCCACGTGCTGCACGACGTCCTCGCCTGAGTTCGCGGCACCGCCCCGCGCCAGCCACGTCGATTGCCGCTGCCGGGGCCGTTTCGATACGCTGAACGCATCCGGGGGTTCAGTCCTGCCGGCATCATCCACTTCCTCGTGCGCATGAAAATCGTCGTCATCGGCACCGGTGGCCAAGTGGGCCGAGAACTGCTCCGGGCGTTGCCACCGCTCGGGCGCATCGTCGCCTGCGACCTGCCGGACCTCGATCTGGAGCGGCCCGGCGCGGCGGACGACCTGATCCGCCGCGAGGCGCCGGATGCGATCGTCAACGCCGCGGCCTACACGGCAGTCGATCGGGCCGAAGCGGAGCCGGAGCGGGCCCTGCGGATTAACGCCACGGCCGTGGCCGAGCTCGCGACGGCGGCCCGGCGGCTGAACGCCCTGCTCGTTCACTACTCGACCGACTACGTCTTCGACGGCGGCAAGGACGGCTGGTACACCGAGGCCGACTCCCCCGCGCCGCTCGGCGTGTACGGGCGCACGAAACTCGAGGGGGAGCGGGCGGCGCTGGACGGCGGCGGCCGCCACTACGTGTTTCGCACGAGCTGGGTCTACGCCGCGCACGGGGCCAACTTCGTTCGCACGATCCTGCGGCTGGCCCGGGAACGGGACGCATTGCAGGTCGTGGACGACCAGATCGGTGCTCCGACCGGCGCCGCCCTGCTCGCCGACGTCACGGCCGACGTCATCGCCCGCTCCCGCGCGGCGGCGACCGCCGTTGCCCCGGGCCTCTATCACCTCGTGCCGCGGGGTGCCACCAGCTGGCACGGCTTTGCCAAATTCATCCTCGAGCAGGCCCGCTCCCGCGGCCTGCCGCTGCGGGTCCAGCCCGAGCAGGTGGAGCCGATCCCGACGTCCGCATACCCGACGGCCGCCCGCCGGCCCGCCAACTCCCGGCTGTGCACCGCCGCGCTCCGGGCCGCGCTCCGGAGCGATCTGCCCGCGTGGCAGGAGGGCGTGACCCCCGTCGTGGCCGCCTTGACGGCCGAACTTCTCCAGGCTGAGACAACCGACAAGGGAGCGAAAGATCGTGTCTGAACGCAAGGGCATCATCCTCGCCGGCGGCAGCGGCACGCGGCTCCATCCGGCCACGCTGGCCCTCTCCAAGCAGCTGCTGCCGGTCTACGACAAGCCGATGATCTACTATCCGCTCTGCACGCTCCTGCTGGCGGGCATCCGCGACATCCTCGTCATCTCCACGCCGCAGGACACGCCCCGCTTCCAGGAGCTGCTCGGCAGCGGCGAACGCTGGGGCGTGCGGTTCACCTACGCCGTGCAGCCCCGGCCCGAGGGGCTCGCCCAGGCGTTCATCATCGGCCGGGAGTTTCTCGGCGGCGGCCCGGCGGCCCTCGTCCTCGGAGACAACATCTTCTACGGCCACGAACTGGCGGACCGGCTTCAGGCGGCCTGCGGACAGACGACCGGGGCGAGCGTCTTCGCCTATCCCGTGGCCGATCCGGAGCGGTACGGCGTCGTCGAGTTCGACGCCGCCGGCCGGGCCCGGTCGATCGAGGAGAAACCGCAGCAGCCACGCAGCCGCTACGCGGTGACGGGGCTCTACTTCTACGACCCGCAGGTGGTGGAGATCGCCGCCGCCCTGCGTCCCTCGCCGCGCGGCGAACTGGAGATCACCGACGTCAATCGTGTGTACCTCGAACGGGGCCAGCTCACCGTCCACACCCTCGGCCGCGGCGACGCCTGGCTCGACACCGGCACCCACGACAGTCTGCTCGACGCGGCGCAGTTCATCCAGACGCTCGAGCGACGGCAGGGCCTGCGCATCTGCTGCCCCGAGGAGATCGTCTGGCGGCAGGGTTGGATCGACTCCGCGCAGCTGGAGCAGCTCGCCGCGCCGCTCGCCAAGAGCGGCTACGGCTCGTACCTGCTCGGCCTGGTCCGCGAGGGCAGGCCGTGAACGTCCTGCCGACGGCGATTCCCGACGTCCTGATCCTCGAGCCGCGCGTGTTCGCCGACGACCGCGGCTGTTTTTTCGAGAGTTTCAACCAGCGGGCCTTCGCGGCGGCGGTGGGGCAGGACGTCGCCTTCGTCCAGGACAACCACAGCGTCAGCCGGCAGAACGTCCTCCGCGGCCTCCACTACCAAGACCCGCGACCGCAGGGAAAACTCGTCCGTGTGGTCCGCGGGGCGGTCTTCGACGTGGCCGCCGACATCCGCCCCGACTCCCCGACTTACGGCTGCTGGACGGGCGTTGAACTCAGCGCCGACAACCGTCGACAGCTCTGGGTGCCGCCCGGCCTGGCCCACGGGTTTCTGGTGCTCTCGGAGGTGGCCGAGTTCCTCTACAAGACGACCGACTATTACGCTCCCGACTGCGAGCGGTGCATCGTCTGGGACGATCCCGTGCTGGCGATCGACTGGCCGCTCACCGCCCCGCCGCTCCTCTCCCCCAAGGATGCCCGCGGCGCACGCTTTCAGCCCCATGGCTGACGTGTGGTCAGAGCTGCGTCGGGTTCGGGGCGTCGCCATACACGGCCTTGGGGTCGAAGGCCTTCTCCCGCTCCACGAACTCCAGCGCCGTCCCCGCAGCCCGGTCCGGCCCGACGGGCACCTTGCGGTAGAAGCAGGACCGGTAGCCGACGTGGCAGCTCGCACCGCCGTCGATCGCGACCCGCAGCCAGACGCAGTCCTGGTCGTCGTCGATCCGCATCTCGCGCACCTTCTGCACGAGCCCGCTCGTCGCCCCCTTGTGCCACAGTTGCTGCCGGCTCCGGCTCCAGTAGTGGGCCTCGCCCGTGGCGATCGTCCGTTCGAGCGCCTCGCGGTTCATGACCGCCACCATCAGCACCTCGCCCGAGTGAAAATCGGTCGTCACGCAGGGGATGAGCCCGGCGGCGTCGAACTTCGGCGCGAGTTCCGCCCCTTCCTCGACCTGCTCGACGGTCATCCGCGGCGCGAAGGTCGGAGTGGCTTCGGGTGCGGGGACGGACATGACACGACTCCCGTGGTTCTCGTCACGACTGAAACCCTCCGACTATAGCATCGTCAGGCGGTCGTTTGACCGGCGTCGGGAAACCCCTGTACGCTCGGGGTTTTCCAGCACATGTGGTCTCGGAGGACGTCGACTCATGTCAGCACCCGCCCGGCGCTCCACCTCCTTGGCTCTCGCCATCCTCGCCGCGTTCGCCGCCGGACCGGCCCCGCGGGCCGAAGACTGGCCCACGTTCCGCGGCCCGGGCCGCACGGCCGTCGCCCCCGACACGGACCTTCTCGAAACCTGGCCGCCCGAGGGCCCGAAGCTCGTCTGGGAATCCGCCGGGGTGGGCCGGGGCTACGCCGGCCTCGCGATCGCCGGCGGCCGGATCTACACGCTGGGTGACGGCCTCTCGACCGCCGACGACGGCGACGAGTACCTGGCCTGCTTCGACGCCAAGACCGGCGCACCGGCCTGGAAGACGAAGACCGGCAAGCCGTGGAACTCCGGCAGCGAGTCGTGGCAGAGTTCGCGGAGCACGCCCTCGGTGGACGGCGACACGGTCTACGTGCTCTCGCCGTACGGAGTCCTTCTGGCCTGTGACACGAATACCGGCACCGAGAAGTGGCAGCTCGCTCTGAAGCCCGACTTCGCCGGCAAGAAGGGGGACGGATGGGGCTACAGCGAGTCGGTCACGATCGACGGCGACCAGCTCGTCTTCACCCCCGGGGGCACCAAGGCGACCATGGCCGCGGTGAACAAGAAGACCGGCCAGCGGCTCTGGATCTGCCCGGTCCCGGAGGATCGCGGCGCCGGCCATTCCTCGATCGTCATCGCCACCGTCAAGGGCCGCAAGGTCTATGTGCAGACAACCGCCAGCGGAGCCCTCGGCGTCGAGGCGGAGAGCGGCAAGCTTCTCTGGAACTATCCGATCGACCAGACCACGGCCGTGATCCCCACGCCGATCGTCCGCGACGACCTCGTCTTCTTCTCGGCCGGCTACGGCCGCGGTGGGGCGCTCCTCCGTCAGGTGCCGAACGCCGCCGGCGGCATCGACATCGAGCCCGTCTACGGCCTCAATCGTGACCTCGCCAACAAGCACGGCGGCATCGTGGTCGTCGGCGACCACCTGTACGGCGCCTCCGAAGAAAGTCCGATACTGTTCTGTGCCGAGCTGATGACGGGCAAGATCGTCTGGAAAAAACGGGGCAGCGGCAAAGGATCCGCCGCGATCGTCGCCGCCGACGGCCATCTCTACGTCCGTTACGCCGACGGCACGCTGGCGCTCGTCAAGGCCGACCCCGCCGCCTACCAGGAAGTGGCGGCCTTCAAGATTCCCGGCAGCGGCGACCGGCCGAGCTGGTCGCATGCCACGATCCTCGACGGCCGGCTCTATCTGCGCGAGGGGGACAAGCTGCTCTGCTACGACATCCGGGCCGGCCGCTGACCGCCGGGCCAGCCGTCAGTCGGCGCAGTCGACGACGCCCTTGTAGAGCAGGCCGCCGACGATGCCGCCCACGAGCGGCGCCACCCAAAACAGCCAGAGCTGAACCAGCGCCGGCCCGCCGACGAACACCGCGCTGGCCGTGCTGCGCGCCGGATTGACCGAGGTGTTGGTGACCGGGATGCTCACGAGGTGAATGACGACCAGACACAGCCCGATGGCCAGCGGGGCGATCGCGCCGCCGGCCTTGTCGGCAGTGGCCCCGTGGATCACGAACACGAAGATGGCCGTCAACACGGCCTCGACGATGAAGCAGCTCTGCCACGGATAGCCCCCCGGCGACTGCTCGCCGTAGCCGTTCGAGGCGAAGCCCGTCGCCGGGTCGAAGCTCTCCAGCCCGCGGGCGACCAGAAACAGCATGCCGGCCCCGAGGATGCCGCCGATCACCTGCGCGGCCCAGTAGCCGGGCAGTTCCTTGGCGGGCATGCGGCCGCTGGCGACGAGCCCTGCCGTCACGGCGGGGTTGAGGTGGCAGCCCGAGATGTGGCCGATCGCCGCCGCCATGGAGACGACCGTCAGCCCGAAGGCCAGCGACACGCCGAGGAAGCCGATGCCCATGTGCGGATCGACGCCCCAGGCGGCGGCGAGCACGGCGCTGCCGCAGCCGCCGAGCACGAGCCAAAACGTGCCGATTGCCTCGGCGAGTAATTTTCCAAAGTTGGTCATGGTTTGCATTCCTGCATGTGTCGCTCGAACCGCGGCCACCGTGGCCGAGCCGCCCGGCTCCAGTGAGCGATAACGGTACGCTCGCATCCCGACCCGGGTCAACGGGCCGCGGTCAGGTGAGCGGGGCGAGCAGCCGGGGCAGGAAGACGACGAGCCCGACGATCACGGCGGCGGCCACGGTGACGAAGACCCCGCCGCTGGCCATGTCGAGGGCGTCACGGATCCGCTCGTCGGGCCCGCTGTCGAGTGCGCGGGCGAGCATCTCGAGCGCCGAGTTAAACACTTCGGCGGCGAGCACGCCGCCGATCGCCAGCACGATCAGGCACCACTCCGCAGGGCTGACGCGGAGCCACGCCGCCGCCGCGACGGCGGCCGCCGCGACCGGCAGGTGGGCCGCAAAACTCGATTGCGTGCAGACGGCCCGCCACACGCCGCGAAACGCGTCCGCAAATTTGCCGATCCAGGTTCGTGGCGGCGGCGACCAGCCGGCGGCCGACGTGCGATCCGCCCGCGGCATGCTCACCCGACTTTCACGTAGGGATCGCCCTTCTTCCAGTTGCACGGGCAGAGTTCGTCGCTCTGCAGAGCGTCGAGGACCCGCAGCACCTCGGAGACGTTGCGGCCGACGCGGCCCTGGTTGACGTCCACCCACTGGATCGTGCCCTGGGGATCGACGATGAATGTCGCCCGCAGGCAGTAGCCTTCGGACTTCTCCAGGATGCCGAGTTCGGTGGCGAGTTTCTGGGCGGCGATCAGCGGATAACCGAGGTTCGTCAGGTCGGCGTGGGCCCGCCGCCAGGCGAGGTGCGACCACTCGTTGTCGGTGCTGCCGCCGACGACGCTCGTGTCGCGGTCTGCGAACGCCTTCAACTGCCGGTTGAACTCGGCAAGCTCGGTGGGACAGACGAAGGTGAAATCCTTGGGATAGAAGAAGTACACCCCCCACTTGCCGGCGTAATCGGCCGAGGTGACGAGCCGGATGTCGTCCTTGCCCGTGCCGACGCAGGCCTGGCAGGAGAACGATGGGAAAGAATCGCCGACGGTGAGCATGCGGCCGGGCCTCCGGGTCTGGGCGGAAAACGCTGGGCGAGAGTCTACGGCCGCATGCGCGGGGGTTCAACACGCGCTCGCGGCAGGCGGCGCGGGGCGAGCGCATACTGGAGAGCATGGCCGCCGCCGACCCTTTTTCGCCCCTGCCGCAGGGCCCGCGGATTCATCTCGACCCGCTCGCGGCGCGGCGGGTGTTCGTCGCGCCCGAGCGGGCCGGCCGGCCTGGCGCGGCAGACCTCGTCGCCATGTCTGAGACGGGAGTCTCGTGCCCGTTCTGCTCCGGCAACGAATCCGCAACGCCTCCCGACGTGCTGCGTTCCCCGGCTGATCCCTCCCGGCCGTGGCGGGCGCGGATCATCCCCAACCGCTACCCCGTCACGATCGACGCGGCGGCGCGGCGGCCGTCGGGGGATGCCAGCGGGGCGATCGTGGCTGCGGCCCATGGCGTGCACGACGTGGTCATCGAGGCGGCCTCTCACGAGCGGTCGGTCCTCGCCGTGAAGCCGGAGGCGTGGCGTGATGTCTGGCAACTCTGCCGGCAGCGGCTGGCGATGTTCGCCGATCGCGGCGACCTTGCCTGGGCCACGATCTTCAAGAACTCCGGGCCCGCCGCCGGCGCCTCGCTGGTCCACCTTCACAGCCAGATCGTGGCCATCGACTTCGTGCCACCGGCACTGGAGGCGAAGATGCTGGCCGCGGAGCGGACGTCGTTCGCCGCGGTCCTCGCCGCCGCGAAGGACGCGGGACGGATCGTCCGTGAGCAGGATGGCCTGCTGGCCTTCGTGCCCCACGCGCCCCGCCAGCCCTACGAGACCTGGATCGTGCCGCAGGCTCCGGAGTCGCATCTGCACGCCGCCCCGGCCGCCCATGTCGCGGCACTCGCCGACCTCACCCGCTGGTTCGTGGCCCGGCTCGCCGCCGTCGCGCCGGGCGCCGATTACAACTGGTGGCTCCACCAGTTGCCCTTCGCCGGCCACGCACCCGCGGTCGCGGACTGGCACTGGCACCTGGAAATCCTGCCGCGGCTGGCCCCGCTCGCCGGCTTCGAGCTCGGCACGGGCTGCCACATCAACACCATGACGCCCGCGGAATCGGCCCGCCGCCTGCGCGGCGACGCCCGCTGACGCGGGGCGAGGATTTCCCCGCTGCCCCGTTTGGCGCTGCCTGGCCGGCGCGTGACAATCCGCGTCCACCGCCCGCGGCCGCCCCGGCCGCCGTCTCCCGACCGGACCACTCGATGCCCCCCGCCGTCCGCCTCGTGTTCGTGGTCCACGACCATCAGCCCGTCGGCAACTTCGACGACGTCTTCGCGCGGACCTACGCGGACAGTTACCTGCCGTTCCTCGATCTCCTCGAGCGTCATCCGGCGATCAGGATCGCGATCCACACCAGTGGACCGCTCGCCGAATGGCTCGACCGGTGGCGGCCCGAATACCTCGACCGGCTCGCCGCCCGCGTCGCCGCGGGACAGATCGAGATCGTCGGCGGCGGCTTCTACGAACCGATCCTCGCCCTGCTCACGCCCCGCGACCGGACCGGCCAGATCGGCTCGTATCGCGACTGGCTCGAGTCGCGGCTCGAGGCACCGGTGCGCGGCATGTGGGTGGCGGAGCGGGTCTGGGACCCGGGCATGGTGGCCGACATCGCCGCCGCCGGCATGACCTGGACGATCCTCGATGACACGCACTTCAAGGCCGCCGGGCTGCGCGACGACGAACTCGACCGGCTCTGGCTCACCGAAGGGGACGGCCGGACGCTGGCCGTCTTTCCCGTGAGCGAGCGGCTGCGGTACCTGATCCCGTTCGCGCCCCCCGAGGCGACGATCGACCACCTCCGGTTCATGGCGTCGCGTCGCCCCGGCGGCCTGGCCGTGTTCGCCGACGACGGTGAAAAATTCGGCGCCTGGCCCGAGACCCACCGCACCTGCTTCACGGAAGGCTGGCTGGAGAAGTTCTTCACGCTCCTCGAAGCGAACGCCGATTGGATCCGGATGAGCCTGCCGGCGGAGGTGCTCGCCGAGGAGCCGCCGGCGGGCACGGTCTGGCTGCCCGAGTGCAGTTACCGGGAGATGACCGAGTGGGTGCTGCCCCCCGAGCTGCAACTGGCCTGCATCGAAGCCCGCAAGGCGGCGGCGAGCGATCCGCGGCTGGCCGGGGCCGCGGCCTTTCTGCGCGGCGGGTCGTGGCGGAATTTTCGGCGGCGCTATCCCGAAGCCAACGAGATGTACGCCCGAATGATGGCGGTGAGCACGCGGCTCGCCCGGCTCCGCTCCGCGGGCACGGCCGCAGCCGGGCCGCTCGCTGAGGCGGAGCGGGCCCTGTACCGTGGCCAGTGCAACTGTGCCTACTGGCACGGCGCCTTCGGCGGCATCTACCTGCCCCACCTGCGGAACGCCGTGTTCGCGGAACTTATCGCCGCCGACGCCGCCTGCGACCGGTCCGAGGACCGCACGGCCCCGTGGCTCGACACGTCGGTCGCGGACTTCGACTTCGACGGTCGTGAGGAGATCCGCATCGGCACCGACGCCCTCGAAGCCTGGGTCGCCCCGGGCCGCGGCGGCATCATCTACGAACTCGACCTGCGCACCACCCGGCACAACCTCCTCGCCACGCTCGACCGCCGCCCCGAGGCCTACCATGCACAGGTCCTCGCCGGACCGGGGGCGGCGCGGAGCATCGTCGACGAGTCGCAGCCGGCCCGGTTCAAGCACGAGGGCCTGGAGCGGATGGTCCGCTACGACGTCGCCCGGCGCAAGAGCCTCGTCGATCATTTCTGGGACCTGGACGCGACGGGCGTCGGCGTCGCCGATGGAGAAGCACAGGAACGGGGCGACTTCGCCACCGGTGCCTACGCGGCCACGCTCCAGCATGCCGTCGATCACGTCACCCTCACGCTCGCCCGCCCCGGCAACGCCTGGGGGATTCACTTCCGGCTCGAGAAGACGATCACGGTCGCCCGCGGCGGGCACGCGCTCGACATCGCCTACGTGCTCTCCGGCCTGCCCGCCGACTTCCGCCAGCACCTGGCCGTGGAGTTCAACTTCGCCGGCATGCCGGCCGAGGCCGAGGGGCGGTTTTTCCACGATGGCCGAGGCACGTCGCTCGGCGATCTCGGTGACCGGCTCGACCTTCCTGGTGCGCTGCGGCTCGGGCTCGTGGATCGCTGGCTGGGCATCGACGTGCTCCTCGAGTGCACCGTGCCGTCAGCGGGTGAACCGGGGGGCGTGTGGACGTTTCCGATCCGTTCTGTGAGCCAGTCGGAGGGTGGTTTTGAGCTCGTCCATCAGTCGGTGGTGGTCATGCCGCACTGGATCGTGACGCCCGACGCGGCCGGCCGCTGGAGCATGACCATGCGGCTGGCGATCGAGCAGCGGGCCGACGGCGGCGGCCGGGCCGGCTCCTCGTCCCCGAAAGGGTAGGCTCAAGCTCCATTTTCCGGAGCCCGGCGCGATGGCATCCCACAAGGTCGATTACGAAATCCTCGGCACGGAGATGCAGATCGTCGAGGTCGAGCTCGACCCCGGTGATACGGCCCCCATTTGAGGTCCTTCAGGGAACTTTGTGGGTCCGGAGCCCAGAAGGGGGTGTTCCTGCCGTGTCGCCGGGCTGTGGAAGCAAGCGCAGGCATGGATGCTGAAGCGCAGCGGACATGCAGTGAACAGAGGGCCGGAGGCCCGCAGAGAACGACCGGTGACATGGCAGGGACACCCCCGACCCACGGAAAAGCCCGATGGCCCCCACTTGATTCTCGCGCGCCTTTGCCTCGTTTTCCTGTCTTGCGCCCTCTGCCTTCAGGTGCCATGATTCGTCCTCCAGACAAGGAGGCCGCATGGACATTGTCGAAGGAATCGCGGAGATCGGCGCAGGCTCGCTGGCTTGATTGCCAAAGAATCGAATGTGATGCGGCGGGATCGGTTGCGTAGCGTGTTGCTGGTGCTGCAGGGGCGGGAGACGCTTGTAGTCGCCGATGCTGTAGGCCGCAGTCGACGATTCGTGCAGCGTTGGGCGTACGCCTATCGTGACGGCGGCATCGAGGCTGTGCGAAAGCGCAAGGCACCCGGCCGCGCACGAAAGTTCGCGTGTGGTTCCAAGACGAGGCCCGTTTCGGGCAGCAGGGAACGTTGACGGCGGTGTGGGCGGCCAAGGGGTCACGACCAATGGTCGTGCGACAAAACGGGCGGAAGTCGATCTGGGTCTTCGCGACATGGGTATGTCGCATGGCTATCCAGAGGCCGTATGAGCGGTGCCGGACGCGCGGTCAAACCAAAGCCCCAGGCGGCCGAACTCGAACAGACTCCGCGCCGACGGCAGAAAAACGCCACTGCAGGGGGAGGGCAGCCGTTCCGGGAGCAGCTGATCAGGTGCCGGAAAACGCGGCACCAGCCTCACCAGCCGCCCATCGGCCCGGAAATGCCTATCGACATGGTTGCGGAAGTGCCATTGGCCGGACCATCGATAGCACGACCGCATCGGCGGCCCCTTGACGCCCCCCCCCCCCCGATACGGTACCGTCCCGGCGGAGATGCCGTATTGCTGCTGCACGATCTTTTCGTGCGGCAGCGGTGCTCTATCTCCGTCCCGCCGATTCGTCCCGCCCGTTTCCTCCTGCCGCCGGTACACCGATGCTTCGCAACGTGCCTGCCCGTTCCCGCTCGTTCCGCGCCACGCTCTTTGGTCGCTCGGCCGTTCCGAAGCGCCGCCGCCGCTCCCGCAGCAAGCGCCCCCCGATCGGCGCCGAGCAGCTCGAGTCCCGCGCCATGCTCGCCGGCGTGGACATCAACGGCGGCCTGTCCTGGAACGGCTGGACGAATCGCGGGCTCTCGAACCAAGCCGGTCTCTACGGCTCCGGCGGCATGGCCGACACCGAACTCTACGAGGTCTACACCACCGCGTTCGCCTTCGATGCCACGAGCAACACGATCACGGACAACCCCGTTCAGGCCGTCGCACCGGCTCCCACGGGTTTCGAGACGGGCCGGACCGTCCCCACGCCCTTTGGGCCGCTGGTCGTCTCTGCCGGCGCGTTCCAGGCAGGCAATACGATCCTCGGCATCGGTGTCCGGGCCACCGGCACCGGAAGCATCACCAGCTTCAAGCCCACGCTGCGGTTCGACCTCGATAACGACAGCTATGCTCCCGCCTCGGCAACCGGTGGCACCGTCGGCCGCACCAGCTTCAGTTCGTTCTCCGAGCAGGGCGACTTCACCGTCCAGTTCGAAGGCGCGTCCTCGTGGCGCGGCTCGACGATCAGCGTCCAGGCAGGCTCGCGGACCGGTCAAGCCGCGACGTACACCGGCACCAACAATACCGTCCTCCTTCCCGGCGGCGTCGGCAGCGGCACGAGCTATGACTTCGCCTTCCGGGCCTTCGCCCAGCCCGCGGCCAAGAGCTACCAGATGTTTCTCGACATGACGGCGATCCCCAGCCTCTACGGCTCGGTCTACGCCACGTTCTTTCCGGGCAAGGCGGGCGTCGGCCCGATCGGCGACCGCGTCACCGTCTCCCTCAACGGCCTCGGCAGCAATAACGTCGTCTTCGACGCCAACCTGACGCTGCCACCCGTCGATCTCGACGTGGACAGCGACAGCGCCGACACGATTCCCGATCCCGCGAACGATCCCGTCGATCGCTCAGCGGCAGAAGAGGCGATCGAGGCCGATTCCACCATGCCGGGTGTTATCGTCCCGGTGGGCGCCGACCGCGCGAAGATGGTCGTGGA
>Ga0315909_10000915_pt1 | contig 39588 bp, 37 predicted proteins | sample LakEriMetagenome_11_FD_203527 | JGI IMG/M metagenome (GOLD analysis project Ga0315909, IMG submission 203527) | Freshwater fungal communities from buoy surface, Lake Erie, Ohio, United States - Buoy 2 MA125 | ecosystem: Environmental > Aquatic > Freshwater > Lake | place: USA: Lake Erie, Ohio... | reverse complement strand
GCGCTGAGCTTACGAGTTTCGTCGTTAACCGGACGGCCGGGACCCTTCGGGGTCTCGGCCGTTCGATTTTCCCGCGGTAGCATCGCCCCATGAGCGGCACACCTGATCCGCAGCGACGCACCACACCACACCGTGTGCGCACTTGGCGAGAAGGTGTCGCACGTGAACGCGACGACACACTGACAGGCGAAGAGCCTGCACAGATCAGCGTGGTCGATGCCGATGGACTGCGACTCGACGTTGCGGTGACCATGCGCACGCCAGGTCAGGATGAAGAGCTCGCCGTCGGCTTCCTCGTTAGCGAGTCACTAATCGCGCAAACCTCTGTGGCGCGCGTCACATTTGGCGACCCACTTGATGCTTCACAGCCGGAGAACCACATCAGCGTTCACGTCAAGGGTGCGTTTGATGCGGCGCGCATCCCAACGCGCACAACCGTTGCGACCGCGTCGTGTGGCATCTGTGGCAAGGCGTCCATTGACGACGTCGTCCAGCGACTCGGGCGCGTGCAGCCGATCATGCGCATTGATCACGACGCACTCCTCAAGCTCCCCGCGCAACTTCGCGACGCGCAATCGATCTTCGGAGAGACGGGGGGCATCCACGCCGCGGCAACTGTCGCCGTTGCGCCGAGTGGCGCGCTCAGCATCAGCGCCGTTCGCGAAGACGTTGGACGTCACAACGCCGTCGACAAGTTGATCGGTGAAGCGGCGCTTCGCCAGGCACTCCCACTCAGCGGCGCACTGCTGCTCCTCTCCGGTCGCTGCTCATTTGAACTTGTGCAGAAGGCGGCCGCGGCCGGCTACGGCGCGATCGCCTGCGTCGGCGCGCCATCATCGCTTGCGGTGGAGACGTCGGAGCGACTCGGCATCTGCCTGATCGGTTTCTTGCGCGAAGGGTCGTTCAACGCCTACACCCAGTTCGATGTGGTGCAGCGCTAGCGGTCCCTAGGAGGCTGCCTCAATCTCCTTCAAGCGATCCACAAGGAGACCGCAGTGTGCAAGTGCCGCTCGCTCATCAAGCACACGGACGATCTCGTGCTCATCGAGCATCGCACTAATCTCTCTGGTTGCGCGCGCAACATCCGCGAGCGGACGCAACTCTGCGCGTGCGGCGGCGGTGGCTCCTTGCACGAGTGCATACGCTTGGTCGCGCGGCGCGCCTGCGTTGACCAGTGCGGTGAGGAGACGCGAGGCGGCGTGTAGTCCAAGGCCCGCGTCAAGATTCCTTCGCATCGCATCTCGATTGACCTCGAGCCCATCAATGATGCCGTGCATGGAGCGGAGTGCGTAGTGAATGAGGCCAGTGGCATCTGGGAGGAGGATGCGTTCCGCTGAGCTATGACTCATGTCGCGCTCATGCCAGAGCGCTTGGTTCTCCGCTGCCGCTACCGCGTACCCACGCAAGATGCGCGCAAGCCCGGCAATGCGCTCGCTCTTCACGGGGTTGCGCTTCTGTGGCATGGCTGAACTCCCCGCTTGGCCACCGCGAAACGGTTCACGAACCTCGTCAATCTCCGTGTGTTGCAGGTTGCGAATCTCTGTTGCAAATCGCTCGAGCGTGCCGCCTGTAATCGCGATCGCTGCAACGAATGCGGCGTGCCGATCGCGCTGCACGACCTGTGTGCTGACCGGATCCACACGCAGGCCGAGCGCGGAGAGCACCTCACGCTCAATCGCGGGATCAATCTGGCTATATGTCCCAACAGGTCCTGAGATCTTCCCAGTGGCCATCTCGTCGGCAGCTGTGGCGAGTCGTGTTCGGTTGCGAGCCGCCTCAAACGCCCAACCGGCGAGCTTGGCGCCGAACGTCATTGGCTCCGCATGCACGGAGTGCGTGCGCCCAGCCATCACCGTGTCGCGCTCCTCGCGCGCGCGCCGGATAATGACCAGGATGAGTGCGTCGAGTTCGGCGAGGATCAGGTCTGCGGCGGCACGGAGCTGGAGGGCGAGGGCGGTGTCGATCACATCGCTACTGGTGAGGCCGTAGTGGAGGTAGCGCCCTTCGGGGCCCACCGACTCGGCAACGGCATTGACGAAGGCGAGCGTGTCGTGATCAAGGGTTGCCTCAAGCTCGGCAATTCGTGCGAGGTTCACCGTGGCGCGCGCGCTGATCGCCTGCGCCGCCTCGGCGGGGATGTCGCCGCGCTTCGCCTGAGCCTGGGCGACGGCCACCTCAACGCGGAGCGCTGCGTTCCAGCGCGCGGCGTCTCCCCAGACGTTGCGCATCTCGGGTGTGGTGTATCGATCAATCACGATCAATCAATCACGGGCGGTTCACGGAGCGTCGCATCGGTCGCCACGCGCGCTCAATCGTCTGCGTGCGCTCAGGGCCAACGGAGAGCAGCACAATCGGCGCACCCGCAAGCTCCTCGAGTGCCGTCACGTAGCGCCGCGCGTTTTCAGGGAGATCGGCCAACGCACGAACGTTGTGGATCGGTTCGCTCCAGCCTGGGAAACGCTCGTAGATTGGCGTGGCTCGTGAAAGCTCCGCGGTCGATGAGGGCCAGCGCTCCACTCGCTTGCCGTCGATCTCATACGCAACGCAGAGCAGGATTTCGGGGATCCCAGAGAGCACATCAAGCTTGTTGAGCATGATGCTCGAGACACCGTTGAGTTGGACCGCGTAGCGCAGCGGCAACGCATCGTTCCAGCCAACGCGTCGACGGCGTCCGGTAGTGGTGCCAACCTCGTGCCCAGTCGTCGCGATGCGCTCACCGATCGCATCGGTGAGTTCTGTGACGAACGGTCCTGAGCCGACGCGCGTGGCATACGCCTTCATCACGCCCATCACCTCATCAATCTGCAGCGGTGCGATTCCGCCGCCGGTGGTTGCGCCACCAGCGATTGGATGCGACGACGTGACATACGGATAAGAACCGTGGCTCAAATCAAGCAGCGTCCCTTGCGCCCCCTCAAAGAGGAGATGCTCACCTGCACCGAGTGCGCGCTGCACCAGTTCGTTCGTATCTGCAATGTGCGGGCGGAGTCGCTCGCCCCATGCAGCAATCTGCGCAAGGATGGCGCGCTCATCGGTGGCGGTTGGGTCGTCTGCGCCGAGTGCGTGCAAGAGTGCGCGCTTCTCTGGAAGCGCACGTGATAGTCGAGATGCGGCGGAGGCTGCGTCAAGGAGATCTTCAACCCGCAGTCCGGTGCGTGCAGCGCGGTCTTCATACGCTGGGCCAATGCCGCGTCCGGTCGTTCCAACCTTCGCACCACCGAGTGCGGTTTCACGTGCTTTGTCCAAGGCAATGTGATACGGGAGGATGAGCGATGCAGCGTGGCTGACGCGCACGCGAGAGATGTCGATACCACGCGCAATCAGCCCATCAAACTCGCGAAGGAGCGTCTCCGGATTGACGACGACGCCTGGCCCGATGATCGGAGTGATGTGTCCGTAGAGGACACCGCTCGGCACAAGGTGAAGTTTGAACGTGTCTTCGCCAATGACGATGGTGTGCCCCGCGTTGTCGCCACCCTGGTAACGCACAACCGCCGCAACCTGCTCGGCGAGGAAGTCGGTCGTCTTCCCCTTCCCCTCGTCGCCCCACTGGAGACCGACGATCACGCTGGCAGGCATTGCTTCCCCTTTCACTAGGAGCTGGTTGCGCCGGGTAGAACTCGGCGCGCGGATCGTACCCTCCCGCGCCATCCGCCGCTCACTTCGGCGCGCCGCTAGACTCGCCGTATGAGCATCAGCCCAGCACCCGTGGAGCCCTCCGCACCCCGAAAACGCTACGGCGGTTCGTGGCTCCCGAAGCCCTCGCTCTTTGTCAGCTGGCGTCCAAACGGGATCGGCCTCCAGAAGCCGAACCACGTCATGGAGACCCTGCGGACGATCTGGGAGAACCGCGGCAACCTTCGATACGCCTGGCGCATTCTCAGTAAGGGGGTCTGCGACGGCTGCGCGCTCGGCGTCGCTGGGTTCAAGGACTGGACGATTGACGGACTTCACCTCTGCACCACGCGCCTCAACCTGTTGCAGGTCAACACCGCACGTGCCCTAGATCCGGCGCGTCTCGCGGACGTTGCCGCGCTTCGCTCACTCTCTTCAACGGAACTTCGTGCGCTCGGTCGACTCCCTTATCCCATGCTGCGCATGCGCGGCGAGGCGGGATTCAAGCGCATCAGCTGGGAGCGCGCACTTCAGATTGCGGGCTCGCAGATCAAGGCGGCTGGTCCTTCGCGCATCTCCTTCTTCCTGACGGCGCGCGGCATCATGAACGAGACCTACTACGCCATCCAGAAGGTGGTGCGCTTCCTCGGAACAAACGACGTTGACAACGCCGCACGCATCTGCCATGCGCCGAGCACTGGTGCGTTGAAGCACGGCATTGGCTACGGCGCTACCACTGTGTCATATCGAGATGTGATTGAGAGCGATCTCATCATCCTCTTCGGCTCAAATGTGGCGAACGCGCAACCAGTCTTCATGAAGTATCTGCACCTCGCCAAGAAGCGCGGCGCAAAGATCCTTGTGGTGAACCCGTATCGCGAGCCTGGACTTGAGCGCTACTGGGTCCCAAGCAATGCCGATTCGCTCCTCTTCGGCACGAAGATGGCCGACGCATGGGTGCAAGTCGCCCAAGGAGGCGATATCGCCTTCATCAGTGCCGCGCTGCTTAGGCTCGAAGAGCTCGGCACACTTGATCAACAGTTCATCAACGAGAAGAGTGCGGGATGGAGCGAACTCCGTGCGGCGCTTAGTGGGCGAAGCATCGACGAGTATCTGGCCATGTCAGGCGCGTCGCGCGCGGAACTCGAGACCTTCTGCGAACTTTACGGTGGAGCGAGGTCGTCGGTCCTGATCTGGTCAATGGGGATCACGCAGCAGGCCTGCGGCAGCGAGAACGTTGCCGCGATCGTCAACCTTGGACTTGCGCGCGGCAACATCGGCCGCCCTGGCGCCGGGCTGATGCCGATCCGTGGGCATAGCGGCGTGCAAGGTGGCGCAGAGATGGGCGCGTATGCGACGGCGCTTCCAGGCGGTCTTCCCATCGAGTCGCGCTACACCGAACCACTCGCTGCAGCGTATGGATTCCCGATCGCGCCGAAGAGTGGACGCTCGGCGCCACAGCAGCTTGACGCAGCTGAGCGCGGTGAGATCGATGTGCTCTGGAGTGTTGGCGGCAACTTCTTGGAGACGATGCCGGATCCTGAAGCGGTTGCGCGCACGCTCGCCAAGGTGCCGCTCCGCGTGCACCAAGACATTGTGGTGAGCAGTCAGATGCTCGTTGATCCGGGCGAGGCGGTCCTGCTTCTCCCCGCCACAACGCGTTACGAAGTCCCAGGCGGCGGAACGGAGACCACCACAGAGCGACGCGTTGCCTTCAGTCCCGAGATCCCAGGACCGCGCATCGGCGAAGCGCGAACGGAGTGGGAGGTCTTCACGCAGTTGGCGCAGGTAGTTGATCCCACACGCGCGCACCTCGTTGCGTTCCCTGGGGGCACGCAGCAGATTCGCGAAGAGATCGCACGCATTGTTCCCTCCTATGCAGGCATTGAAACGCTGAAGGAGAGCGGCGATGCAATTCAGTGGGGCGGCGAGCGCCTCTGTGAAGGGCAAGTGTTTGCCACCCCCGACGGGAAGGCTCACTTTGCAACGGTGCTCCCCATTGAAGCGACGCTCCCAGCAGGGAAGCTGAACCTCTCCACACGTCGTGGCAAGCAGTTCAACTCAATGGTCTGGCGAGATAAGGATCCACTCAACGGTGCGGTACGTAGCGACATCCTCATCTCCGCGGCCGATGCCGCCGCCCGCGGCTTTGTCGATGGCGCCGCCGTGCGTGTGCGCAGCGCGACAGGCGAAGTGCAGGCACATATCAAGGTGGCACCGATTCGCGCAGGGAGCGTGCAGATGCACTTCCCTGAAGCGAATCCGCTCATTGACGGCGTGCACCGAGATCCAATCAGCCACGTGCCGGACTACAACGCAATCGTTGAACTCATCCCTGCTGACGCGCCGGCATAGCAGTCGGTGATGGCGCCGAGGAGCGCACCAGAGAGCGCACCAGAGAGCGTCCCAGTCGGCGCGATCGGCATCCTTCTTGCTGGTGGCGCAAGCCGTCGATTCCCTGGCGGAAAGCTCGACGCACTCATTCCAGCGGCGCTCGCTGATCTGCGAGGTCGCCCAGAGCTTGCAGGAGTACGAGTCCTTGACGCTGCGTACGCAACGCTCGCTGCAGCGGTCTCCGAGATCTATGTGCTTGGTGATGCGTCGCTACCTCATCCGGCAAGAGTGGTGGAAGATCGTGTGCTGCACGCTGGGCCAGCGGCGTCACTCGCCGATCTGCTCGCAAGCGATCGACTGCGCAATCACGGCGATGCAACGCGCGTGATCGTCCTCGCTGCCGACGCACCGTTCGCACCGCCGCTTCTCTTGGGGCTGATGGCTGCTGCGCAGGGGAGCCTGATCGTTCAGGAGGGTGAGCCGCTCCCGTTCGCCGCAGCGCTCGGTGCACTCCGCGAGGCGGTGCGCGACGGTCAGCTCCCTCGACTCCGCGATCTCGCTGTGGCACTTGGTGCCGCGCCGCTCGACCCCCGCATCGTCAGCCGCCTTGACCCACTCGGCGCCGCTCTCGCAGACATTGATTCACCCGAGGATCTCGAGGCGCCAAGTCCGCGCTGAGCGTGGGATGATCGCCTCATCATGAGCGCGTCGGTAACCATTCTCTGGCTTCGGCGAGACCTCCGTCTCGCTGACCACCCCGCCCTAATTGCGGCCGCAGAGCATGCGCAGAAATCTGGCGGCACACTCTTGCCGATCTTCTTCTGGGAGCCAGGTCTCATTAACGGGCCACGCTCCAGCACGAATAGAACCTGGTTCCTTCGTGAGAGTCTGAGCGAGCTCGCACGAGATCTCGATGAGCGCGGATCAACCCTTCTCGAGCTACAGGGACCAGCCACCACCGCGTTCCCTGCCCTCGTCACGAAACTTCGGGCCGCGGGTATCGGCACGGGATCTGTGACTGCATTCATCACCCGTGATCACACGCCGTACGCACTTGCTCGAGACCGGGCGGTCGCTGACGCGCTGATCCCGCTTAACGTTTCGCTGCACGCAACGAGGGGGCTCGTAGTTGTGGAACCAGACGAGCTCTTGACGGGCGGTGGCACCGCGTATGGGGTCTACACGCCATATTTTCGACGTTGGATTGAACTTGTTGCGCAGCGTGCTGATCGCCCCCTTGCCGCTCCAAAGCGACTGCCCCCACCTCCCACATTCACCCTCCCTCGTGCGCTTCGTGTAGATCGTGCAGCACTCGAAGTTGCTGCAACGCCGACCGCACAGCGTGACCTTCTACCCGCTCCTGGTGAACGTGCCGCACGTGCAGCGGCAGAGCGATGGATCAGCGCGGGCAAGGGCAACGGCGCGGGCGGATACGCGGACCGCCGCAACTCCCTTGCTGATGCAGAGGGGACCAGTCGCCTCTCAGCAGCCCTGCACCTTGGACTTCTCTCTTCACGCGAGCTAGTCGCGCGGATGCTTCCCCTGCCACCCGAACGAGCAGGTGAGCGATCAGGAGAGCGCACATGGGTGAGTCAGATTGCGTGGCGAGACTTCTACACCCAAGTGCTTTGGCATGCGCCTCATGCGGCGCGAGGTGCATGGCGGCCTGCGTACGATGCTGTGGAGTGGGACGATCGACAGGAGCCATTTGACGCGTGGCGGGAGGGCCGCACCGGCTATCCAATCGTTGATGCTGCAATGCGACAACTTCGTAACAGTGGCTTCATGCACAACCGCGCGCGGATGATCAGCGCCTCGTTCTTGACTAAAGATCTTCTCGTGGATTGGCGGAAGGGCGAGACGCACTTTTTGCAGCACCTCGTTGACGGCGACGTTGCTGCGAACAACGGTGGATGGCAGTGGTCAGCAGGAAGCGGAACGGATGCGCAGCCCTACTTTCGTATCTTCAATCCAATCACCCAGGCGGCAAATTTTGATCCAGATGGTGCGTATATTCGTCGCTGGGTTCCAGAGCTCGCGGCACTAAAGCCACCTGTAATCCATGCACCGTGGGCGCACACCGCAGCACTTACAGCAGCGGGCATCACGCTCGGCGTGCAGTACCCAGCGCCAATCGTTGATCACGCAGACGCCAGAGTGCGAACGCTCGCGGCGTATGCGCGCGCAACCCGGGCGAAGTAGCGCTAATTGTGGCAGGGAAGGGGTCCCGTGATTCAGCATCGGCGGGTGGGCGACACGTGCCTCCGAGTGAACGTGCGACAAAGACTTGCCCCGCATGTCAGCGACCGTTTGCATGGCGCAAACGATGGTCGAAGGTTTGGGGACAGGTGAAGTACTGCAGTGATCGATGCCGCACAATAGGGGCATGATGAGACGTGCAGTATTGGTACTACCAGACCAACTGACGGATCAGGTGGGACCAGTTGCAGAGGCACTCGCCGGTGACAGCAATAAAGCGCCGCAGATCATCATGGTCGAGGCACGAGACGCATGGGCGCTTCCGAGGCACATCCAAGCCCTGGTAAGTCAGGTTGCCGCTGGACGAGAGTTTGCGAGCTCCCTGCGCGGGCGTGGACTCACCGTCATTCAGGTCACGAGTGATTCGTTGGAGTCGGGACTTCAACAGCTCGCGAAGACCTACACGATCAAGCAATGCACGGTGATGGAGCCCGCGAGCCCTGAGGATCTGACTCGACTGCGCGCAGCGGTCGCTGCCGCGGGAATCGAGCTGAATGTCGTCCCGAACGCACTCTGGCTCACAAGCCGAACTGCCTGGGATGAGTTCCGCGAGGGACGACGCGAGTTGCGCATGGAGTTCTGGTACCGCCGCGTGCGTGCGGATCGGGGCTGGCTGATGGAGTCCACGCCGAAGGGAGCAAAGCCAGTTGGCGGTGAGTGGAATCTTGATCATGACAACCGGCAGAGGCTCCCGAAAGGAGCAAAGGTTCCCGCCGTCCCGAACTTTCCTCGGTCCAAAGAGGTGCTGGCTGCAATCAAGGATGTGACTCCGTATGCAGTACGCGCCTTCGGTGATGCCGAAGCGTTTGACTGGCCGACCACGCGTGTCGAGGCTCTAGAGGCGTTAGAGCACTTCTGTGCCGATCGGCTTGCAGAGTTCGGCCCGTATGAAGATGCAATGTCTACCGATCATCAGCACCTCTTTCACTCGCTCCTATCGAGCTCGATGAATCTCGGACTGCTGACACCGGAAGAGGTGTGCGAGCGTGCACTGAAGGAGTGGAAGAAACGACCCAAAGCAATACCGCTTCAGAGCATTGAAGGGTTCATACGCCAGATCATTGGGTGGCGCGAGTTCATGCACCATGCGTACATGGACTATTGGGAGACATGGCGCACCGCGAATGGTCTCCAGCACACCGCGGCGCTTCCACAGTTCTTCTGGACAGGAGAGACGAAGATGGCATGTGTCTCCCGAGTTGTGAACAAGCTGAAGCGCACAGGACATGCGCACCACATTGAACGCTTGATGGTGCTCGGAAACTTTGCTCTCCTGCTCGGGGTGAACCCGCAGCAGGTTGACGCCTGGTTCCTTGAGACATTCATTGACGCGCTCCCGTGGGTCGTGACGCCCAACGTGGTCGCAATGAGTCAGTTTGCGGATCTTGGCACCATTACGAGTAAGCCGTACATTGCTGGTGGCGCATACGTATCCCGGATGGGTGATGACTGTGGAAACTGTTTCTACGACCCAAAGATCACTGTTGGTGATCGCGCCTGTCCTCTCTCAACCTTGTATTGGAACTTTATTGATCGGCACGCCAAGGCACTCGGAAAGAACCCCCGCATGGGTACGCAGATTCGTGCGTGGGCGGGTCGTGAAGCATCAGTGAAGAAGGCGATTCGTGCGCGCGGTAGCGAGGTGCATCGGCTCGCCCAATCGGGAGAGCTCTGATCAACAAACCCGTGGGCCATCCCGCCTGGCAACGAATTGTTGCGGTCTACATTGCGGTGCAGTTTGCCGAGATCTTCGGGGTGAGCATGATCTACTCGTACCTTCCACTCGCGCTGGAGGGGACGGGCGTGCCGATCGGCGACATCGCTTCGCTGACTGGCATCGCAATCGCTGGCCTTTTTGTCATTGGTGCGCCGCAAGTACCAATCTGGCTCGCAATCGCTGAGCTCCGCTCTCGTCGACTCGTCATCGTCCGCAGCGGGTTGATTGCGCTGGCCGCACTGATCGCATTCGCGGTAGCCGATCAGGCGTGGCAGCTCGTCGCCGCGACCGTGGCACTCGGCTTCTGGCTCGGCAACACCGGCGTCATGCTCGCCACGATTCGCGAAGTTGCGCCAGCGAGCGAGCGTGCGCGTGTCATCTCACTCTTCAGCGCCGCGGCGCCAATGGGCTTTGCCGCAGGACCGCTCCTTGCAGCATGGCTGATCGGCGGTCTCGGTCTGACACTCGCCGCACCGATCGCTGTTGCGGCGCTGCTGAACGGCGTCCTCATCGTGGCAAACGTTGTCGCGATTCCTGATGTGCGTCCCGAAGTTCCGCAGCGAGGGAGTGTGCTCCATGTTGCGAAGCGCGGCATCATAGAGGTGCTCACGGATCCGATCGCGCGTGCCGGCTACCTCGTGTTGATGTTGGCGATCGCAGGAGAGCGCATGCTCCGCCCTGCGCTACCGCTGCGCATTGCGGAAGTTTCGATCGGACCAGATGTGGCGGGGATGGCGGAGCCGCTCGCAACGCCTGGGGTCGCCGGTGCCGTTGGGCTGCTGATCGGTCTCACCGCACTCGCCGGTGCCGTTGTCGCGCCAGTGATCGCCTTTTACGCCTTCCGCCGCGTTGGAATCGCGCGCAGCGCGGGTGCTGCCTTCGCCGCAGGCGCGGTAGCCGCCGTCGCACTCGCCGTGGCGCCAACCCTGCCACTTCTTGCCGCCGCCGTCACCGTGATCGCCGCCGTCTCCGCCCTCTTGCAGGCGGCAGTCTTCACCTGGCTTGCCGAGCGCGTTGCCCCCGCGCGTCGCTCAGCTGCGCTCAGCCTCTCGCTCTTTCCGTTGTACGCCGGAAATGTTGCAGGGCTCGCCGCAGCCTCCATCGCCGCACGCACTGGCTCTCCACGCGAAGGGGACCTTCTCGCACTCACCCCGATCTTTGCCGCATCGGCGCTCGTACTCGCTGCGGGCGTGGTTTCAGCCGCACTGCTTCACCGCCGCCGCGCTACGCTCCGTGCATGAGCAACATCCAGACCGTCACAGGCGTTATTGATTCTGCGCAGCTCGGTCTGACGCTGACTCACGAACACATCTTGAACGACGTGCTCTCGTGGTGGCACCCACCGCTCAACGATTCACCGCGCGCACGCGCGCTTGTTGACGAGAAGGTCTCCATGGAGAACCTGTGGGAGTTGCGTCACGATCCGTTTGTCAACAAGGACAACTGCACGATGACCGACCGCGCGCTCGCGGTGAAAGAGCTGCAGCGATTTGTGGCGCAGGGTGGAAAGAGCATCATTGAGACGAGTGCGGACGGAAATGGCCGAGACCCAGAGGGGCTCGCGGAAATCAGCCGCACGACTGGCCTCAACATCATCATGGGAACTGGCTACTACCTTGATGCGTCGCAACCTGCAGAGAACGATGCAAAGAGTGAGCGCGATATTGCCGAAGAGATCATCCGCGACATCACCGAAGGTGCCCGCGGGACAAAGGTGCGCTCCGGCATCATCGGTGAGATCGGCGTGGGGAGCAGCTTTACCGCACGCGAGAAGAAGTCACTCGCCGCCGCATGCGTCGCACAGCGCGAGACGCACCTCCCCATGCAGGTCCACATGCCCGCCTGGTTCCGATACGGCGATGAAGTCCTCGACTTCTGCGCCGCGCGTGGCGTGCCGATGGAGAGCATCGTCCTCTGCCACTCCAATCCATCTGGTGACGACTATGACTACCAGTCCCGCCTGATTAACCGCGGCGCATACATCCAGTACGACATGATCGGCATGGAGGTCTTCTATGCAGATCAGCAGGCGCAGTGCCCGAGTGGAGACGACGACGCGCGCAACATCGCACGCCTCGTTGCGAACGGACACGGCGAACGTGTGCTGATGTCGCAGGACATCTTCCTGAAGAGCCTGCTGCGCACGTACGGCGGTCCAGGCTATGGACACCTGATCGAGTTCTTCTTGCCACGCCTCGAGCGGCACGGTCTGCCACTCGAGCGTTCGCTGGCACTGATGACGGATAATCCGCGCAGGTTGTTTGAGGAGGCGCGTTAAGCGCAGAAGGGGGAGCGATGAAGGTCTTGCTTGTTGGAGAGTCATGGGTATCCGAGGCGACGCACTACAAGGGCTTTGACTCCTTCACGTCGGTCACCTTCCACTCGGGCGCAGACTGGTACAACGCGGCGCTGCGCAGCAAGGGGATAGAGGTTGAGCAGCTCTATGCGCACGATGTCCCTGCGAAGTTTCCATTCACCAAAGAGGGACTTGACGCCTACGACGTGATCGTCCTCTCTGACATTGGAACAAACTCCTTCTTGCTCCCAACAGAGACGTGGCTGCAGGGGAAGTCCGCGCCGAATCGGCTGAAGCTACTCGCTGAGTGGGTGAAGGGTGGCGGGGCGCTGATCATGGCTGGCGGATACCTCAGCTTCCAAGGCTTTGAGGCGAAGGCGCGCTTCGCGGGCACCGCTGTTGAAGAGGTGCTCCCTGTGACCTGCTACACGCACGATGACCGCGCGGAGACGCCCGAGGGTGCCGTCCCTGTGATCAGCGATGCTTCGCACCCCGTCCTTGCCGGTATTCCATCTGGCATGCCAGCGCTGCTCGGATACAACCGCGTGCAGTTGAAGCCAGGTGCAACGCTGATCGCTTCGGTAAACGGCGATCCGCTGATCGCCGCATCTCAGGCTGGCAAGGGACGAACGCTCGTCTGGACGTCAGACATTGGACCGCACTGGTGCCCTGAGCCGTTCGTGAAATGGGAGGGCTTCGCCTCACTCATGGCGAACATGATCACTTGGGTCGCGGGAAAGTGAGCATCGCAGAGCGCGTCGCGGCCTACGCGGCTGCAACCCGCGCGTTCGAGGAGCAAGTCTCGGCACTCGATCGCTCTACGCTTGATGCAAAACATCCAGAGGGTTGGTCACCACGTCAGGTGATCCATCACCTTGCGGACAGCGAGGCGCAGTCGTATGCGCGCCTACGTCGGCTCGTTGCAGAGCCAGAAGGTTCCATCATCCAGGGGTATGACGAAGGGGCCTGGGCGGCACATCCAGCTCTCGGCTACGAGGCTGATCCAATTGAGACACCTCTCGCAGTGTTCGCGGCGGTGCGAGCCGGCTCACTCGCCGTGTTGCAGCACCTGACTGACGCCGACCTTGCACGCTTTGGTGAACATAGCGAGCGCGGCAAATTCACCATTGATGACTGGCTGCGTGTCTATGCAAAGCATCCTGCAGACCATGGCGAGCAGATGGCAAAGGCGCTGCGCGGAGAGAAGTAGCGCCGAGCACGCCGCGAGACACGCGGCGCGTGCGATCAACCGGGGAGGTGGCGCTCCGGACGCCCGATGTATCGCGCGTCTGGGCGGATGATCTTGTCAACGCCCGCCTGCTCAATCACATGTGCTGACCAGCCGGCGATGCGCGCGATCGCGAACGTGGCGGGGAAGAGGTCAGGCGCCAGGCCAACACCCTGGAGAACCGCTGCCGCATAGAACTCAACATTTGTCTTCATTGCCCGACCCGGCTTCATCTCCTCAAACACGCGAAGGATTACCTCTTCTGCGCCAATCGCAAGGTCAAGCCAGTCGGGACGGTTTGGCATCGCCTCCGCAACTTTGCGCAGTGCTGCAGCACGCGGATCGTACGCGCGATACACGCGATGCCCGAAGCCCATGATTAGTTCGCGTCGCGCGAGCTTCCCGCGCGCCCAATCTTCTGCGCGATCAATGGATCCGATCTCGCCAAGTTGCCCGATTACTTCGGCGGGTGCGCCGCCGTGAAGTGGTCCCTTTAGACCGCCGATCGCTCCGCAGATTGCGGAGGCAATATCTGAGCGCGTGGCGATGATTGCGCGCGCGGCGAATGTGCTCGCGTTGAGGCCGTGCTCGGCACCCGCCATCAAATACGCGTCGAGCGCGCGTGCGGTTCCTTGCTCTGGTGTCTTGCCGTGCAGCTGCTGCAAGAAGGCAGCGGCAATGCCGAGGCCCGGCTCTGGATCGATAGGTTCGAGTCCCTGACGAAGTCTCGCGAATGCGGCGAGTGCAGATGGCGCAAACGCTGCAATCTTTCGTGCCTCATCTGCGGTGGGTGGCCAGCCGAGTCGTTCACCCGCGCCCCAGACAGAGATCGCGGTGCGAAGGGCATCCATCGGATGCGCGTGCGCAGGGAGGAGCCTGAGTGCAGCAAGGACTGCGGGTGGAACCTTGACTGGCTCAAGGACTGCGTCCGGGTGCCACTCGCCAGTGAGGAGAAGATCGAGCACGCTTGCATAGGTTCCCTTGGCGACAACCTCTTCAATGGGGTAGCCGCGGTAGAGCAGCTTTCCGTGTGCGCCGTCTACAAAACCGATCGCGGTCTCCGCGCCAATAATGCCCGCGAGCCCTGGGCTAAACGGCTTCTCTTCGCTCATCTGCGTGGCCTCCGATCAACAAACTCAATGGCGAGCCTTAAGAGTACCGAACCGAGCAGCGCGACGAAGAGCGACCCAAGGAAGCCTCCCGCATCACCGAATCCGGTGCTCTTTGCAAGCGTTCCTCCAATGAGTCCTCCAAGAATGCCGACCAGGATGTTGGCGAGGCAGCCCCGCGCCGCACGTCCACGGATGAGCCACGAGGAGAGCCCTCCGGCGAGAAAGCCGAGGAGTGCCCAACCGATCGGATCAAGATCGAAGAAGTCCATCAGCGCGATCGTACGCCTCCCGAGGAAATCGCGAGGCGAGGCGTGCCAGCCTCTGAAGTGCCTCGGCTAGACTCACCACATGGTGGACGGCAGCCTCTCCGCAAAGATCAGCAGCGCTCCTTCTGATCCCATCTTTGGGATCGTGGAGGCGTTCCGCGCCGACCCTCGTCCAGAGAAGATCAACCTTGCCGCTGGTGTCTATATGGAGGAAGACGGTGTCACGCCGATCCTCGCCAGCGTCCGAGAGGCTGAGCGCCGTCTCCTTGCCAACTCAACCACCAAGCTTTACAAGCCGATCGGCGGCGACCCAGCGCTCGTGAATATGATGCGCGCGCTGATCTTCCGCGAGCCTGGAGCCCCATTCGGTACGCTCCCGCCGATCGCGACCAGCGGACGCGTGGAGGTGCTGCACACACCAGGCGGAACCGGAGCCGTTCGGCTCGCCGTGGAGTTGGTGGCACGCTTGCGACCAGAGGCTCAGATTTGGGTAAGCGATCCAACCTGGCCGAATCATCCGCAGATCGCCGGCGCGGTTGGCGTGCGCCACCGATCACATCCATGGACCACCGCCAACGTTCGCGAGCTTGACATGGGAGCGCTCCTCGATGCCATCGCGGCGGCGGCACCCGGTGATGCCTTTATCTTTCATGGCGCCTGCCACAACCCAACCGGCATCGATCCGACCTCCGCACAGTGGAGTGAGATTGCGAACGCCATTGCAGCGCGCGGCGTGCTCCCTATCCTTGACTTCGCTTACCAGGGACTCGGCGACGGACTCGTTGAAGATGCCGCCTCACTTCGCGCCTTCCTCGCCACAGGCTGTGAGGTCCTTGTTGCTGCGAGCGCGAGTAAGAACTTCGCCCTCTATGACGAACGAGTCGGCGCACTCGCCATTGTTGCTGCCGACCCAGCCGCCGCCGCCGCCATCCTCACGCATGCGAAAGTTGCAATTCGCGCCGCCTGGTCAAACCCTCCTGGGCACGGGGGAGAGATCGTTGCGGAGATCCTTGGTGACGATGCGTTGCGCGCGCAGTGGGAGGGCGAAGTCACCGCAATGCGTGAGCGCATCAATGGAAATCGACGCGCCTTTGTGGACGCGCTCGCACAGGCTGGCGCCGGCGACTTCTCACACCTCCTCAGCGGGCGCGGCATGTTCTCACTGCTCGGACTCAGCGATGCGCAGCTTGCGCAACTTCGCGATGAGCAGGCGATCTATCTCGTGGCGCGCGGCCGCATCAACTTTGCTGGCCTCTCCGCCGTGAAGATTCCAATCGTGGCAAAGGCGGTCGCAGCGCTGCTGCGCTGACGGTGGTGCAGTCGTGAAGCTGATTGCGCCACGACTCGTCCCTCGCGTGTGGGGCGGCACTCGACTCGCTGCACTATTCCCTCACGCAGCGCCACAGGAGCCCTCGCAGGTGCGAATTGGAGAAGCGTGGTTCGGCGAAATTGGTGACCGACGACCGCTTGTGAAGCTGCTTGACGTCCATGATCGACTCTCTGTTCAGGTGCATCCAGATGATGCACTTGCTACAGAGCTGCACGGCGCGGGCTCGCTCGGCAAACATGAAGCCTGGATCATCCTTGAAGCGGCGCCCGACGCACACTTACTCCTCGGGCGAGATCCGAACGTGGAGCCTGCCCGAGTTGATGTGGCACTTGAGGCTGGCGAAGACGTGGCGCCGCTCCTGGCGCGCGTGGCGGTATCTCCCGGAGATGTCCTTGATGTTCCGCCAGGAACCCTTCATGCACTGATGCCTGGGCTCTTGGTCTGGGAGGTCCAGCAGCCCTCTGACCTCACCTATCGCGTCAGCGACTGGGGGCGAAACAGCAGCGAGAGACCCTTGCATCACGCCGAAGCTCGCCGCGCCATTCACTCCGATGCGGTGGCGCAACGGATCTCAACGATTGATTGGCTCTCTCCTGGACACCATCGCATCTTGGCCGGGCCTGATTTCCAGATTGTTGCGGTGATTGGACCGTGGAGCGGTGACCTTGCAACGCCGCTCGGTGCTACCGCAACCCTTGTCACGCAGGTCCCAGCCTCCGCCCAATTTTCGGGAGGCAGTGTGGCTACGGTTGGCGGTGAAAGCATGAGCGCGCTTCAGAGCATCAGCGCCCCTGTTGGCAGCCACGCAATCTCGCTCCCACCTGGCGCCGCACTCCTGATCGCAGAGCCTGGGGTGCCACGCGCGCAGGAGTAAGGCACACCCCCATATTTGATTGCGTTTTCTAAACATTCGGGGTTTTCCGCACGAATTCGGTCGTTTTGCAGGAAAAAAAGTTGCGCGTGCGCGACGCCTCGTTCATGATGTGGGTCCTCGACTGCATCGGACGCAGCCGCACCAACGTCATGGCGAAAGCCGCAGCGTGGTGATTGCATAGTCCGAATCAGCCCCGAGCCCGCGTCGGATCCGGCGCGGAATAGTAGAAGGAGGACCTCATGAAGGTCTTTAACAAGAAGGGCTTCGCAGCCCTTGCAGCAGTTGCGCTTCTCGCAGCTGCATGCGGTGGAAGCACGACGGAAGGGAAGACGCTGACGATCGGCATCAGCCTTCCGCTCTCGGGCTCCTCGCTCGCGTCCGCCGGCCCAGCCCGTGACGGCGCACTTCTCGCAATCAAGGAGACGACGATCGAGGGCTACACGCTCGCGACGAAGATCCTTGACCACGCCGTTGACGGTGTCCACAATCCGGCTCAGGCCGCGACGGACATGACGACCCTTGTTGGCGACGAGACCGTTGTCGCAGTGGTCGGTCCGTTCAACAGCTCGTCGGCAAAGGCACAGATTCCGGTTTCATCCGAAGCCGGTCTCGCGGCATGCTCGCCGTCGAACACCAACCCAGACCTCACCAAGGGTGATGCTGGTGCTGCGCTTCGCGGTGGCCGCCCAGTCAACTACGTTCGCGTAGCTGCAACTGACGACCTTCAGGGACCAGCCGTTGCCGTGTACGCAAAGTCGCGCGGCAAGTCGAAGGTGTTCATCGTCGATTCGACCGACACCTACGGCAAGGGCATTGCTGACTCATTCGCAGCTGAGTTCACCGCCGGTGGCGGAACCGTTCTCGGACGCGAAGGTGCACCAGCAGGCACGACCGACTTCACCGCAATCGTGACCGCCGCCTTGGCCCTTGGCCCAGACGCGTTCTTCTACGGTGGCGTGACGGCGGACGGCGCCGGACTCTTCCGCAAGGCCATTGAACAGGCTGGCGGCGGAGACATTGAGTTCTATGGCGGCGACGGAATCCAGGACGGTTCAGGCGAGGGTTCGTACATCGCAATCGCGGGCGCAGCTGCAGCGAAGAGCTTCAGCTCGGTCGCAGCGATCGAGAACATCCCTGACAAGGCTGGTTTCGCAGCCAAGTACGAGGCTGAGTTCGGCGAAGCCCCAGGTGCATACTCTGCATCCGGTTACGCCTGCGCCCAGGTCGTCCTCGACGCCATCAAGCGAGCCGCTGCGGCTGGCGAAGTGACGCGAGAGGCCGTACGCGCTGCTTTGGTTGATACGTCGGTGACGTACTCCACAGTGCTTGGCAGCCTTTCGTTCGACGAGGTTGGCGACACGTCCCAGAAGATCATCTCCCTCTATGAGGTAGTTGACGGCAACTGGACGTTCGTCGAGCAGATCGACTACGCGAACAAGTAATCCGTAGCGGGGTCTCCCCGCACGGGTCGCGAAGATCGTGATGAAGGGCCCCCTCGCCCGAAAGGGCGGTGGGGGCCCTTCAAACACTCATAGTGCACGAGCCTACAACTGAGAAGTCTTGCCCTTAGTTCACGAGACAGGCACAATCGCTAGACGCACCAACTGGATTAGAGAGGAGGACTCATGGCAACCGCATCGGGCACCGTACGGACCGAGCGCGTTCGCAGTCAGTTCCTCTTCCCTGCGGTAGTCACCGGGTTCCTGGCGCTGATGCTGGGGCTCCTCGGATTTGACCAGTTCCTCAATGCCATGACGCTCGGCGCCATCTATGCGTTGATTGCCCTCGGCTACACGATGGTCTACGGCATCATTGAGCTGATCAACTTCGCCCACGGCGATGTCTTCATGGTTGCAACCTTCGTATCGATTGGCGTGAGTACGACGTTGCTTGGACAGACGGGAGCAATCACGGACGTCCCCACGCTCGTCTTCAGTCTGGTCGTGCTTTTCGTCGTCACGATTGTGGTCATGGCGATCGTCGGAGCGCTCATCGAACGCCTCGCATACCGTCCACTTCGCAACGCACCGAAGCTTGCTCCACTCATTACTGCGATCGGTGTGAGCTTCATCCTCCAGAACATCATTCAGTTCTTTGTCGGGCCGTACATCACGAACGTGCCACAGCTCTTCTCGACCCAATGGTCCTTTAACTTCGGAGAGAGCCGCGTCCCATTCCTCAACCTCTTTGTCATTGGTTCAGCGCTCTTCTTGATGGCCATCCTCCAACTCTTCATTGCGCGCACCAAGACTGGACGCGCAATGCGCACGACCGCCATGGACCGAGACGCCTCCTCGCTGATGGGCGTAGATATCAATCGGACGATCATGATTACCTTCTTAATCGGCTCGGGGCTTGCAGGGGCGGCCGGCGTGATCCACGGCCTCTATTACGGAAACACCACCTTTACGCTCGGATTCCAGTCAGGCCTCAAAGCGTTCACCGCCGCCGTGCTTGGCGGCATTGGCAATACGGCGGGTGCGGCGCTCGGTGGCTTCTTGATCGCATTCGTCGAGGTTGGAGCCGCGGCGTTCGGGTTCGGTCGCTGGGGAGGCGCGATCGTCTTCTCTCTGCTCGTGATCTTCCTGATCTTCCGACCGACGGGCATTCTCGGCTCGCAGACAGGAGACCGCGCATGAGTGCTCTGCTTGCCCGTTTTGCGCCGCTCCGCGCGCGTTCCAATGCCTACTTTGCGCAGCACCGTTCGCTCGGCGTCCTCGTCGCGGTCATCGTGATCGGTGGCGCACTCCCGCTTATGAGCAGGATTCCGCCGTTCGGCGAGCTTCAATCAATGAACGCGTGGGTGAACGCCTTCACGATCGCGGGCATTTACGCGTTGCTCGCCGTGGGACTGAATGTGGTGATTGGGTTCGCTGGCCTCCTTGACCTTGGGTACGCTGCGTTCTTCGCCCTTGGTGGATACACCTACGCGATCGTGGCGTCCCCATTCTTCGACATCCACCTCCCGTTCTGGCCGATGCTCATTGTTGGTGCGATCATCGGTGCCATGTTCGGCGTCTTCCTCGGCGCCCCGACGCTGCGGCTGCGCGGTGACTACTTGGCCATCGTGACCCTTGGATTCGGCGAGATCGTGCCGATCGTGCTGCTCAACTCCGATCCATTCACTGGTGGAACAAACGGACTCGGTGGCGTTGATAAGCCGGTAATCCCAGGGATCTTGGAGTTCACGCTGATCAACCCGTGGCCCTTCTATGTACTCATGATGGTGATGATTGCCTTGATCATGATCGTCGTCTTCCGGTTGCAAGACAGCAGGATTGGCCGCGCCTGGGATGCTGTTCGCGAAGACGAACTCGCCGCTGAATCCTCTGGCGTGAACACCGTGATCTCGAAGCTGCAGGCGTTCGCCGTTGGCGCCGCGATCGCCGGTTTCGTTGGTGTTTTCAACGCGGCGAAGCTCACCATCGTCGCGCCTGATCAATTCAAGTTTGTCGTCTCCATTTCTGCGGTTGCCGCGGTCGTCCTCGGTGGCATGGGTAACCCAGTTGGAGTTGCGGTTGGTGCATTCGTAATTTACCTAGTACAGAGCATCTTCCTGAAGCAGCTCAACACGCTCGTAGACAACTTCAACATTCCAGTGCTCCAGGAGATTGACTTCCTAGAATTCCAGTACGTGCTCTATGGCATCGTCTTGGTCTTGATGATGTTGAAGCGACCGCAGGGTATTTTCCCGGCGAAGCGCCGCTTGCGTATCTTCAAGGACTCAGTAGGAGCGGACAAGTGAGCGGCGAGAAGTCGTCAAACGACATCGTACTGAAGGCAAAGGGGGTGACTCGCCGTTTCGGCGGCCTGGTTGCGGTCAACAGCGTGGACTTTGAGATTCCGCGCGGCATGATTGCCGCAATCATTGGTCCAAATGGCGCGGGGAAGACCACCCTCTTCAACGTCATCGCGGGAATCTATGCGCCAACCGAGGGGCATATTGAGATCAACGGTAAGCGTCTCATCTCACCGCCAACCGGTGCTGGCCGAGAGCCGCTTCTTCTCCTTGCCCCAATAGTCCCGATGATTGCGCTTGCCGCATACTTCCTGCTGGTCGTGGGCGGCATAGAAGGTTTCTACGAAGGTGTGCTCTCTGTGGTGGTGGCACTGTTCGGATTCGTCTCTGTGCTGCTACTTACCATCGTCCGACCGCTCTGGTATGTGCGTTTGATCAAGCGCGTCGGCATCACGCGTCCGGCTCGCCCCAACGACATGGTGGAGGCCGGCTTGGCTCGAACCTTCCAGAACATCCGCCTCTATAAGACGCTTACCGCGTTGGAGAACATTTTGATCGGCGCTCACGTCCACCTCCGTTCAGGACTCCTTGGCACCATCTTCCAGACCAAGAAAACTCGTACAGAGGAGGCGAACGCTGAGCGCGATGCCCGAGAGCTCCTCGCATTTGTCGGCCTCGGTGGCGAAGAGAATACGCTCGCCTCAGCGCTCCCATACGGCAAGCAGCGCCTCCTAGAGATTGCTCGCGCGCTTGCGGGGCGGCCACAGCTGCTCCTTCTGGACGAACCCGCCGCGGGCATGAATCCAAAAGAGACGGCCGAGATGACGGCTTTGATTCGTCGAATCCGCGATGAACGAAACATCACAATCCTGCTCATTGAGCACGACATGCGCGTGGTGATGGGGATCTCCGACCGCATTACCGTGCTAGATCACGGCGAGAAGATTGCCGAAGGTCTCCCGGCGGAAATCCGAAGCAACCCAAAGGTGATCGAGGCCTATCTTGGCCGCGGCGCCGCAAGTGGGCACTGAGAGGGGCGTTAGATGGCACTGCTTGAGCTGAAGGATGTGCATACGTACTACGGAGCGGTCCACGCCCTTCGCGGCGTCTCACTCAAAGTCGAAGAGGGAGAGATTGTCACGCTGATCGGTTCTAATGGTGCAGGAAAAACCACAACACTCCGCACCATCTCTGGCCTGCAACGGGCACGATCAGGGAGCATCACGCTCAATGGAAAGAGTATTGAAGCGTTGCGTGCGCATGAGATTGTTCGCCTTGGTGTTGGACACAGCCCCGAGGGGCGTCGCGTCTTTACTCGAATGTCCGTGCGCGAGAACCTTGAGATGGGTGCCTTCTTGCGAAAGCCAGGGCCAGACGTGCAGGACGACTTCAAGAAAATCTTTGGTCTCTTCCCGCGCCTCAAGGAGCGAGAGTTCCAGGCGGCTGGAACCATGTCTGGTGGTGAGCAGCAGATGCTTGCGATCGGACGCGCGCTGATGGCACGGCCGAAGGTGCTGCTGCTTGACGAACCATCCATGGGGCTCGCGCCGATCCTCGTGGAGCAAATCTTTGACATCATCAAGGAGATCAACACGCGCGGAACCGCCGTGCTGCTTGTGGAGCAGAACGCCATGATGGCACTCGGCATTGCAAACCGCGGTTACATCTTGCAGATCGGTGAAGTCACCCTTGAAGACGACTGCAAGAAGCTTGCCAGCAACCCGAAAGTTAAAGAAGCGTACCTCGGCGTCTAGTCGTTGGCCAAGAACACGTCGGCACGCCTTAGTTTCTTGAAGAGCTGACCCCCATCACGGCGCTCAGCCAACACCGACGGCATCTTTCCCGCGGTGAGGCCGAGCAGGCGTTGATGGGATCGGATTGCGCGCGTCAGCCCATCAAGGTGGTGCTGAGGCTTTGTGCGCCTCTCCCACCAGAGCCCGTCAATGACCAGCGCGCCACCCGCTCCGCCCATTCCGCCCTTCTCGCGGTGCATCTGGATGCGGCCCACGATCGCATCACCTGCGTGGATCGGCATTGTGTAGGGCCCGTAGGTGCGCCTCTTCTCTGGCGTGTAGATCTCCCAGCGATAGTGAAAGTCGTACAGCTCCTCGAGGCGCGCGCGATCGTGAATCAGTGGATCAAGCGGTGAGAGCAGCGTGACCGCATTCGGATCTGCAGCTGCGGTCCGGCTTCCGGTGGTTGCGCGCGCCGCCGCCTCAAGCGCAAAACGTTCGGCCGCGGGGAGTCGCCAGACTCCTGGCAGCCCCACGATCTGCACCTCCAAGAGTTCCCCTTGGGCAATTAGTCGCTCCACGAGTTGTTTCCGGGTGAGCGGCCAGTCACGCGGAACCCACGCCGCGTTGGCTGAGGTGAGACCCATATCGCGATGTCGCGCCAAGAAGGTGTGCGCAATCTGCTCCTCTTCACTGACGCGTCGCTCCAGCACATTGCGGGGGAGGAGTCGCTCAGGGAGGTCGAACCAGCGAATGGAGCCTTCGCGTCGGGCAAGGTAGAGCTCGCCAGAGTTTGCGAGCATCTCGAGCGCCGCGCGATACGCGGGGGTTGGCCCCCATGACCATTCGACCAGCTTTGACGGACCAAAGTCACTCGCGCTGAGGGCGCCTTCGCTGGTGATGCGCGACATGATCGTCTCCGCCCACGGCTTCAACTTCTTGTAGGTGCCGTCACTCCAGAATCGTTCGCGTCGTCTATCTGCAGGGCGGCGGTAGTACGGCAACTCAGTCGTGGGGATGATCACGAGCACACCGTTGTACTGCTCAATCAGCGCGCGCTTCGCGGGCACGCTCGCATAGAGCAGCTCGTCCACCCAGCGCGGCTCAAAGCCATCAATACGTGCGTGACAGACCAGTTCATGGCTGCGGCCAGCGAGATCAACAGGATCAAACTGCAGCGAACCGAGTCGCTCGATCAGCGCAAGGACGGATCCGCGACTTGCAGGGAGTGAGCGTGGCGGGAGGAGCATGTGTCGCTCGGCGAGAAACCGACGCGCAGCGGCGCGCGTGATCTTCATGGAGGGGGCGCGGCCACCGCTCATGACGGGCGTTCGCTCACAGAAACCTCACGCGCGTTAGCTGCGCGAAGAAGTGCTTCGTAGGCGATGGGGAAGACATCAAGGTGGGTACCGCAGGCGGCCCAGAGTTCACCCCGCGATGAGAGTCCGGCATCTGCGAGAACAATCGGCGCAGCGTATTCAGGTGATGGCGTGTGTCCAAACGGGGGGATGCCGCCAATGACGAAGCCGGTGAACGCACGAGCCTCATCCGCCGTAGCGCGACGAACCTGTTCTCCTTGGGCAAGATTGAGTGCGCGGGTGAGTGCGGTGAGATCAACGCGATCTGCACCTGACACGAGACAAAGTACGCCGCGCGTCCCCACTCCCCCCTCAATGGAGAAGACGAGACTCTTGACGATCTGCCCAACCTCAACACCGAGCGCCGCCGCCGCCTGTGCCGCGGTGGCGGTGCTCTCCGCCATGGCTTGAGGGTGCACATTGACCCCGGCATCGAGGCCCGCCGCTACCACTCGCTCGGTGAATGCACGTCGCTTCGCTAGATCCATGCGTGCATCCTAGCCTCAGTGCGCGGTGCCACCCGCCTTGATGGTGCGACTTCGTGCGGTCACCATCATCGCAACCCCAACGACCACGATGCCACCGCCGAGCACGATCTGCGCAGAGATAGGCTCCGCAAGGATCAGCCCACCCGCGATCACGGCAACGACGGGGTTGACATAGGCATAGGTTGAGACGAGTCCGAACGGCGCCACGCGGAGGAGCCAGGTGTAGACGTTGTAGGCGAAGAGGCTCCCAACCGTCGTCAAGTAGAAGAGTGCGAAGAGCACGTCCGATCCGATCGTCTCAGTCTGGATCTGCGCCGGTTCACCAAGGAGCAGGGCAACGATCGCGCCACCAACGCTCCCCGCAAGCATTTGGATCGTCACGGCAACGCGAGCATCTGGCGGGGTTGCTGCACGTCGCTGGCTCCAAATTGACCCTCCACCCCAACTCAATGGACTGATGAGGATGCAGGCAAGTCCGAGAGGATCAAGCCCTGCACCATCGGTGCGCGGCGAGATAAGGATTGCCACACCCACGATGCCGATCACGATGCCGAGGAGTGTGAGTGGCGCAATACGGTCCTTATAGACAACTCGACCGATCAGGGCGACCCAGATGGGGAGGAGGGCGATGAGAAGCGCGGTGATGCCTGATGGGATGGTCTGCTCGCCGTACGACGTGACCCCAAGCCCTCCAACGTTTAGTGCGAGGCCAACGATCACCTGGTCGCGAATCTGTGCGCGCGTCAAGCTGCGTAGTGCTGGTCGCGCCACCACGGCGACGATCGCGAGCATCACCGCACCCGCAAGGGCGAAGCGGAGCGCAACCATGGTGAACGGAGGGATCGCGCTCCCTGCAGATGGGTCAACAACAACGCGGATCGCAAGGTAGGTGGTCCCCCAGACGATGTAGATCGCGAGCATCCCGAGTGCAATGGCGAGCGGGGAGGCTGAGGTCAGGCGCGCACTGGAAGACATGCGCAGATGATACTCGTTTCCTCGCGTATCCTTCTGCGATGCGTGGCTCACGACTCCCCTGGATTCTTCTCGTCGCGGTCTCCGCATTTGGCTACGGATCAGGTCCGCTCTTTGCAAAGTGGATCTACCCCACCGGGTTTGATTGGCTCGACCTTCTCGCCTGGCGACACTTCCTCGCCGCAATCTTCCTTGGCGTGATCGTGCTCGCGCTCCCAGCAGGTCGAGCGGCGCTGCGTTCACTATCGCCGCGGCGCGCACTCTCCGCGCTCGCAATCGGCGCGCTCTTCGTTGCGAACGCCTCAACCTACTTTGCGAGCCTGATCTGGATTGACGCTTCTCTGGCCGGACTGATGACGTATGCGTATCCAGCGATCGTTGCAGTCCTCTCCATCTTCTTTGCGCATGCACCCTCAGGGTTGCGACCTTGGGTGGCGCTTGGGATCGCCACCACTGGCGTGGCGCTCGGTGTTGGAGGGATCTCCGCGGGGAAGGAGCCGGCGCTCATCGGACTCGTACTTGGTGTTGCCTCACCCATCATCTACAGCTGCTACATCATCCTTGCCGCTCGTCTCGGCGGCGAGTCAAAGCGCGGCACCGGATCAAGCCGCGGTGGCGGCATTCCGCCGCTTGCCGCGGTCCCACTCAGCCTGGCTGGGACCGCGCTCGGCGTCTTCGCGCTGCGGCTCCTCGCCGGACGCGACCTGCTTCCAATGCCGATCCCAAGCGATGCGCTTCTCCCAATCATCGGCGTAGCAACGATCGCCGGTATCGTGCCGATCGGTGCCTTCTATGCTGGCGCACAGCGCCTCGGCGCCGCCCGCGCCGCGCTCGTCAGCACCGTGGAGCCGATCTTCACGATCGTTGCCGCAGGGATCATCTTTGGAGAAAGCCTCACCCTCATCCAGCTCCTGGGCGGCGCACTGATCTTGGGGGCCGTCCTCGTGGCCGAGTGGGAGGCGATCCGCCCGAGCGCCCCAGCGCGGAAATAAAATTAACGCGCCGTTTACCTGGCGGTAGCAGGCTGTTCACATGTTCCACGGAGGATGTGCTTGCGCCCGCAATTATGGCGAGCCAAGGGCGCCTCGCCAAATAGGTAGGAGTGACGATGAGTCTCGTAAAGAGCATTCGCGTCAGCATCGCCCTCGCCCTCGCGCTCACCGTGAGCGTCAGTGGCGTTGCGTACGCAGCTGACCCATCCATCGACGCGAACGCGGCCGGAAAGATTGAAGGATCCGGCGCAACATTCCCTTGGAACCAGTACACAGACTGGTTCAGGTCCTTCACCGACGAGAACACCGAGGCAACTGCGGTCACGACTGGCACGTCGCTCGCGCAGTTCCACTCGAGCAACTCAGGCAACAGCCTCGTGCTCGGGTACACGGGTGGTGGTTCGGGAGCGGGAATCACAAACTTCTACGGAACGGCTCGTAAGTCCCCAGTACAGATGTTCTCGGGATCTGACGCGGTTCTAACGTCGACACAGCGTGCAGCGATTGCTGCGACGGACATTGGCAGCAAGTATTCGGTGATCCCAGCGATCACTGGTCCTCTATCCGTTGTGTACCGACTTGACGGACTTAAGACCACTTCTGGTGCAGCTGCAACGCTGCGACTAGACGGTTCAGTAGTCTGTGGAATCTATCTTGGCACGATCAAGAAGTGGAACGATCCAAAGATCAAGGCACTGAACCCTTCGGTTGCGAATCTCCCGAACGCGACTATCAATGTTGTCGGACGCTCTGATGGATCAGGCACAACATTCGTGTTCTCTTCGTACCTTGGAAAGGCATCATCAGCTGCGCAGAAGAACTGTGGTTACCACAGCAACTTCACCTCCTCAACGGAGGCAAATCTGAACGACGCCGCCGGCACGTTCACCCCTGCGCAGACGGCGCCGGGCACCTACTTTGCCGCGATTCGGGCAGCGAATGGCGCTGCGGCGATCACGGGGAAGCCAGGGAACGGCGGTATTGCACCGTACGTGAAGGCAACGAACCTCTCAATCTCGTACGTGGAGTCGTCATACGCCTCAAAGTACGGCCTCAAGGAGGCTGCACTTGCGGCCAAGACGAAGCGAAATGGCACAACCGTTTACCTGAAGCCAACCACGGCCTCAATCAACTCCGCGTTGAAGAGTGCCGTGAACGCCGAGGATCCGATTAATCCGTCCACGAGCTTCGTGCAGCCAGTCTTCGCGGCTGGTGTGAATTCGTACCCAATCGTGGGCTACTCATGGTGGCTGATCTACCACGAGTACGACAACGCAAACGGGACGACGCTTGGTCAGGTCCAGGGAATGATTGCCTTCATGGAGTGGGCACTCACCGATGGACAGAAGTCCACGTACCTTTACAAGGGGTACACGCCAGTCCCAGCTACGGCACGAGCGAAGGCGCTTGCCGAGCTGAAGAAGATCACGTTCAACGGGGTTTCCGTCTGGCCGTGATCTAGCACGGTTCTGACAGGCGCTGGGGGCGGGCCAGGCGGTCCGCCCCCAGCGTATTCTCTGGACGAATGTCTCGTAAGTGACGACGACGGCGAGCAGTGATCGCAGGAAGGAGGAGCTGAATCTTGGCAACGCTGGATGTTCAACAGGCGCGAAGCGGAACGGCTGATCCTCTCTTCCGGCGGCTGCTCGGTGCGGCCGCCGGTGCGGGAGGGATCCTCCTGCTGGTCATCACGGGCTATCTCATTGCAAACACACTTCCACTCTGGGCAATCCAGAGCCCATTTAGCTTCATCAGCACCACTGCTTGGATTACTGGAATTGAACAAGCGGACGGTACAACCCTCGAGGTGTATGGGGCTGCAGCCGCGCTCTTCGGTACGGCGGCAACAAGCTTCATCGCGGTGCTATTTGCGGCACCAATAGGCATTCTGGGGGCGATCTATCTCGTGGAGTTTGCCCCAAAACGCATCGCGATCCCACTCACATTTCTTGTTGAGCTCATCGCGGCGATCCCCTCTGTGGTGTTCGGCCTCTGGGCGCTCGGTGACCTCTCGCTTCGAATTCGAGACTCAATAGAGTGGTGGATCGCATCAACCCTAGGCAGGGTTATTCCGTGGCTAGCAGAAGATCCAGGCTCGCCGGCAGCGGACAGTGTGTTCCGCGCAGGATTTGTGCTTGCGATCATGATCTTGCCAATGATCGTCGCAGTGTCGCGCGAATTCCTTCGATCAGTGCCGATCTCGTTGCGCGAAGGGTACATCGGGATGGGCGCCACCAAGTGGGAGGCGATCCGCGACGTGGTGGTTCCAACCGCTCGCATCGGACTGATTGGGGCTGTTCTGCTTGCCCTCGGGCGAGCGATTGGAGAAACAGTTGCTGTGACCATGGTGATTGGGAACGCCGAAGGAATTCCAACGAGCCTCTTCCTTCCAGGAAGTACTGTCGCTTCTAAGGTTGCGAGCAACATCGGCGAGGTGATCTCAGAGGTGCAGCTCTCTGCACTCGTTGCACTGGGGCTCGCGCTCTTCCTGCTCTCCTTTGTGATCAGTTTGATCGTACGTCTCTCGCTCCGGAGATTTACCGCAATCAAGGCCGTCTCATGAGCAGGGTATCCGTGAGCGTTCAGGAAGCACTGCTTGAGCCTGGTGCGCGAGACTTACGCAGGGCACGGACTGACTGGATCATGAGACGCGTGGTTGAGGTCGCTGCGTTCCTTGCAGTGCTCCCGCTCTTCGCCCTTGTCATGTTCGTTACGCTCCGAGCCCTCCCATGGCTCAACCCAGAATTCTTCTTCAACAACCCCCTAGACGCACAGCCTGGAATTTTGAACGCCATCATCGGTTCACTCCAGATGTCCGCGCTCGCCCTCCTGGTTACTGGACCGATCGGCGTTGCTGGAGGTGTGTATCTCAGTGAATTCGCTTCAGCGCGAGTTGCGTCCTTCGGAGAAATGGCGATTGATATCTTGCTCGGCATTCCAAGTATCGTCGCTGGTCTTTTCGCGTTCTTGCTCTTAGTTCCAATTCTAGGTTTCTCTGGTTGGGCGGGCTCGCTCGCGCTCGGTGTCTTGACACTCCCGATCGTGATGCGCACCACACAGGAGGTGATGCGACTCGTCCCACCGTCAATTCGTGAAGCGTCACTCGCGCTCGGAATTCCAGTCTGGCGCACCACACTCCTCGTCACCCTTCGCACCGCGCTCCCTGGGGTCTTGACCGGACTCGTGCTGGCTGCGAGTCGCGCACTCGGGGAGACGGCGCCGCTGATCATGACGGCGAAGGGGACGAACGCATCGAACTTCCTCGACTTTGGCACCACGATGAATGCGATGCCGCTGGTGATCTTCAGGTATGCGGAGGCGGCGGATGATCGGACCATTGGGCAGGCGTGGGCAACTGCGCTGGTGCTGATGGTGATCGCTCTCGCGCTCAACGTGATCGTGCGATGGCGCACCATTGATAGCCGGGTGGCATGAAATGACAGGGTCAGAAAGGGATGAGAACATGTTGAGCGTGTCGAGCAAGAAGGTAAATCGAAAGGCTGCCACCGAGAGCGCTGGAGAGGTGCAGCCTCACACCCAGGAGGCCGAGGTCGCGGTGAGCGGCGCGGTCAGCTTGACGAATGTGGAGGCCTTCTACGGCGCATTCCGTGCGGTCAACAACGTCTCCCTTGAAGTTCAGCCACGCGCGGTCACCGCGCTGATCGGGCCTTCAGGGTGTGGAAAGTCCACCCTGCTGCGCACGATCAACCGAATGCACGAGACACTTCCAGGGGCCAGGGTGCAAGGCTCCATCACACTCGACGGGATTGATCTTTACGACCGCGAGGTAGACGCCGTGCGGGTTCGCCGCGTGATCGGCATGGTCTTCCAAAAGCCGAATCCCTTCCCCACGATGTCGATCTACGAGAACGTTGCCGCAGGGCTGCGCCTCCTCGGACGTACGCCGAAGTCGGAGCTTGACGGCGTCGTTGAAGCATCGCTGCGGCGCGCCGCGCTTTGGGACGAGGTGAAGGAGAAGCTCAAGCAGCCTGGAACTTCGCTCTCTGGTGGACAGCAGCAGCGACTCTGTATCGCACGAGCAGTCGCCGTGCAGCCACGCGTGCTCTTGATGGATGAGCCGTGTTCCGCACTCGATCCGGTGGCAACTCTGAAGATTGAAGATCTCATTCGCGAGTTGGCTGCGGAGTACACCATTGTCATCGTCACGCACAACATGCAGCAGGCGTCTCGAGTCTCCGACTCCACCGCCTTCTTCTCCATGGATGAGAACCGCGCGGGCTACCTGGTGGAAACGGGTCCAACGACCACCATCTTCACCGCACCAAAGGAGTCGCTGACTGAAAGCTACGTCGCAGGTCGATTCGGGTGATTCGCGTGAGCGCGGCGGCACGCGTCGCCCTTGCACTCGTCCTGGTTGCGGCGTGCAGACCGCCAATAGGCGGAAGCGCCGAACCGAGTGCCAGCTCAATCGCTGGTGATCTTGTTCCGTCTCGCGACATTGCCGTTGCGATTCACCTCCCTGGAGCCCCAGACGCGCTCGCCTCCGCGATTACCAGGGCGGCAGGATCAGAGTCAATTGCGGGGGCAGGAGTACAGGTAGAGATTGTGCTGCCATATGCGGGCGAGGATGCCTTTGCCGTTCGCGAGCGTGATGGTCAGACAGATATCTTCTTCGCCACGCCGGCCGCTGCACTCGTTGCGCGCGAGGCGGGAAACGATCTCGTGATGATTGCGGGACTCCAGCGAACTGCTGGGATGCAGTTGGCGGTACTCCCAAAAGGGCCGGCATCGCTTGATGAGGTCGCCACTGGGTCGATCCTTCTTCAGGGGCGCCCCGGCGACGAAGCCCCACTCTTGGCGCAACTCGACGAGGCTGGGGTTGATCGAAGTGCACTTGAAATCGCGTATGCAGAGGACCCATCTTCACCGTTCGACCTCTTTGGTCTATTTGACGAGACGTACGTTGCCGCCGCCGTTACAAACTATGACGGCGCTGCACGCCTGCAAGAGTTTTACGATCTTGAGAGTGGGATTCCGGTAGGACCAGAGGGGGCACGGTTTGTTGCGGGCGTCGATGGCGACACCCTCTCCTTGGCCCCTGGAATGGCGATCTGGGCGCTGCGCTCCGCACTTGAGAGCGATGACAATCGCATTGCCATGGCGCTGACGCTCATTGCGATCGCAGACGGCCTTGCAGGGTGTCGCGACGATGTTGCTGCCTGCGCGGTGGTGCTTGAGGACTCAGCAATTGCCGATCGCTATGGCGACGGCCTCCTCTGGTCAATCAACGCGTTCAACGGCACGATGTGGCCAGCGCCAAGCGGTGCGTTCGCAATCGATGAGGCTGAACTGACGCGGGCAGTGAATCAGGCGGTCGCCGTAGGTGTAGCGTCGGCCGCGCCACCGATCGCGGAGCTTGTGGACCGAAGCGTTCTCGACCTTGCGCTGCTGAACCTCCCCGCCACCATTGATCTGGTGGGCGAGAGCTGGGCACCAATTGAGGTCCTGCTGCCGCTCGAGTAGCCGCTGGACGCAGCCTGCCGTTACGCGAGATTTCAGGCCCGCAGGCCCCGCTATCTAAGGAAGGACGACGTGGCAGGCGCGGCATCGCGCCTCGTAGGTGTCATCGCCGCCCATGCCACCAATGACAATCAGTTCGTCACTCACGCTCGCCGGTTGGCCGTTGCGCATGCGCTGGGTTCGCGTCGCCTCCCCACCGCACTTCACGCAGATTGCGGTGAGCTTGGTGACTTCGTCAGCGCGCGCGAGTAGTTCGGGAATCGTGGCGAATGGCCGACCCGCAAAGTCCTGGTCAAGCCCACTGACGATCACGGTACGAGGGCCTGCAACGAGTTCCTCGATGATCGCGGGGAGATCTGATCCAAAGAACTGCGCCTCTTCAATCGCCACCGCGTCTGGATCTCGTGCGAGCACTTCGTCGCGTAGCGACGGGGCGTCCTTGGCAACAACGCTCGGGAAGCGCGTCCCCGTCCGGCTTACAACCTCTCCGGGGGCTACACGGGTATCGCGGGCTGGGGTGATCAGCAGGACGCTCTGGCCAGCGATCTCACGACGGCTCAGGAGGCGCACGACCTCAGCCGTCTTGCCGCTGCTCATGCAGCCGGCAATCACGTGAAGCCAAGGAGTACGAGTAGCGGCCATCCGCGGAATCCTAGCGGATCACAGGGAGGCTCGCGTACGCGAGTGATATGCCGCGTACGAGATGATTCGCCTCCGCTACTCCCGCCACTCCGCTGAGAGGAGTGATGATGAAGAGCAACGAAGACGGCTTGCGGCGCTGGCGGATCGCTGGTGGCGTGACCGCAGTTGTACTCGCAGCCGTGGCGACCCTAGGGACGACGAGCGCAGCATTTACGGCCACCCAGCCCGTGGCGGGTCTCATTGAGAGCGGCCGAGTGGAACTGAGCGCTGGAGGGATTAGCAGTCTCACCTTTGGTGGTGCTGATCTTGCCGCAATCGGGCCGGGAACCACGCTGATGGAGAGCATTAGCGTCTCGAATGAATCGACCGTCACGCTGCCAACGGAAATCACTGAGATTGCGCTGTGGGCGGACACGAGCGGCGCACCTGCGGACACTGGCGGACTCGGCGGCGCGCTGGTTCTGCAAATCACGCGCTCCATCGGCGGTGGCCCATCTGAAACAATTTACACAGGGAGCTTCGATGGGCTTGCGGCAAACGACTCGTTCTCAAACGCAATTGGTTCAGTGTGGCGTTCACGCAACGGGGGCGATCTGATTGGGAGTGACGCACGTGAGGCGATCTACACGATCTCTCTCAGTCTCCCAGCGAGCGCCACGGAAGGGGCGAGCTCCCAGGCTGGCGTGTCGCTGGTCTTTGAGGCACGCAACGCGACTGAGTAGTGATGCGACACGCCGCACTCGCTCTGATTGCACCGCTTGCCCTCTCAATGTGTGGCGCACGTATTTCGCTCGTGGAGGGCGAGTCAATGGCGCCAACCATTCGTGCAGGCGACGCCGTGGTGACACTCTCGCAACCGTTTGGCGCCCCCTCCGTTGGGAGTGTCCTCCTGGTGGAGAGTGATGGGCGGCGGCTCATTCATCGCCTGGCACGTTATGAAGAAGGTTCACTCTGGATGAAGGGTGATGCGAGCCTGAGTGGAGATAGCCGCCCAGTGAGTAGTACAGATGTACTTGGCACGCTTGCCGTGGTTATTCCGACCTCGTACCTCTACCGGGCGTTGCGGGCAACTGCGCAGTTCACCGCCGAGCTTCCGGTCAGCGTGCGTATCTCCAGCGCAGCTGGCGTGTCTGCGGAGCAGGGGCCGAAGTACACCTTCGGAGCAGATGCACAGGGTCGCTTGCTGCCAGGCGCCTATGCGCTGTGGAGCGTCCTACTCTCTGCATGCAACGACACACTCGGCGCGTGTCCTGGAAGTTATGCCCTCCGCATACATCCAACGCAGTTTGCGGCCCTGCTCCCGCCAGCAGGAAGTGCCGGCACTCCTGCCCAGGCACTCGCTCGAGCGCTGCGAATCACGACCCGATGCCAGTCGGTGGGCGGGAGTGGGGCGTGGAATGAGGCGAGCGATCTCTTCACCGCGGAGTGGAGCGAGGAGAGCGGTAGTAGCGGCCTCCTTGCAACGCATCAGGGTGCAGTTGCGCAGGGCGGCGTTCGCTGTGAGGTGAAGGCGCTGCTCCTCGGGTCTCTGCCAGCGTCTGGTGGAGGTTTCACGCTCCCACTGAGCTGGGGTCCCGCATGAGACGCAAGCACGCCGCGCTGGCAGCTCTCGTGATCGTCACGAGTGTTGCTGCACAGTGGAGTGCAGCGTTGAACCTTCCCCTCAGCGCTGGCGCATACACGGCTCCTGGTGGGGTGAGCAGTAGTGGGCTGCGGTTTTGGGTGGATAGTGCCGAGACAGCTTCCCTGCGACAAAACCCCCGCGTGCAGTTCTGGTTTGATAAGTCCGGGGAGGCACGACACCTAAGCAGCGTTTCCTTTGGCCTCGTCCCATACGCCACCGCAGTTTCATCTCGCTCGCAAGTGGTCTTTGAGGATGGTGCGATGGCCATTGGGAAATCAATTCCACTAAACGGGATGACAGCGTTTATCGTCATTCGAGGTGGGCTGGATACTGGGTACCATCCGCTCCTTGGCAGGATTGATCGCGCAACGGGTCTGATCGTTGACGCAAAACGGCTGCGGTCAATGAATGGGGGAGGGAGCATCATATCTGGAATCTTCGGCTCAATCAACAGTAGTGGGATCCTGATGATTCGCATGAACGTTGCCACAACGGACTACGTCTCTCTGAACGGAGGCACCGAGTACTCATTTAGCTACAGCAGCAGCGAGAGTGCAACGCATGTGGGTGCGGTCTACTCATCTACGGGGACGCGACTCCTTCGCGCCTCCATCTCAGAGGTGTTGATCTGGGATCGCGCACTTACATCTACTGAGCGGACGAGCGTGCTTCGGGCACTCGGAGCGAAGTGGGGCGTTACCGTTCCGTAGCGGCGCGAAGACCTGAGGCTGCGGCGCGATCAAGGATCCACGTGGCGGTCGGGACGAGTGCCGCTTTCGCAGGGAGCTCCGAGGTGCTCCCCTCCCCCTCCAAGATGCGCGCCAACGCGGCGCTCTTCCCTGCGCCTACCACCGTGGCGCAGACGGCCCGTGCGGCCGAGAGGAGTCCGAGCGAGAAGGTGAGGCGTGGCACGTGCGGTTCAATATGTGTTGGTGCTGGAACGGCGGCAGCAGCCGGTGCGTATGTGGCCGTGAGCGGTGACCCCGGAAAAACGCTGAGACAGTGCGCGTCACCGCCGATCCCAATCAAGACAAGGTCAAAGATTGGAACCCCAGCAGATGTGTGTTCAATGCCAGCGTTCTGCGCAGCGCTGAGATACGAGTCAACCGCGCGCGCACCCTCCTCCTCCGTCGGCCAGGGGTGAACTGCTCGTGGCGAGATCGGGGAGGGGGCACCGCCCGCTGATGGGGCGAGAAGAACGGAATCAATCGCGGCAAGGTTGGAGAGCGGACTTGTCCGAGGGACGTGACGGTCATCGCCGAACCAGATCTCCGTGTTTGACCACGGCATGCGGCGAAGGTTCGCCTCCTCCCGCAGCACCGCATAGAGCGCCGCGGGGGTGCTCCCTCCAGTTGTGCAGAAGTGAAAGACGCCGCGCTTTTGGACGGCATCTACAGCGGCGGTGATCACAAGCTCTGCAGTTGCACGGGCGGCAGCAGACGCATCATCAACCATAACGAGCACGTGCGGCCCGCTCATCCGACGAGTTGCGCAAACGTGCGCAGGATAGATGGGGAGAGTGGGTCGACTTCGCCAAGCTCAAGTGCCTGACTGAGCAGTTCAGCGTCAGTGGCGCGCTTTGCTCGCAGCGTGCGCTCATGGACAGGTGTGCCGTTGATTGATGCGCGGACATGGGTGCTCTCGCCATCTGCACGCACGCTGAGCTCCAACACGCCTCCGCGGCGCTCTGCCGTGATGTGGAGGGCGAGCGTGGTTCCTGATCGGCCCGCATCCAGCACCGGCTCGAGCGTGAGCGAAATGCGTCGTCCCTCTTCGTCAATCGCTGCACTCCATGTTCCACCCTGGTTCTCAAGTGGTGCGGTGACACGCGCGTTCAGGCGTGAGGCGAGCCAGGCGAGGTGGTAGGTCGGTTTCACGACGTTTGCTGGGGCGGTGATGCTACTCCCAGCAGAATACGTGGCACGGATCTTCGTGATCGCATGCAGATACGGAGCGACCTCTGGTTCGTCAAACGCGGAGGCAACTGCATCGCGCCAGCGCGCCTGTCGAATCAGTGAGAAGTCGCTGATCGCAGTGCCGGAGACACGTGAAAGGGTGATCAGGTCGCGTACAACCCCAATCCCAACCCCTTGCTGCTCCGCGCCGTTGATGAGGATTCGGTCAACGCCGCGCAACAGTTCCTTCAAGTCGCGACTGGTTGGATCGACGGTGTGATCCCACCAGAGGAGCGTTGGAAGGTCATGCAGTGAGAGTTGTGGAACCATGCTGGAGAGGTGGCGCCCGGCTTCACCGCTCGCATCAATCCAGAGAAGCTCCGTGCACGCTGATGTGCCGTCGCCGCGAGGGGTGACCGCACAAAAGATCTCAAGTCGCGCCTGAAAGGTGGGTGGTCCCTCTGGATCGCGCGGCACGATGAAGAGGGTGCGCGAAGGGTTTCTTGGGAGGCTTGTAAGTGAACTCGCCGCGCCAACCGCGCGCTCTTCACCCGGCGCCACCACCACGAGGTTCATCACGCCAGTTCGTACCGCGAGTGGCGTCGTCCCACTTCCATCTGGCAGTGCGTTGGCGCTGATCTGCTGACGCGACTCGGTGCTACCCCAGAGTCGCGCGAGGAGTGCGTCCGCCTCCGCAACCGAGTGTGCGGTGGACTTCCATCGCAGGGTAGAGAGCTCTGCGGCGCTGAGGTTCATTTGGCGCTACAGCCTGCGCCAGCGACGCCCCTCGCGGGTGAGGAGCGCATCGGCGGCATCTGGGCCCCACGTCCCTGCGGCGTAATTGGGAAGTGCCGGTTCAGCGCCGGCGAGCCAGGACTCCATGATCGGATCCACAATCCGCCAAGCGGCCTCCACCTCGTCGGCGCGCGTGAAGAGCGACGCATCTCCGAGGAGTGCGTCCAAGATGAGCGTCTCATACGCGTCTGGACTCTCCACCGAGAATGCGGAGCCGTAGGCGAAGTCCATGTTGACTGGTCGTACATCTGTGCCTAGCCCTGGTACCTTCGCGGCAAATCGCATCAAGATCCCCTCGTCAGGCTGGATGCGAATCACGAGCATGTTTGGCTCGGGCGCATCACCAGTTGGTGAGAAGAGGCGCTGCGGAACATCCTTGAACTGGATGGCGATCTCCGTGGCGCGCTTTGGGAGACGTTTTCCGGCTCGCAGATAGAAGGGGACGCCCGCCCAGCGCCAATCATCGATCTCAAATCGAGCGGCGACGAACGTCTCCGTCTCTGATGCGGCATCCACCTCAGGCTCGCTGCGGTATCCGGCCACCTCGGTGGCGCCGATCCACCCTGGCCCGTATTGGCCGCGCACGACGTGTTCATCAACCGTATCGGTGCTTAGGAGACGAACGGCACGGAGCACCTTCACCTTCTCGTCGCGGAGGGCCTCTGCATCAAGCGTGGCGGGTGGCTCCATTGCAACGAGCGTGAGGAGCTGCAAGAGGTGGTTCTGCAAGATGTCACGGAGCGCCCCCGTCTCTTCATAGAATGCCCCACGCCCTTCCACGCCGATCGACTCTGCCACGGTGATTTGAATGTGGTCGATGTATCGGCGGTGCCAGATTGGCTCAAAGATCAGGTTGCCGAAGCGAAAGATCAAGATGTTGCGAACGGTCTCTTTACCGAGGTAGTGGTCAATGCGGTAGACCTGACTCTCGCGGAAGACTTTGCCAACCTCACGGTTGAGCTTCACTGCGGAATCAAGGTCGCGACCGAAGGGCTTCTCAATAACGACGCGTCGCCAGCCACCCTCACCCGTCTCGTGATCGAGCCCTGCAGCGCCGAGACCGCGGATGATCTCCGGAAATGATGAGGCTGGAGTTGCGAGATAAAAGAGGCGGTTCCCTCCCGTCCCAACGCTCGCGTCAATTGCATCAAGGTGTCGGCTCAGGGCGGCGTAGGACTCAGGATTATCAAACGCACCCTTGACGTAGCTGATGCGCGCAGCAAACTCACTCCAGCGGGCTTCATCAATTGGCTTGACGCGAGCGTGCTTCTCGAGTGATGCACGCAGGTCAGTGCGCATTGATGCATCCGTTGCATCACGTCGCCCAAAGCAGACAAGGGCGAACTTCTCTGGAAGGAGATCGCCAGCCCAAAGGTGGTACAAGGCTGGGACAACCTTGCGATGTGCAAGGTCGCCGGTTGCTCCGAAGAGCACCACGATGTTTGGGTCAGGGACGCGCTCAATGCGCAGGCCTGAACGAAGCGGATTCGCCTTACTTCGCTTCGGCGTTACCTTTTTTCCTGCGCGTGCAATGCGGAGGTTGCGGATCGTTCCGCTGCCCTCGCCTGCCTTTCCGCTTTTCACTCCGGCTTCACCGCATGTCCGCCGAACTGATTGCGCAACGCAGCGAGCACCTTTGCGCTGTACGAATCCTCTTGACGTGATCGGAACCTCGTCAGGAGCGAGAGGGTGATCAGCGGTGCTGGGACATCAAGGTCAATCGCCTCTTGCACCGTCCAGCGCCCCTCCCCAGAATCTGCAACCCAGCCCTTGATGGACTTCAGTTCATTCCCTTCAGCGCGAAAGGCGCGCCCAGCGAGTTCAAGGAGCCAACTGCGCACGACGGAACCTTGCATCCAAAGGTCGGAGACCTTTGCAAGGTCAACCTTGTAGCGGGACTTTGCGAGGATCTCAAACCCTTCGGCGTATGCCTGCATCAGGCCGTATTCAATCCCGTTGTGCACCATTTTGACGTAGTGACCAGCGCCAGTTGCACCGCAGTGCATGTAGCCGTCCTTCGGTGCAAGCGTGAGGAAGATCGGCTCCATCTCCTTCACCGGAGCGGCATCGCCGCCCACCATCATGCAGTAGCCGTTCTCAAGTCCCCAGACGCCACCCGAAGTTCCAGCATCAATAAAGTGGATGCCGTGCCCAGCAAGCTTCTCGTGCCGGCGGATCGTGTCGTGAAAGTTGGAGTTACCACCATCGATCACCGTGTCTCCATTTCCAAGGAGCGGGATGAGTTCGTCAATCATGGCTTCGGTGGCATCGCCGCTCGGCACCATCACCCAGACTTTGCGTGGAGATGGGAGCGCGGCAACGAGGTCCTTCACGCTATAGGTGGGGGTGGCGCCGTCTTTTGCGATCTCGTCGGTCTTCTCTCGCGAGCGGTTCCAGATAGCTACCTCATGTCCGCCTCGAAGGAGGCGCTTGACCATGTTGCCGCCCATCTTTCCAAGACCAATGAATCCGATCTTCACAGGAGCCTCCTCACTTGTGGCCACACCTGGGCCGTCACTGAGATGCTAGCGCGTGCGTGCGACCCGCTGTGGATCAGGCACTAAGCGCGCGGCGGAAGAGCGACTCCACCGCTACGAGCCCAGCGTCTGGGTTCGAGCCGAGGTGGATGCGAAGGATCGGCAGATCATGGGCCACAAGTGAACGTGCGTCACCAAGTGCCTGTGCGTCAACAAGTTGACCGAAGGTGAAACTGCTCCCTGGAATCTCAAGGTCGTGCGGTCGCCCTGCGACGAGTTGGATAAACCAGCCGATCGGCGCGCCCCCCTTGTGCAGCTGCCCCGTTGAGTGGAGGAAGCGCGGACCGTAGCCAACGGTGGT
>Ga0315909_10000913_pt1 | contig 39604 bp, 37 predicted proteins | sample LakEriMetagenome_11_FD_203527 | JGI IMG/M metagenome (GOLD analysis project Ga0315909, IMG submission 203527) | Freshwater fungal communities from buoy surface, Lake Erie, Ohio, United States - Buoy 2 MA125 | ecosystem: Environmental > Aquatic > Freshwater > Lake | place: USA: Lake Erie, Ohio... | reverse complement strand
GAACCCGAGGATCACGCTGATGTGCAGGATGACGCCGAAGAACTCCACGACCTCGAGCGTGGGTACGCCGAGGGGCTCCATCAGTCCGGCGATCCAATTCGAGAAGAAGGCGCCGGGGAGCTGTCCGTAGATCGCGAGCTTGGCGCCGCGGTAGAGCTCCAGCGTCCATAGGACGTTGAAGATCATGAGCAGCACGATCCAGGCGGCACCGGTGTGCGACCCGAAGAAGCGTGACGCGCGCCCTTCCTTGGCGGGATTGTTGAGTAGGCGGATGACCGCGAAAATCACGATGCCGACGAAGACGAGCAGGACGAAGAGATCCTCGAGGAAGAGCACGATCGGCCAGGTGCCGATGATGGGGAACCAGAAGTTCTCGATGTAGACCTCGGCGATCGCCTCGACCACGGTGATGCCCAGCACGAGGAATCCCCAGAAGGCGAAGACGTGCGCGATACCGGGGATCGCCCACTGAAGCAGCTTCTTCTGCCCCAGCACCTGGGTGCCCTCGAGTTCGGCCCGCTTGCCCACGTGGCTGGTCCGGCCGACCGCCGGCTGCCCGGAGCGGATCATGCTCTGGAGGAAGAGGATGCGGCGGGTCGCGAAGATCGCTGCCACCACGATGATGGCCGTCCCGAGCACGATCCGGACGACGTCGAGAGTCTCCATGGCGGCAGGCTACTACCGGTCAGTAGCCCTCGCCGGAAGCGGCGGCATAGCCTCGGGGTACCCGCTCAGTGAGGAGTCCTTGCCATGTGCACGAATTTCGCCTACCCCACCGCCCAGGACGGGACCGTCTGCATCGGGCGGACGATGGAGTTCCCCAACGAGATCCCGTGGCAGATCGCGGTCACGGCGAGCGACATGGAGGGTGAGTGCACCCTGGTGTCCAAGGGCAAGACCTGGCAGGCGAGGTACGGCGTGGTCGGAATGTCGGCGTTTGACAATCCCCAGTGGATCGTGGACGGCATGAACACAGCGGGTCTCTCCGCGCATCTGCTGTACATGCCCGGTCACGCGACGTACTACGCACCCAAGGGTGACGGCTCCGACATCGGCATTCTCGACATGATCGCCTTCGTGCTGGGCACATGCGCGACGGTCGCCGAGGCCAAGGCCGCGGCGGCGTCCTGCAATGTGGTCAACGTGCAGCCGAAGGAGATCCCGATCCCCCTCCCGCTGCATCTGATCCTGCACGACAAGGATTCCTGCGCTGTCGTGGAATTCCACCCCGATGGCATGCGCATCATGGATAACCCCGTGCGTGTGGCGACGAATTCGCCCTACCTCGACTGGCATCTCACCAACGTGACGAACTACCTCAGCCTCAGCCCCGACAGCCCCGCCGCGATCGAGATCAACGGTGCGTCGTACACGGCGTCCTCACAGGGCCAGGGCTTCCGAGGGATCCCCGGCGACGGGACGTCGCCCTCGCGTTTCATTCGAGCCCTCACGTACGTGCGGTTCGCGCCCCGGCCCGCGTCGGCACAGGATGCGGAGCTGCAGAGCATCCGCGTCCTGCACAACTTCGACATCGTCTCCGGCTCGGTCGTCGAGGTGTCGCCGGTGGGCGGTGAGGTCCCGGAGCTGACCATCTGGTCCACGGTGTCGAATCTCACGAGCAATCGCTACCTCTACAACACCATGTCCGAACCGCAGTGGTTCGCCATCGATCTCGCGACCTCTGACTTCACCACGTCCCGGTCGGTGGCCTTCGCCACGACCGGTGGGGTCTCGGCCATCACGGTCTAGCCCAAGCGACCGGGCCCGGCTGCGCGCGAACTTTGGGGAGAAAGCGAACTTTGGGTAGAAAGTGCCCTGCTAGGGCCGGATCTACCCAAAGTTCGACGTGAACTGGCCGCCGCGCCACCCAGGGGGCGTCCCGATGGCAGGTCCTGGCCCGAATTCCCTCACGGACGGCCGCTATGAGTCGATTTGACTCATAGTATCTGAGTCGGCATACTAGAGGTCCGCTCGGATTCGGACCCGGCCCCGCCGGTGAAGGCGCAGAGGCCCCGGATTCGACGGCACAGACCTAGATAGCAACCGAACCAACCAGAAAGAAGGAACTCCTGATGGCCCGAGCAGTCGGCATCGACCTGGGCACGACCAACTCCGTCGTGTCCGTCCTTGAGGGCGGAGACCCCGTCGTCATCACCAACGCCGAGGGCGCGCGCACGACCCCTTCGGTCGTCGCCTTCGCCAAGAACGGCGAAGTCCTTGTCGGAGAGGTGGCCAAGCGCCAGGCGGTGACCAACGTCGATCGCACGATCCGTTCGGTCAAGCGCCACATGGGCACCAACTGGACTACCGACATCGACGGCAAGGCATACACCCCGCAGGAGATCAGCGCGCGCGTGCTCATGAAGCTCAAGCGCGACGCTGAGGCCTACCTCGGTGACACCGTCACCGACGCCGTCATCACGGTGCCGGCGTACTTCAACGACTCGCAGCGCCAGGCCACCAAGGAGGCCGGCGAGATCGCGGGCCTCAACGTCCTGCGCATCATCAACGAGCCCACCTCTGCGGCCCTGGCCTACGGCCTCGACAAGGGCGACAAGGAGCAGACGATCCTCGTCTTCGACCTCGGTGGCGGCACCTTCGACGTGTCCCTCCTGGAGATCGGCGACGGCGTGGTCGAGGTCAAGGCCACGAGTGGTGACAACAACCTCGGTGGCGATGACTGGGACGACAAGGTCGTCGAGTGGATGGTCACCAACTTCAAGAACGCGCACGGCGTCGACCTGTCCAAGGACAAGATGGCTATGCAGCGTCTGCGCGAGGCGGCCGAGAAGGCGAAGATCGAGCTCTCGAGCTCGATGCAGACCTCGATCAACCTCCCCTACATCACCGCAAGCGCCGAGGGCCCGCTCCACCTGGAGGAGACCCTCACGCGCGCGCAGTTCGAGCAGATGACCTCCGACCTCCTGGACCGCACCAAGTCACCGGTCGAGGCCGTCATCAAGGACGCCGGCATCAAGGTCGACGACATCGACCAGGTGGTCCTCGTCGGTGGCTCCACCCGCATGCCCGCGGTGGCCGAGGTCGTCAAGAAGATCACGGGCAAGGACCCCAACAAGGGCGTCAATCCCGATGAGGTCGTCGCCATCGGTGCTGCACTGCAGGCCGGCGTGCTCAAGGGCGAGGTCAAGGACGTGCTGCTCCTCGACGTCACCCCGCTCTCCCTCGGCATCGAGACCAAGGGCGGCGTGATGACCAAGCTCATCGAGCGCAACACGACGATCCCGACCAAGCGCAGCGAGGTCTTCACCACGGCTGACGACAACCAGCCGAGCGTGCTCATCCAGGTCTACCAGGGCGAGCGCGAGATGGCGGCCTACAACAAGCGCCTCGGCACCTTCGAGCTCACCGGCCTCCCGCCGGCGCCGCGCGGCGTGCCGCAGGTCGAGGTCACCTTCGACATCGATGCCAACGGCATCGTCCACGTCTCGGCCAAGGACATGGCCACGGGCAAGGAGCAGTCGATGACCATCTCCGGCGGCAGCGCGCTGCCCAAGGAGGAGATCGACCGCATGATGCGCGAGGCCGAAGCCAACGCCGAAGCCGACAAGAAGCTCCGCGAGGAGATCGAGGTCAAGAACACCGCCGAGGCGCTGGTCTACCAGACCGAGAAGTTCCTCGCCGACAACGCCGACAAGATCCCCGCGGATGCCAAGGCCAATGTCGACGAGCCGCTTGCCGAGCTGAAGAAGGCCATCGAGGCCAACGACATCCCCGGCATGAAGGCCGCGACCGACAAGGTCGCGCAGGCGAGCCAGACGCTCGGCGCCGCGATGTACACCATGGCCCAGCAGGCCGGTGGCGGCGACGCGACGGCTGATGGTGCCGCTGACATGTCCGAGGACGATGTGGTCGACGCCGAGATCGTCGACGACGAGGCCAACGAGGCGAAGTGATGTCGGAGCCCGAGTTCGACGAGGGCGTCCGCGTCACCGACCGACGTCGCATCGATCCGGAGACCTACGAGGTGCGGGAGCAGGCAACTGCTCCCGCATCCTCGGGGGCCCAGGCAGACGAGGCGGTCCTCGAGGCTGACCTCACCGCGGTCGACGCCAAGGTCACCGAACTCACTGACGATCTGCGTCGCGTGCACGCCGAGTACGCCAACTACCGCAAGCGCGTCGAGCGCGACCGCGAGATCGCGCGCGACGTGACAGTCGGGGGTGTGCTCACAGAGTTGCTGCCCATCCTCGACGACGTCGAGCGCGCACGTGAGCACGGCGAGCTCGAAGGAGCGTTCAAGACCGTCGGCGAGGCACTCGAGGCGACGTGTGCAAAGCTCGGCCTGGAGATGTACGGCGTCGCTGATGAGCCCTTTGACCCCGCAATCCATGAGGCACTCACGAGCGAGACCCGCGAAGGTCTCGACGGACCGATCGTCACATCGGTCTACCAGCGCGGCTACCGTCACGCCGGGCGTGTTCTGCGGCCCGCGCGCGTCGCCGTCGCGGACGCATGAGTTAACACAGACGAGGCAGGATGAATAAGGACTGGCTGGAGAAGGACTTCTACAAGGTCCTCGGCGTCGACAAGGGCGCCCCCGCCGACGAGATCAAGAAGAAGTACCGCAAGCTCGCGCGTGAGTTGCATCCGGACAAGAACCCGGACAACCCGAAGGCCGAGGAGCGCTTCAAGGAGGTCTCGGAGGCGTACGACGTCCTGTCCGACGACAAGAAGCGTGCCGAGTACGACGAGGCACGCACGCTCTTCGCGAGTGGGGGCGGTGGCTACGGCAGATCCGGTGGCTACGGCGGGCCCGGTGGCTTCGGCGGCGGATCGACGTACGACTTCGGTGACGTCTTCGGCGCAGACGAGGGCGGCCTCGGCGACATCCTCGGCAACATCTTCAGCCGCGGTCGCGGCGGGGCCGGGGGCGGGCGACGTGCCCAGGCTCCACGACGCGGCCAGGACGTCGAGAGCGAGATCACGCTCGGCTTCAACGACGCGCTCGAGGGCGTGACCGTGCCGCTGCGCCTGGCCAGTGACGCCGCCTGCGATAGCTGCAAGGGCACGGGCGCTCGCGCGGGCACCGTGCCACGTGTGTGCCCCACCTGCCAGGGCAGCGGGCAGACCACCCGCAATGCGGGTGGCTTCGCGTTCGCTGAGCCGTGCACCGCCTGTGCCGGGCGGGGCCTCATCGTCGACGATCCATGCACGAGCTGCCGCGGCTCTGGCCGTGGTGTCAGCACACGCACGGTGCAGTCGCGCATCCCCGCGGGTGTCAAGGACGGCGCGCGCATCCGGCTCAAGGGCAAGGGCGCGCCCGGTGAGCGCGGCGGTCCCAATGGCGACCTCTACGTCGTCGTCCACGTCACGCCGCACCCGGTCTTCGGGCGCAAGGGTGACAACCTCACCGTGACCGTGCCCGTCACCTTCGCTGAGGCGGCGCTGGGCAGTCAGGTGGCTGTGCCCGTCCCCGGCGGCGGCACGGTGACGTTGAAGATTCCTGCGGGCACGGCCAACGGCCGCACCTTCCGGGTGCGCGGCAAGGGCGTCACGCGCAAGGACGGCACCAAGGGCGACCTGCTCGCCAGCATCGACGTGCAGGTGCCGTCCGGTCTCAACGACGAGGCGCGGGAGGCACTCGAGCGCTTCGCCGAGACGACCAAGGATGCCGATCCGCGTCAGGCACTGCTCGAGGCGGCTCAGGGGTCATGATGGACAACACTCGCCCCGTCTACGCCATCTCCGTCGCTGCGGAGTTGGCCGGGATGCATCCGCAGACACTGCGCCAGTACGACCGCCTCGGGCTGGTGTGCCCGCAACGCGTCAACGGCCGCAATCGCCTCTACTCCGCCCGTGATATCGAGCGCTTGCGTGAGGTTGCCGATCTTTCGGCCGCCGGCATTAGCCTGGAAGGCATCCGTCGCCTGCTCGACTTGCAGGCCGAGGTCGATCGCCTACGCGACCAGGTCGAGGCATACGCCGCCGAGAAGCGCTCGACCGCACTCGTGCTCTATCGCCCGCCGCGCCGACGCGGCGCCTGAGTCCCGCAGAAGAACCACAGAAAGAGACCGATGGACATCAAGTTCACCACCAAGGCCCAGGACGCCCTCGGTGCCGCGGTGCGTATCGCCGCCGCCAAGGGCAACGCCCAGGTGGAGCCGCTGCACATCCTCGACTCGCTGCTCCAGCAGGGCGAGGGCATAGCCAAGGCGTTGCTTGACGCCGTCGGCGTCGATGTGAAGGCCCTCACCGCCGAGGTGCGTTCCGCCGTAGATGCCCTGCCCAGCGCCAGTGGCTCCTCCGTGGCCGCACCCCAGCTCAGCCAGCAGTCCTACGCCGTGGTCAACACCGCGCAGGAGCTGGCCAAGGAGCGCGGCGATGAATACGTCAGCACGGAGCACCTGCTCGTCGCCCTGGCCAAGGAGCCGGGCGTGCGCGAGCGACTCAATCAGGCGGGCGCCACACCGGATGCGCTCATGGCAGCACTGCAGGAAATGCGAGGAGGAGCACGCGTGACCAGTCCCGATCCCGAGGGCACCTTCCAGGCGCTGGAGAAGTACGGCGTCGACCTCACCGCGCGTGCGCGCGAGGGCAAGATCGATCCCGTCATCGGCCGCGACGAGGAGATCCGTCGCACCATCCAGGTCCTGTCACGGCGTACCAAGAACAACCCCGTGCTCATCGGCGAGCCGGGCGTCGGCAAGACGGCCGTCGTCGAAGGCCTCGCCCGCCGCATCGTCGAGGGTGACGTCCCTACGTCGCTCCAGGGCAAGACCCTGATCTCGCTGGACCTCGGTGCCATGGTCGCCGGCGCGAAGTACCGCGGAGAGTTCGAGGAGCGGCTCAAGGCCGTGCTCGACGAGATCAAGGACAGCGACGGCCAGATCATCACCTTCATCGACGAGCTGCACACGGTCGTCGGCGCGGGCGCGGGCGGTGACTCCGCGATGGACGCCGGCAACATGCTCAAGCCCATGCTCGCGCGCGGTGAGCTCCGCATGATCGGCGCGACAACGCTCGACGAGTACCGCGAGTACATCGAGAAGGATCCTGCCCTCGAGCGTCGCTTCCAGCAGGTCTTCGTCGGACAGCCGAGCGTGGAGGACACGATCTCGATCCTGCGCGGCATCAAGGAGAAGTACGAGGCGCACCACAAGGTCGCCATCAACGACTCCGCCCTCATCGCCGCCGCATCCCTATCGGATCGCTACATCACCCAGCGCTTCCTCCCCGACAAGGCCATCGACCTCATGGATGAGGCTGCCGCGCGCTTGCGCATGGAGATCGACTCATCGCCGGTTGAGATCGACGTACTCCAGCGCCAGGTCGACCGCCTGCGCATGGAGGAGATGGCGGTCGCCAAGGAGACCGACGACGCATCCAAGGAGCGCCTCGAGCGCATCCGCGCGGAGATCGCCGACAAGGACGAGGAGCTCAAGGGCCTGCGCGCCAAGTGGGATGCCGAGAAGGCCGGCCTCGATCGCATTGGCGAGCTCAAGGTGCTCATCGACGACCTGCGCGCCGTGGCCGAGAAGGCGCAGCGCTCCGGTGACTTCGAGCAGGCTTCCAAGCTGCTCTACGCCGAGATCCCGACCTTCGAGGAGGAGCTCGCGCGCGTGACCGCCGAGACCATGGCGCGCGAGTCGACGATGGTGCAGGAGGAGGTCACCGCCGACGACATCGCCGAAGTGGTGGAGGCATGGACCGGCATCCCCGCCGGTCGTCTGCTCGAGGGCGAGAGCGAGAAGCTCCTGCGCATGGAGGACTACCTCGACAAGCGCGTCGTCGGCCAGCCCGAGGCCGTGCGCGAGGTGAGCGACGCCGTACGCCGTGCGCGCGCGGGCATTGCCGACCCCAACCGACCCACCGGCTCCTTCCTCTTCCTCGGCCCCACCGGCGTGGGCAAGACCGAGCTCGCCAAGGCGCTCGCGGAGTTCCTCTTCGACGACGAGAAGGCGATGATCCGCATCGACATGAGCGAGTACTCCGAGAAGCACTCGGTGGCCCGCCTGGTCGGTGCGCCTCCCGGCTACGTCGGATACGAGGAGGGTGGCCAACTCACCGAGGCGGTGCGCCGTCGCCCCTACTCCGTTGTCCTGCTCGACGAGGTGGAGAAGGCCAATCCCGAGGTCTTCGACATCCTGCTGCAGGTACTCGACGATGGTCGCCTCACCGATGGCCAGGGTCGCACGGTCGACTTCCGCAACACGATCTTGATCCTCACGTCCAACATGGGCTCGCAGTACCTCATCGACCAGACCGAGCCCTACGACGTGCGCAAGGAGCAGGTCATGGGGGTAGTGCGCCAGCACTTCCGGCCCGAGTTCCTCAACCGTCTTGACGCCATGGTGATGTTCAACCCGCTCGACAAGGCCGAGCTCGAGCGGATCGCCAAGTTGCAGGTCGAGCAGTTGCAGAAGCGCCTGCACGATCGGCGCATCACGCTTGATATCACCGATGAAGCACTGCAGTGGCTGGTCAACAAGGGCTACGACCCGGCGTACGGCGCGCGGCCCCTGCGCCGGCTCGTGCAGACCGCGATCGGCGATCCACTGGCTAAGGAAATCCTTGCGGGCGAGGTGCACGATGGTGACACGGTCGTCATCGGCACGGTGCCGGATGGCGCCCACCTCACGGTGACGCCCAAGCGCTGAGTCATGTGACATGGCCCTCACTCCCCACGGGGCGGTGAGGGTCATGTCGCTTCAGGCGCCCGGCTCGGGCAGAATCACATGATGCGCGTGGTGCGGTCGTTGCTTGTGGGCGTCACCGCCCTGGCGATGCTGACGACACTGTCCCCCGCCGTGGCGCAGGCGAAGCCCTCGGATGGGATCGCCATGCCGGGCCTGTGCAAGGCGCCGTACAACGTCTCCAGTCAGCGTGGCTTCGATGTCTCGCGCGTGGCAACGGACCGCGTCGTCACCTTCGACCGCAAGCGCGTGGTCCTCGATCGCAAGGGCTGGGCTGCGGACAATCCCCGCGATCCCTCCTGGACGCTGTGGTTCCACTCACTTGTCTGGCTCGTCCCCCTGGCGCTCGAGGATCCGCAGACCGCGGTCGCTGTCTTCTTGGAGCGCGATAAGGCACTGCCCGATCCAGGCGCGTCACGCGGCAAGTACGACCGCCGTGCGGTGGGCTGGTCCCAGGGGCAATTCCGCACGAGGCTCGATACGGCGAACTGCCTTTACAACATGACCCGTGATCCCCGGCTCATCCCCATTGCCGAAAGGCTGGCGGCGGCGAACATGGATCCACTGCGCTACCCCGGTCCCCCCAAGTCTCGCGTCCACAACCACGGCACGATGTCCAACGTCACGTTGATGCAGGCGGGCAAGGCCTTCGGCGTAGACGAGTGGATCGACTTCGCGATGAAGCGGTTCAGGCGTGACCTGCCCTACGTGTTCGAACCCTGCGGGATGATGCGGGAGCAGAGCAGTACCTATCAGGTGCACAACGTGAAGCTCTGGGAGAAGACTGCGCCGGCCCTCAACACCTCTCTCGACACGCAGTTGCGGGCGCTCGGAGCGCTCGTGCGACCGGACGGCGTGCTGGAAGCCATCGGTGATGGCCAGCCCGACTCGGGGCTGGAGCCCAATGGCGCGTCACTGTGGTGCCGTGAGACCGGATGGGCTGCCGGGACCCTGAAGGGTGGAGCGTCCGCGGACGACACGAGCCAGGATTCGCATTTCGTCCTGCGCTTCGGACCCAAGGTGACTTACCACGGCCACCAGGACCACGGCGGCATCACCTGGTTCGCCCTCGGCGCGCCCGTGCTCTCAGATCGCGGTCTCTTCAGCAAGGATCGTGGTGAGCGATTCGACTTTGCACACAGCATGCGTGCGCACTCCGTCTTCGAGCCGGTCGGTTCGCCTGAGTACGACCCCGTGACGAAGGCCTCGCGAATCTCAGCCACGGAGTTCGCCCTGAGCGATGCGCAAGACGGCATCGCGCGCACCCGCGACGTCACGGTCGCGCTCACCAGGCTCGTCGTGCGCGACCGGGGCACCGGTGCCAAGGAGTGGATCCAGCACTGGCAGTTGGCGCCCGGCTGGGAGCCCACCGAGACAGGCGCGGTGCACGAGGCTGCGGGCCTCACCCTCACGATCGACTGCCCGAAGCTCAAGCCCGTCCGGGTGGAGGCCTTCACCGCCTGGCGCACGGCCGTGGACGCGTGGGACATGCAATGCCGCGTGGCGGAGGATCGCACCGGAGCGCGCCTCACCACCACGCTCACGGTGGCGCCGACGTCATGAGGGGGCCCCTCATCGCCGGGGTGTGCGCCACGCTCCTCGCATCAGTCGCCGTGGCTGCCCCCGCCGGAGCCGCGCGCGCGGGTGAGCTGCCGAGGATCTGCTCCGAGGAGGAGGCGGGCGCACGGCAGTGGGGTGCTGACATCACGCGTCTGTCGGGAGAGGGTGTCGTCACGATCGATGGACGACCCCTGGTCGTCCGAGGTGACGGAGCCCGATGGCGGCTCTGGGATCGTGTCGACCCGGCCTTCGCCACGCACTTTCACTCCATGTCCTGGCTGGTACCCGGTCTTCGCACCGGCCTGCCGGTCGTCGACATCCTCCTGGAGCGCGACGCGGCCCTCCCCGATCCCGGATTCCGCGCGGGCTCGGACTCCCTCAAGGAGACGGGCTGGACTGCAGGAGTCATCCGTCTACGCATGGGCATGGTTGCGTGTGCCTACGTCGCCACCGGCGATGAGCGCCTCGTGCCGGTGATGGATCGCCTGGTGGCGTCCAATCTCGATCCGTACCGCTACCGGGGCGCACCGCTCAACAAGCCGCACAACCAGGGCACTCTCGCCAACATCGCGCTGCTCGAGGCCGCTCGCGCCTTCGACCGCCCCGAGTGGCGCGAGCCTGCCATCCGCCGGTTCGAGGCGGATGCCTCCACCGTCTTCGACAGGTGCGGCATGACGGCGGAGCAGTCCACGACGTACCACCGACTCAACGTCAATCTGTGGCGGCGCTCGCTTGCTCAGGTGGGTGCTGAGGTCGATGCTGGCGTGGACATGGGTGCCGCCGTCCGTCGCGGTGCGCTCGCGACCTGGCAGCTCACGCGGCCTGACGGCGTGCTCGACGCGATCGGCACCGGCAATCTCACGCGCGTGACGCGCGCCGACCTGGATCTGGACGATGACACCGCCTTGCCGACCCGCCTCTACTGCGCCGATCTCGGCTGGGCGGCGAACAGGTCCTCGTGGGATGACACCGCGACGCACTATGTCCTGCGCTTCGGTCCACGGCCGGCGGTGCACGGCCACGAGGATCGTGGTGCCCTGACCTGGTTTGCCCAGGGCGTGCCGGTGTTTGCCGATCGCGGGGTCTTCGACCGCTCTCGCGGGCCCCGATGGAGTTGGGCGCACTCGGCTCATGCGCACTCGACCTTCCACGGCATCGGCACGACCTGGCGGCACCCCTTCACGGCGGAGTACGCCCGTGTGGGTGAGGCAGACACCTACCGTGTCGAGACGAGGTTCCGGCGCACAAGCATGGAGCGCTTCTTCACGATCCCGCTCCCGACCGACGACACCGAGTCTGTGCTGCAGGTGGCGGACACGGGGCGCACCAACTACGACCGGCAGTGGTATCAGCGCTGGCAGCTCGCTGAGGGCTGGACCCCGCTGGAGCGTGTCACCGCGTGGGAGCCGGCTGCGGTGCACGAGGCCTCGGGCCTCTTCCTCTACGGCGCGTGCCGCTCAGGCCACTACATGCGCACGTCGGTCACCCCTGTCGAGACCTTCCCCTCATGGCGGGTGGCGAAGCCGGCGTACTCCCTGGAGTGCGGTGGCCTCGGCAAGGTGGTGCGCTTGGAGACGCTGTGGATGGTGAGCTCGGTCGAAGGGCTGCTCACGTGGGATGCGCTCACGGGTGAGTACGCCGTCGCGCCGCCCGCGCCAATCGATCCGGTTGATCCGGTGGAACCGGTCGACCCGGTCGATCCGCCTGCCCCAGCGTCGTCCGCGCCGTAGATCTCGAACTTTGGGTGGATTGTGCCCTGGTAGGGCCGTTTCTACCCAAAGTTGGGGGGACGAGTGCGGGCCGCCGAGGGGGAGTGCGAGAAATGCGTCAGAGAGAGAAGTCGCCGGGCCCGCTGGGCGGCGAAGCCTGCACGGCGCCGGGGAAGTGCACGCGGAACGACACATTGCGCGCGCTGCCGCCCTCGTCGTCGCCGATGTACGCGCGGACGACGTAGCCACCGGGTCGACCGAACTGCACCTCGCCGCTCACGGCGAGCACACTGCGCAGGTCCATACCGGGAGTGGCCCCCGCGGGTCGCCCGGCCTCGACACTGCCCTCGACCGCGAAGAGCTGCTCGCCGTCCTCGTGCTCGACGCTGATGGTGAGCGGGTAGTTGCGGTTGGTCTCGTTCCAGCCGATGACGATGCTCACGCCGATGCCGAGGTGCAGCATGCCGAGGTTGCCCTCGCCATCGATGGGCTGCTCGAGGTCGGTCCACCCCGCGCCTTGGAGGTAGAGCAGGCCGTTGACGGCCTCAGCGTGGTGGGCGAGTGTCACGTATTCGATCTGCGGCATCGGACCATGGTGCCCTACGCGCGGCGGGCGTGACTAGGCGAGGGCGGCGAGACGCCCAAGGGCCTCATGGAGCACCTCGGGACGCTTGCAGTAGGCCCAGCGCAGTGAGCGCTCGCCGACTCCGGGGTGATCACAGAAGACCTGGAGCGGGATCGCGACGACGCCGGCTCGGTGTGGCAACTCGCGTGCCGCGGTGAGCGCATCAGGGAATTCCGAGAGCGGACCGAGGTCGGTGGTGAGGAAGTAGGTGCCCTCGGACTCCACCGCGGTGAAGCCGAGTTCGCGGAGTCCGGTGGTGAGGATGTCGCGCTGCTCCTGCAGGCCGTGACGGAAGCCCTCGTAGTAGGAGTCGGGCATGCGCAGCGCATGGGCGATGGCGTATTGGAATGGGCCGCCCGAGACATAGGACAGGTGCTGGCGCACGGCACGAACGGCGCGGATGAGATCCGTGGGACCCGATGCCCAGCCGACCTTCCACCCGGTGAAGGAGAAGGACTTGCCCGCACTCCCGATGGTCACGGTGCGCTCGGCCATCCCCGGGAGCGTGGCGATCGGCACGTGCGGGTGACCGTCGTACCAGAGGTGCTCGTAGGCCTCGTCGGAGATGACGATGAGATCGCGCTCAATCGCGAGGTCGGCGATGGCCTGGAGCTCCTCGGGTGTGAAGACGACACCCGTGGGGTTGTGCGGCGTATTCAGCAGGATGAGGCGAGTGCGATCGGTGACGGCCGCGCGCAGGGCATCGATATCGGGGCGGAAGTCGGGCTGTCGCAGGGGCACGCTCACTCGGGTGGCGTTGGCGAGAGCGATACCCACGGCGTAGATGTCGAACCACGGCTCGAAGACGATGACCTCATCGCCCTGGTCGCACAGCGCGAGCAAGGCGGACTGGATCGCTTCGGAGGCACCGGTGGTCACGACGACGTCGGTCACCGGATCGACGCTGAGGCCGTAGAAGCGCTGCTGATGCTCGGCGATCGCGGTGCGCAGATCGGGCAGGCCGTGCACGGGCGGGTACTGATTGCCCTTGCCTTCCAGGATGGCGGCTCGCGCGACCATCTTGATTTCGTCGGGCCCGTCGGTGTCGGGGAATCCCTGGCCGAGGTTGATCGCACCCGTCTCCGCCGCGAGCGCCGACATTTCGCCGAAGATGGAGGTCGCGTAGGGCTCCATGCGGGGCACCAGGGTGCGCTTCATGTGATCAGCCCCAGCGCAGAATGACGTTGCTGTAGGGCACGGGGTCGCCGGTGTGCACGATGCCCAGGCACCGGCCGACCTCCGCCTTGAAGTCGACGTGGGGGATCCACTCGACGGGCAGGTCGCCGAGGTGCGACAGGTAGTCGGCCTGGGTGGGTGCATCGACGTGCTGGCGGAACTCCTCGGCCATGACCACGCTGCTCACCTCGTGCTCCGCGAGGATCAGGTCGACGAGATCGGGGATAGTCGGCAGCCCGCGGCGCACGATGAGGTCGACGGTCTCGACATCCGGGTACGTCGGGAACGGTGCGTCGAGCACCGCGATGGCATTGGCGTGCCGGAAGCGGGCGAGAAGCGAGGCGAGCTGCGGGTGCCAGATCACGATTCCTCCACGGGATGGGCTGAGACGAGTCGATGGATGGCGTCGGCCGCGGGGAGCGAGGGGGCGGCCCCGGCGATGGTGGTGGCGAGTGCGCCGGCCGCGCTCGCCCGACGCAGGGCGACCTCCCAGGGCAGGTCGTCGGCGAGCGATGCGGCGAGTACGCCGCAGAAGGCATCCCCGGCGGCCACCGTGTCGATGGGGGTCACGGGATACGCCGGTGTGTGCCCCTCGGCCTCGGGCGTGGACCACACCGCGCCCTCCGCCCCGAGCGTGACGATGGCGCTGCCTGCACCGAGGTCGCGGAGTGCACGCGCAGCGGCGTACGCCGACTCGATGCCGTCGACGTCGAGTCCGGTGATGAGGCTCGCCTCGTGCTCGTTGGCGATGACGATGTCGGTGACGGCGAGCAGCCCTTCGGGGAGGCCGTCGGGCGGCACGGGTGCGGTGTTGAGGATCGTGCGCATGCCCGCGTCGTGCGCCGCGCGCAGTGCACCGAGCACCGCGTCGGGTGGCACCTCGAGCGGTGCGAGCGCGATGCGTGCCGACGCGAGGCGTCGTACCTGCTCCGAGGTGTAGTCGGCGGTGAGCCAGCCATTGGCGCCGGGGATGACGACGATGCGGTTGGCCCCGCTCGCGTCGACCTCGATGAGTGCGGTTCCACTCGGCCCCTCGATGGTCGACACGGCTGTGAGGTCGACGCCCTCCGCGCCCAGCTCAGTGCGCATCCAGGTGCCCCCGTCATCTGTCCCGACGGCGCCCACGAGGGCGATATCCCCGCCTGCCCGGGCGGCGGCGAGGGCTTGATTCAGGCCCTTGCCCCCCAGGTGGCGCTCCAGGGCGTGACCCGTGACCGTCTCCCCCGTGCCGGGCATCCGGGTCACGCGCACGACGAGATCGACGTTGAGACTGCCGATGCAGGCGACCGTGGGCACGGGAGCGAGGCTAGCGCGGCAGGATATGCCCATGCGAAGCGTCGTCGGTATCGACCTGGGCACCCAGTCCGTCAAGGTGTCGGTCGTCGGGCCCGAGGGCGAGGTGCTCTCCTCCGCTGTGCGTCCCTACGCCGTCGAGTCCGTGCGAGCCGGCTGGGCCGAGACGGATCCCCACGCGTGGTTCGAGGCGGCCAGCGCGGCTGCGCGCGAGGCACTCGAGTCGACGGACACGGTGCCCGCGGGCATCGGGCTGAGCGGGCAGATGCACGGCGTAGTGCTGTGCGATGCGGAGGGCACGCCGGTGCGCCCGGCGATCACATGGGCAGACACGCGCAGCAGTGCTGAGGCTCGTCGCATCGCCACCACCCTCGGACGCGAGGAACTCGCGCGCCTGGGGTCTGCTCCCTTCCCCGGCTTCGCCGGCGTGACCCTCGCCTGGCTCGCCGATCACGAGCCGGAGTCCCTGACGCGCGCGCGCTGGGCCCTGCAGCCCAAGGACTGGCTGCGCCTGCGACTCACCGGCGAGGTCGCGACCGATCCATCGGATGCGAGCGGCACGCTGCTCTATGACCTCGTCGCGGGTGCCTGGAGCCCTGCTGCGCTGCAGGCATGCGGCGTGCGCGCGGATCTGCTGGCGCCCGTGATCGCCTCGGATGCCGTCGCCGGCACCGTGAATCACGCGGGCTCGCCGCTGGCGGGGCTGCCGGTGGCGACCGGCGGCGCGGATGCGGCGTGCGGCATCCATGGCCTGGGCCTCACGCCGGGATTCGGTGCGCTCGCGCTGGGCACGGGTGCACAGCTCAGCAGTGTCATTGCGCAGCCCGATCCCGATGACACGCTGCGCACCCACACCTTCGCGACGGTTGGCTCCATCGGTACGGCGTACTACCGCCTCGCCGCGATGCAAAGCGGTGGCCTAGCGCTGGAGCGCGCGCTCACGTGGCTCGGTGCCAGCATCGACGACGCGCAGCGTGCTCTCGCCGCGGGCGTCCAGTCGGGAGACCCGATCTTCCTGCCCTTCGTCGCGGGCGAGCGCAGCCCCTACCTCGACCCTGACCTGCGCGCCTCCTGGCAGGGACTGTCACTGTCGACGACGCGCGAGGCGATGCTGCGCTCGGTGCTCGAGGGCATGGCCTACGCCGTCGCCGCCGGTCACGCGGCCATCGTCGATTCGGGCGCCTCCCCGGCCGCGCCGCTGACAACCCTCGGTGGTGGAAGCCGCGATGCGGCGTACGTCGCCCTGCTTGCTGAGGCACTCGGCATTGCCCTGCGCCCGGCGTCGGTGGCGGATGCGACCGTCGTGGGGGCGGCGCGCCTGGCGGCCGCGCCCCTGGGCGATGCGATTCCGCCGGTGGCGATCACCGCCCAGGGAATCGTGGAGCCCGGGCATGATCCCCTGATCTCGGAGCGGCAGGATCGGTGGCGAGCAGCGGTGGAGATGGCACGACGAGGGAGTGAGAGCGCATGAGGATCGTCATCGGCAGCGATCACGCAGGCTTCGACCTCAAGGAGGCGCTGCGCCAGTGGCTTCACGACGCCGGGCATGAAGTGATCGACGTCGGCACGGACTCGGATGCGTCATGCGACTACCCCGTATTCGGCGCGGCCGTCGCGCGCGAGGTGGCCGCGGGCGATGCTGATCGCGGAGTGGCCGTATGCGGGAGCGGTATCGGCATCTGCATGGCGGCCAACAAGATCCCGGGCGTGCGCGCCGCGGTGATCCGCACTGCCGAGGACGCAGAGATGAGTCGGCGACACAACGATGCCAACGTCGCCTGCTTCGGTGGTCGTGTCACGGCCATTGCCGAAGCCGAGCGCGCGCTCGGGATCTTCCTCGACACGGTCTTCGAAGGCGGTCGCCACGAACGACGCGTGGACCTGCTCGCCGAGCTCGATGCCGAGGGTCGCTGACCTCAGGGAACGTCGAGGAGGACCTTGGCCGGCGTCCTTGACTGCACGGCATCGTGCGCGGCCGCGACATCAGCGAGCGGGAATCGCACGACGGACAGGGGTGACAGGTCCCCCGCCTCGAGTGCGGCGGTCACCTCGGCCACCCCGGCAGCGAGCAGTGCCGGCGGGAAGCCGTAGACGAGGACGAAGCGCAGGGTGGCATTGCGCGTCATGAGCGTGCGCACCGGCACCGCCGGATCGGTCGCGTCCGCGGCGTAGGTCACGATCACGCCCCCGGGTGTCATGACGGAGAGATCCAGATCGAGATTGCGGGTGAGGTCGACCTCGACGATCCGGTCCACACCCGCGCGAGCCGCTGAGCGGATGGCATCGGCCGCGCCCTCAGCGGTGTAATCGACCACGACGTGTGCACCTGCGTCAGCGGCGATGGCGCCCTTGGCCTCGCTACTCACCGTGGTGATGACATGTGCGCCTGCGCGGCGCGCGAGCTGGATAGCGGCGTGGCCCACCGCGCCCGCGCCTCCGTGCACAAGCACGGTTTCGCCGTTGATGGGCCCGTCAGCAAAGAGGCATCCGTAGGCCGTGAGATAGGGGATGCCGAGCGCCGCGGCCTGATCGACATCGACACCGTCCGGGATGCGCACCGCCTGCCGCGCGGGGACCACGGTGAATTGCGCGGCCGTGCCGTACTGACGCTGGAAGGCAGCGTGATAGACCCACACGCGCTCGCCGATGCGACTGATGTCGACACCGGGCCCCACTGCCTCGATGACGCCGGCGCCGTCCTGTCCGGGCACCTGCAGGGGGTACTCCATCGGCGCGACATGCGCGCGGGACTTCCAATCGGTCGGGTTGACCGCGGCGACCTGAAGTCGCACGCGCACCTCGCCGACACCGGGTCCGGGCGTGGGGATCTCAGCCACGTGCAGGACGTCGGAGTTACCTCGCTGCTCGTAATAGGCCGCCAGCATGGGGGGAGCCTAGTGGTCGTCAGCGCGCCCGGACCCGGACCTGCTCAGACCTGGTGGATCCGTACTCATTGGTCACGATGGCCACACATGTGTACGTCGTGCCGCGCCTGAGGCCGGAGACGAGTGCCAGCCCCTGGGAAACGATGGGTGCCGTGCGCGTGCGATGTCCGTCGGCGGAACAGCGCACCTGCTTGCGAAGAATCTCGGAGCCGTTGCCGCGGATGTTGGTGATGACGAAGCCTGCATAGCCGCCGCGCTCAACCTCTGTCATCGCGATGCGTGGCTTGGTGGGAAGTCCGGCTGGGGTGACGGTGCGCTCCGCACTCGGGCTGGACGGAGTGCCTGCGGTGATCGCAATGGCAGACACGGCGTACGGCGTAGCGGGAGTCAGGTCAGCGATGGTGCAGGTCGCCGTCGCGGGACGCACCGGAGCCGCCATCGAACACGAGGTCACTCGGCCGAGAGGATCGCGCGCGGACACGGAGTATTCGTCCGGTGGCAGTCCGGCGGCCGAGGGTGTGACCGTGACCGTCATGCTCGTCGATGTCGTCGTGACCGCGGTGATGCGGGGCGGCAGAGGCGTGTCGGTGGGCTCGGGCGCGAAGGGCACGCCCGCATCGACGAGGAAGCGGGTGAAGGCGGACACGCGCGCATACACGCCTGCGCCAAGACGCGTCGCACATTGGTCCAGGCCCCAGCTCACGACGCCGATGAGGCGTTGTGTCGCACCGACTCCGCCCACGAGCGGGCCGCCCGAGTCGCCGACGCAACTGTCCACGGGGGTGCCATTGCGCACGCCCTCGGCGCAGAGCATGACTTTCGCATCGACGGCGTCCGCGCCGTAGCCCCGGAAGGTGACATCGTCGATGGTGAAGGGCTCGCCTCCGCCGCATGAGCTCGTGGGGAAGACGACGAGTTGGCCGATGCGGTAGACCGATGTGAAGCGCCACGGGTCACGCTGGTTGACGGCTCCCCAGCCGGCGACACTCGCCGGGGCCCTCGCCGCGGCGAGTGTTTCGGCTTCCTCACTCGTCACGGGCGTGAGAGTGGGCACACCGAGCAGCGGATCCCTGAGAGTGACCACGGCGATGTCGCTGGCTTGGGTGACAGGGTTGTATCGGGGATGGACCTTGATCGCGGAGACGTTGACGACGCGCCCGGACTCACTTGCGAGGTCCCCGTCGGAGAAGGAGCCCACGACGATGTCGCGGGCGGCGACGTCAGCGACGCAGTGCGCCGCTGTGATCACGAGCGTCGCGGACGCGAGGGTCCCCCCGCAGAACTGGGCTCGATCCATGCCCAGTGCCTGATAGCGCGATCGGTCCCCCAGTGCGACGAGGAAGCCGAAGTCCTCCGACGGCCCCGGCTCGCCGTTAACCACCCGCGGGCCCGCGTCTGGTGCGGCCTGGGCAGGGGACGGAAGGGCTGTGATCAGGGTGATGCTCGCGAGGACCGCGACGTAGGCGAGTCGGCGCATGTCAGAGGTCGATCCGGATGGGCTTCGAGCGCGTGCCCCCCACATCGTTGGTGCTCTTGGCATAGCAGCGGTAGGTCATCCCGGCCGGGAGCGTGAGCACCGCTCTGCCCTCCACGACGTCGGCCCGGTAGCTGCGCTCACCCGCGCTACAAATGACGAAGGTGGACGTCCAACCCGCGGGATCGATGCGCGTGACGGTGATCGCCAGCCGGCGCCCGGGCGTCGCCTTGGCGCTGTCAATGAGGGGCTTGGAGGGACGCGCCGTCGGCACGCCCGCGACGGAGGCGACAGCCTGCGAGGTGCTCGACTCCGCCTGAGAGCCGAGTGCGTAGCCGACGATCGAATAGGTGGTCCCTGCGACGAGTCCGGTGATCGTGCATGCGGGCGCTGTCGCCGGTGCCGTGCACGATGAGGTTGTGCCGTCGACCCCCGTCGCCACGGCGCGGTAGCTCAGCACCGTCACCGTGTCGCCTGGCGCGAAGCTCACGCGGATGCCGTCGTTCGCGGCGGGGATCGCCGTGATGGTGGGGGCCGCAGGCAGGGACCGCACGCCCACCTCGGCAAGCCAGTCGAGATACGGCGCGATGCGCGTGTAGACACCCGGGGTCTTGTCGACTAGCTCGGCACCGCGGTCGTCGAAGCCCGCGCATCCCACGCCCACGCTCACCACTCCCAGGAGACGCTGGCTGGCTCCGATTCCTGCGAAGAGCGGGCCGCCGGAGTCCCCTTGGCACGTGTCGATGATGAGATTGCTCGCCGGCTGTACGCCGATCGCGCAGACCGCGGTGGAGGTGTCGATGTCGAGGCCGACGAAGGACACATCTGCGATCCGGTAGGTGAGTGCGTCATCGCGGCATACGCGATTAGGCACGATGGTGAGGTCTCCCACGCGGGCGCGATCCGAGAGTGGCCCCCGCGCGGAGGTGTAGCCGAAGCCGGCCGCCTGCACCTGCGCGCCCGCTGACAGCGCAGTGCGTGCGATGTCCACGGTGGCGAGGGGCATGGGAATCGCATCGCCGAGCGAGTTGGTCAGAGTGAGCACGGCAATGTCGTTGACGAAGGTCTGCCCGTCGTAGTCGGGGTGCAGCGCCACCTTGGAGACCCCGGCCCACATCGTTGGCGGCAGGACCCCGGTGGCGGACCAGCCGACGGTGAAGGACGCAGGGCTCTTCGTCACGCCGCCGGATCCTGCGGCGCAGTGGCCGGCGGTGATCACGTGGCTGGGATCGACGAGCGCGCCGCTGCAGACCGAGCCACCGGCCCTGACGTAGACGAGAGCGGACGTCTCACCGGGGATGGGCTCGCGCCCGTTGACGACGCGGGGTGAAGCATCCGCCGCCCCGGCGGAGGGTGCCACCAGGAGGCTCGCGGGCACCACGAGGGCAGCCGCGAGGCCGGCGAGGAGGCGTGCGGTGTTCACGGGCCCAGCGTAGGCAAGGATGGGGGCTCAACGCCTGATGCGCGAGGGTCCCGCGTGGCACTTGCGACGATCTCCGAGGAGATTCACATGAGCACGGCACTCATCACCGGAGCGACCTCGGGCATCGGCCTGGCCTTCGCCCGCACGCTGGCCCGCCGTGGCCACGACATCGTCCTCGTGGCGCGCGACCAGGAGCGACTCGACCTCGTCGCCGCCGAGCTCCGCGGTCACCGCGTCCAGGTCGAGGTCGTCGCCGCTGATCTTGCTGACCGGTCACAACTTGCTGTCGTCGAGGATCGGCTGCGCGCGCAGCCGGTGGAGATCCTCGTCAACAACGCGGGGTTCGGCGTACTCCAGGGCTTCTCCACCGGGGATCTCGATGCCGAGCAGCAGATGCTCGACGTGCTCGTCACCGCCGTGATGCGCCTCACGCATGCGGCCCTGCCGGGGATGATCGCCCGGGGCAGTGGCGCGGTGCTCAACATCAGCAGTGTCGCGGGCTGGATCACCGGCGGCACCTACTCGGCTGCCAAGGCCTGGGTGACGGTCTTCAGCGAGAGCCTCGCGACCGAGCTCGCGGGCACCGGCGTCCATGTCACGGCCGTCTGCCCGGGCTTCACGCACACCGAATTCCACCAGCGCGCGAGCATGGAGATCGACGGAATCCCCGAGTGGATGTGGCTGGACGCCCAAGAGGTCGTCGACCGCGCGCTCAGGGATGTGCGCAAGGGCCGCCCCATCAGCGTCGCGGGGTCGCAGTACAAGGCGCTGTCGCTTGCCGCGCAGTACCTCCCGCGCCCGCTGGTGCGCGCACTCGGCAACCGACGCCCCGGCCGCTAGACGGACTAGGGCCGCGCGGCGATGTCGTTGATGAATGCGCTCGCGTCACCCTCGAGGACTTCCCAGCCGCGCAGGCGTGCGCCGAGTGCTGCCGAGCGAGTGTCATCGTCGGCGAGTGCAGTGATGATCACCGTCACGGGTGCATCGGGCCAGTCGCTCACCGCGCCCGGGCGCGGCAGCACCGGATCGACGAGCACATAGCCGCCCACAGCGCGCCGGGCCGAGCGCTGCGCGAAGCCCAGGTACGGCGCATGGGTAGCGGCGGCGCCGGTGAGCACGAGGAGCAGTGGCGGCGTGATGTGCGCCGCGCTCCCTGCGATGCCCAGGGCCACGCGTGCGGTCCACTCCGACTCGGCCGGCATGTCACCGCTGAGGTCGAGTGCGTCCGGCACGGAGTACGCCGACCCGGGCGTGAGCACCACGCTTCCGATCGTCATGGTGGGCACCCTAGGGTCTGGGCATGAGCGACCGTGAAGCCCTCCGCCAGCAGATCATCGACAAGGCCGTGGTGCACGGCAAGGTCATCCTCTCGAGCGGTCGTGAAGCCGATTACTACGTCGATCTGCGCAGGGTCACCCTCGACGCGGAAGCCGCGCCACTCATCGGTCGGGTCATGCGCGATCTCACAGCCGACTGGGATTACGCCGCCGTCGGCGGACTCACGCTCGGTGCCGATCCCGTGGCAACCGCGATGCTCCACGCGTGCGCGGACCGAGGCGAGCGTCTCGATGCCTTCGTCGTGCGCAAGGAGGGCAAGGCGCACGGTCTCCAGCGGCGTATTGAGGGACCCGATGTCGCGGGCCGTCGCGTGCTTGCGGTGGAGGACACCTCGACGACCGGTTCGAGCGTGATGGCTGCGGTGGATGCGCTGCGCGAGGCGGGTGCAGAGGTTGTGGGGGTCGCCGTCATTGTCGACCGCGGTGCCGGCGATGCGGTCCGCGAAGCGGGCCTGGACTACCGCGCGGCGTACTCCCTCGCCGACCTCGACCTTGCCTAGTTGGCGGAATCCGCCGCCTCTGCCTCAGCCTCAGCCTCGGTGAGGTGCAGGCGGCGCTCCACCCAAAGCAGCACGGCGACGACCGCGACGCCCGCCAAGGCCAGCAGGACCACGCTGAGGATGTCCGACGTGGGCGCAAGCAGATTGCGGTCGTCGTCCTGCCAGGGCCACAGTGCGCGTAGTGAGCCGAGCATCAGCCCGACGATGATGGCCATGGTGATGCGCGCGTGGTGATCGAGCAGCCAGCGCAGGAAGGACACGAAGACCGCGAGGCCAAAGATCGCGCCGAGCGCGAAGACCGCGAGGTAGCCGAAGTTGCGATCGTTGACCGCAGCGATTGTCGATTCGTAGAGGCCGAGTGAGAGCAGCAGGAACGATCCGGAGACGCCGGGGAGCACGAGCGCGCAGATCGCCGCTGCAGCGGCGAAGAACACCGCGATGAGCGGGGGATCGGTCACATCGCCCGGCGGCAGTCCAGTGAGCAACGCCGCCGCGAGTGCTGCCACCACCACGAGGATCGCGTCGCGCCAGCCGAAGCCGCCCGGTGGCGTGCGCAGCAGGATGCCGAGCGGCACCACGATCCCCGCGGCGACGAGGCCGAAGAAGAGCGCCCGCATCTGCTCGGGGTAGGTCTGGAGCAGCGGCTCGATGATCTGCGCGCCGAGGATGACAGCGGTGACCATGCCGATCGCGACGGGGATGAGCATTGCCCAGGGCAGGCCGCGCAGGAGCGGTCCGACCTCGCTGCGTGGCCCGGTGATGAGTCGACGGCCGGCGAGCACGACATCGGCGATCGCGTCGATGATCTTGCGATAGAGGCCCACGATGAGCGCGATCGTGCCGCCGCTCACGCCGGGGATGACCTCGGCGACACCGATGAGCACGCCGCGGATCAGGTTGATGACCACCAGCACGCGGTGAGCCTACGCTGCACACCGTGGACCCCGAAGGCGACGCGCTGCCCCTTGCCGGACAACTCGACGCGGACCCTTTCGATCCGCAGCTCCTCGCCGAGGGTGACACGCGCAATGTCGTCGATCGCTATCGCAACTGGACCGTCGAGGCGATCGTCGCCGACCTTGATGCGCGAAGACATCCCTTCCACGTCGCGATCGAGAACTTCGAGCACGACATGAACATCGGCTCGGTGGTGCGCTCAGCCAATGCCTTCCTCGCCGCAGAGGTGCATATCGTGGGCAATCGGCGCTGGAATCGTCGCGGCGCCATGGTGACCGAGCGCTACCAGCACGTGCGCCACCACGAATCCATCGAGGCGCTCGTCGTGTGGTGCGGGGAGGCGGGCATCCCCCTCATCGGGATCGACAACGTCGAGGGCTCCGTGCCGATCGAGACCTACGACATCCCGCGCGAGTGCGTGCTCGTCTTCGGACAGGAGGGGCCGGGACTCTCACCGCAGGCGCAGAAGGCCTGCGTCGACCTGCTCGCGATCACGCAGTTCGGCTCGACGCGCAGCATCAACGCCGGTGCGGCTGCGGCGGTCGCCATGCATGCCTGGGTACGCCGGCATGTCTTCGAGCAGTCTCCCTAGCGCACCAGCTCTGCCACGGCGGCGATCGCCCGATCCACCTCGTCCTCGGTGTTGTAGGCGTGCGGGCTGATCCGCACCAGCCCGGTGGCTTGGTCACGCCCGAAGTCGATGCGCGAGTAGTCCGGCGTGGAGAGGCTGGTGTTGATGCCGCGTGCCCGCAGCCCAGCGACCACGCCGGCAGCGTCGTCCACGCGCAGCGTGACGATCCCCGACTGCACGCTCCCGCGGTCGCGCACCATGACGCCTGGGATCTCGGCAAGACCGGTCCGCAGTCGTGACGCGAGCGCGCTGATGCGCTCGGCGATCGGCTCGATGCCACAGGCGAGTGCGTAGTCGATGGCCGCTCCCATGCCGAGGAGTGCGGCGTAGGCCCGCTCCCACGACTCGAATCGCGCAGCGCCCTCAGCGACTTCATAGTCCTCGAGCGTCGTCCAGGTCGCCGCGTGCAGGTCGAGGGGGAAGGGCTCGAGATCGTCAAGCATGCGCTGCGATACGACGAGGAAGCCTGTCGCGCGCGGGCCGCGGAGGAACTTGCGGCCTGTGGCCGACAGCACATCGCAGCCGATGCGTCCCATGTCGACGGGCATCTGCCCGGCTGACTGGCATGCGTCGACGAGGTACCACGCGGGCGACCCATGGATCCGCAGCATGTCGCCGATGGCCACGACATCGTTGATAAGACCGTTCTGGCTCGGTGCGTGGTTGACAGACACGATTCGCACGCGCTCGTCAAGCATCTCGCCGAGTGCCTCCACGTCGACCGTGCCGTCATCGCCATCGGGGATGACCTCGACCGAAGCGCCGGTACGCCGCGCCAGCTGCAGGAGCGGCAGGACATTGGAGGCGTACTCACTCCCGGACACGAGCATGCGATCACCGGGCTGCAGCGGCTCGCTGAAGGCGATGGCCTGGAGGCCGCGGTCCCAGGCGACGGTGGCGGACTCCACGAGCGCGATGCGCTCGATCGGTGCATTGATGAGTTCGCCCACCGATGCGTAGACACCCGCCACCCGATCCCGCGCTTCCGCGTGGGCCTCGTAGCCGCCGATCGCCTCTTCACGGCGCAGGTGCTCCACCATCGTGTCGGTCACGATGGCCGGAGGGAGCGCACACCCCGCGTTGTTGAGATGCGTGACGTGGGTGCATCCGGGGGTGTCAGCGCGTAGCGCCTCGATATCCAGCACGTCGCGATGCTAGTCGCGACTGGCCAAGGGCATCCGGTCCTCTACCGTGGAGGTCATGGCTGTGGTCTGGTTCGAGATTCCGGTCCTGGACCTTGCCAGGGCGGTGGCATTCTACGAAGCGGTGCTGGGCGTCCCTCTGGAACGCCGTGTGATGGACGGTCATGAAATGGCCGTCTTCCTCGAGCCTGAAGGCGCGGTCGGCGCCCTCGCCCACGGTGAGAGCTACGTCCCGTCTCTCGACGGATGTCGCGTCTACTTCGACGTCGCCGACGCCGAGCAGGTCCTCGATCGAGCCGTCGCTGCCGGTGGCCTTGTCCTCTACCCCGTCACCGAGGTCGAGCCCGGTGTCCGCGTCGCGGAGTTCGCCGATTGCGAGGGCAATCGCATCGCTGTCTCGAGCGGCTCGGCGTAGTCAGGATCCGGATGACACCGCGCGCTTCTTGGGCCTGGCTGATGCTCTAGGTGAGTCGGAGTTGCTCGACGCGGTGAGTCCGGCCACACCGCTGCCGTGACCTAGGATCCGCCGGTGAGCGTGCGGACCCTGGCAGGAATGCCTGAGTACCGCCGTCTCTTTGGGTCACGGCTCATCTCCAACATCGGCAACGGCGTCGCGCCGATCGCCATCGCCTTCGGCGTGCTCGCACTTCCTGATGGGTCGCCCACCGGGCTCAGCATCGTGCTGGCAGCACAGGCCATCCCGGTGGTGCTGGTGCTTCCCATCGGTGGTGTCATTGCCGACCGTGTCGGGCGACCCCGCATGATCAGCATCTGCGACATGCTCATGACCGTCGTCATCGGGGCCATCGGCCTGACCTTCATCCTCGGAGTGGCGAGCGTGCCGCTGCTCGCGGCACTCAATGCGCTCGCGGGTGTGCTCGTGGGCCTGTGGTACCCGGCGTATCCCGGTCTCGCTGCCGACGTCGTGCCGGATGCGCTGCTGCAACCCGCGAACGCCTACAACGCGGTCGCTGGCAACGGCGGCTTCATCGTCGGCACCGCTCTGGGCGGCATCCTCGTCGCGACGATCGGCTCGGGCTGGGCGATCGTCCTCGATGCGGCGAGCTTCCTCGTCGCGGGCATCCTCGTCTTCGGCCTCCGCCGCTTCTCGCGGCCCCATGACTCGGGCGAGTCGCCCGTGCGCGACCTGATCGAGGGTTGGCAGATCTTCATCCGCTACCGCTGGATCGTGGCGGTGGTGCTCGCGTTCAGCCTCATCGTCATGGTGATGCGCGGTGCCGAGGAGGTGCTCGGCCCGGTGCTGGCCAACGACATCTACGGCGGCCCCACCGGCTGGTCGGCCGTGCTGGGCGCCATGGCGGCGGGCTTGCTCGTCGGCGCGGTCGTGGCATCGCGCCTGCGGGTGCAGCGCCCGATTGCCTTCGGCATGGCGGTCTGCTTCACCCTGCCCGCGTGGCTCCTCACGCTCGCCATCGCCGCGCCGCTGCCCGTCGTCATGCTCGGAGCCTTCGCGTGGGGCCTGTCGATGGAGATCATGGTCGTCCTCTGGTTCACCGCGCTGCAGCGCAACGTCCCGCCTGAGTCGCTCTCGCGCGTCTCCTCCTACGACGCCTTCGGCTCGCTCATGTTCGGGCCCATCGGCCTCGCCCTCGCGGGGCCGCTCCTCCTCTTCATCCCTATCTCCGAGGCCTTCCTCATCGCTGCGCTCGTGGCGGCCGCTGCGGTCGCGGGTTCGCTGCTCGTGCCCTCGGTCTGGCGACTGCGCGCCGACGATGGCTACACCCCGACTCCGGACGCAGCAGTGGACGCCCCCTGACCGACCGACCCCTTTCGTCTGCAAACGCTTGCCGATAGGGTGAGGGCTCCACCTCGGCACGGGAGACGACCCATGGCTACGGACATGAACACCGACATGCGCACCCAGATGGGCTCAGGCAAGGGCTTCATCGCCGCCCTCGACCAGAGCGGCGGCAGCACCCCCAAGGCGCTGAAGCTCTACGGCGTCGAAGAGTCGGCGTACTCCGGCGACGCCGAGATGTTCGACATGGTGCACGCGATGCGCTCGCGCATCATTACCAACCCGGCCTTCAACGGCGACAAGGTGATCGCGGCGATCCTCTTCGAGATGACGATGGATCGTGACGTCGAGGGCATGCCTACGCCGTCCTACCTCTGGGATGTCAAGCGCGTCGTGCCGCTGGTCAAGGTCGACCTCGGCCTCGCCGATGAGGTCGATGGTGCCCAGGTGATGAAGCCGATGCCGCACCTCGATGACCTGTGCAAGCGGGCCGCGAGCAAGGGCGTCTTCGGCACCAAGATGCGCTCGGTCATCAACTCCGCCAATCCCGCAGGCATCAAGGCCGTCGTCGACCAGCAGTTCGACGTGGCCCTGCAGATTCTCGGCCACGGGCTTGTGCCGATCATCGAGCCCGAGGTCAACATCAAGAGCGATGACAAGGCCCAGAGCGAAGCGCTCCTGCGCGATGCCCTCCTCGCCGGACTCGATCGCGTGCCCGACGGCCAGCAGGTGATGTTCAAGCTGTCGCTGCCGAGCGCCAACAACTTCTACAAGGCCCTCATCGACCACCCCAAGGTCCTGCGCGTGGTCGCACTCTCCGGCGGCTACTCCCGCGATGACGCCTGCGACATGCTCGCGGCCAACCACAACATGATCGCGAGCTTCTCCCGAGCTCTGTCCGAGGGCCTCACCGCGCAGCAGAGCGACGCGGAGTTCACCTCGACGCTGCAGGCGACGATCGACGAGATCTACGCCGCGTCGATCACCTGACACCGGTGGCGAGCGCCGGGGCAGTCCGGCGGACTCTGACGTGGTCGCTCTCTCATCGCTTGCCGAGAGTGCACTTGCGTGCGTGACCGAGAGCCTTATGACGCTCGCAAGTGCACACTCGCCGAGTTAGTGGGGGTGGTGCCGCGCGTCACGCGCTCCCGCGTGTAACACCGCGTCCATCACCTGACATCAGCGGCGAGCACCGGGGCAGCGCAGCGGCCCCGGCGGGCGCGGGGCATGATGGCCGCGTGAGCCTGCACGAGAACCTCCTCGGGGGTCCGCCCCCGACCCTGCTCCCCGACGACACGGACGCGCGCCAGGAACTCGAGGGCGGCGCGGATCCCTACGACGTCGCTCGCCGGCATCCGCAGTCGAGTCTCGCGTGGGCGGTGCTCTCGGACGCAGCGTGGAATGAAGGCCGCGTCGTCGAGTCCTACGCCTTCGCGCGCGTGGGCTATCACCGCGGACTCGATGCGCTGCGCCGCAACGGCTGGAAGGGCCACGGCCCCGTGCCGTGGTCGCATGAGCCGAATCGCGGATTCCTGCGCTGTCTCATCGGACTGCAACGCGCGGCTGCCGCCATCGGCGAGGACGACGAGGCCGAGCGTTGCGCCGCCTTCATCGTCGACTGCGATCCGAGCCTGCAGGCATAGCCATGGCTGATGTCGCGGTGATCGGCGGCGGCATCAGTGGCATCGCCTGCGCCACCGCGCTCGCCGATGCTGGCCTCAGCGTCGATGTCCTCGATCGCGGCCAGCGCCTCGGCGGCCGCCTGGCCACCCAGACCCTCCGCGACACCGGCACGGCCTGCGACGGACGTGCCGTCGACGTGGGGGCGGCGTACTTCACCGTCGATGACACACGCTTCGGCGAGGTCGTGGGCGACTGGGTGGATCGCGGGCTCGTGCGCCCGTGGACCGACACCTTCCACATCGCCGACGGCACGCAGATCCTCGGCACCAAGACCGGTCCTGTGCGTTACGCCGCTCCGCGCGGGTTGCGCAGCCTGGTCGAGGACCTCGCCACCGTGCTTCCCTCCGACCTCGTCGAGATCCGTCACCCCCTCGATGTCACGAGTGTCGATGTCACGACCGATGGCGTGCGCGTGGCCGATCGCGACTATCGCGCTGTCGCCCTGTGCGGCCCCGATCCGCAAATGGATGCCCTGGTGCCGGTTGATCAGGCACCGCTCTGGGAGCCGGTGATTGCGCTCATCGCGGTGTATCCCGAGCGGACGTGGGAATTCGATGGTGTCTTCGTCAACGACGATCCCGTGCTGTCCTTCGTCGCCGATGACGGATCCCGCCGCGGTGATGGTGCGCCCGTGCTGGTCGCGCACTCCACCCCCGTGCTTGCGGCAGGCCATCTCGCCGATCCGGTCACGGCCGCCCCGGCGATGCTCGCGGTGCTGGGCAATCTCAGCCGCGGTGGTGTGCCCGCGTGGTTCACGGTGAAGCGCTGGACCTACGCGCGCCCCGCGCATGCCCGGCCCGAGGCTTTCGCCTTCGACGGGCTCGTCGGGCGCGCGGGTGATGGCTGGGCAGGTGTGCCGCGCACTCAGTCCGCATGGGTCTCGGGCGATGCCCTGGGCCGCGCGATGGGGGATTCCCTGCGCTGACGGGACTTTTTCGCTGTTCGCCTTGCCTGCATCGGTCTTGCACCCTCACACTCCTCCTGAGGATCGGAGGGGCCATGCGACCTGGATACGTCACCGCCGCGCTCATCGCCGTCGGCGCTCTCATGGCGGGCACGCTGCCCGCGTCAGCGCAGACCATCCCGGAGGACTTGGAGTTCGACTACACGATGAGTGCGCCTCTCATCGGCAACATCAAGGAGACGGCCGGGACTATCTGCCACCAAAGCCTCGGTGAGTCCTTCACCATGGAGATGGTTGCCGGTCCCGCCCAGGGACTTATTCAGGCTATTAATACTCGTGGCAACGAGATCCTCTGCACCACCACGATCGAGCGCATCCTCTCCAGCGTCGCGATCAACGGCACGGCATCGGCATCGGCCCAAGGCCAGTCGGGCAGTGGTGCCTTCAGCCTCCTGTGCGAAGTGGGTCAGAAGCGCTCCAGTTTCTTCAGCATCGTGGTGTCATCACTCGGCCTGCCCAGCCTGGGCGCGAACCCCTACGGCATGGCCGGCAGCGGTCACGTGTCGTGCACGTGGACGATCACGGTGGACGATGCGCAGAAGTCGCAGCTTGCCGGCACCCTCGAGTCCTTCGGTGATTACACCCAGGACTCCGAGCGCGTCACGTGCGAGGAGGCGGGCATCACGATCACGGGCAGCGGGGATTCCTTCTGCGTGGCCTACGACATGACCATCAACGCCTTCCTCACCGGTGCCACGGGTGCCTACGCAGGCCGGACCGGTGAGGGGACGCTCGTCCAGCGGGGATACGCGGCGGTGACGGTGCCCATCAAGCTCGACATCGATGTGTCGTGTCCTCCGGAGGTCCCCAACTGCGACGACCTCATGGGCGGCGGCCCTGAGCAGTCCCTTGAGGGCTGCCAGTATTCGCCGACCCGCCCGGCCAATCCGCAGGGCTGGATGGAGTTGCCGCCGTTGCCTCCGGGCATGCAGCCGCAGCCCGGCTGGCAGGGTCCCGGCTGGTACTACTGTGAAGACGTCGCGGCAGGGCTACCCCCGAGCGACTTTGATCCCACCATCCCGCCGTGCATACCGGGCGAAGAAGGGTCAGTCCCGCCCGAGGGCTTCAGCTCGTGCGTGAATTCGGAGTCCACGTCCGTCGTGCGGGCTCTTGAGTCCGTCGTCCGCGCGAGCACGGGCCAAGGCCTGTCGCTGAAGACGGTGAGCAAGGCGGGTACGACGCGCATCGTGTCTCCGGCTCAGACGTCGTCCAACCCCGTGCGTTCCTTCGGCTCGACAGCGACCTCTCAGCCGACGATCCGACTCGCCACCGTGCCGGGCGCCGCCTGCGATGTGACAGCGAAGGCGGGCAGGACGACCGTGAAGGTTGCCACCAAAGCCAAGGCCACCAACGGTCAGCTCAACACCGGCGTGACAGCGCCCGCACTCATGAGCCGCCTGAAGGCCGCCAAGGGATCGCAGGCCACCATCACGGCGATCTGCTCGGCCAAGGTGGGGAAGAAAACGCAGAAGCTCCCGGCCGCCAGCGTGACCGTGAGTTTCGCCTAAGCCGGCTCGGCCACCAGGGCGTCGAGCGCACTCTCCAACTGTCCAGGCTTGACCGGCCCGATGACGCGCACGGCAATGCGCCCCTGACGATCGAGGATCACCGTGCTCGGCAGCGATCGAGGCGGTACACCGGGGATCGTCGCGAGGATGGCCCCGTCGCGATCGTCGATGCTGCGGTAGGTGCTCGATCCGAGCAGGCTCGCCGCGGCGATGGGGTCATCCATCGAGTTGAGTCCGAGGAAGGTCACGCCTTGATCGGCGTAGGTCGCCGCTGCTGAAGCCAGCAGCGGCAACTCCTCGATGCACGGCGGGCACCACGACGCCCACGCGTTGACCACGACGATGTCACCCGCGAACTGCGCGGTGGAGAGCTCCGTGCCGTCCGCGGTTTCGCCGCCTACGACGATCGACATCTCGCGCTCGTCGGCCGGGATGATCGTGACACCGACAGCCGGATTGGTCGCAGGCGCGGTGGCCGGGATCGTGACCACCGGGGTCGCGGCGTACATCTGCCCGCACCCCGTGAGGAGCAGCGATGCGCCCAGGATGAACGCCGCTGCCTTCATCGGGGCACCTCCTCGCGCTCGCGTCGCTCCAGGATTGCTGTCTTGCGCTCCTCCGAGCGCCACCACTCCACCGCAGCCACCATCATCCATATCGAGTCGATCACCATGGCGAGCGCCCACATCATGGCTCCCGCGACCTGCTGGTCGACGAGCGGATCGGCGCCCACCGCGGTCGTCGCGGCGACGTAGGACGGATAGAGCGTGACGGGCGACAGGAAGATGACGGCCCCAAGCGCGGTCTCGGGGATCATCATCAGACCGAGCGACAGCAGGCGGATAGCGGGCCGCGGCCGGCGCGCGCACATGTCATTGCCGATGAGCGGGTAGTAGAAGAGCAGCGCGGCCACGAGGTAGAGCGGTCGCTCGACGTAGGACATCGCATCGTGATCGGTGAGCACCCACTCCATGACCGGCGTGATGTGTGAGCCGATGAGCACGGTGAAGAAGAGCAGCCACGTGAAGACAGGGTTCACGAGGAAGAGCCCAACTGAGGACCGCAGGCCCTTGATGATGGCGCCACGGGTGCGGCCGGTCGTCGCGAGCACCGTGAGCGCGACCGGGCACGACAGCACGATGAAGGGCGCGGCCAGCATCATGACGATGAGGTGCTGACTCATGTGGGCCCAGAAGAACGTATGCGCGAGGGTCTCGAACGGGCCGAGATAGGCGATGGCCAGCAGGCCCATGCCGAGCAGGAAGCTCAGTGTGCGCAGGGGCGACCAGGTCATCCCGCGGCGGGTGATGGATCGCACGGACCAGAGATAGAGGCCGGTGAACAGGCACAGATTGAGGGTGACAAAGAGATCGACGGTCCATACGTCGTCTCCGGGCACCCACGGCGTCATAACCCCACGATAGACACTGGGTCCTCGATAGACACTCGGCCGCTGATAGACACTGGGCCGTCGAACGCGCTGTCACGATCGACGCCAACCGGGGTGCCATCACCCCGATCGGGACCTCCCTTGAGGCGTGCGGCCTATCGCTGAGCCTGCTCGGATTTCATCCAAGATCGTCGAAGTACGGCGGCGAGATGATCGCTCGTGGGTGGTTCAAATAAACACGCTCGTCGTGAGCTGGATGCTGTGGGTCCAACTGGGAAAACCAGCGCCGCATCTCTTCTATTGGCGTGTTCCGATTCTCGGTGTCCCAGCTTTCGTCAATTTCAGAAAAGCACCGTGTGCCGTCGTCGCTCGCAGCGATACGCTCGCACACTATTTCTAGCACCCGCTCTTCAACCGAAAGGCTTTGGTCCAACACGCTTTGAATAGTTGCGGTGCTGGGGACTTCCCACCGCTCCACGAGGTAAATAGGCCCGTGGTCAATGAGCTCGTCTATCTCGTGCACCGTCACTCCATGGAATGTCCTCTGGTCACGGCAAACTACGGGTTGGCACCAAAGCCCCCAACAGCCTCCGTGCTCTGGAGGAGCGGGATGAATATTGATGGAACCATATGTTGCTTTCCGCAAATGATGCGCTTTCAAGATGAGGCCGTTGTGGTACGAAATGATCAGGTTGTAGTCCGAACTATCCATCGCCGCCAGAACGTCAGCCTTTGTCGAGGGGTTTCCCATTTCCCAAAACAAAATGGTCGGGTCTTCAAAATACTTCTCGAGTATGGCTGCAATCTTTTCGTCCGACCCTGTGCTGGAGTGAAGCAGCAAAAGACGGTATTTGCTCTTCACAAGCACTCCCCAATCGAGATCAGATTCATATGTGAAAGAAACTACCGAATTAGGCGCCTCGGGGCGGGGAGATCAGCAGATGTCAGTGCTGAGTGGATCCCCAGACTTAGCGGGTGATGGTTCGCACGGACTACGGGTAGAGGCCGGGATTCCAAACCCCCACTCGATCACGCTAGACCGCGACCGGACGAGGAACTCATGTCGAATTGATCTCGAATGCGTGACGCGGGCCACGCCGACCCCTACCCTGAGGCCACTGCCCGATGTCGGGTGGTTCCGGGAGGGGATCTGTGAAGCGCTTTCTCGTGGCTCTCGTATCGGTGCTCATCGGCGCCGGTGTGGTCGCTGGGGTGGCCTATTTCGCCCATGCCACGAGCGGCGAACCGCCCCTGCTGGTCGCGGAGCCCGCGGGCACCGTGGATACGCCGGAGGGGCCGGTCAATGCGGCCAACCTCGAGCTTTACGTCTACCCCAACAATTCCGACGCCGTGCCCGGTCCGACCGAGGGCGTCAATGCGCTCTATGCGAGCCAGGGGTGGCCCTTCTACTGGCCCTCGACCACCCTCCAGGTGCCGGCCAACTCCCTTGTCACGGTGACCATCTATCAGTACGACTCGGGCGGCAAGGTCTTCAATCCGTTCTGGGCGAAGGTCCACGGCACGGTCGACGGCACGATGACGGTCAATGGCAAGACCGTGACAGAGGTGGACCCGACCAAGGTCGCGCACACCTTCACGGTGCACCAGTACCCCGAGAGCGGCCAGCCCTATCTCTTCGTTTCCGTGCCCCTGCCTGACCTGGGCGGCAATGAGGTGGGCAATGCGAATCCCTACGTCGACAACCCCAAGGAAGTGACCTTTACCTTCCGGACGGGTGCTCCCGGCACCTACGTGTGGAACTGCGAGTTCCCCTGCGGCGATCAGTACCAGGAGTTCGGCGGTCCTATGCAGCAGCGCGGCTGGATGTCCGGCACCCTCGAGGTCGTCTGATGGCCGACACCATGATCCCCGCCGAGGAGCCGGAGGCACCGACTAACCGGCCGCCGGCGATGCACCGGCTTCGCGAGTGGCTGCAGCGGCGCTACGTGCGTCACGTCCTCATCATCACCGTCGTCGTGGGCTTCGGGCTCCTGCCGCTGGCCTGGCTCATGAACGCCGCGATGAATCAGTCGGGTGGCCCGGCGTCGACAGTCATGGAGGACATCCAGCAGACGATCTTCGTCTTCACCCTGGTGTCCATCCCGATCACGGCGTTTGTCTTTGCCGTGTTGCTCTACAGCCTCTTCGGTTGGAAGGGCAAGAGTGGCGATGCTCCGCCCAACAATGACAACCCGGCGATCCGGACCAACACCGTCGCCGTGATCACGTGGACGGTCTCGTCGAGCCTGCTGGCTGCCTTCTTGGTGGTGTGGGGTCTCATCGAACTCGCCGACATCACGGCCGACTCCTATGGCACGCAGTCGGTCACCGGTCAGCCCCGTGCGGATGATGCGCTCATCGTCAACGTGACCGGGCAGCAGTGGGTGTGGACGTTCGAGTACCCGCAGTACGACAAGGTGGCGAGCGACATCCTCTACCTGCCCAAGGATCGCCCCGTCCTCTTCAACGTCACCTCGGTCGACGTCATCCACAACTTCTGGGCGGTGGAACTCGGGGTCAAGATCGATGCCAACCCGGGTGCGATCACCCAGACCGGTGTGACCCCCAACAAGGAGGGTGTCTTCAACGTGCGGTGCGCTGAGCTCTGCGGCCTGCACCATGCCTACATGGAGACGGAGATCCGCGTGCTCCCGTCGGAGACCTTCGACACCGTTATGCGCGAGTCCGGTGGAGGGAGCACCTCATGAGCACGGATTCCGTGAGCACCGCGATGGTCCACCGGGTGGAGGTCCCGCAGCCGAAGCAGCATGGCAAGCCCGGCGGCCTGATCCGCCATCTCAACTTCTTCACCGGTCTCGTCAGCGGCGTCGTCCTCGCCCTGATCTTCGGCTACCTCATGAGCCTGCAGTTCCCGGCGGGCGCCATCACGGCCACCTTCGCCAACGCAGCGGCGGGCCCGGTCTTCTGGGCGATGATGGTCGGCTGGGTCATCGGCTTCATGGCTGGCATGGGCGCCTTCATCGGCCCCATCCGCTGGCTGCTCGGCCGCGACCTCACACACGCCGACGCCGAATTCATGGCGGGCAAGGACCAGGGCAAGTTCCGCTACTGGCGCTTCACCACCGACCACAAGGTCGTCGGCATCCAGTACCTCATCGTGGCGATGATCATCCTCGGCTTCGGCGGCCTGCTCGCGATGCTCATCCGCACGGAGCTCGGCATCACGTGGATGGAAGTCTTCAATCCCGACTTCTACAACTCCCTCGTTGGCACGCACGGCATCGCCATGGTCATCGCGATGATCGTGATCGTCTCCGGACCGGTCGGCAACTTCATCGTCCCGCTCATGTGCGGTGCTCGTGACATGGCCTTCCCGCGCCTCAATGCCCTGAGCATCTGGCTGCTGGTCTGCGCGGTGCCGCCGCTGATCCTGTCGCTCCTCGTGGGCGGCATCCGCGACGGCTGGAGCGTCTACCAGCCCCTCAACGCACAGGCCGGCCCCGGCATGATCGGATATCAGACGACCATCATCGTCTTCGCAGTCTCTACTGCGCTCGCGAGCGTCAACATCATGACGACAATCCTCACCATGCGGGCCAAGGGCATGACCTGGTCGCGTACGCCGATCCTCATCTACGGCTCCTTTGCCGCGGCCGCGATGGGCCTTTACGCCTTCCCCTTCTACATGTACTCGCAGATCCTGTCGATGACCGATCGGCTCATCAACACGTCCTTCTTCAATCCCATCGAGGGTGGCAGCGTCTGGCTCTACGAGAACCTTTTCTGGCTGCTTGGTCACCCCGAGGTCTACGTCATCCTCATCCCGAGCATGGCCGTGATGATGGAGCTCATCCCCGTCTTCATGCGCAAGCCGCTCTTCAGTTACTACATGGCGATCGCCGGCATCGTCGGTGTCGTTGGGCTCAGCGGCCTCGTGTGGGCACACCACATGTACATGACCGGCTGGGCACCGCAGGCCAACTACCCGTTCATGCTGTCTACGGAGATGATCTCGATCCCCGTCGGATTCCTCGTGCTGGTGGTCATCGGCACGATGTGGCGCGGCACCTTCTGGAGCCGCTTGCCGATGATGGCCGTCTTTGCAGTCATCTTCAACAAGATGATCGGTGGCGTCACCGGCGTCTACCTCTCCGACGTACCTGCCGACCAGTACTTCCACGGCAACATGTTCGTCACCGCGCACTTCCACTACATGCTCATGGGCGCTGGACTCTTCGGAGCCATGGGTGCGGTCGCCTATTACTTCCCCAAGATGACCGGGCGCTTCCTCGACGAGCGCACCGGCTCGATCGGCTTCTGGACGGCCTTTGCCGGCTTCCAGATCACCTTCATGTCGATGTTTGTCGCCGGTCTGCAGGGCCAGCCGCGGCGCGTGCTCCAGTTCGACAATATGTTCAACATCTCCAACTGGATCTCGACAATCGGCGCCTATGTCATCGGCATCGGCATGCTCATCTTCCTGGCCGCGATCATCTCGTCCTGGCGCAGCGGCGAAGTGGCATCGTCCAACCCGTGGCACGCGCAGACGCTGGATTGGCAGACGGCCACGCCGGTGCCGCTGGACAACTTCCCCGTCCTCCCCGTCGTCACCAAGCTCCCCTACGACTACGGCGTCCCTGATCCACTGGCTCCGGAGAAACTCGAGGAGAAGTACGAGGAGAAGGTGGGGGCGCCGTCATGACCGCACCACTCGTGTCCCCCACGACTGGCGAGCCGGTCGCTGTCGTCGCGCGACGCAATCGCCTGGGACTGATCTTCCTCATCGTCGCTGACTTCTCGGGGACGATGGCCCTGATCATCAGCTACTGCTACCTGTGGTCGCTCAACGTCAACAATGGCTGGGCTCCCAACCAGCAGACCTTCGGCAACAACGACCTGCTCAAGAGCCGGTCGCCCCTGCCCTGGGCCGCAGACTGGCCCTTCTGGACGATCCTCGTCCTCACGGCTATCGCGACGGTGGTCTTGTGGATCGGTATTCGGAGCATGCGCGGGGGACACCGCGGCGGCCTCTTGGGCGCTGCCCTGGTGGCTCTCCTCGTCACACTCGCCGCCATCGCGCTGCAGTGGTGGCAGATCACCACCTTCCCCTTCGGCCCGGGCAATGGCTCCTACGCCTCGGCGGTGTTTCTGCTTACCGCGTCGGCCCTCGCCCATCTCCTGCTCGTCGGCTTCCTGCTGCTCGCCATCACCAACCGCACGCGCGCCGGATTGGTGTCGTCGGAGAATCCCTTCCAAGCCAAGCTGGTCGGCTACTGGATGGTGTGGGTGTGCGCGAGCCTCCTGCTCGGTGCGCTGTGCACGACGTTCCTCAAGGCGAGCCCCAACACCACGCCGGCCAACTTCGGTGAGTTCAGCCTCTTCAACCCCGACGCGCCGGCGCCGTCACCATCTGCCTCACCCTCTCCATCGCAGTGACCTCGGCACCACCGTGACCACAGCACCGCTGTCTCCCGTCAGGGCCAACCATGTCGGGCTATCCCTGAGCCTGGGCTTGCTCGCCGGCGTCCCCGTGCTGCTGCTCATCCTCGCAACCCTCGGGGCGCTGTCGCAGACGACCGTGGAGGGCCTGCCGGTCGTGCCGTGGCAGACGCTGTGGGGCCTGCCACTCGACCGATGGGTGCGCGATGTCGCGGCCTCCATCGTGCTCGGCTTCGTCGTCGTCGGCGGCCTGCTCCTGCCGCGAATCGATCACCGACTGGTCCGCATAGCCTCACTCGCCGCGCTCGTCTGGCTCGTGGCGCTGCTCGCCCAGGTGCCGCTCACGGTCTCGGAGCTGCTCGGTCGGCCGCTCACTGAGTCACTCGACCCGGTGATCGTCATGTCACTGCTCACGCAGACCCAGCTCGGCCAGATCCTCATCGCGCAGATCGTGCTCGTCGCCTTCGTTGCCCTGCTGAGTTGGGCGATCCTCGGTCGGGCGACCGCGGTCATCGTCTTCCTGCTCGCGGGCACCGCGGCAGGTCTCACCGGGCTCATGGGCCACTCCGGCCTGCACTCGGGTCACACCTCGGCCTCCATCTCCCTGGCCATTCATCTCCTGGCGGTCGGCGTGTGGGTGGGCGGCCTCATCGCTGTGTGCTCGCATGTCATGCGCAATCCCGATGATGCCGCGCTCGCGATTCGCCGATTCAGCACGCTCGCGCTCGTATGCGTCATCGTGCTCGCCGAGAGCGGCCTGCTCAATGCTTCGCTGCGCGTCGATGGCGTGGCCTCGCTCATCACGACGGCGTATGGCACCCTCATCCTCGCCAAGGCCACACTCCTGGCCGCGCTCATCGTCTTCGGCTGGCGCCAGCGCCGGCACGTCGTGCCCACGGGCGACCGCTCGGGACTCGTCCGCTTCGCGGCGTACGAGGTGCTGCTCATGGGCATCGCGCTCGGGATCTCCGTGGCGCTCTCGCGCACAGCTCCTCCGGCGGGGGCCATCGCGGGTGACCGCATCACCGCAGGCGCTCTCGCCGTGCTCGCCCTGGGCGTGCCCCTCGTGATGGCATGGGCAGGGGCAGCCCCGGCCTGGTTGCGACGTGTCACCGGCGCCTATCCCGAGCCCTTTGCCGTGGCCGTGGCCGTGATCACCTACGTCATGGCGGCCGTCGTGCCCTCGGGCCTGCTCGGCATCGGGGTGGCGGCCGTGCTCGCATCACTGGTCCTCGTGGTCTTCGGCTGGGCCTTCGCCGTCGCGGCCCTGGGCCCGCGCGGCCTGCCGGCACTCATCCTCGCCGCCGTCCTCTGGCCGGCCGCGCTGTGGCTGGCCTCGCGATCGGATCCGGTCGAGACCGGCGCGCAGATCGCGCTCGCGGTCGCCGCCGGGCTGGTGTGCCTTGTTCTGCTGGCCGCCCTCCGTCGCCGCACGCCTGCTGCGCCCGTCGTCGCGCCGGCACCGGAGGAGGTGTCGGTCGGATGAGCCGCCGATGGAAGGACATCCTCACCCTGCACCTACCGCTTGTCATCG
>Ga0315909_10000912_pt1 | contig 39639 bp, 55 predicted proteins | sample LakEriMetagenome_11_FD_203527 | JGI IMG/M metagenome (GOLD analysis project Ga0315909, IMG submission 203527) | Freshwater fungal communities from buoy surface, Lake Erie, Ohio, United States - Buoy 2 MA125 | ecosystem: Environmental > Aquatic > Freshwater > Lake | place: USA: Lake Erie, Ohio... | reverse complement strand
TGTTGCAACTCTTAAATTCGGAGATAAAGAGGGTTATGTTTTCAAATGGAATTTGAAATTCAATATTGAGGAATATAATGGCACCAGAGAAATATCAGATATAATGCAAGTATTTGAATCTGTTAAAACTTTAACAAACGCAATGAAAAGAATTGAGGGATATGATGTTGACTTCAAAATCGATAATGGATTTTTTGTTCGTTTAACACCACATACCCAATCCTCTGGTGAAGACTACAAATTTATAGTTGGTCAGAATTGGAGAAATATAATTCTGGACTATGGTCAAATTGCTAAATTTTTCAAGGACCAAGGTTACTCGATCCGTAATACTAAAATAGAAGACAACGAATATGAGGAAACTTCTTCTGTTTATATTGTTACAGATGCTCCCGACTATGTGACTACTCAATTCAAAGATGACTTCTTATCACAATTCAATTATGAATATATTGATGAAGAAACAATAAATAGACGAATCACTTGTACTAACAATGGTGGTATGGTTTATATCTTCCCTGAAGAAGAAAAAACATTCGTGGTATTCAATCAAGACGTATGATTATTAGAAAGTTGGGAGATTCCAAACCAAAAATATTATTGTTCCAAGGATCGCCGAGGAGTGAGAAATCTTGTTCTAATCAAATGAGTAAATCTGAAAAGGTTTGTGAATATTTGTTAGATAAGTGGTCACCATTGGTCGATTTCGCTTATGTAAATTTGAGTGTAAAAAATGTAACTATTCAACCTTGTAAAGGTTGTGTGTCTACATCGAATGGTATGCATTGTCATTTTCCTTGCTCATGTTATATTAAAAACTCAAGACATACACCAGATTTGATGTATGAAGAAGATATCTATGATAAATTGCAAAAATGTGATGCGTTCCTGGTTGTAAGTCCAATTCATTGGTATTCCATATCAACTCAAGTGAAAGCAATGTTTGACAGATTAGTTTGTGTAAATCAAACAATTACTACAGAAGAAGCAATAAAAATATTCGGTGATGGTAATATTAAAACAGCTGATTTGACCGGACAAGCTGAATTGGAGGGTACTTATAAACACTTACTTAAAAATCATTTAGAGGGTAAAGTTGCTTCATTTTTTGTACATGGTGATGATGGGGCTAATGATTATGACGGTAATCAACCCTACACAGGTGATTTATCTTGGAATGTTAGGAACAGTGTAATGCCTTTGGTATATCAATGTAGATACTCGGGCATCGATTCACCAGATGAATTAATCGAAGCTTTTCATATCAATAAGGGTTTGGATTATTATGAGGCGAATTTACAACCAAATGAAGAGTTATATTCGAGAGCAGATAGTTTGATTGAGAGGATACTCAAACATCTTGATTCTATAAAAGTTGGTTAATTACTCTCTATCTTTTTTTATTTCATTGACTTCTCTCAACCATTGAATAAAATAAGTTATGGGTAACGATACTAAAAATATGGTGATAGCTTCGCCCGCAGATATGAATTTATCACCGATGTAAAATAATATTGAAATAATAGTTTGGGTTAAAATGAAAATCCAAATGGTACTTACTTTGATACTTGATTTCATGGGATTTTTTTTATTGTATATAATAAAAAAAAGTCCTCCGAATTTGGAGGACTTTTTTTTGAATCGAATTTATTTAGATTCTACAATTCTAGTGACAGTTTGATTTTGTGTTTTGATTTTTACAAAGTACTGTCCTTTAATTGATGGTTTGGTAATTTTTATTACGTCACCTTTTCTTTGGAATTGGTCACTTACTACTCTACCTAAAACATCACAAACCGTTACATTAACATCATTTGAATTTGTAGGGACTGAAACATAGAAGTGATCATCGGATACTGGGTTCGGGTAAACCAAGATTCCACTATCTCCAACTCCATTAATGACTGAAGTAATAGTGTTAGTAAAGATTAATTCAAACCTTCCATTGAATTCACCAGATTCAGTTACGAAAGTGTAGGTATTCGATGTAGTAATCTCTGTGATAGTATTATTGAGCAAATCTCTCAAATATAATTTATCATATCCGTTCAGTAGATTCAAACCTTCGAATTGGAACCCATGGATACCAGCCTCCTTCGTAGAATATCCGAGTGGCACTATAACAGTTTCATCGGTGGGAGGCATAGCGTTGATTGCAAATTTTTGATTATCTACAAGTGTATAAATATTCCAATTTGTATTCATCAATTTGGAAGCATCCAAGGAAGTTTCATACCCAACTTCAGAACCCTCAACAAACTGAATCAAAGTAGCGTCGAATTCACTAGTCGGTGATTTGAGACGAATTTCAAGTGCATTTGGTTGCTGTTCTGTCGCAGTTCTAAAAAACGTTCCACTTGTAGCTGACTTTGCCGTTTGTGGAATAGTTAGTGTTGATGGTGATGTACATTTTACAAAGAAAGCTTGACCTGATGCAATCGGAGTGATACTGTTGTTCAAAGTAACACCAGTCAAGCTGCCTAAAGTTCCTGTATACTGATATGATTGTGTGAATGGATTCCACACTACAACTACTTGTTGAACATTTGGACCCCAAGTAAAACCAGAAGTATTAACAGCAGATAGGTGTGGGTTCATTACTAGATTCCATCCACTGTAAGATCCAACACCGGAGTAACTCAAATTAATAGGTGATGGTTCCATAGTGTAAGTACCAGTATTATCCAAAATAGAACCACTATTGATGAAGACCCTATATCCCTTATAAGTTTCGATATTCGATGTGGCTGGTACAACCCAACCTTTTGTAGTCTGACCAGAGTAAGGTATCAAATCATCATTACTGTCATCATAAGAATAAATAGAGGATGTAAAATAACCAGGATTATAAGTATGTACACCAGGCATAGGACCTTGTGTCCAAATGTCATCCCTCCAATCTGTTATGGTTTGTCCTGCTAGAGAGGTACCAGTCAAGTGCCATCCATCTGCAGATACATATCTCTCTGATGTAATATTTCCAGAGATTGAACCAGCAGAATTAGCAATACGAGCAGTTGATGAACCAGTCGACTTCAGAACAATAGCACCATTAGAACTCAATGTGCCAGATGTAACTGTCAGAGCTCCAAATATATCCATTTTTGATGTCGATGATAGATTGACGTTTGTTCCTTGTCCTAAACTCAAGTCTGTAAGTAAGTTACCTACCTGTGTATAGGATCCTGTACCGGTAGAAAATGCGCAACCATATGTTGGAGTGGTATTATTGTTTCTCAAATACAAAGTACCACCAACGTAGAAATTACCATTGTTGATTATGTTACCAGCTCTTTCAGAAGCATCAGTTCCGTTGAAACCATCCAAAGCAACATCACCTAAAACTGTAAGAGTTTTACCAGCACTAATGACAGTGTTCATCTTACTATTTGCGAAGTTATTATAGAGTGAGGTCGTGCCTGTAGCTCTTACGTTTACACTCGATTGAAAATAAAGAGTTGTAGTAGGATTGGTAGCAGTATTTTTTCTAATGATATTAAAATCAGTAGTACCATTACCCTTGAAGAATACCGAAGTGCCCTCAACATTGAGGGAAATTGGATTAACTGTCAAATCGCCAGTACCAATAACTCCATTGTTTGTAACATCACCATAAACTGAAAGGTAAGTATTTGTAGCGAGATTTGTTTTGAATACCGCACCGTTTTCGACGATAAGTTCTCTACAAACTACCGCACCACCACTCTGTGATAAATTCACAGTGTCACCACTTTGAATTACTAAACCTCTTGTTGTGTTCATACCACCAATAGCGGTTAGAGTCTGTGGGGTACCAGTCGGACTCAATGACCAAATAGCATCAGAATGAGAAATACCACTCCCCCTTGAGTAAATATTCACAAGTGTTGGAGTTGCTGAAACTTGTACACCTGGGCTATAATTCGAATTGAATTTAACAAAAGCTTTAAAGTAGTAAAGTTGGTTAAGAGTTAATCCGGTGATAGTCTGTGGTGAAGTACTACCAACATATACAACTCTACCACCACCTGGAAATGCTGATCCACTACCAAGATAGTTTGTATTACCAATATAAGAACCAGATGGAATTCCATTAATTGGTGATGTATGTGCAACAATTACAACCTCTGTGATACAAGCTGGGTTGGTCCAAGAAAGTTGTACAGTTGGTTGACCACCAACAGCAGTGAATGATGAAACATTATCTAAAACACCAACAGCAGTAGTTACTGATGAACCAGCAGCTGGTGTACCATTCTTCACAGTAGATGCATTACTATATGTGATGTTTGTGAGAGGTGTTGAAAGAATTTCAATTGTGTTTCCAACACTAGCACATCCACTAGCACTAGCTACTACAAAAAGGTATCTTGTTGTATTTACAGGTAGGTTTTGACCAAGACCAGTAAAAGCAAGAGTTTGTCCAGGTCCAGTGCTTGTAGAAATAGTGGACAAAACTGGGTCCAAAGCATCATAAGTAGAATTAGTTGAAAGGACCAACTTGAAGTTAGTAAAATCTGAACCAAGATATGCACCTGATGTTTGTACTGTAAGTCCAGTCAGAAGTGCACCACCATCAGTGATATTTAACTCCACAGCATAAATAGCTTCAGAAGTACCTTGTGCTACTGATGAAGCAGGTGTTGTAAAAGTGTGTTGTACTGTTGGAGTTGGTACATTTACAGGAGCAAATGACACACCTTTGAACAACATCGTAGTAGGAGCACTCGATGTAATTATTGGTGCACCACAAGCTGTGATGATATCAGTTCCACTACTTGTGATGTTAGATTCAGCAGCTGAATTATCTGTAAATTTATAAATTTCGTTAGCAGAGGAAGCGGATGTTCCTAGACAGATAAACAGTACTCTATCAGTTCCTGACATTTGAAGTCCAAGACCAGCAGATGCTCTACTTGGTGGATTTGGTAGTGAACCCCTTTTGGTCCAAACACCACCATTATTTGAGAATTTTACAATTCCTAAGTTACCATCAGCAACATAAAGTACTTCTGGTGTTCCATTACCATCAATGTCTCCAAATACAAATCCTTGTGGGTTTGTTAAATCAACATTTGTTGCAGTACCAGAGAGAATTGTAGTAATACTACCAGCAGTTGTGGGTAGACCACTACCAACTGTGGAAATACCAATATTAGTACCAGACTGTGAGGATGTAAAAAGTTGGGAGTTATAAATTGCAGTACCTCTAGTATTAGTGGGTGCAGCACTAACTAAAGTGGAAGTAGATGATCCAAGAGTCACATAGCGAGTACCACCACCTGTTCCGGCACCACCAGTCCAAAATGAACTGCCATCAACTGTGGCAGCACTTCTGATAGAACCAGCACTGAATCCATCTGTTATAGTTGTTGAGGTGTTGATCGTACCATTTTGTGTGACTCTCGCCACCACTCTGTTGTAGGATGCTGAAGATGTAGTGCTGATTCCAAGTACACCGGGAGCAGCGTCATAACCACCAAAAGTGAGATATTGTCCGTCAGGTGAAAGATTCAGAAAACCTTCTGTAGTAGATTGTCCATTTACAGAGAATTTTTTATTTGTACCATTAGTTTTGAAAGGCATCGGTACACTTTGTACGAATACACCATTTGTAGTGTATTCATCGATAAATACTGGACAAGAGTTTGTTGTTAATGGATCTCCACCAATTTCACCAACTCGAAGAGTAACAATATTTCCGGTTGTGAATGCAGATCCATTAGCATAAACTTGACCACTTATACTTTTATCAACAGTAGTAGCGGGAGAAGATACAAATGAAACATTTCCAGTATAGGTACCGACTGTAGAAGATGTTGTGAGTCTAGCATAGACTACTGTATTTGGTACAGTACCAGATGTTTGATTGAGTGTGAGAGAAGATGAAAAAGGACCTGTGGAAGAAGTTGAAAATTCGAATCCGGATAGGGGACCAATTACTATATTATTGGTTAGACTTCCACCGTTTACAGTAACGGACTGTACATCAGAACCCAATCCATTGTCATTTGCATAAAATTTGGAAAAAGAACCAGTAACATTAATGACTGGTGTTGAACCAGTACCTGTCAAGGTCACATCATCAATTCTAACTGATTGAGTTCCAGATTTTACCCAACGGATTTTAAGACCGGCAATTTGAGCAGCGGCTGGTAGTGCAATTGTTGGTGATAGATACCAACCAACGGCAGTGGTTGCTGACTCTGTAAATGTATAGGATACAGCTACCCAAGCTGAACCGTTCCAATACTCAACAGCAAGAGTTGGTAGAACAGTAGCACTTTCTTTTCTATAACCAAATTGTAGTTGTAGATTAGTAAATGCGGAAGCGTCAATTCCCTCGATAGCAAAACCTGGTGTACCAGTGCCAGAAAAGAAAATGTTTGCAGAACCAGATGCACCAGAGTAAGTTGGAGCGGTTGTTGACACGCTGGTAGCTCTAATATCAGCCGAAGCAGCGGCACCACCATTTGTCATGGTGAGGGCAGTGTTAATGAAACCATTAGCGGTTTCGTGTGTAGTGATAGCTGTTGTAGCAGCAACGGTACCCATAGTCTCTTTGGTAATTACCGGAGATTGACCAAAAAGAGTAGGGGCACAAAAAAATCCTGAAATCAGGACAGCGCAAAAAAGGGACGTCAGACTCATATATCGTGTTCGGATATTATTGAGTATTTTGTAGAGGTTTGACATAAAGTTTTTGTTTTTTTGTTAAACTTGAATTTTTTGTAATTTGTGATTAATTAACTTTCAAAAATTACTAAACTGAAAGTAAATAAATCTTTTGACATGATGGATTGGTAGTCCAATATATCGCTCTGATAAGTCACCACTCTATACCAGAATTTGGTCAAGACTCAAAACCACAATATATATCGGTCGAAACTATAAATGTTTAGAAGGTAGGATTTGTTATGGGAAATAAATTTATAAAGATAAAAGTTTCGACTTGAGAGCATCCGTGAAAACATTTGTTATCTTAAATTTGTCAACTGAATCACTTCTAAAAGATTTGGTTTCATCGTTGAATAAAATATTTTCACCTTTGAAAGCTACATCAATTTTAATTTCATTATTTTCCACTTGATTATGATAAGTATTATAACTTGACCAAGTGGTAATTTTTTTTACTGTAAAACCTTCTTTTTCTAAAAAAGATTTCATTTCATCATTTGTAAAATAAAGATTTATCATATTAATATAAATTTTTTAGAATTGAAACAATAATAAATGTCGTGAATCCAATCAAACACACAACAGACAAGAAACCAACCAACATTGCACACCCAACCGTTGTAGAAATTACAAGATCACCTAAAATATTTTTTCTCCCTTCTTCCATACCACAAATATAATCGGTTTATATTAATTTTCAAAAAAGTTTTCGAATAAAAAAACCCAACCGAGCTACAGTTGGGTTTTTTTGAAAGTTGAGATTGATTTAATCAAGATTGCGGTCTCAACACCATCAATCTCTAACTTCGATTATTTGGAGTCCGCAAACTCGAAATAATCTACACCTTGGTGTGTGTGATACTTTAGGTGTTTCAAGTATCAGACCCTACGGGTGATAGGTTTGGTGACCCACAACATCTACTAAATGTTGCTCCATGTTTCATCCATATTAGTAGTTATGGACTTATCTGGACTTGTGTGATCTATATTTGGTTCGTAACATAAATCAAGTTACATCCTTTCGGTTAGTCGGCTCTCGCAGCTCCCGTTGGACAATACAAAGGTAAGACAATTTTTTAGGACTCCAAAATATTTTTCAATTTTTTTTCCCTCCAATAATGTATCATTTTTTCCTCAGCCCAAAGAAATATTTTAAGTCTTGGAACTGAATGTTCCTCTGCATACTTTGCATACCTTGAGTGTTTTATATAACCTCTAAGCTCTTCAACAGTTCTTTGCACTGAATCAAGTGGGTAAAAAAATTCACCACTACCAGTTACATAATGTAAAACTATCTTTGTGTCGTTTTCAAGTATTTTATGTCCATAGACTTCACTATCATATTCCTCCAAAACAAAATAGTCGTTTTTGAATTGATCAGTGAATATCTTAAGTTGATTTGACATTAGGACTATTATATATAGATATGTAATGAAGTATTTAAAAACTTATAAAATTTTCGAAACTGATGGCACATTTATGTATGACCCATCAATAGAATCAATTCTTCCTGAGTTTATCGAAGTAATAAAAGGTGATCCGAAAAATCCACAACGGATATCATATAAAAAAGGGATATCGAGACATCTAGGACCCGAAGTCCAAATACCATATGAAACTGAAGATCATAATGGTGGTAGAGAAAATCCTGATACTTTAGAATTTGATATTTATTGGGAATATGATACAAATCACCACAATTTGAGTATAAATGTAGAAGTAAATTATGGGGATTTAACAGCTTGTCAATTCTCTATCAAATCTCCAAATGAGGTGGACGTAATTAGATATACATCATTACATTCCAAAGACGATCCTTCAAATACTGTTTTTGCTTTGGATGATGAAAGTTTACAATCATTTTGTAATTATATAAATAGATGGGATCACGGAATTCATATAAATCGTGAAGATTTGAAATTTATGGATCAATACGATAACTATTTACCAACTTGACGCTTCCAAGTTTCGATTCCTAGGATTTTATAAACTTTATCTTGAACATCATCAATTACTTCTCTTCTAATAGACAATTCCATTAGTAAAAGTTCCATTTCATCATCTAAATTATGATTTTTCAGATCATATTTTTCGAGGATAGTTATACCTATGAATGGATCATTTGAGAATTTTTGTATAATAGTATCAAATAATTCAAGTTGTTTGGATATTGATAACCCTTGTAAATTTCTTGATACATTGGGAGCGTGGATTACTAATTTATAAAGTTTCTCAATTATTTCATCAGTCAACTCTAAATCTACATAGGATTCGATAGATAAGTGTGAATCCATAAGTGGGTGTAATTTGAACCAAAGTTTTTCCAATTCTGCATTATTCATGATGTTCCTTACATAGAATAGAAAGTCTTTCGAGATAAAGATACCTGGTATCTCACCCTTTTCGATATCAAGATTTATACTCTTTGGTTCTAGTGTCCAAATATGGTCGTGGACACCAAGGTTATTCCTTAAATACTCTTCTATTTCCTTGTCTCTCACTAATTTGAAATGTGTATTGAGGTCAGATTGATATTCTTTATACATATTGGCATATCTTTCCTTGAATCTAAATTTTTGGGTATCCATGAATTTAATATTTTTCATAGAATAACAAATTATTTCTATTTCTATTTGAGGTAAAAATGCTCCCAAGTCGTGCTTTTTCTTAACTAATCTCATGGCAGAGTGTGCTGGTGAAGTAAGATTGGTAAGTCGAAGTTCACCAGTTTCTAAAAAAATTTCGAAGTCTTTTGTCCACACAAATTCGTCTTTTTCAATGTCGTAACCTAATTGACAACAATTGATATCGAATGAGTCAATAATAATTGATTTGTTATCAGTCGAAGATTTATATTCGATATTATTGAAAATTCCATCTACTGAAACCTTTTCAATTATATAATATCCTTTTTGCTGATATCCTATATTATATCCACTATAATCTTCATAAACCCATTTTTCGTTTTTAGTGAAATGTTGTTTTTCTTTCATTTCCCTAGATGAAATGTTTTTTTTGACTTCAGATAAATGGTAGATATCCAAATCATTGATGGGGGAATTTTTGCCCTTTAGTATATTCCAAGACATATTAGCTAGTGAACCACCAGCAAGAAAACCAGTGGATGGTAGTTCCCATTTTGATTTGATCTCGGAAAGAGCTTGACGAAAAAGTTCTTGATAATTCATTTTACAAAAATATTTAAAAAATCTTAAAAAAACAAGGTTTTGTGATTAAATTTTTCATATATAGTTTATATGGAAAACAAAACTAGATGGAACAAAGGTATGAAAATTTTGGGTATAAGTTTATTACTTATAGCGATTCCTGGTTCTACTTTTCTACTCCCATTGATGTTCAGTAAAAAAACAAAAGATACAAAAAAATCAAACGAGATTTTGGGTATATAAATATCCTATGGATAAGACTTTTTTATTGACTATCATCATAGGTGGTTCATTAGTATATTTCAAACAATTCTTTCTTTTTGTATTCGAAAACATAAAAAATTTGTTGGTAACAAGTTTGAAGATTGAGGAATCATCTTACTTTTTCTATTCATTTCAGAATTTCATATTGAGTGAATACCATTCGAATGTCAATAATTTTTACTACAGAAACTTTTTCGATGATTGGATTGGGAAAGATACAAATATAAATTTATTTTATTCCTCTGGCTTTATTTTGATTAGATTTGAAGGGGTCAAATTTTTAATTCTCAAGAATCAAAGTTTTATTCAAAATTCTTTCAACCCATTCAAAGATACTAAACAAAATTTTCAAATATTTTGTTTCAATAAGGAAAAATTGAATCATTTATTGAACTATGTTGATACAAAATATGGTTCTAATTTTATAAAGTATTATTATAATGCGAATGGTGAAGTGAAATGTGCCGGTAAGATAATCAATAAAACCTTTGATAATATCTATCTTGACGAGGGAATAATAGAAAGTATAAAATATGATTTAGATATGTTCGAAAATTCCAAACAAACTTATGATAAATATGGAATTAGATATAAAAGATGTTACTTGTTCTATGGTCCACCGGGAACTGGGAAATCCTCTTTATCACTTGGAATATCTAATTACACAAAAAGGGATATACTTTCAATAAATATGTCCAAGGACATAACTGACTCTAATTTAATCACCTTGATATCAAATAGACCTAATAAATCTATCATACTCTTTGAAGATATTGATTGTTTGTTGGATGACATTGATAGAAAAGTTGAATCAAAAGACAAAGAAGTTAAGATCAGTTTATCATGTATTCTAAATATTTTGGATGGTATCTATACACCAAATGATGTTATCTTTATAATAACCACAAATGATTTGACCAAAATTGATGAAGCTATCAAACGAAAAGGACGTACAGATGTTTTGATGGAAATTAAAAAACCAAGTCATGAATTGATCAATCAATTGAAACAAGATTTTGATATATCCACTGATAAAGAGTATGATAACATATCTGAAATTTATGATGAATTACTCAAGAACAAATAAACTTTACAAAAAATAAAAATATATTTATCTATGTTGGAATTTTTCATTTTTTTTATCTGTTTAATTATTTCGTTTTCTTTCTATTCATTAAATGAATACGAACTTTACTTGAAGTCTTATAAAAAACTGAAGTATATGAATTTTGTTAGGTTCAATTCGATACTAATATCCAACGAAAATACTAATGAGGAATTTGTGATTATTTCAGAATGGAATTTCTGTGTATCACCAAAAAATTACCTACAGTTTGATATATGGGCATTAGTTGATTTACATAGATTATATTGGATTATAAAATTTCATAATAGAATAAAATCCCTTGGATTATTGAAACTCCTTTAACAAATTTTTATGTCTAATACAGAACTTGCAAAACACATTTATTTTTACTCACAAAGTTGTAAAAATGAACTCCCACCGGGACACATTTGGACCGAAAAGGATGATAGGACAGCTATCAATTATATAGCCAATCTAATTGAATTACATTTTGAACCACAGAACCACCTTGGTTCCAAAGGATTTCTTTCAATAAGTAAGGATATTAGATCAGAGTTTGGTTGTTAGTTTGAAGAATTGTCCAAACCTCATCACACTTTCTTTTATGGTTTCGAAAAATGTTTTTTGGAAATCTTTTACATCTTTCAAATAACCTGATTTAGTCTCATTTTTAACATCATCGGTCCACTGATACGACCAAAATAAATCTTTTGGAGTATTGAAACCGAAGAATTGTAAAACGGATTTCTCATGTTTCACAGCTTCCTCACCGTTCCAATTATGACCCACAGAGATAACACCACAATCAATATCTTTCAAAATGTTTGATTCATTAAGGGTAGTATGTCTGTTTTCAAGCCAAGTAAGTCTTTCGATTAATTTTCCATAGACCGCATTCATTTTCCCCCATCTAATAGAACCAAAAAATATGACTGCATCCGAATCTAATAATTCATTGACCACCTTGTATAATTCGTCATCCTTATGATTGAAAGAAGCCCAACATCTATGTTGTCCTGTTTTGTCTTTACTATTTTTCAAAAGAGCTTCCTTTACACCGCAATGATTTCCACTTTTCGAACTTACGTTGCCTTCACATTCATAGATAATTAATTTACTCACATCTATTATTTGAACTTTGTTTGGTCCTAATTTTTCTTGTAATAGATAAGCTAATTTCGATGATTTGGGAGTATCATCTTTCAAACCAGACCATCGATTGGAAGTCAAAAGAAAAAGTATTTTTTTCTTGGATTCCAAATACTTGTAAGTTTTTTCTAATTTATCTTTTGACATACATTGTATATATAATTAAATTGTTTTATATTTGTATATGGAAATGACCACAGAATCTAAAATCGAACTTAATAAGAAATTAAGAAATTATGATGGGACAAATACTTTTCTCCTATCACTACAAAAGCAACTTAAATCGACCAAAGCTAAAAAGGAAGAATTCAATGGTAAACAAATAAAAGTTCTTTCTGACAAACAATACGAGGTGGCTAAGGATTTACTTTAGACTTCTGTCCCTTATCTCTGTTTTTTTCGGTGGTTCAACTTTCGAAACATCCTCACCAGATGATATTGTTTTACCCTTTTTGGTTTTATCAGAGAATTTTTTGAAATCTTTTACTAGACCTTTGGTTTCTTTATCTTTCTTTTCTTCTTCCTCTACATCCAAATCAATCTCCGCCACCATAGGTAATTTTGTAATCACTTTTGGTAAGTTTGCTAATAAGTCAGTAGGGACACCTCTGAAACCTTTTTTGTAGGGATCAATCTTTGCTTTTAATGCGGTTTGTACTGGATGAATCCCAATTGAAAAATTCATATTCATCTTATCTACTTGTTTATCAACAATTAACCTTTTTATTTTTACTAGATTAGTTGCAAGTATTCCGTAAACTTCAGACTCGGTCGATGTGGTCAAATATTTTTTAAGTTTCTCTCTCCAAGAAAAAATATCTTCAAAAAACCTTTTTATTTTACCTGAAAAAAGTGAGTATAAAATTTTCAATTTAATCCAGTTTTGACCAATCTTTTCTAAAATTTGTCCCATTTTTTGGATCACAATGTCAATAGACGAGGTGATAAATTCCAAAAATTTACCAACATTTGGTGCAGATTTTTCCAAATCCATGAATATTTGAGCAGCTTTCTTCGCATCAAAATTTTTCAAAGCTTTTCCTAAAGCTTGTGTGAATTTCTTGAAAGCTTGATTTTTTAGAATAGCAATTACTGGTTTAGCAACGATGTCACCCAACGGAACAGCCGCGACAAAACAAGCTATCGCTAACATATATTCTCCTCTATATAAATACCCTATACCGTTTAATACGTCTATGATACCAGTAGGATCGAGTATGCCTGCAAAATCCAAACCTGTCTGTAAATTTTCGGTTGCACCTGATTCTATATCAGCTTCCAATTTTTGTTTATCTGGATTATCATTGTCAGTTTCATCTAATTCCTTGATTTCTGGATCAACCTCAATTCTAGTTTGTAAATCTCTCTCAACATAATCGTTAGCTCGGATAGCCCTTTGTTCGTATAGAAAGTCTGGTAAAATAAATTCTTTCAAAATCATTTTACTGAAATCTTTTGCACCATATGATTCACGCAACAACAATACCTCTTCATTTGTCAAATATTTCATGATGATTGGAAGGATATCTTTGTCTGGCATTCTACTTATGTTCATTTGAATCGGAGTTTGTCTAGTATATAAATCTTTATATGTAGCAGCGATTGTCATTTGAACATCTTTAAGAATCTCGACTGGTTTTTTACCTGGTAAATTAATATTGATACAAGGTATAATCGCACTTGGATTTAGCATATGAACGAATGACCATCTATGATGACCATCTAATATCCATTTGTTATTAGCAACTAAAATTCTATTATTATCAAATAAGTTAGCTTGTCCGTTAACTATGATTTCTTTGATAGCTTTTGGATTGCTCATCCAAGACATAGTTTCCATCAAACCAATTTGGGACTGTGTAGGCACAAGTTTTTCCGCTTGAATTGATTTCAAGGTGACTTGTCCGTAGTCTTCCGACAAAGTAGGATCTTTTTCCAAGGAATTTACCATATTGATGAATTCTGGTGTTTTGATTTTGAGACTCAATTGAGTCACAAAATCTTTATAAGGTAGTGATTTCAAATCGATAATTGATTTTTTCACCAAATCATTACTTTCGTATATTTTCCTTAAATATTTCATACAGTATATATAAAAATTTTTTCTTATTTTCTCTGTTTGTAAAAACTCTTGTGTTGTAATGAATTATAGTATCTCATTTTTATCGCATTCTCTGGACCATTAGTTGGTTTAATTGTCCCAAAGATTGTTCTTTCTGTGGTCTTTGGTCTTTCAACATATTCGATTTGTTTGACTCTTTTACAACCCATAAGGATGAAAGTAAAAAATAAAAAAATCCTCATAACTTATTTATTAAATAAAAGTATAATTTTTTATATGAATATCGAAAATCAATATTTGGATTTGCTGAAAGATATACTTCAAAATGGTATCAGCAAAGGGGACAGAACTGGAACAGGCACTTTAAGTGTTTTTGGAAGACAAATACGACATAAAATGAGTGAAGGATTTCCATTACTTACCACAAAAAAAATGGCTTGGAAACAAATAGTAACTGAATTGATTTGGTTTCTACGTGGAGATACGAATATCAAATTTTTGCTAGACAACGATTGTCATATTTGGGATGGTGACTGTTATAAAAAATATTCCGATTATACAAATAAGATTATTGAAGCTTATGAGGAATTAAGTATAATTGGTAGTCAGTCAGAATTTGATAAAATCTTCAAAACAAAAGATAGTCTAGAAATTCTTTCAAAATCTGAATTTATTGATAAAATAAAAAATGATGAACAATTCGGTAGTAAATGGGGTGAACTTGGTCCAATATATGGCAAACAATGGAGGAATTGGGAATGGAACACTTGGCCAAACTTCGTACCAGCTTACACTCAAAATACTGACCAAATTACAAATCTGATCGATGATCTCAAAACCAATCCGGATTCTAGAAGACTTCTGGTTTCAGCTTGGAACGTTGGGGAGATCGAAAACATGACTTTACCACCTTGTCACTACGGTTTTCAAGTTTATACAAGAGAGTTATCAAAAAACGAAAGGACTCAATACTATGAAAATAAATTTGGTAAACTTCACTTTATACCACCATCTGATGTTTTATTGGATGAAATGAATGTTCCGAAGAGGACAATTTCTCTTATGTGGTCTCAAAGATCTTGTGATGTGCCATTGGGTATACCTTTCAATATCGCTTCATATGGACTTTTATTGGAGGTTTTAGCTAAAATGGTGAATATGATACCAGAAGAACTAATTGGTAATTTGGGAGATTGTCATATCTATCAAAATCAAGTAGATGGTATAACAGAACAAATCACAAGGGTTCCTTATCCATCACCCAAGTTACATATTTCAAGTTCGATTGACTTTGAAAAAAGTATTGATGAATTGTTGAAGGAAATAAATCCACAAAAATTTGAAATTATGGATTACAACTACCACCCAACTATCAAAATTCCTCTCTCGAATTAAACTCTTTTATCTCCTATAGTAGTCAGAGGTAAGTAAAAATATTCGAGTCTACCTTGGAATTCATTCAATATGTTTTCCAAGTTACTCATTTGGATATATTGCCAAATAAACCATTCATTCCCCTTGACATCACTATCCATTCTGATATAAGTCTGAATATAACCATCGGGCCACTTTTCCCATTCGTCTATTCTATATTGTGTGAAATGATTTATTTTCATACCAGCTTTTATTGCTGATGGAACTTTGTGAATCACATCTTCGAATTTCAATCTTTCTGACCGCTTTCTTGACCAACCACTCAATTCATCGATGTGTTCAATTTCTGCGAGATTATGACAAAATGTTATAAAATCTGTATAATCAGATGGGTTTATAACTTCGATTTGAATGGGATGGTGTGGGTTTAAGGTTTGATAAGATTTTGAATAATAAATTACTTCTTCTATATCGTTGACAGTTTTAGTTTCCATATTAAACATTTGGATTTAGTATTGAAAGTATATATTCTGCTCTTGGATAGACACCATCTACCAAATCACCTCTATATGTTGGGTTGGTCTTGAATCCAGTGGATGAAAAATCCCCCCAATCTTGACTATGAGTCGTAGCAATCCAATAATAAAGTGCATCAGAGTAGAAAGTATAATCGATCAATAAATCTCTTGAATCCAATAAGAAAGAAATATATTCGGAGTCATTTACTTGCGTCTTCATATATGAAGTAACCAAATCTACTTTTTGTGGTCTGTTTTCTGGTATTACCGGTGGTGTATAAGTCATTTGTGGTAAAGTCTTGACCCAACTAAATTCTGTATTGGTACATTGGTCTACCTCTTGTTGAGAAATGAACCAATCGCCGTTTATATCTTGAACTGGATTAAACATTGAAGACGGTGCAAAAAATTGACCCACTAATAAATCTTTTTGTTGTGTTGTTAATAGATACATCATACTTGTCTACCTAATGTTGTTTGGAAATTTTGAACTATTATATATAGTGTAGCACATTCTTCTTGTGTTAGACCAACACCTATAGTTGCAAAAGATATCTCGTGTCCAGAAAAAACAGTAGCAGTACCATTTGAATTTCTTGCATTAATAAAAAATGGTAATGTGTAATTTAATGTATTATCTGTGAGGGTAGTCACTACCGAATTCAAGACACCATTTCTGAAACCAAATCTTTGACTATTACTTGATTTCACCCCAATCCAATATCCCTGTACAGTTCCAGTTGTTGTGAAACTGAATCCACCTTGACCTGTGGTTCCATTACCAGAAAAAAAAGAAGCACCTGAGTATAGTTGATTGAAAATTGAAGATGTGTTTGAAGTGGCGATGTTTGCGCGTGTACTAGAACCAGCTACAGTAGACCTATTGTATACTGATAAATGATTATTTGTAGCTGGAAGAACACTTGCTGGTGTTAAATATGTGTTTGCATACCCATTAGATATACTCGATTGATATCCTGTACCGGAATGGGTTGCTCCTCCAAAAAAAGTCAATCTAAAAGCATTGTCAGTATCCCTAGGATCTTTTAAATTCCATTTATGTGTATCAGCAGTACCACCAACAAATGGATATATTGCAAACATTTTATTCATTAATCCAGTGTTCACCAAATCAGTACACAATTGATTAATTGCACTTTGTTGATCGGATGCTGTTATACCAGTTGCAGATATAAAATTTATTGCATAGGTATTATAATTACCAAGTTGGCCAATTGGTCTCGTAGGAAAGGCAGAGGGAGATGAAACAGTACCACCACCTAATCCAAAATTTAATCTTTCTGTAAAACTTGCAAACATAATTAAAAATCACCAGCTGATGCCCAGACATTTATTGATTGTGTTGTAGTATTAACACTAGCTCCCACCCAAATCGATTGACCAGGCATTAGTTGTAAATCTGTGTAAGTATTTATTACTCTAGCTGAAACTGCGGTGGTTGATGGTGTAGTAGAAGTGAATAATAATTCATCATAAAGATAAGCACTTGCACTAGAACCTGATGTACCACTGATGTATATGTAAACTAAACTAGCCGGGTTATTATTTGTATATTTACCTCCTATTTGTGTCACTTTTGTCCCATAATATCCAGACGCGGTTGTTGCGACAAGAAGTTGAAAACATCCAGCGGTGGCCGCTGTTCTTTGTGGTGAAGTTGCACTGTTAATTGTTACGAATGCTAACTCTGGGTTTTGTGCGAATTGAGGATTTGCTGCCATAATTTTTATATATCATTTTTTTAGTAGTTGTAGAATAAATATAAAAGTCCACCAGCATTAGAGGCAGTATTTCCACCTACACCTCCTCCAGTTCCTGCGGAACCTGTCGGACCTTGAAAACCCTGAGGACCACCAGCTGGACCAGTTGGACCCTGTGCGCCGGTCATGAGATTGGACGAGGCACCCGCAGCTCCAGTACTTATATCCAAGTAAAATCCTCTAGCTGATCCACCTTGTTCGAAAAATCTTAATCTGTCTTGATAAACATCTATAGTGACACCTCCAGTCAATGTGGTATTTGTCACAGATTTATTGAGTAGAATTTCCCCACCTTCATCACCTGACTGATAGAGAATACTTAACTTAGACCCATCAAATGTGAGAAGTGATTCGGCTACTAGACCTGTTGAACCATCTGAGGTTACTAGTCTGTTATCCGCAGCATTAGAAATACTCAATGATGAACCAGTCGGTCCTTGGAAGCCTTGTGGACCTTGAAATCCTTGGGGACCAGTCGAACCTTGAGCACCAGTCGTGCCCTGTGATCCACCAGAAGATGCGGTCGAGGATATAATTATACTTTGGGATGACCTTCTGAACCATAAATTAGTTCCATCAAACCACATATCTCCGTTTGATGGTGATGATGGAGAAGCGCCAGTCACAAAATTTATATGTGGTCTGGTAGTGGATGCGGAAGCTAAAATTAAAGTTGGAAGAATTACTCTGTTACAAACATTACTAAATGATAATCCTTGTCCACCGATAATTACAGAATTGGAAGATGTTGTCGATATTGTATTACAACATCCTCCTATTATTGATGAATTGATGCTATAACACTGAATTGTATTTTTATAACCACCAATTATCGATGAACGATTGGAAGAATATCCAATTTTGTTAAAAGCCCCACCAAGTATTATCGAATTATAAGAACATTTTGTGATCGAACCAAATCCACCACCAATAATAGATGAACTATTCGATGATGTTGCGATTAAATGAGATCCACCACCCAATATAACCGATCTTGTAGTATTACAAATTGAATTATATTCACCACCAGTTATAATGGAGGATTTGCCTCCGCCCGCACCTGGCAAACCAGTATATGTGATGAAATTAGATTTACCACCAATTATTGAAGAATAGTAACTAGATTTTATACAATTACTAACACCACCCAAAATTGAACTTGAAACTGAAGAATCTATTGTATTACTATAATTACAAAAGAAATAATAATAAGTTGTATATACTTCTGGTAATTGTGGTGGTGGTACATAGGGTCCATATGTTGTACATAAATAAGTACAGGAAAAGTATCTACCACCACTAACAAAATTATTACAACCACCTATTATACTATTGGAAGATGATGTCCCCGTAAATGTGGTGTATGCTGGTGGGGTAGTTGTGGTTACACATCGTCCACCTAATATCAAAGAACCTGAACTATTAAGTTGACCACAGCACGAACCAAGTATAGTACCACCATTACAAAATGTATTGAGTGCACTTGAAGTTACACCACTACCAGTACCGAAAACTATCTGATTTAAAGCAATAGCTACAGATCCTCCACCTGTACCTGCAGGTCCAGTAGATCCTTGAAATCCTTGTGGACCTGTAGGTCCCTGAAAACCGGTTTGTCCTTGAAAACCCGTAACACCTTGAAATCCTTGTGGACCAGTTGGACCTTGTGTTCCACTAACACCAACAATAGAAGTCGTAACACCACCATTATCGAAGTTTTGAATCAACAACTGTCCACTTAAATTACTCAATTTGAGATTACCTAGATAAATAGATTGTGAAGCAGCATAAATATCACCGACATATAAATCCTTCCATCTTGAATTAGTTGAACCTAAATCATATGTATCATTTGAAATCGGAACTATACCACCCCAAGATGAAATTGTTATTCCGTCAAAAGAAATAGCGGTAGCACCACTTGAGAATTTTAATGAACTGCCCGGACTCAAAGAACTAGTACCACTTGACAAAGGTTTTGCCTCCCATCGTGAATTTGTACCACTCCATTGCAGCACATCACCATTGTTTGGGGTAGTATAGTAAACATCATGTAACTCTTTTAGTTCATATCCATTATCAATTTTCACAAATATTCTACCATTATTCTGATGTGCATAAACAACAAATCCAACAATTATTGTATGATTTGGCGCATCAGGTTTAACATTTGTGATACCACCTGGTACACTCGATGAAAGATACAAAACGTCACCATCGGACCAAGACTCTCCGTGAAAACTAGTAGCGGTAGTATTTATATTATTGACTAAACCGAACGTGGTGATGAAACCCTCTTGATTATTGTCGATATTTTCGGTTACAACTCCTAATGTAGTAGCGGAGTCGGGATCATTGTCACCCTGGGCTAAAACCACAGCTAATCTTTGACCTTGTGCACCACCCTCACTGGTCAATCGTACTCTGACTACCTTGTATTGGGATTCGAGTAGATTTTCACCCGATTTATTTACAACTCTAACTACTTCCTCCTGTCCTATTTGTAAAGTTACATTACCACCTTTCAGCCCAAGATTTAAAGTACCATCTGTGTCATTCCAATAAAGTCTACCTACGGATGAAGTTGCTGTAGATGCTGTGTTGAAGTGAGCATAATCTAAATTTGTAATTGGGTAGTTGGACATATTTATAGAGGTCGATGCAGTATTACCATAATTCAAAACTACTGATAATGAATGTGTTGGACCCATAGGACCAGTTGTTCCTTGTGGTCCGGTTGATCCTTGTGGTCCGGTTGATCCTTGTGGTCCGGTTGATCCAGTCCCACCAGAACCACCACCCGAAGCAGGTCCCTGTGGGCCGGTCGCTCCTGTAATTCCTTTTATTCCCGCACCCGTTATAACATAACCACTAACGGTTGTTCCGAAATTTATAGTATATGCGTTTATACTTGAATGTGTTATAGATAGAGGCATCACAACAGCACCGGTGTTATCAATCACTTGAACCACGGGATAATATCCAAAATTATGTGTGATTGTGACTGAAGATCCGTTGAAACTATCATTTCTTACTGAACCCGGTATACCGTCAATACCAGTAGGACCTTGAAATCCTTGTGGACCGTCTGTACCTCCACCCTGTCCAATAACAGTTATCAAGTTACCATCACCATCATAAAGTGTACCCTGTTGGATTTGTACCAAATGTGGATACAACTCTGGTATTACTTGATAAATTTTATATTGATTTGCCAAAACAAAAGGAATTTTTTTATATATTAAAACCCAATAATTCTACGATGAACTTAATCAATCTACCAAAGTCCCATGAAATTGTAAAAGAACAAGATCTACATAAACCTGTAGCTAGAGGTCTATTCACTCTCGATGGACAAATAGAAATTCAAGGTCAAAATATTATTGAACAGATTGAATTATTAAAACGACAAGCCGAAGAAATTATTGAGAAAAAAAGGATATCAAAAAAAATTTATGATTCTGAAATAAAATTTGAGCCAATTGTTCTAGGAATTTATTATCTTTACATCCGAAATCGAAATGAACAATTTATATCTATGGTTGGTCCAACCGAATGGGGTAGGAGTCAAAAAAATCATTTAGAATATGTTGCTAAAGTTCGATTACAATATGATCACACTTGGGAAATTTTAGACTTAAATTCAAAAGATTATTTATATGGATAATTTCAAATATTCGGTTTTTTGTTTGGATTTTAGAAACTTCAAATCCGCAAAAGAATTAGATTCTTTTTTCAAAGAAGTTGGACTTGACATGATCGGTTCATCTTGGTACGATGCTCATTTGGGTAATTGGATCAAAGGGGTAGTAGTCAATAAGGTTTGGATTGATTCAGTGACCTTGAGTCTTGTGGCTTACGAAACTGACAAAGAACAAATGATATACCCATCTTTTGCACAATTCTTAAATAATTCAAAAGGCATAGATAAGACTTTCCAATATGGAAGTTTAAAATTCAATTCTAGAAAAGATCTCACCCTGGATGATATTCTAGATAAAATTTTAGTTTCTGGCACTAGTTCACTCACAGATTTTGAAAAAAGTTTTTTGGAACAACAATCTAATCAAATATAAAATGGAAAAATATCTTATTGACACTATCAGTATGAAAAGTCGACATGATCAGATTTTTTGTGTAAACGACTATGGGGTTGAAGGCGAGTTGAAATTAAACAATTGGTATGAGATAATCTGTGAGGATTCAAACGTTTATACTCTCAAAAATGAATGGGGTGAAATAGAAACCTATTCAAAGAATAGATTCAAAAAACAAAAGCCCAATAAACCGTTATGAACGAGTACGTAAATTATCCTTACCCAAATCAAACTTATAGACACTACAAAGGTGGATTATATAAAGTTTTATTTTTATCAAAGCATACTGAAACCGGTGAGATTTTAGTGAACTATCAATCGGTGTTATTTGGATCTTACTTTTCTAGACCATTAGATTCGTGGAACGAACAGACTCCACAAGGATATGAACGGTTCAAACTCCTAAATGATTAATTATGAATTTATCAGAACTTATCAAACAAGAAGGAGATAAAAAGGAATGGATTCATACCTGTGAAAATGGTATTGAATTTAAATGTTGCATAAGAAGAGTACCAAGGTCTGGTCATCTTTGTGGATATGTACATCTAACCCAAGATAATGATTATTTCCAAGTTGAATATGATCAAATATCAGTCAATTGTCATGGTGGACTTACATATGCGTCAGAACATGAAAATGAATGGGTCATAGGATTTGATTGTGCACATTATGGTGATTTACATCCATTTTATAGTGATTCGGAGATATATGGTAATACTGGAACATATAGAGATATGGAGTTTGTAAAAAAAGAATGTGAATCTATTTGTGAGCAAATTTCAGAAATGAGTAAATCACATAAGAGGAGTCACAAAATTTATCAGATTATTTGATTTAATATATACTTGGTGAAACATCTTAAAATATTTGAACAATTCACCGGTGGAATGCCACAAGAAATCACTCGACAGCAGTGGAAAGATTTAGAAATTGTGAAATATGATGAGTATGGTGGTATTGTAAAAAATACTCCAATACCACCTTATCTTTTTAGAGAAATTGTTGCAATTGGTGGAGCTGAAAGATATTTACCAACTAGGGAACACGGTTCTATTTGGATGCACGGTAGAAAACCAAACACAAAAAATCTATATGTTCTGTGTTTTAAAAAAGAAGATGATGATCCTTTTTATCTGATAAGATTCAGTACTGATGATACACTACCTGAGCCGGTTCAAAGAGAAAGGGGTTATATAAAACTTTATGTAGCTGATGATTTTGAACAAGTTAAGAACTTTTGCAAAGAGAATTTGTAATATATAACTTATGATAAATTTCGATCAATTCAAAAAATTTGATAGAGTCAAATCTTTAAGTCCCTTCGAACAACAAAGGAAATATTGGATTTTCAGAAATGATATGTTGAATCCACTGGGTATAAGAGGTGGTGGATCTGGTGCAGGCGCCGGTGGCGGAGGTGGTGGTAGAAGAATAGTTGAAACGGAACCTGCTAACTTTTCCTTCTTCACAACTCCAAATGAACAATTCATTACTATATCTGGTGACATACTTGTCAAAACATCTACCGGTTATGCAAAGGCTTTTTATCCTTATGATATTCCGGTTGGACCTTTTGGTACTGGTGACTCTACTCAAAATATTTCTATAATTTTTAGTGATGCAACTTTTTGGAACGGTTCTTTACCATTCAAGATTTTAAGTTGTGACGTAGATGGAAATGTTGTTGGAGATTTAATTTTTGCTAAATTCGACAACTTATTAGGAGTGGAATCTATAGATTTTACGAATACAAAAGATACTATTGAACAAATTGACGTTGCTGGTTGTACGGATTTACAACAATTGACTATACCATCATCTGTGAGTTTGGACACATTGAACGTATCAAACACACAAATACAAGAATTGGATATACAAGGTTGTGAATATTTACAAGTATTAGACATATCTGCAACCACATTTACATCAGTTTATACCTTGAATTTATCGGGTATTTCTACTTTAATTTCAATCACTGGTGATAATTGTAATTTGTTTGGTCTAATTACAACTTCAACATCCTTGGAGGAAGTAAGTCTAAACGATGGTAACGGTTTATCTCTATTACTACTCAACGGATTTACAGGAAATGGTGGACTGGGTAGAATTCAAATCAAAAACTGTAGTCTTGGCCCAGGTGGATTGGATGGATTGTACGACTCCCTTGGAACTGCTAACGGTTCGAATACTACAATCTATGTTTTTGGCAATGTAGGTATCGGTGGTTCCAATCCTAGCATTGCTAGTACAAAAGGATTTACAGTTGATACAAATCCTTAAATAAATACAAATATATACATCAAATATAAATTTTGATGTATCTTAACAATAAAGATTTGTTTGTAGAATTAATTATCAGTAAAGCTCAAGGAAAATTGACTAGATCAGCCCAAAAAATGTTAGAATTATTGGGAAAACAAGCTATTAGAAAAATGAGATATTGGTCAAATGATGATAAAATGGATTGTTATCAGACAGGCTTGTTGTATATGTTTCAAAATTGGCACAGTTTCAATGAAGAGAAATCCACAAATGCTTTTGCTTACTTCACAGAAGTTTTCAAAAGGGGTATAGCCAAGGGATTCAATGATTTATATAAAAAGAAGGGAGATATGGATAATTCCATAAAGTTAATTTCTATTCAAAGTTCAAATGATGGACAAGGATTACATAGTTTATGATTATTTATTTTGGTATTGTGGTATTGTGGATTATTTATTCGAGTGTATTTGGTTATTGTGATGCTTGGTATTGGTATAGTGCAAATGTAGGTAAATATTGTGATAGAACCTTTCTATTCAAAGATTTACATAACCATTATTTTTTGAAAAGAACTATTGTTGGATTGGTATTTAGCTTTAGTATGTCACAAACGAATCTTTGGATTTGGTTTCCAGTATTGGTTTGCCTTGGGATGATATTCCCATTTTTTCATAATGGGTTTTACTATAAAACTAGGAATCAAATCGATCCTACTAAATACCCACTTGGGTTCAGAGATATGAGTCAAACAAGTATCGCTCCTATAAATTTTACATTTCTGTTCAGAACAATCTTACTCATACTTGGACTTTCGGGTTTATTTTTGATATACTTTTTATGAATGAAAAGAAAAACACAATTTTTTGTGATATCGATGGTACAATTTTCAAATACCGTAAATTCGGTACCTACGAAGAAACCTTACCAGAAGTAATCCAATCGACACTAGATTACTTGAATGTCGAAAAGGAAAAAGGTTCCTTCATAGTACTAACAACAGCTAGACCCGAAACAATGGTTGGTCACACTATGAAAGAATTAATCAGATCAAAGGTTCCATTCGATAGAATTATAATGGGAATTGGTCGTGGTACGAGATACCTAATCAATGATAAAGACCCTGATTTGGAGGCAGATAGGGCAATCTCAATAAATTTGATTCGTGATAAAGGATTTTAATATATAATTTGTACCGGTGACTTGAGTGTCACAATTTAGGACCGGTTATAGTTAAGGCTATAAGAAAAACAGGAATTCGCTACTCCTGTTTTTCATTTTATAAACTTTTGGGATTCGATTAATAGAATCCATATGAAAAATATACTTATAGTTTTAATTCTGCTACTGAATCATGTAGCGTTTTCCCAACAAATTTTAAATATTAATATTGATCAAATCCGTGGTCAAGACACAACTCAAGGCGGTTGTTCTGATTATGATTCATCATATGTAAGAACTTATGGTGTAATTTATGGAAATAATTTCAGACAATCATCGAATGGAATGCAAATTTCATTAGTTGAAACAAGATCTGATACACTACTTAATAGTCGTTGTGGTATTGGACTTTTCAAAGGTACTTGGAGTTTTCCCGTAACATTAAACGAGGGCGATAGTGTTATGGTTGTGGGACTTGTAAATTGTTTCAATGGTCTCTCTCAAATTATTGTTGATTCCATTAAAGTTCTAAAGACAGGTGCTGTAGTCAAATCACCTAGAACCGTTGTTGATCTCGATGAAGTTTCCGAATCATATTTAGTCAAACTTTTAAATATGGAATTTATTTCTTCATCTTGGCCTGCATCTCCACCACCAGCTGGTTTTACAGCTAAAGCATTTATGGGTACTTTGGGTACAACCGATTATAAAGAAATTGATATTAGAATTGACAATGACTGTGACCTTTATGGCCAACAAATGCCACAAGGTAAAGTAGATATCGTCGGCATCGGCGGTCAATTTGACACTTCTCCTCCTAGGAACTCTAGATACCAGCTTCTCCCTAGAAGATCAACCGATATCACATCCGCTGCACCTGTGGAACTTCCGCAAATATCTTTCCAAGACACTTCGTACACATTAACCGAAGGAAGTGCTTACTTTGTTCCGGTTGTTTCAAGTCAAAATGTGTCAGCACAAATTTCTTGTCTAGTAGTGTCACAAGATATAACAACGAATAGTCAAGACTATTCACTCCAACTACCATCCGTAGCGACTTTTCCCCTCGGTGTTTCGGAATCTGGTATTGGTTTTACCACAAATACAGATAGTGAAAATGAATCAGATGAGCAATTTTATTTGAAATTGAGAAAGATTTCGGATAACTATACAATTGGTGCCGACTCCACTATCAAAATCACTATACTTGGTACGACATCTGTTAAAAACATAAGATATTTTGATTTTTACAAGAATTCCTATAATGGTACATTGAGTGTAAAACTACCCGATGATTTTAAAGGAACAGTGAGTGTTTTTAACTCTATGGGAGTTTTAGTACTGACTTCAGAAGATGATATGATCAACCAAGATTTATCCACTTTGAATAAAAAACCTCTTGGTATTTATCGAGCTGTGTTCACAACACAACAAAATAGATTTGTTAAAAACTTTATAAATTAAAATAAAACCCTCTTTAAAAGAGGGTTTTTTAATAATAAAAAAGGAGACAAAATGTCTCCTTTTTTATTAACTATATTTTTCTAATAGTTCATCAATTACGAGTATTGTGTCTTTAGCTTCTGTAAGGAGTTCAATTTGTCCACGTAATTCTTCCATAATTTGTGGGTGTTCACCGATTCCCACAGCGTTTGTGAGGTAAACTTTGATAGTCTCTTCTGCCTCGGCAGCTTTTGCTTCATAGTGGAGTCTTGTTGCTTTTAATCTTGAAATTTGCATAATTTTTGAATTTTTGTTTATACCACTCTTTGGTTTATAAGTTTGGATTTGAAAGGGTAATTACTAATATATACTTTGTATGAAATTTTATGGAATCGAATCTATAAACCCAATAGAAATTGGTACTCCCTCCAACGATAATTCTTTGACCAATCTTCTGGCTTGGGATCCATCTGATGGACAGATAAAATATAGAGAATCATCTAGTATTTCTGGTGGTGGGAGTAGTAGTCAAAATCTATCACAAGTTTTACAGACTGGTAATAATACTGGTACGTATAGTATCAATTTTATTGATAATAATTCCAAAATTTATGGTATTGTAGCTGGTACAAGTTTTTTTGGATGGTCCTCTTCTATGAGTTCTATTCTAGCGATGACCTCATCAGCTTTCGTATTTAGACCAGATACCTCTCAACAATTATCTGGTTTGAGTGTTTTAAACTCTATAATAGGAGGTGTGGAGTATTTTTATCCGGGTTCTGGTAGATCACAACATGCTTGGTTAATGACAAAAGGTTCAAACGATAATATAACCTCCAAAACTGAACTCTGTACAAATATTTTGAGTCAATGTGTATGTGATTCTCTGAATAATTGCTTGTCATACTTGAGTCTACAATCATCAACTGTGAATTTGTATTCATGTCAAGGTGCTTCGAATTACTCCTTGCAATTTATGACACCGACCTATATTTGCAAAATGACAAGTATTGGTACAACAACAAGTATATTTTCATTGGGTAACTGCAACCAATCTATTCGTCTTTCTACAAACGATTTGACATTTACCAATGAGGTAGTTATAAATCCAGATATGGTTCAACTCAATGGGGTCTCTGGTGCCGATGGACAAGTCTTTTCTGTAAATTCGACTGGTCAACTTTGTTGGCAAACCGTGAGTGGTGGTGGAGGTAGTACCCAAGCACCAACATCGGAAATAGTTTTTGGTAGTGGTACAGGCGTGACATCAAGTTCCTTATTCAAATTTGATATTGTAAACAACTCTTTGATAGTAAGTTATGCACATACAATTGATTCCACCTCATTGAATTCATCTATTATAGGTGGTGCTTCTGGACAGTGCATCTATGATTCGAGTTGTAATACTTCAATTTTGGGTGGATATAGTAATAAAATTTCGAATTCCAGTTGTAATTCTGCAGTTGTTGGTGGGAATACCAATGTCATACATTATTGTACAAGAAATTCATCTATTTTAGGTGGTCAAGGAAATCACATATACCACAATAATTATCGTTCGGTCATATTGGGTGGATCCGGAAATTCTACCTGTTGTGAATCACTTGACACAATCAACAGTGGTTTTGGAAATATAGTTAAGTTTTCACAAGCTTCCTCTGTAATTGGTGGATATCAGAATCAACTTTATGGTTATAATGCTTCGTATAAAAATAATCAAAGTTCCATAATTGGTGGTAAATTGAATAGAATTACAACAATTGTTGCTTCAACAGGTCTTTCATCAGTAATTGGTGGGCAGTATAATTGTGTCTGTGGTACAATCATTAACAATTCAATTATTGGTGGTGAATTGAATGTTATCACATCAATATATGGAGGAGCCACAAACTATTGCTCTGTAAGACACAGTGCTATAATCGGTGGTTCTCAAAATAAAATTTGTTCTTCAAAATCCGCTACTTGTCCTAGCTATGGGTCTTCTATAATTGGAGGTTATAACAACGTAATATGTGGTTCAAATCACACAGCTATCATTGGTGGTTCGAATATATCGGTACTCAATTGTGCTAATGCGGCAATATCTGATAAATTTATAACTTGTTTCCCAAGTGGTACCAGTTGTCCTACACCACCTCAACTTGGATGTACATTTAGAATCGGAGATGTTTTTGATTGTGGTGTTGCTGGATATCTACCACAAATCCAATGTTATTTAAGGATTGAAGTTGGTGGTAGTTACTTTAAGATACCAGTAATTTGATATTTAAGATTTTATTATTAAATTTGAACCATGTTAGATCATGCTGAAATTCTCGTCCAAATTGAATCTATAAAAGATTTTTTTCACTCAATTGGACTCAAAAAAATCAAAGATATACCCGAAGAAAATTGGAACTTGGACTCGTCATATAAATTCATACCCGCAAAGGATAGATTTACAATCACTTATTTGGGTAAGGAAAGAGTACTACTTTCTGTTGATGTGTTTATTGTCGGTGGTCTACACTTTATTATGAGAGGTACATCCGATGTATCCTTATATGAAACTATAAAAACAGATTACAACTTTAAATCCATACATCACCAAGGTTGCTTCTTCAAAGACGTATACAGAGATTGGCAAATCAAAAAATTATTATATGAAAACACCTGAAGATATTAGAAAAATTGCAGAGGAATTAATACCATACAATCCCTACAACAATACTTTGTTTCCAGGGATACGTGAGTCAGAAATATCCGGATTTATAAAGGGATATATGGAGGCTCAAAAAAATTTTTTGAATAACATAGATCAAAAAGGGGAAAATTCAGAAATGAGATAAGTGGATTTTTTATATCTTGGAATAGTACAATAAAAAAATCCACGCAATACAAAAACAAAGTTATTTCTTTCGATATATAAACAAAAACAAAACACAATATGAAAAAAATTTTCTCAATTCTTACTGTTGTATTTTTAAGTACGCAGTTTGTACAAGCTTTGACTTGGGAAGTTATGTGTGTCAAACAAGGTCCTGCTCGTGGATATGATTCTCGTTCTGTCAGACCTGGTCGTACCGCTAAACCCATCAGAGTTTTGACTCCTTCCCCAACTCTACCTACTTGGTCCCTACCGACCCCACAAGTTGGATATCCTGTTCCAGCTCGTTCACTTCCTAGCCGAGCTCTATTGGCTGAACAATCAGATATCACTGGTGACATGAACTTCTTTTCACTTGGTTTCGGGGGTCAAATCGTACTCCGATCTGATGAATGGGTTGGAAATGGTGTTGGTAATGACTTTACACTTTTCGAAACTACTTGGGGTGACCCACGTTGTAGACCTACTAATTCTGAACAAGCTTTGGTAGAAGTATCAGAAGATGGTATCAATTGGATTACACCTGGTACTCTAACTTTGGGACCCGGTGGATCGTACAACACTTGTTATAACGGATCATTTGATATCTCCCCATTAACCAAAATTCAGTTCGTTAGAATCACTGATAAAACCAATCCAGCTTGGAATGTTCAAGGTGATGGTGTTGATGGTTATGATGTAGATGGTATATCAGTTAATTATTCAATACCACCAACCTTCAATACACCTGTATCACCTGTTTGTGGTTATCAACAAGGTGTTGCCTCACAGTATGTAGGTTCCGTAGGAAATTTTCCAGGTCGTGGTATTGTAGCACAAAGAAAAGATTTTTCCAAAGCTAACATCAATGAAGTAGGATTTCCAGTAGCTGCCCTTTCAAACCCTTCTTTAAGGGACGCAACTTCTGGTACCTATAATTTCTGGTCACTTGGATTCGGTGGTTGGGCTTGTCTCCAACTTCCATATACAGTATTCGATGGACCTGGAGCTGAATTCTATTCTTTTGAAACCACTTGGCAAAATCAACCTTGTCCTAGTTATCCTGAAAAAGCCAATGTATCAGTTTCTGTAGATGGTGTAAATTGGTCCTCCAAAGTTCTTATTTGTAAAGATGCTCTTGGTATCCCAGGTACATCAAATGCTGTTGACCTAGCTTCATTCGGACCGGACTTCTCTGTTGTAAACTATATCAAATTCGAGGATGCTACAAACCCATCAGATTTCGGTGGTGGTGCCGATGGATATGACATGGATAATATTATTATTGCTCAATTACCACCTCCGACACCAGGTCAGTCACCACAAGGTTTCACTTGTGACAATGTGACTAATGTACGTAGGTCGATTGTCGGGGAGCCAACATTTATTGATGGTGGTGTACCCGAAGAAATGTTCCCACTTGAAATTGTGGGTGGTTCTGTGGTCGATGGTAATATCAAATTTACTGCTACTATAGCTGAAGAGGGTGGTTATAATTACGTAGTTAGAAACACTCAAGGTCAAACTATGGTTACTGGTAATATGGTTGGTAATATTTACGAAACACCAACTCAAGAAGTTGATGTTAGAAAACTTCCAAATGGTGTTTATTTTCTTACTTTATCCTCAAATGGTAGTAGAGAGACTGTTAAGTTTATGAAAAATTGATTATATAAAAATATTTCAAGAAAAAACCCACACAAAATGTGGGTTTTTTTATATAAAAAATATGATTAAGAGTGAAAAATTCAATCAAATAGACTGTGATACAGATGAAGGTAAGTTACTTTTAGCTGCTATCAGCGTCTTGACATCGATAGATACAGAGGATATCAAAAGAAAACGTTGGGGAGGGACTATAAGTCCTGACCAAGCATATGAACAAATTATGGACTTGGCTAATCGTATTTTTTATGAAAGGGAATATACTATCGAGATGAAACGTCAAAGGAAAGAAAGAAAACGTAATAGATTAATAAAAAAAATTTTGAATTAAAACCAAATAATGTTTTTATATATAAACCAAAATTAAAATAATAATCTATGAAAAAACTAAAATTAATAGGTTTTGTTCTAGTCCTACTAGGAATCACCTCTTGTCAAAAGTCCGAGGATATATCCATCAATGTTGAACACCAAAATTCTTTGGAAAGAAAGTGTGTATCGATGGATGTTTTGCAACAACAACTTGTTGAGGATCCCTCTTTACAATCAAGAATGGATGAGATTGAAAAAAACATAGAGACTAATCAGAACCTTATGAAATTGGGTAGACTAGTAAATGGAGTCTACGAAATTCCTGTTTGGGTTAATGTTTTATATAGAACAACTGCTGAAAATATATCACAGACACAAATACAGTCTCAAATCGATGTTTTAAACGAAGACTTTGGTGGAACAAATGTTGATAACACTTTAGTACCCTCCACATTCACATCTTTGAAAGCTGGTAATTGTAATATTCGTTTTGTTCTGCAGGGTATAACTAGAAAATCAACAACCAAAACTTCTTGGAGGACAGATAATTCCATGAAAATTGCATCAAAGGGTGGCATAAATCCTACAAGCCCAACAATCTACATGAATCTTTGGGTTTGCACACTAGCTAATGGTATTCTAGGTTATGCGCAGTTTCCTGGTGGTTCATCATCAACTGATGGAGTTGTAATCCTCAACAAAGCTTTTGGTAGAACAGGGACTGCTACAGCACCATTTAATAAAGGTAGAACCGCAACTCACGAAGTTGGCCATTGGTTAAACCTTCGTCACATTTGGGGAGATGCTACTTGTGGCTCTGATTTAGTTACTGATACTCCAACCCACAATACTGCAAACTATGGATGTCCAGCAGCTGGACATCGTTCCACTTGTACTGGAACACCTATTGAAATGACTATGAATTACATGGATTATACAGACGATGCTTGTATGTATATGTTCTCCACTGGTCAGAAATCAAGGATGTTAGCTACCTTTGCCACAGGTGGTGGTAGAACTTCATTTGCACAACCTTGATATATGATTATAAAAAAAACCTCACTTTTGTGAGGTTTTTTTTAATTTTTAAATCCTAAGAATTTCTTGATTTTTTTCCAAACTCTTTTACGAGCTTGGCCTATTTCCTCCCATACAGCTGCTGGACAAAATCCCCAATCCATTTCTAGTTGATTAAGCTTAATCTCGGGTGGTACTTTTGCTTTGGTTTTTGGTATAAGTCTTTCGTAATAATAAGTATTTTTTTCATTGTCACCCGGTATAGTTTCTACATCACCGGAAGTCGTTACTTTTAATTTTATATACCTAGCAGAATCATCATATCCCAAATTGAGTTTTTTCCTTCTTAATTGCTCTTTTGGATCTTCCGGTACTGTTCCTTGTTCCACTTTAGGGGTAATTTTGGTTTTCTCGACAGGTATACCAAGATTTTTTATCAATTCTACTACTTTATTTCCTCTATGTATTGAAAGACCTTCATTATCTGGTTTCAATCCCAATTTGCTCAAATAATTTTTCAAATCTTGCCTTATTGGCATTTTATCTGTTGATGATTCAATTTCTATTTCAACGATTTTATCCTTGTCAATTTTTCCCATCTCCTCATCAAATTTTTTCTTGAATTCTGCAGACAAATTTGAACTACCCGAATCATAAAATTTACTATCTGTAAAAGGAATTGTGACAGTTTTATCACCACTCATGATTTCTTGAGATGGGGTAGCGTCGGTCTTATCTATCCATACCAACACCCATCCTTTACTTTTCATTTCTTCCTGTTTCTCTTTTGTAGGATTTGGTAAAATAACCTTTACTAAATAAGCAGCGATATCCTTTCCCTTTACATCTGGCCCAACCTCACCTTTTATATTTACATTTTTAGTCAGTTTCCAATTTGGAGAATTGACTATCTCACTGGTCAATGGATTATTGAAAAAATCGTATCCGACACCACCGTGTTTTGGTATATTATTGTTCAATTTTTTTGGAAGTTCTGTTGTTTGTTCGTTTAAGATAAAATTATTGTATCTTGTAATGTGTTGCATTTTTAATTAATTAAATTTTAATTTTGTATCATTCTTACCCAAATATCCATCAATCCAACCATGTGGGACCTCTACCGCAAATTTGGATGGAATTTTTGAATTATAATGAACCTCTTTTTCATCATCATATGGAAACATACTTTGATAATCAACCAAGTCCATCTTCGAATCAAAAAAAAGTATATCCAATGGTATAGTCACGTTTTTCATCCAAAATGTCAATATCTGTTCATTTGGGTAAACAAACAACATTCCTTCACCATCTTTTGGTCCAGACGAAAACATATATCCTTTTTGTTGTTGTTCTTCAGTTTCAGCGATAGTAGCTAAAACAGGTATTTCTCCAATAAAAATTTTTTTGGTTATTTTATTCTCAAAATCCTCGAATAATTTTAAAAATTTCATATTGATTATATATTCTTTTTTTGAGTACGATAAATTTAATGAAAACAAGAATATATACTTTATGCATTTCACACCAAACATAATGATAGTGGAGGAGTCTCAAGACATAATAACAATCACCTCAAAGATATTTGGCTATCAAAAGTGGCAAGTCACAAAAGCTTCGACCGGTGAAGAAGCTTTGAGTTATTTAATTTCTAATGTAGTCGATATCATATTGATGGATATAAACCTTCCAACTATGTCTGGTTTCGAATGTTGTCAGAAAATAAGAAATCTACCTGATAAACTCAAGTCAAACATCCCAATAATAGCAGTAACAGGCAATTCCCATAGATTGACTTTGAAGGAATATCAATCGAAAGGTTTTTCTTATTTCTTCCAGAAACCTGTTGATTTTGATGTTTTATTGAATAAAATTAAAACAATGATTGAATTAAAAATACATGATTAATATATAGTCTATGAAATATCTAATAATTTTATGTTTGATTATCATGACCTCTTGTCATGTCACGACTGGTCATTATGGAAGTTCTTGTAACCTACATACACACCATATCACTCCAATCACGACATATGTGCCAGGTTGGTGGTACAGGCCAAGACCATATAGTCTTGGTAACGTATATAACAACTATTATTTCATACCTAGAGGTACATTTCAGCAACCAATTAGAACCAATCTACCATTACAAAATGGTCCACGTGGTGGAAGAAGGAAATAATTTATTGTTTCTTTGATGGTGGTGGAATCACTTGTTGTTTCACCCTTACTATTGGTTCCTTTTTTACAATATTACCATTACTCAATCTCTTTCGAATAATTTCGTGCTTTACATTATTGTATAAAATAGTGTCACCAAGTTCGAATAGAACATCCAATTTAGCTACTTGCACCGTGTTTGTTTTAATGTTTTTTAATACAACATTCTTACATCCAGATATTAACATAAAAATTAAAAATAAAAATTTGACAACCCTCATAGTAAAAACTTATTTACTTATATATTTTTATATTTCCAAAATATAATCAATTTTATCGGAATTTGGTGAAATAAACTAATTTTGTTTGATTGATATAAAATAAATGGAGGAAAATATAAATTGGTCTGTCTGGAAAGATGAATTATTGGGATTTTCATTCGGACCCAAAGAATTTTCCAAAGATCAAGAAATAGTCGAAGAGTTCGAATTATTTGAAGAAGCTAAAAAAGCTTGGAAATTCTATAATTTTTTTCTAATAAATAAAAATGAACAAAAATAAATCTTATATCAATGAAAAAATTAACAACACTTTTACTTCTAGTTTTACCCTTTCTAACTAATGCGCAATATGTTGATACAAGTGGAGTTGAATGGTTAAAAACAGAACATCATTTTGGTAAAGTCACACTCGATTCACCCGCAACTTATAAATTCAAGTTTGTCAACAAAAGTAAAAAAACTGCTGAAATCATTTCTGTAGAAGCATCCTGTGGATGTACTCAACCGACTTGGACTCAAACTATGATTTTACCCGGCGATACGGCTTTCGTAGAAGCAACTTACAATTCAAAGGTCGAGGGTGTATTCAAAAAACAAGTTACAATACACACAAATTTAAGTCCGTTTCCAACAAATCTTTTTTTGATGGGTGAAGTTGTAAAACCTAAATAATTTTACTATATTTGTGTAAAATATAGGATATGAATATATTGAAGAAATTAAGCAGACTCATCAATCAAATCTTTTGTCTACACAAGTATAGATACACTGTTGCTTTTTCCAAAAAAAGACAGAAATATGTCGATCAATGTATGAAATGTAAAAAATATTTTTACACTGATAGTATTTAGAAGAATAGGAACTTTTTCTTTTTCCTACGTATAGTATCGGTTGATATGGTATCTCTTGATGGTTCGGGTCTTTGTATAGTTGACTTCCTTAAACAATCTAGTTCCTCTTTAAGATACTTGTTTTCCTCTTGAATTTTATAATTTTCTTGGGCCATCTGTTTAACACCTGGATCTTGAACTAAAACCTTTTTCTCGACTACTATCTCTTTGGTCTCAACAACTATTTTTGTTTTCTCGATCGGTTTGGGATGTGATTTCTTTTTTTCTTTTTTAAGTTCTTTTATCACATTCTCTTTTTCCTTTTGAAGTTCAATTTGTTTCTTTTTTTGTGATTCCAAAATTTTCACAATAGTATCAGCAGCTGCTATTATTGAATCTACTCTTGGTGTAACTATTTGCTCTGGTTTCAAATCTTCCTTGATTGGTTTTTTTGAAACAATGAAAAAAGTTAAACTCATTACTATAGTTGAAAATGAAATTAAAATCCAATTTTTCTTTAGGTAATCGACCATATCATTGTACTTTTTTTAGTATTTCAATTATTTTTTCATTCAATCTAGAATTTTCAGCTTTCAACTGTTTGACCTCGGTTTTCAAATCTTCTACTTGTTTGGTTAAAGTATTTCTATTGTCAATATATAAATATCCTATAGCCATAAGACATATGAAAAGTAAACCCACTATAGGGTTTTTCACAAAGTCAGTATATGATGGTAAAGGATTTGGCATAAAATTTATATTTGGTTAGGATTTCAACTATTTATATATTACTTTTGTAAAATAAAAACAGAAACATGAAACATAATCTTTCCATCGGTGATAAAGTTGTAAGTGATATTTTCAAACTCGAAAAGGGATTACCCTCAATTATGAAAATCAAAAAAATTGACGATGACTTCGGTCTTGTTTTTTTCGACCACAAAGGTCAAGAACACTTCATGGGTTTAGAATATCTACGACCAGCTACAAAATTTGAAAAAATTTTTGGACCTATCTATGATTTTTTCATAAAATAGTATGATTTACAAAATTCCAGTCTATTGGACTATGTATGATACTATGGAAGTTGAAGCTGATTCTTTGAAAGAAGCTATCAATTTGGCTATTGATGTTCTACCTTTACCAGATGGAGAGTTTATAGATGGGTCCTTTACAGTTGAAATGGACACTTTAAACGAGATATATCCAGAAGAAATCAGAGAAGAAAAAATTAATGAATTATTAAATTATGAACCTATTTCAGAAAGTTGATATTATATTAAATTCAGGTAAACCATCAGACTTTAAAATTGAATGTGATGCCTTAACAGATGAGGACATTGAATGTTTTGCTCATCTAATATCAAAAAAATACACCTTTAGAAAAGTTGTAGGAGTTCCAAGAGGTGGTGTAAGAATTGAAGATGCACTAGAGAAGTACACAACAAATGATCCACAACACCCTTTACTAATGGTTGATGATGTATTGACTACCGGTGGATCGATGATTCGTTACAGAAAACAATATGAGAATATGGGTTACGACAATATTATTGGTGTCGTACTTTTTGCTAGAGGAGAGTGCCCTGACTGGATAGACGCTATTTTTAGAATGTGGTAGTCATCAAATGACCTCCCACAATTCTTCCGTTTCTTGATTTATTTTAGTCATATCTTTGTTGATTAATACCAAGAGATTTTTTAGTTTATCTCTCAATATAGGATAATCAACATCTTTGATAATAGATTCAAACTTAAGATTGTGTTGAATACCATCAAATGGAAATCTGAACTCACCTTTCCAGTAATAAATTTGTGTACAGAGCTTATCGAACTTTTCTAACTGATTCATACTACAAAGATATGAAAAAAATTCATTATCAAAAATTATCTTGTAAACATTTTTGTAAACCTTCTAAACCATCACACTTGTAGTATTGACTCACCATTGTTTCTTGATTGTATTTTTCTATAAAATACCAATCATCATCAAAAGAGTATATGAATATAATTTCTTCTACATTGATAGTTGAATAATAGTATTCAGTTCCTTGCTTAGTCCAAAGTTCTATCTTAGGCCAATTCTTGTAGGAATTATGTGGGTTGAAGTGTCTTTGAAAAATATTTTCTATTCTTAATCTTTCACTTTCAGAAGGTTCTGAATATAACATATGATTGATTGTATCGTGGAATTTACCTCTAGTAATTTTTTCCCATTCACCACCGAATAAATCAAAACTTTCCAAAAATTTCATTATCCAAAATTATTTTCTATACAATCTTTTACACCTTCTATAGAATCACAAATCCACATTCTTGAGCTTGTACTCCTCTTTGTTTTATCGGCTGGTAAAAAACATTCAATCAACCACAGATCATCTTCATACTTTAAAAACTTGACATCACAAATAAAAGGAATATCTGTATCAAAAAAATATTCTCTTCTATAATCAGTCATACGACCAGGTCTATGTTCCATTTCATACTTTTGTTTATCAACTTTATTTAATACAAAACCCAAAGAAACTATGTGGTCATTAACAAGTTCATCTATCAACTTATCTTCAAATAGGTTTATATCATCTTGTTGACCCCAATATTCCAAGTTCTCAAAAACCGAAGCACTTATTGAATTCCAAAGTGAACCTGGTTTCAAGTATTGATAGAAATCTACATTTTCATTAAATCTCTTTAAGTATTTCATAAGTACCTACTAATTAATTTTTTCAGAGTATCAAATCCATCACAAAAATATCTTCTATCATGAGTTTCCAATTCAAATTCTTGAACTAAAAAAACTTCATCTTCACACTTATGACAATAAATCTCAGTACCTAAATCAACCCCTTCTTCTGGTGACAATACGAAATAAAATATTTTCATATCAGGTTTATCATGTACATTTTGAAGTCCAAGAGTTCCTACTTTGGGACTTGATTCCACCATTTCTTTTAATTCATCAAGTTCTTTTTTAGTCCAAGGTTCTCTATTTTGTGTATGGTGGTTATACATATTTACGTCATTTCTTTCTGACCTTGGTAAATTACGGTCAAAAAACAACTCTGGTTCCGACTCACCAAATAAACTTTCAAACTTTTTCAAATATTTCATAACCACTTATCAAGCAACTTTTTTAGTGAATCAAATTCATCACATCTCCAGTATTCTTTGAAACCAGGATGAACTTCAAAACGATCATGGTCATTTTCTTGCGTGATACAAACATAATACCAGTCATCTGTATGTTTGTAACAATCAAAAGTTATTAATTCTCCATTTTGTGTATTTGAATATAGAAAAACTATAAAATTATCTGGAACTTCTTCCTTGTCTAGGGTAAATCTGTTATACATAAAATTAGAACGATTATTAAATTCTACATCATCTATTTTTTTTCTATTTTTATCAAAGATAGATTGCAAGTATATAAGTTCATTTTCAGTAAAAGAATCACTTGGACCTTTCGCAGGATAAAAATCTTCATAAGAAATCCTTTCCGGTTCAGCAGTT
>Ga0315909_10000910_pt1 | contig 39652 bp, 45 predicted proteins | sample LakEriMetagenome_11_FD_203527 | JGI IMG/M metagenome (GOLD analysis project Ga0315909, IMG submission 203527) | Freshwater fungal communities from buoy surface, Lake Erie, Ohio, United States - Buoy 2 MA125 | ecosystem: Environmental > Aquatic > Freshwater > Lake | place: USA: Lake Erie, Ohio... | reverse complement strand
GGCACAAAATCCGACACAGTCAGTGCACGCAGAGAGCCGTACCGACTCGCACGACGTAAGCGAAACGGCCGCGCCACTCGCAGTCGCGAATGACACGGCCGTTTCAGTACCCCCACGGGGAGTCGAAGGAACCCGGTTTGCCCCGAGAAAAACGCGAAGACACAAAACGGCGACTCCAAATCCGACCCCGAAAGGCCAATCTAGCGCCCCTCTCCATCCGTCGGCCGGCTTGGGCACCACAGCGGACCCAGCGAGGTGGGTTCAGGAGCAAATCGCGTCCCTGTCCCCCGAGGTCATCGCTGCCCTATGGGCTATGTTCCGGAACCAAAGCGGTAGCCAACCACCGGAGGCGGACCAATCCTGATGCCCTTCCCTGCCCTTCGCCGCCCCTCCTCCCGCTGGCTCGTCTACCTGCTGCGCTGCTCCGACGGCTCCCTGTACTGCGGGATCACGAACGACCTGCCCAAGCGGCTGAACGCCCACGGTGCCGGCAAGGCTTCGAAGTACACGCGCAGCCGGCTTCCCGTGAAACTGTCCTACAGCGAGCCCCAGAAATCCCAGTCGGCGGCCCTCAAGCGAGAGGCGACGATCAAGAGGCTTAGCCGGGCCGAAAAAGACAGGCTGTTGGCAAGCCCCAAGGCAACGCGGCGACATCGCTGCTCCGGCGATACAGATATCTGAACGCCCATCTTGGAACCCGCCCTCACTGCTGTCGGCCACTCAGCATGCAACTCGCAGGGCAGAAATCCCCTCGCTAATCCGTGTTTTGCGCTTTTGCCCGCTCCTTCTCGCCATATTTGGAGGAGAGCGGCTTTGATAACAAAACGCCGGCCCATCTCCGGCATCCCGACGGAGTGCCCCGAATGGTCGACCCCAGATCTCCTCGGCAAGCTCCGCCTGCGTGGCCACCGGACTAACGCCCCCAGAACGACCCGAGACCGAGAGCCAAACGGCCAACTCGCCAAGCGTGCAGCAGGTGACTCTGTCCGCTCAAATAACCCCGGCGTCGGCCCCATGCGTCGCCCCACCAAGGAACAAACTTCATGCGACTTTCTCCCCTCCTCATCGACGACCACCACGTCTGGGACATTGACCTCGACGAGCCTCCGTGCGGCCGTTGGTGCGATCACTCTCTCTACCATCAGCTGGATCTTGAGAAGCTCCTGAAGGACGTCGTGAACCACTTTGTGGGCCAGCTCAAGGATCTACCGGCGTACATCCGGCCCCTCGTCTCCGCCGGTGCCAAAGGGTCCGCAAGGCTGGGCGGACGGCTGGCAAACATGGTCGCCGGCATGTTCGGCCAAGAATACGTCCGAGAAATCCGGGCCATTGCCGGGTGCACGAGGCAGCCGCTGAGCTATGTCATGCTCGGGAATCTCATCTATGACCTGATGCAGATGGGCGATCAGGCTGGCTTCGGCTGCTCCAGCTACTCCTGCGACATCGACGGCAAGCCAACGCTGGTCCGAAACATGGACTGGGTCGTACCGCGAAGTACCGGCAAGTTCACGCGGGTGCTCAAGTTTCACCGCGGCGAAGACCACTACATCAGCGTGAGCGTGCTGGGGTGTGTCGGCGTAGTCTCGGCGATGTGCCCCGGGAAATGGGCAATCACGCTCAATCAGGCGCCGACCAACGGCACGAGCCCCGGGGTCTTCCAGTGGCCCGTCCTCCAGCGACTCAGGCACTGCTGCGACAAGATGGGTAGCTACGAAGAACTCGTCGCGGATCTGCAGGAGTACCGCACCATGACGAGCTTTTTTGCCCATGTAGTCGGCACCAAGCCAGACCAGCACACGGTCATCACGGGGCTGGGCAGCGAGTTCTGGCAGCGGGACCGGGAAGAGCCGTGCCTAATCCAGACCAACCATTTTGTGGGCGAGGAACTGGAGGACAGGAATCCGCCGGAGGAATGGCAGGAGGGCAAGGACTGGTACTGCAATGACTCGTACAGCCGCATGCGGGCCCTGACCAAGCGGCTGAAAGACCCACCGAAGACGCTCGTGGGCGCCCGCAGAAAGATCATGGGCAGCCCGGTGACCACGTCTGACACCATGCAGCAAATGGTGTTTCAGCCGGCCAGCGGGTATTCACGTATCTGGGTCCGACGCTGATGGAAAACGGCTATGCGTCCGGGGGCCAAGAAGCTGGTGAAGATAGGATGCGTTTTCGGGGCCAAAGCTGCCGCCCGCCAATCCGGCAGCCTGAGTAGCGGCATGAAAATTGCAGCTCCTGACGGCTAGTTGACGTGCCTGTGGCTCACGCTACATTCACGTCCCGTTCGGGATGAATGTCCCAGCCCGTTGCCACTGCCACCGGCAGCTCAACGGGTCACGAACAGCTTGATGTACCCGTCCCTATGAGGACGGGCTAGGACCGCCGCGTTGGATTCATCGGGTCATCTCGATGGCTGACGCTGCTTTCTAGATCTGTTCCAAGCTGATTTCCGTCGGCCTTCGTTGGTCGCCGGTCTCAAACTCGCAAGGCGGGCGCAGGTCCGCTTTCGGGTCCGTTCGTGCATCAAAAGGCCAGTTGACCGTTTCCCGCTTTCCCATTTCCCGCCCCCGGGAAAGTGGGAAATCAACCCGAAGGAATCCCTATGCCTACCCTCTCTCCGCTCGAAAACCTCCACCGGCAGCAGTCGTTGATCAAGGACCGTATCCGGGCCGTCGTTCACCGCGAGGCCAACGGCGTCTACCTGCACGGCCGCCCGGGCTCATCCAAGACGTTCATCGTCCGGACGACGCTAGACAGCCTCGACCAGCGATACGCCTACTCGAACGGGCACCTGACGCCCGCGGGACTCTTCGACCTGATCGAGAAGAACCCGCAGTCCGTCATCGTGCTGGACGACGTGTCGGCGATCTTCGAGCAGCCGATGGCCCTGCAGATCCTGCTGGCCGCCCTTGGCACGCCTCACGACGGCTCCCGCATCAGGACCGTCCGCTACAAGACGGCCGTGGACGACAAGGTTGCCCATTTCGAGGGCAGCATTATCGCCATCAGCAACCTGCAGTTGGCCGCACACGCCAACGCGGTTCTTGAGGCGCTGCAGGACCGAATCCACGTGATGGCCTTCGAGCCGACCGACGAGGAGGTCGAGGCCGCCATTTACGAGATTGCCAGCACGGCACCGCGAGGTGTGGCGGTGCACGAAGCAGCCGAGGTGGCGGACTTCCTGCTGGAGCAATGCCGTGAAATGGGCCTCCGGCCGTCCGTGCGGCTCTTCATGGACAAGGCCCTTCCCGACTACCGGCTCTGGCGGGGTGGGAACACCGAGTCTGACTGGCATGACCTCGTCAGATCCAGCGTGCGGCAGATGGTGATCCCTCAACAACGCGGCCTACGAGACCTGACCCGGAAGGACCAAATCGCCTCCGAGCGGAACATCGTGCGGGACATCTGCGCGACCTACTCCTCCCGCAAGGACCGCCTGAAGGCGTGGCGGGCCAAGACGCGAAAGGGACAGTCGGCGTTCTATCGGCGATTCAAGGAGCTGGAGAGGGAGGCACAGCTGCCCGAGATGAACGAGGCCGACACCAGCCTTCGCTCCCGAAAGGAGGTCGCAATGCTGACGTAGCAACCCCCACTCAAGGCACTCCTCGGTGCCAAGACTTCGGTCACCGCATGATCGGGTGTGCCCCTCCTAGGACTTACCCGTGGGGCACAGGAATGTTTGGATCACTTCAATGACACGCAAGGACTATGGATCGCAAACTGCAAAGTTAATCTGGCACTACACCACACGGCTGCATCTCCCCTCGATACTTGGAGAACGAAGGATCAGGACCGAGAACCCGTTGGTTGTACCGCCGCCGCAACTGCCCGTGACGTGGTTCAGTTTGAACAGCGTCTGGGAGCCGACAGCTTGCAAGGTCAACCTTCCCGAAGGGGTTGGGCCGATGATACTGCGGGACGCGACCGCGGCGGCCTGCGGCGGGCTTGTTCGGATTGGTGTCGACCAATCTGACACGCCCTTCCGGACCCATCAGTTGATCAAGATCGCGAGATCGGATCGCAGGACGGTAAAGGCCATGGTCAAGTGTGGTATCCGGTGTGGAGCAAATCCCGAGGACTGGCGATTTACTCCCAACGAGGTGCCCGCGGACCGTTGGCGGGCCATCCAGTTATGGGATGGAGAGTCTGGCATTTGGGTGCCCTATCAGCACGAACGGCGATTCCAGAGCCGGCGTGATGAGCTGGTAGTGGCTCTCGACTGATCGGCACGCGGAGCGGGGAGCCACAGCATTCCGCTGTGGCTCCCTTGCTCCATACCGGCTTCCCGTGGCTCCGGGCTACAGAGCCCCCTGTAAGTACAGATCGGCGGCACTGAGATGGGAGTCGGCCATCAAGGAGCTGCGCCGGGCCGAGAAATACATGCTGCTGGCGAAACAGATACCGTCCGGGGATATTTCTGTTTTCATCCCCTGTCTCGCCTCTCACCCGCCGCCATGCCCGCCCCAGTTTCTCTGCTCATCGCCTACCCCAAGGAACTCATCCGGGCGGGACTACGGGCGATGCTGGCTGGCTCCCCCGTCAAGATCGTCGCCGAGAGCAGCGACGCCCCCAGCACTCTCACGCTCGCCAAGAAGCACAAGCCGGCCGTCGTGCTTCTGGACGCGGCTATTCCGGAGGGCGACGCGTTCGAACTGGCACGGACGCTCTCCAAGCTCCTGCCGGCGACCAAGTTCGTGTTCATGACCGCGATCGACAACCCGACCTACATGGCCCGGGCTCGTGCTGTCGGGGCCGCGAATTGCCTGTTGCTGGGATTCAGCCAGAAAGAACTCGTCACGGCCATCGAAAACGCCGCCGCAGGAAAAAACGCTGCTGTATCAGGGCCATACGCCAACATCTCCGCGTCGATGGAGCCGCGGGATGCTCGGGCTGCTCGCGACTCCGGCCTAACGCCCCGGGAGAGTCAGGTGCTCTCGCACGTCGCCTTCGGCTTGTCCAACGACGAAATCGCCGGATCGCTCGAAATCAGCGTCGAGACGGTGAAAGAGCACGTCCAGAACCTGCTACGGAAACTATCCGTGCGTGATCGAACGCAGGCGGCTGTGTGGGCGGTGCAATCGGGCCTGGTGTAAGGTCGCTCCATGGGCTTCGCTGTCTCCGGCCGGTGTTCGTGCGGCTACGCGGCCAAAGGCCTGCCAGTGGGCGTCGGCATGCGTGACCCTCGGGGCGCATGGCTGTCGCCGTGCATCTGCCGGACGTGCCATCAGGCTGTGTCGGCGAACGTGCAGGCCAAGACGCTGAAATGCCCCGAGTGCAAAGCCAAGGGCATCGAGCCGTATGTAGATCCCGACGCTGGCAAGGAAGAGGGCGAAGAGTACCCCAGTTGCGCCGCGTCGGAGCCGCTTTTCGACTCTCGGTTCGAATGCCCAGCCTGCGGCAAGAAGAGCCTGAAGTTCGAGTTCGCCGGGATGTGGGACTAACCAGAGGAGCCAGCCATGACCGCGACCAAACTCCCCCTGCTGCTGGCTGTGCTTCTCATGCAGGCGGTCACGGAGAGGGCCCTACTGCCGCTCCTGGACTTCGCCGCCCCTGAGGCCGCCCAGAGCTGGCAGGCCGTGAACGACGGCGTGATGGGCGGCGTGTCAGACGGCCGGTTCAAGATCACCGAGGAGAAAACCCTGGAGTTCTTCGGCACGCTCTCGCTGGAGAACAGCGGCGGCTTCGCGTCGGTGCGGACCAAGCCCACCGGGTTTGATATCAAACCGGGAGACTCGCTCGTCGTCAGGGTGAAAGGCGACGGCCGGGAGTACGTGCTAAACATCTACACGAAGAGCCGCCGGATGGCCTTTTCGTACAGAGCCCCGCTGCCGACCACGAAAGACGAGTGGCGGGAGGTCGAGATCCCGCTGGCAGATTTCATCCCTACGGCGTTCGGCAGGCGGGTTCAGGGCATGGGGCCGGTCGAGCCGGACCACATCAACGGCCTGGGCTTCATGCTGAGCGACAAGACGCCGGGCAAGTTCCAGATGCAGGTCGAGTGGGTAAAGGTGGCACGCAAGCAGCCGTAGGCAAGAACCCCTGAGTGTGCAGGCAGGCGGACCATGACCGACGACGAAATCAGCAGGTTCATTGCCAACCACGAGTGGACGTTCGCCAAGACGATGCCGGGGATTCCGCACTGGTACACGCTCAGGCGCAAGGCCACATCCAGCGAGGACTTTTCCGCGTTCGCGCAAGAGATCAGGTTTCGGGGCGTCCAGCGGCCGTTCGGCAGTAAGACTTTCACGTACCTCGATTTCGATGGCTGGACCTACTGGACCATGGGCGCGCCAATTGAAGAAACGATCCTGATCAACCGGGCAAGACTTCCCGGAAACGAGACACCGCCCGGTTAGTTCAGGCTGGGGTCTGGCTCTGAATCGTCGTCGAGATCCGGGTGGTCGCTCTCTTCGCCCATACTGTCAGTAGGGTCAAAGCACCGCCCGGCCGAATCAACGCAGAACGTATAAGCCATCTCGAAAGGCTCCGTGTCATCGCCGAAGATGGTTTTCTTCACGATGCAGTCTTCACACTGGAAGACCGGTAATTCATAGCCCCCGACAGAGACTACACCCTCGCACTTGAGCAGCCGGGCACATTTCGGGCAGTGATAGACGTCGATCATGTCGCCTACTATGCCCCCACAAATACAGTCGCCTGCGAGAGAGTGCTTCCGCTCGTGTCGCTTACCGTGTCACAAAACCGGCAACCATCGAGCCAAACAACTCGCGAGAGATGCAACTTTTAGTTGCCTATTCACTGTTCGTACTCAGCCCACGAAGACGATGTCTCCCACACCCGTACCCGCAATAGACGGACGCCACTACGGAGCGAATAACGGGTATCAACTTGGGCCTGATACGCAACAAGCCGTCTCGTGCATTCATCAAAAATGGTTTTTGCCAGGACTTCTGTCGTAGGCTCTGTTGCAGGGAAGCCGATGACGCGATCTCCGTAGGCTCCCTTGAGCGTCGCGTACATCGGGTCGTTGGTATTCATGCAGAGGGCGTGATCGAAGGAGTCCACGTACTCACCGACAGCATCTTTAACGATCTTGAAGTCGCAGACCATTCCATTAGCGTCGAGATCTGCCGCCTCGAGTACGAACTCAACACGTCGAGTGTGGCCGTGCGGAAAACGGCACTTGTCGGGGTGCAGCGAGAGCATGTGCCCGTTCTCAATTTCGATCGTCTTGCGGATCCGATACGGCATCGAGGTCCCTTTCTTTAGCCTAGGTGCGTGACGTCATTCTAGCGGGAGCGCCGCCTCACGTAGTCGACGATCTGCGCAGCGAACGGACGTCTCAGTCCAATGCCCACCAGATCCTCGAGCGTCATACCTGCAAGCTGCCTGAGCGATGTGATCCCAGCGTCCTCCAAGCGTCGAATCGTCGCCTTCCCAGCAGTTTTTGTCTTTGCCCCCTTCCTTGTCCGTCGAAGACTTCGCAGCATTGGCCCCAAAGGGGAGCAGTACTTGAGTTCGTCGAGCAACGCGAACGCCTGACTCCGAATCCCGGCAAACGTGCGCTTGATTTCCTTCACCTGCTCGGATGGCGCGCTGCAATGTTCCTTGATGTGGTGGTAGAAGGTGCGGATGTCAAAAATTGCCGCGTGTCCCGCTGCCAGCCACAGGGCACTGTCTCGCCAAGCTTCTTCACCGCCGTCTTCGAGCTTCACTGTCCATCGGCAATCGAGGTCTGCCGGAGCCACCCCCCGCGTTCTCTCGAGCAGCAAGATCGCGTTGAGCATTGCAGAGTAGGCTCGTTGTCGTGCCAGCTTGCGCGGAGGGCACGGAGCGCCACTTGCCATGGACAGCGAGCCCATCAACTCATCTGCCTTCGACCGCTCTTCTGTGCCGGTGATCCACTCCGCGAAGAGCAGGGACTTCGATTCGTTCGGCTGAGCCTCATGCCAAGCCTCGATCTGGCTGGCGAGCGGCTCGCTGAACTTGCGAAACGTCGGTCGGCGATCCGAGGTGAGAGACATCACCAGGAGGTGATCGAGCGTGCTCCAACGCCCCAGCAATCGCCCAGTGTGGTCAAGCGAAAGGAGGTCCCTGGTGAGCTGCCCCAACGACGCCAAATAGGGCAGCGGCAGGCAGGATCTGACACCAGCAAGACCTAGCCGAGTGAGAAACCAATTCCCGGAGTCATCGGAGTAGGCTAGGGCCCAGTCTGGTGATGACAGTCGCTGGAGCGAGGTAGGGGCACAGACGGTCAAGGCTTCGCCTGCCAATGTGTTGCGAAGAAGGCTCGCCAGGTCCTCGGCGGAAATGCCTTTCTCCTGGCGGCGAGAAAGACATGCCGTGACCACCGTATCTGCCATACAAGGCTCGGCCGGGGCCTTTGAAGCGTGGCGCCCTGATCCGCCAGACATGCGGCTTGATTCGAATGCAGACTGGAGGGGCGGGAGCTGAGGATCAGCGAGTTGGACTGCGAGATCGGGAGCGTCCCAGCCGTCTCGCGGCCTGACGAGGACCGTGCCGAGACCAGCTCGATCGCCGCGGCCGGCCCGTCCAAGGATCTGCATGAGATCGGCTACACCCAGTTTTCCGTGACCGAAGAAATGGGTGTCACGAACAAAGACGTGGGTCGCCGGCAGATTCACTCCCATGGCGAGGGAAGTGGTGGCAACCAAACAGCGACACTCACCCTCTCGAAAAGATTGGCGAATCCTCGCCCGCTTACTTGCGGAGTGGCCTGCATGGTACGCCAGGACGCCATGATCCAACGAGACTGAGAGCCGAGCCGCCAGGGTGTCAGCCATAACGCGCGTGTAGACAAACACGAGAACCGCATTCCGGGGCTCGTGCAGTAGCTTCTTAGCCTCTATCGCGAGCAGTTCGTCGGCGTTGTCGCCTTCCTCCAGGCTCCACACTTCTTGACGGAGTGGACTCCGCGACTTGCTTTCGAGCACGTCGCATGGGTCCAGCCAGTCGGAAAGCCGTTTCGGATCACCAATCGTGGCCGAGAGCAGCGCGATGCGTGGAGGCGCAGGCATCGTCAGCATTGCTGCAATGACTAGCTCGATAACCGGGCCACGCCGCTGATCGGCGATCAGATGGGCTTCGTCGATCACCATTGCCCCGATTGTTTCGAGCCAGGGGGTGAACTCGGGGTTTCGGATGATGGCGTCAAAGCGTTCCGGAGTGGCCACGATGATCTCCCCGCCCTCTGGGGGCTGGGATGCTGCCATCTCGCTTTCAAGACGGTAGTCGCCGGTGGTGATCGTGACCTTAGGGGGCTTGTCGCGACCACCAAGGCTCAAGGTTGCCAGATGGTCTCGCAGCGATTCCGCCTGCTCCTGAGCCAGCGCCCGAAGCGGCTCGAGCAGCACTGCTCGCCGGCCTCGCTTCACCGCATCTATGAGAATGGCGTGCCCGATGAGGCTCTTGCCGGAGTTCGTCGGAGCACAAACGACAAGGTTGCGCCGGGAATCAAGGATGCGATGATCGACAAAGGCAGAGACTTGGATTGGCCGCAGCGATTTGCCATCGGTCAGGGAAGCAAGCACCTGCTCCCACTCCGCTCCGACGGCCAGCGTGTGTGTCGCTGGACCTGCCGGAAGCGGCTCTCCAAGCGATCCGGCAGCAAGCTTCTTCATCGGTCCTCCAGCAGACGCTTAAGCGCCGGATAGAGGGATTGAAATGCGTCGTCCGGAAGACCTTCGAGCTGGGCCAGTGCCCACTGCCGCCGCTGAGAAACCGCAGCCGGCTCCACGTCGAGGAACAAAGGATAGCTACGAAGGTCGGTTTGGGCCGACAGCCCAAAGTACTGGTTGAGCTTATTCAGCTGCCCAGAGCTGATCCCGGTCGCCTTGCTGAGCCATCGCGAGACCGTGGTTGGCGTGACCTTGAGGGCTTCTGCGAGCTGCTTTTTACCTCCGCGGGGGCATGACTCCAGCAAGTAGCGAAGGTTTTCCGCCAACACGTTGAGTTGGCTTTCGACCACCAAGTCGGCAAAGCGGAACTCTGCAGCGTCTGCCGGCAGCCCGAAAGCCTTGGCCAGTTGCTGCAGGTCTGCTTCCCCGATCACGCTGTCATCCAGTCGATTGCTGACCAAAGCGGCCAGCTTGCCTGGAGCGATCGAGGTGTGGCTCTCAAGCCAAGGGACCCACTGTTCGCGCGCGCACCCCCTCTTAAAAAGTAGGAATCTGATGTTTTGGGAGACCTGATGGGCCATTTCGTGACGCACCGCAGTTGTGGGTCGGCCTGAAAGTCTCCCAGACCCATCTAAGTCAGGTACAGGTAGCGGATGGCACAGCAGGCCCGCCGCAAAACACCAGGAAAGCACGTTTAGCGATGCGATCATAGTTCGATTTCCTGTTGACGCTACGTTGAGAAACAGATATTGTGCTCAACACATGTGAACGCTTGTCAATCTACCGCTACATGAATGCTCTTCTCAACCCCTGCCAGCAAGAAGTGGTGGACCGCGGGTTCCTCACATCCGGGTTTTCCGCCGTGCTCCAAATGCCGACTGGAGCAGGGAAAACCTGGTTAGCGGAGCTGGCTATTGAGAATGCGCTCAGGCTGGGGCAGCGAGCGATCTATCTCACTCCGCTCCGGGCGCTAGCGAACGAACTGATCGTGCGGTGGAAGAGTCGGTTTCCGGGAGCAGAGGTGGGGGTTTTCACGGGCGAGTATGGCCAAAAGCAGAGCTACCCGGTCCCGTTTGAACGGGCCCAGCTGCTGATCATGACCCCCGAACGGCTCGACGCCTGCACGCGACACTGGCGATCTCATTGGGGGTGGTTTCCGCAAGTCAGCCTTTTGGTCGTCGATGAGCTGCACCTGCTCGGCGAGCGAGGAAGGGGTTCTAGGCTGGAAGGGGCGCTGATGAGGGCCCGTCGACTCAACCCGTTTCTCCAGGTGCTGGGTCTCTCCGCGACCCTTGGCAATCGATCCGAGCTGGCCGATTGGCTTGGTGGCGTGCACTTCGGCAGTTCATGGAAGCCGATCCCGATCGAATGGCGTATATCCCGTTACAAACGAGCGACTGACAAGCCGCAGATTCTCACGACTGAAGTCCAACATTGCGTCGCTGGCGGCGGGCAAAGCCTGGTCTTTGTGCAGTCTCGTCGACGCGCCGAGGCTCTCTCGGGAGTGTTGCGGGACGCCGGCATCGCTGCCGGGCATCACCACGCCGGACTCGAATCGGAAGATCGCCGTCGACTCGAGAACGACTTTCGCAATGGCTCCCTGCGAGTGCTCGTATCGACGGGTACCCTCGAGATGGGGCTGAATCTGCCCGCAAGGCAGGTAGTGCTCTACGACCTCCAGAGCTTCGACGGAAGCGAGTTTGTGCCGCTTTCCGTGAACACTGTTTGGCAACGAGCTGGGCGTGCCGGACGTCGTGGGCTCGATACTCAGGGCGAGGTCGTCCTCATCGCACCGATCTGGGACCGAGTCGCTGACCGCTATGCCGCAGGGCAGTTTGAGAAGATTGCGTCGGGCTTGGCCGAGGAGAGAGCCCTGTCGGAGCAGGTGCTCGCTGATATTTCCAGTGGGTTCGCACGCACGAGGGAGCAGTTGGCTCGGAACCTGCAGCAGTCGCTGGCCGCACATCAGCAGCGTCTGCCACCGTTGCAACGTGTTCTGAGCGCAATGCTCGACAGCGGGATGCTGGTCGAAGTCTGCGATGAGGGGGCTCGGGCCCCAACCTTAAAGGCAACTCGGCTTGGTCGGATTGCCGTTCGGCAGATGCTCGCCCCCTCGACCGTGGTGACTCTTTCTCGCTCGCTACAGTCCGAGCACGCCGACAAGCTAACGTTCTTTGATCTCCTGCTCTTGGCAGGACAGACCGACGACTGTGAGCCGCTTATCCCGGTCGATTTTGAGGAACTCGAGGATCTCGGGGAGTGGCTTGCTAAGGAGCGGTCCACGCTTCTGGCCGGCAGCCATGCCGACATCTTGGAACGCCTGGGCCTGAGTGGGCGGCGTGTTCTTGCCATTCTCAAGACCGCACTCGTCCTCCGTGCCTGGACTCGACTCGGAGACGTCGATGAGGTGGCGAATATCTTCGGGTGTTATGCATTTGAGGTACGCCGTCTTGGCGAGAACATTGAACGAATCCTTACAGCTGCTGTCGCGGTGCTGAATCCACCGAAAGCACAGGACACCGAAGATCCTGCAGCGGTGACGCCGCTTGAATGCGAAGAGGCTCCGTCTCTTCGGGTGAGAGTCGGGGCTTTAACGGCCATGGTGGCTCACGGAGTGGATGAGCAGGTCGTCACGCTCACTTTCATCGACGGGGTCGGCGGAACGCTTGCCAGAAGGCTACGTGACGCTGGTATCGCCGACATCGAAGATCTGGCGAATGCCGATGTGGCCGATGTGGCAGTGGTCCGAGGGGTTTCGGTTTCCAGGGCCACTCGCTGGATCGCCGACGCAACCGCGAAGTTCAAGACGATGTCGGCCTTCTCGTTGCGGGAGGTGGGGCAGACGACAGAGACCGTCTCGGGCACCTTGAACGCGAGTGTGGATCCCTATCGGCTGCGGCGAGCGTTGGATCTCACCGTCAGGCGTAGCGGGAACCGTTTCACGGTGACGGGGGGTCTTGAGCCCCACCGTGTCACACGAACCGCCACTGGGCTTGCGTGCGACTGTGCAGATTTCGGCAAGGGTCACGCCTGCAAACATGTCCTTGCGGTACGTATTCACTGCAAAGATACCGAGCTGCTGCCGTTGGTCGAGCGACTCTCGTCGGAGCCTCAGGCTGGTGAACTCGATCTATTTCGTCTTTGGTTCGATGGAGGAAAGCACCGATGGTGACGACTTCGCCAACACACTTGAATACCGCGCATGGCCCGATTTCTTTGCCGGCATACGTGCCGGTGACGACCTTCGGGACGAAGTACCCGCTCGACGACCTTGTTCGTCCCTATCTTCCGCGCCTGGCACCAGCCGCGATGGTGAGCTTCCACTATGCCCGCCAGATGACGGATCGTCCGTCATTGCCGCTTCTGATCGACTCCGGTGGTTTCGCCTCACTGTTTCAGAACGCTACAGTGAAGTCTGTCGCTGGGCTCGGCGTCCTCCAGACCTCAACAGACGACGGCACGGAGTCGCTGCATCCACGGGATGTACTTGAGTTCCAGGAGCAGCACGCGGACGTCGCGTTCACCCTCGATTTCCCAATCCCTCCGTCCATGGCTCTTTCGGAGGGACGTCGTCGCAACAAACTGACGATCGCGAATGCGCGATGGGCAGTCGAGAACCGTCGGCGCAAGGACATGCTGCTCTATGCGTGCGTCCAAGGGTGGGACATCGAAAGCTATCGGGCGTGTGCGAGCGCGTACGCGGATCTCGGCTTCGACGGAATCGCCATCGGCGGCTTGGTTCCTCGCGTCAGCGACATGGACGGAGTGCTCGCCATTGTCGATGCTGTTAGGGACGCCGTTCCCGACAAGCCGCTCCATGTGTTCGGGCTCGGAAAGCCGGGCACAGTTGAGATTCTCTTCAACCGAGGCGTCAGTTCTGTTGACTCGAGCTCCTACGTCAAACTCGCGGCAGAGGGGCGACTCTGGGGCCAGCCAACGGCACGACTCAGTGACGCAACGCCGACAGAGCGACTCAACCTGGCCCTATGCAATCTCGCGACAGCATCTCAGCGTGTAATGCCGCTGTCGACGTCGCACCTCCTCTTCGGATCGAGGGTGTGGGATTCGACTCGTGCTCGGCCGGAATGTCTCCCGACCGCCTCGCGGTCCTGGTCTGACCAGGAAAAGAATCAAGACAGTCCCAACACGACCGATCCCAAGGTCAAGGTCCAGTCTTGACCGCTGGCAGTCGCGGTTCCGTTTCTCCATGCTTCCGGGCGTACTTCGCCTGGTAGTCCGGGCAGAATGTCCGCGAGTCGCAGACGATGCAAGTGCTCTCTTGGCTCGAGTTTTTGGTCCACGCCTGAATGACGGCGGAACCATGAACTTCTTGCCCGCGACACGTTTCAATGTCCTTCACGACAGCGTCGAACGCCTGCAGTGCATTGGCGATAGACGTGGGCGTGATGGGAACGACACGAAGAGCCCGCGCAAGCCGATAATCAAATGAGAGTTGGGGAAGTTGCTTATCTCGGGTCTTCCAACTCTTGAGAGCGGTATCGTCTGGCGACCCCGGAACTGGCGGCACATCCGTAGTGCCGTTTGTGATCTCGTCCTTAAGTTGCTCGAGGTCGCTCCGCGTCGGGTACAACTCGTTTACGTACAGGAGCACGCCAGCGACGACGGGCAGGGCACCAGGCTGGGTACGCCGCAGTTCACCGTACGTCTGCAGTTGCCACTCGTATTGGATCCAGAGGCTGTTCGCTGCGCCAGGACGTGGTATGGGCGGCCGACGCATGCCTTTGTAGTCGATGATTACTTCGAACGTAGATGGCAAACCGGACCCCAAAGCATTCCTAATTGCCCCAACGATGGGGTTGGTGGCGAGAGCTGGAGATGCGAGCTGCACGTGCGTGACAACGTCGACTACGCCAACTAGTTCATACCGGTCCGCGACACGAAACTGCAGTTGGCTCTGGATCGGCGGTAGAAGACGAGCCCCTGTCAGACGAACCTCCGCACGATGAATGAGTGGGAATAGGTGAGGGCCAAGCTCTTGAACCGCGGCCGTCGCTCGCTCGTCCCCGAGCTGCTCGAGGTCGGGGCTCCACGCAAAGAGCCCACGAGCGCCGAGCCGTTTTTTTACGAGCTTTCGGATGTCGTCGAGGTCCTTTGTCGGCCAAGGTGGGAGCGACGGGGTACCTTTTAAGACAGAGTCTCGGTAGCGGCGAAAGGCCTCCTCAAGCACCCCGTGTAGGAACTCACCGAACCACTGCTGCACCGGACGGGACGCGGGAAGCTTGCCGATTCGCGTATATCGGTACTGGAGGCCACACCGTAGGTACCCAAGAAGGTCACCGGTAAGGCTGTATGACGGAAGTGAGTAGACCTTCGGGCGGATGGAGAGTGTCATCGGAGGTTTAGATCATTACGAATGGCCGGTTTGGATCCCAGTGGCACACGCCGGTGCGATCCCACCCAGTCGCCACGTTCGGGACGCGGCCGCCCGGCAGCGTAGGACTCACACCCACCAGCAACAAAACATCTTGCGGGCGGCTAAAGGCGACGAAGAACTGGCGGTAGAGATCGTCAAAAGCACGGTCAATCTGTGTTCGCGTGGGTACACCGAGCGGCGAAAGAGGCCGCAGCAAGTCCTCCATCCGATGCGGCGGGCCACCCGAAGCTGGCATCCGCTTGAAGGAAGGGGCACGGAGGTCCTTGAAGTCGGAGCCGACGTCAACGATGGTCAGCGGGAATTCGAGGCCCTTGGATTGGTGGATCGAGAGGATAGAGAGTCGGTCCCGAGGGAATGTCTCCATCAGCTCCTCATTCACGTCGACGACCCCATCGGCGATCGGTGCCAAGAAGTCTCGCAGCAACTCTTTCACCGAGGCCGCCGAAAGCCCCTGATTGGTGGGGTCGGTGACGACGCGGCCATCAAACTTGCCGAGTTGCTGGCAGGCTCCCAGTTGTCGGGTGAACAGCTCCAGATAAACTTGCCCCTCCGGGTCGTCATGCAACTCGGGGAGGTAGTGGACGAGTCCATAAATCAGCTCGATGGCTGTCGTGCTCTTCGGCCACCCGTAGCCCTTCCGATTTGGGTCTCGGTTGGCCCAGCCTTGCGCGAAGGCAAGTAGGCCGGGGGGAGCCGCGGGCCCCTGGGCGAAGTCGATCGCCCGGTCTCTCCAGCGAGTGAAGACCGCATGCGCATCTTGGGAAATACCGTTAGTTTGGCCGGCCAGCACCCCGCCAGCATCCAGACACTCCAAAAGAAGCCCCCCGAAGCGTTCGACCACATCGACTGTGGCAGCGTCTTCGCCGCGAGGGTTAAACACCGGAATCGGCGGAGGCCGAGTGCCAAGCTCCTGCCGCAAGAGGAAAGGCAGGCGAGGCCTGTCAGAGGCTGAGAACTCGGCGGGACTGCTGCACAGTAGCGCGCAGTCGCCGACGTCACCCCCAGTTGGGGCGGCGGCGATGGTCCCGCCAGGGACAACGTAGCCAGGCCCTCGGAACACCGAATGAATGAGTCCGGCAAGACACTCGGCAAGCTCTTCAATCGTGTCGCGGAACATCCCCAGCACTGGCAAGCCCGCCTGCGCCAGCGGACCATGAGCGAGGGCCGGCTTACTTGCCACCCGTACGGTCTGGTACCCGGCGTCGAGCGTTGCGTACCCGTTAACGAAGGAGACGATGTTCTTGGTGGAACGGTAGTTGTTGGTCAGGAAAACGGTCGTTGGGGTCTTGTTGAATCGCCGCTGGTAGCGGGCCGGAAAGTCGCGAAACAGGTCGACGGTGGCACCGCGAAAACGATAAAGGCTCTGATCGTCGTCGCCAACGACGTTGATCGCCCCCGAACACGCAGCTGCGAGCTCGAAATAGAGCTGCTCCTGCATAAGATTCGTATCCTGGTACTCGTCGACAAGAACGACCTTGAGCTCGTCGGTAAACTCCTTGAGTTGTCCGGCGCGGAGGCGAGTGAGTACTTCGTTTTCCAAGAGCGAGAAATCGACAAGCCCCGCAGACCGAAGGGCGGTCTCGTAAGCTTGTTGAGCGTCATCAACCAACGTTCTGGCGGGTTGGTCGGCAGGCAGACCTGCTGATGGGAACTGTGGCCAGGTCACCTGATCCTGAAAGCGTCGTTCCCATAACTCCTTGACAAGCTTGGCCTTCGAGCCTGCATGGTAGTTGAACCGGTTCCCGTTGTCGGAGTGGAGCCCAAGCAAGAATGCGTCGAGCGCGGGGTTCTGATCCCGTCGCGATCCAAAAAGCCCCTCGCGCAGCATCAGTGTCTTGCTCACGAACTCATCGACCAGAACGGGCGGCTGGGTGCCGGGGGCCCGGAACTCCCGTAGGAGTTGCTCGCAGAGACTGTCAATTGTTCCTGTCCGAACCTGGTTAATGTCGATCGAGCCGACGAAAACCTTCTGCTGCGGCGAGATCGCTGTGTCCGCACATATTGCGCCGATGACCCGGAAGCCCCATCCGAGGACGCGTGAACGTAGCTCCTCTGCAGCCTTCTTTGTGAAAGTCGTTGCGAGTACCCCGCGCGGAGGTATGCCATCGACCAACACAAGCTTTAAGATGCGAAACGTGAGACTGGCGGTCTTTCCAGTTCCTGGGCCTGCTACCACATAGCACGGATCGTTGGCAGCCACCCCGATTGCGGCGAGCTGCTGGACGTCAGGAGCAGGGCGAAACGTTGTCGTCGCACGCAGCAAATCGCTGAAGTTAATCATTGGAGCGAACAACCTGTTTTGCCAGCACAGTTCGACACCATAGAGCCGAGGGCTAGACGAGCTACGGAGTCCGCGCACTCACGTTGCAAGCTCTAACGTTGCTCACCAGAGCCTTCCTGTACTAAGTGCCTAAGACTAACTAGCGATCCGACTTCTCAGATCAGGAATATCTCCAACTCCACCAACCCAGTCCCATCCACTTTCACGCAATTGATCTAACTGCGATGGGCTCCAATCACCATCTAAGATCAAGGCCAGTCGCAGTCTTTCGCGTACTTCAAAAGACCATCCCGCTCGCCGCCGCGCATCCGCTCCAGCCCTCCACGTGACTTGCAGCGACCTCGCCCTCGCGGCCAATTCCTTAACCTTGTGGCCCTCGTTTCCGTCCTGCGCGGACTGTGTTTTTATTAGCCAAGTGCCGTCTCTCGAAACACCGTCCATCCACGTTTCCAAGGGCCGCCCGCCCCAAAGGCAACTGACTGCTTGGGTCTGCCACGCTGCACACACCCGAGAGTGCATAATGACTGTGCTTTCAGCCTCGCCATCCACAGGGTCTGTGTCTTCTTCATCGGAAAAAGTGAAAGCGACGAGGTCCCCCAGAAGCTCCTCAAGGACGATGTGGAGTCCATTCAATTCCGCCGCAATAAGTCTTTGTGCTTTTGCTTCCCGATACCGCTGCACCAGTACTGGCATCGGATCGCGGGGTGGCTTTTTGAATGACTCGACGAGACAAGCGGCCATGGCTGTCCACGCACAGCTACGGAAATCCTTCTCAGAAAGCGTTCGGCCCCGGCCAGCAGGAGCCCAGTGAGACGTGATATCCCGGCCCTGCAGCAGATAAATAACCGTCGCAGCTATATCACCCCATGGTGCATGTGGCCGAAGCTTGTGGCCAGTCGTCTCAAAATAAAACTGAAACCGTTTCTGCACATCCTTTGTCGATCCTGCACCAACGAAATAAAGAAGCATCTCGAGCGCCCAGTTCTGCTTATGTGGCACGCACCGTGCCCTGTCTGCCTTGGGGCCCTCCTCCCTCATAAGTGCTTTGGCGAGCTCGTCGCGATCTCGCATCTTGGGCACAAGCCGCTTGAGTACGTATTCCGCCTTTCGTTCAACCAGAGATGGCGTAGAAAGGTCTTCGATTGCCTCAGACACCCCGTACCCACCGTCGAATTTTCGAAAAGCTCGCTGCAACGCGTCGACAAATTTTGGACGCTCCAGGCTGCCCTGAATATCCGAGAGACATGCCGCAATGTCGGCATTGACTTTTGCAAAAGCGACAACGCTACCTCGCGACGCAATGGTCCTGCACTCTCTGTATGTCGCTAAGTACTCAGGACGCTTGCCCCATCGCACAGGTATCTGCGACAGCATCCGAAAAAAAGATGCTACTTGCGTTGGTGAGAGAGAACGGAATCCCGCATCCGCAACGAGCGACTCCGGGCTGAACTCCCCTGCGGCGCGTGAGCTGAGCCAGTCGGCAAGGTCTTTTAAAGATGCGTCTGCCACGCCGCAGCTCCGCTGAAAGAGGCGGAATAGCAAGTACAGATGAAGTAGTCCGATTCGGTACCTGCTTCGCACACCGGTGGTCGCCCTTGGTAACTGCCGTGCCTTCACGGCGACGAGTGAAAGAACGTTCCATAAGGAACGGTATTCTCTTTTCGCCGCAGATTTTATCGCCCTGCGCAACAGCGCATTTGTCTTTTTATCGCTTTTGGTGTCACGCCACCGTTTTGCCTCCAAGGCAGGCCCGTACTCAACGGGGAAAACAACTGAGATATCGAACGACTCAACCAGGGCCCATCCGACGCCAGGATCCCACCCTTGTAGTTGCTGAGGAAGTCGACGGGACCGAGCAGCGTCCACGGGCAGCTCGTCCGCACTCGAAACCAAGAGCGGTCCAACGCCAGGCGGCAGGGCTTCAAAGACGCAATTGATGGCTATGATGTTCGAGCCGAGGGCGATTTTCTGCTGGCATTCTTCCTCCCAGGTTCGCCAGTATTTGAACTTTGAGTTCCGCTTGTTGCTCCAGTGCGTGCAGTACACGATTCCCGTAACTGTCGCTCCTGATCGCAGAACAAAGTCCGGCTGGACCGTTGTACCAGCGATTACGGGAGCCCGGCGAGGGGATGGATGGAGGTAATTGGCACCGCGATCCGTGTCGAAAGAGAAACCGATCGCCCTCAGTGAATGGGCTATCAATTGCTCGTAACTGGTACCAGAAATATCTTGGTTCATTTAGGGCTCGCCGCGCGGTGTGTTTGGGTTCCCTAACTATGTGTTCGAAAATATAGCGAGGCGGGCAGTTATTGCGACGTCGCGGAACTACGCCGGTTGATCTCGCATTGCATCATAAGCTCGGACTTGTACCGGAAGCGGAGTCTCACGCAGACTCGAAGACATCACCAACTGGCCTCGCGACAAAACTTGCAACTCCGAAGCAAATTCCGAGATGTCCGACGCCGCTGCCCGTACAGCCGCGCGGCGTTCATCGGCGTTGCTGAGCGCGAGCACCAACTGCGTGTTAAGTTGAGTAATAACCCCTCCATCGATTTCCGATGCCTGCTGACTCACAACACCCAATCCGATGCCGAACTTGCGGCCTTGCCGGCTAATGTCACGGAAAACACTACCGAACTTCATGCGCGCAGGATTGAGGACGCTCGGCGCCTCCTCTACCAGGATGTTGACGAGCGGAAGCTCATCGGGTGTGCGAACGCGACCGTCGATAACATACGGTAACGCTCCCTGTTCCAGACGTGCGAGGAGTGCAGCGGTTAAACTACGCTGACCTAGTCGACCGTTTTCCTCGTCGACTCCGAGCATCAAGGCGATCTCTCTGCGGAGGCGGTCGGGTGAATCCGCGAGGCGCAATGCCCGCCGGAGAGAGAAGAGTGATCGGGCTACGACGGTGTTCAGGAGAAACTGCTCCAGCTCGCCGAGCATGGTCGTGTCGATGATTAGGACTCGACCACGCTCGAGCGCGCATAGGATGTCGGGCAGCAGGGACTCGTACGGCAGCCCTAGTTCCGCGTCAAAGCGGGACACCAGACGCGTATTCCCATGGTTCAGGAAGCCCAGACGTCGTTCGACTGCCGCAATCGTGCCGGGTAGGTACTCCGTGCTGCGTTCACTATCACCGTTGAGGTCACCCGCGAAGAGTCTGCCGATCCAGCGTTCGCCATGCTCGGCGAAGAGTTGCCGCGCGAATGCTACTTGCTGCTCTGAAAAATCGATGAGACTGGCCAGATCATCGGGAGTCACATCCGCACGGGATAGCCGAACACGCATCTCGAGTGGGCCGTCCAGCACATCGCGACCAGTGAGGTAGTAGAACGGGGCGATCAAGTCATCGCGTTCCGCTTCAGAGTAGCCACGAACGATGCCACGGACTCCATCTGAGCCGCCGGTATTCGCATGCCAGGTGCGAAACTCGTCGTGAGGGTCGATCGCGAAGACGGACGCCCGTGGACCCTCTACCACTCCGGCGGCGGCAGCCTGATTGTGATTCAGGACGCCCGCGAGAAGGACCATCATTAAGTTGCTTTTGCCGCACCCGGTGCGGCCAAATACTCCGAAGTGATGCGCCAATGCGGCAATCGGAAGATAGACCGGAACGTTGAGCAAAGCCCTCTCACCTGCTAACAGGTGACCAATCAACAGTCCCTGATCGCCGAGTTGGCTTCGCAGCAACTCGCCTACAGCGGCACCTGACTCCGGACGCGTCGTGTCAACCTGATAAACGTCCGTCAGATGCTGCGGGAGCCTGCGGGGACGGTTAAAAGACCAGCTCCCTTTGACTGGCTGGAACTGAGCGTAACCGAGAATCATGCCCCTCAGTTCAACAAGCTGCTCCTCAGCCAAGTCTTCCGAGAAGTAGGAATCCGGCATCGTAAGTTTGTTGCGCGCGACGTCCCCCATGACGATCGTCCGATTCAGAATGTTCGCGTACTCGGTGGCGCGGAACACATACATCCGATCCGGCCCGCGGCGGCACGGGAGAATGAATAGATCCCCGATCGCTACATCCGAATTGCGCGCGATCACAGTGAGCTGCGTGGTGCTGCTCTCGGCGAGGACACCAAACCTCGGGCCAAGCACTGCGAGCAGTTGATCGAGAGTAGCCATTTCAAATCCAGTTCAGCGATGTCCAGTAAGTTGCGAAGAGTCGCGGAACGAGGCCCGCCGCATGCCTGCGTGTACTGCGGACTCGACGAGCTGCTGGCGAAGCACTGTTCGCTCCTGTTCGGTCAGTGAACCGCGGTCATGCGCAGCCTTAATAGGATACGGGTAGCCAAAGCACCTTTGGTCATGGGACGCGTAATCGAGCAACCCAAAAAACTGTCGCACGGCTTGTAGATTCCGGCCCGCCTCCATCTGGTCCTCCCAAAACCTTGCATCTAGATCGAGTCGCATTATTGGAGTGGTCCGGTGCAGTCTCACTAGAAAACTCACTGCCCCGAGAGGCGGAACTCTAGGCCCATCGGGAGGCCACAGAGACCATCCATCTCTGTCGGAGTCCGGCAACTTCAGAAACCAGTGCTCGGGCTCTGCGGACCCACATTTCGCTTGAGCTGCTTCCTCAAGCCGCACACCGGACGGCAAGCCGTGGGACTTGGAAAGCGCAGCAAAGCGGACTGCACGGGAACGAGCACGCACGCAGCAGAACCGACGCAGATACTCGAAGAACAGGCTCTGCTTGTCCCTGTTCACAAAGGGCAATGACATAGTGCCGTCCGTCAAGACAATTGCCCCCTCGGGCACAATCTCGACCAGTCGTAGTGCAGCACCGAGTTCAGCAGTCGTACGAAGTTGGATGCCGACGTTCCCGGCATCATGAGCCGGCGGGACGATCAGCCCGCTTCGCTGTTCTGCAATACTCCGACGTCGTTGGTTGCCCAGCAAGGAATAGTCTGAGCCCGCGAGAATCTCGTCGACAGGCAAGCCGGCGAGTCGCTCGAACGTGTCCAGCAATGACGTTGCTCGCTGCTGTTCACTCGTAGTCAGCCACGTAAACTCAATCAGCGGCTGAAGGTCTTTCTCGACCTCCTTCAGTCCATGGACGGAGTCGGCTTGATAAAGAGTCGCTGAGGCCACCGTGGCGTACACGAAGGAATCCGCGTAGGCGATAGCCGGGAAATCACCGCTTCCATCAACTCCTCCCACGACGAGTCCGGGCGCACTGACCGTGTGGTCAAATGGCTCAATCGCATCGACCAGTCGTTGATGCAGTTCTTGAGAAGGCGGCTGTCGCTGGTCCCATGCCGCCATTCGCGTCGTCACGTCAGCTAATCGGTCACGCATTGATTTGCGCATGTGTATGTCAAATCGCATCTTCCAACCCCTCGTCAGAGTCATCGGGGCCGAAGAGCGTCAGCTGGCCTTTAGTCGCGGCTCCTGCTCGTTGAAAACCTACAGCCTCGCCTGCGAGGGCTCGCTGCAGAAGACGATAAAAGACGTACGTGTTGTGGAACCCGCGTCGTCTGTTGCGGTTATTGCCGCGAAAAATAACCACCTGAATGCCGTCACGACGACAGATGTCGCAGGGACAGGACCTCCATGGCCTAGCTTCTAACGTCTCGCGAAGCAGGGCTCTGGTGGGCGGACGGTCGGGCGTAATGAGGTGGTCGTATTCTTCTAAAGTGTCGAGTACCTGCTCAGCCGGGATCTTATCCTGGTCAAACAGTGACATCGCCTGCATGCACCTTCTTTCGAGTCCAGCGACCTCTGCGGCAGAGGCTCGCCCTTCTGTAACCATTCGCTTTGCTCGAAAGCTTTTGTCTGCTCCTGGGATGCGAATGGCAGTGTAGAAGGTGCCGTCCATGCTCAGGTAGTTCTGGCCTGTACCCATCCAGGCTCGGCGAAGCAGCGAGGCGCTGTCCACAGAGGACACACCTAGACCAGCAAAGGCCTTCATTGAAGCGAGTCTGGCCAACCCAAATAGGTGCACCTTCACCTTAGCCGGCACGACCTCGTGGACGTGCGTCAGAATCTCGAGAATGTCACGGGTGGAAGTGCGTACCAATCCACCCAGGCCGATGTACTCATAGCCCATTGCCACGCACTTCTTTGCCGCAGCCGCGTAACTCCTCGGATCCCATCCCTGTACCGCTCCGATAGGAGTCCACGGCAACCTTGCCTTTCGATGGCTCCTGAGAAACTCGGCGGCATTGTCGATCGTGAGGTTGTAGCGGTCTAGCTTGTCCGTCTCGGTAGCGGAAACGATAAGGTGATCTATGGAAACGCCAAAATCGAAGTCGAGTCGGGAGTAGTAGTCGAGAATCTCTTCTGTGGTGTAGGGAGGCACCTTCTCGTTGATGTACCCGAAAGCCCCGCAATCACCCATGATTGGGAGCTCGCGCGGAACTCGTAAGAAGCGGTGGACTCCGAGTCGATTAATTCGCTCCTTTTTTGTCTTACTCTTCTCGGCAACAACCTTAGAGATCAGGATTCCATCGTAATTTGGCTCCGGATACATCTGGTGGGCATAGACCTCGTTGGCCCAGTTTCCGGAACCACCGGAATGCACGTCGTTCAAGAAATCAAAATCACGGTCGACGAGATCATCCCATTCCGGGATGAAGTACTTCAGCTTCTTGCGGTGAGGCTTGTCCTGCCAAGAAGTGGGTAGGTCGATCACATAGTCGACGTCGGACTTCGTCGTTGCGGATCGCCGCCGCGAGGTGCTGACAGACGGCTGCGATTGAACGAGTGTGAGCACATCTTTGGCTTTCCAGAGCTCGCTGGTGAAGTTGGTGTCCTTAGCCAGTCGCGAAAGAAGCCGGCTTGCCAGTTCCCCCTTTAGCGCCACTAGACCACAGGAGAATCGCTTCGCCTCGGGGTTGGACAGGACAACGGGCCGCACGTTGACGAGGTCCGGCAGCCGTTTCCGCGTTGAGCCCCCGCAGAAGAGCAGCGTTGGTCCGCCAAACTCAACCGAACCGTCCAACTCGCAGGTACTGAGGTAGTCGTCTCCTAGGAGAATGAGACCAAGATCGTAGGGAGCAGCCACTGTCTTACGAAACGCCGCTGGAATCCCCAATTCACGAGCCCATTCACGGAGCTCGCCCTTGGGCATTCCTTGGAAGGTGGCCTCGTACGGCGCCAGGCGGGCTTCTCCCGACACGATGCCGTAGCCGGCGGAGAGGATCTGGAGATCCAAGACGTCGTCGCCGTTGCTCGACAAGAGAGACTCCCGGAACGCCTGAACCCCCCGCATCAACCGGACATGTTGCTGTCCTGTGTAGAGGGAATTCGCTGGGCACAGCAGGTCTTTCAACTCCTTCTCGCGTCGAGCTACGTGCCGCCGCCCCTGTTTGAAGTCCTTCAGCGTCAGCGCATGCTCAGAGGAGACGCTCTTTTCGCCCGTGCAGGAAGTGATGATCAAGATCCGCATGCTGTTCTCAACTAGGGCTTTGGTGTGCCGCGTGGCGATTCGGACTCGCTCGCGATCGACGGCAGCCGTATCGCATCACATCCGCGGTCGCGCAGCCTTGTGAGCAGAGTTTCGCCGCTCGTGAAGTCGATGTAGGTGTCGAGCGGCTTGCCGATTGCGATCAGATAAGCCGCTTTTGCGACATCCTTCGCAGGAAGCATCTGGCCGTCGAAGCTCACGACTAGGCTTCGGCGAGGAGCCTTGCCCGCTGCAGTTCGCTGCGCAACGGCCTTGCACGCCTCAGCCACGTGTTTCTCCGTGATGACGTTCCAGTTGATGCCCATGTCTACGCGATTCCCAACACCTTGTGCGTCTGAACGCTAAGCCGCCATCGCGGATGAGCGAGGCAATACTCCACGGCCAAACGCTTATTGTTCTCGAAGCACTCGTCTTCGAGTGGCTGCAGAAAGAAATGGTCGAAAGACTGAGCCTCGTATGACGCAGGATCGACTCCGGGCTGCGGAATGACGAGCTTGAGTTCGTTTCCGCCTGAGACGACGACGTCTGCGCCGGACTTAGGGCTCACGCAGACCCAGTCGACACCGTCGGGGATCGCGCGGGTTCCGTTGGTCTCAACGGCGACCAGAAACCCACACCTGTGCAACTCGGCAACCAACTCGTGGTCCAACTGCAGCAGCGGCTCACCGCCGGTGCATACGACAAACGGTTGCTGGCCTGAGTTGCCACGCCAGGTGTTCGCTACGACCGATGCGAGAGCACTGGCAGTCGGATACGAACCACCCCCAGGGCCATCTGTGCCGACAAAGTTCGTGTCACACCACCGAGCACAGCCGCCAGAGCCTGTGTGGCGATCCTTTTCGTGGCCGCTCCAGAGGTTGCAGCCCGTAAACCGCAGGAAAACCGCGGCCTTGCCGGTGTGGAACCCCTCGCCCTGGAGCGTGTAGTAGATCTCTTTGACGGCGTAGCTCATACACGCGACCGCTCCAGATACGCGGCGGGGTCCGTGAGGCCGTTTTGCTGGAAACCACGAAGACGCAGTTGGCATGCGTCGCACATGCCGCATGCCTCGCCCCCGGGACCAGGGTCATAGCAGGTGCTCGTCTCGGCATAATTCACGCCAAGAGCAAGCCCCTTCGCTATGGTCTCCGCCTTGGTGAGGTTAATCAGAGGCGTGTGCAACTTGATCTTGAGCCTGCCTTCGACGGACTCCCTTGTGGCTAGGTTTGCCATGGCCTGATATGCCGCGATGTACTCAGGTCGGCAGTCTGGGTAGCCGCTGTAGTCGAGGGCATTGACGCCAATGAATATGTCCGCAGCCCCGAGCACCTCAGCCCAAGCTAGGGCAAATGAGAGGAATATCGTGTTCCTCGCCGGCACATATGTGGTCGGAATGCCGTCGCTCATCTCGTCGAGCGGACGTCCCTTGGGCACCGCTAGATCGCTGGTGAGGGCAGATCCACCGAAAAGCCGGAGGTCGATATCGACGACAATGTGCTCACGAGCGTTCAGTGCTGCGGCCGTACGCCGAGCAGCTTCGATTTCCGCCGAGTGCCTTTGCCCATACCGAAACGTGATCGCATACGGCTCGAATCCCTCGCTTTTCGCGATTGCCAGGCACGTGGCGGAATCCAGTCCGCCACTGAGAAGCACCACGGCTTTTCTGGTCGAATCCATTCGTGTCCTCGTTTGCCGCGGTGCTCAGCGGCACTAGGTCCGCTCCAGCGGGGGGTGTAGTATATCGCGCGTCGGCCAGTCCGTCTGTGGTCGGCCCCAGGCTTCTCGTCGGCGAGCGCGATCACTGTAGGTGCCTGGCTGTCCGCGTTGGACGAGCTCTCGTGGCCTGCAGGAACTGGCCCCCATCACGGTGCATTGAAGATGCTTCAATGATCGACGTACCTAAACCGCTTTTCGAGTCCCGGCAGAACCTCGCCACGCCAGCTGCACTTCAGGCGTTAGCCTCAGCCGAGGTGACCCGGGAAGATCTGCTCCGACGACATTTTGCAGGGGATTGGGGCGACGTCGATCCCGATGACGGGCAAGAAAACGACCGTGCTCTCGACACCGGAGCTCGGATCTTGTCCGCCTACGTTCTATCGACGGGTATCCGTGTTTGGGTGATGACCGAGGCTGCATCTTCAGCCGGCGTGCGTTCGGCCACGACAATCCTTCTTCCCACGGAGTACTGAGGGACCTTCGCGATGTTTGGTAGTCGTTGACGAACCACTGGACCAAAAAGGGCATGCACGACCTCATCGGCGACATTCACGGCCACGCTGATGCCCTGCTGCAACTCCTGCGGAAACTGGGCTACTCCAAGCAGAACGGCGTCTACAGGCACCCAGAGCGTCAGGCTGTTTTTCTTGGCGACTTTATCGACCGCGGCCCCAAGATCCGGGAAACGCTGGAGATCGTCCGCGCCATGATCGACTCCGGGGCGGCTCTCGCTGTAATGGGCAACCACGAACTCAATGCCCTCGCTTTTCACATCCCAGACTCCGAAAAGCCGGGTGAGCACCTGCGGCCGCACAACGAGAAGAACTCGAACCAGCACGCCGAGACCATGCGGCAGGTGCCGGCTGGTGAACTAGCCGCGTACCTCGCGTGGTTCCGGACGCTGCCACTGTGGCTCGAACTCGACGGCCTCCGGGTCGTGCATGCCTGCTGGGACGAGACCTGCATGGAGAGGATCAGCGGGCCTATTACGGACGAGTTCCTGCATGCTGCCTGTTCCCCGAAAGGCAGCCTGTTTGAACCCGTGGAGGCGATTCTGAAGGGCAAGGAGGCCAAATTGCCACCCGGAGCGACGTTTCGGGACAAGGACGGCCACGAGCGAACTTCGACCCGGGTGAAGTGGTACGAGGCCCCGCATGGGCACACCTACCGGACCTATGCGATGGCGAGCGAGCCCATCGAGTCAGATCTGCCGCTGCCCAACGAGGTTATTCAAGCTGCGGTGCCCTACCCCGAAGACGCCAAGCCCGTGTTCGTTGGGCACTACTGGCTCAGCGGCCGGCAGCCCGAGCTACTCGGCCGGAACATTGCCTGCGTGGACTGGAGCGTGGCCAAGGGCGGCTTCTTATGTGCCTATCGGTGGGAGGGGGAGCGGGAACTAGATGCTGAAAATTTTGTCTGGACCGGCTGAAGGCGCCACTCAATGACCACTAACGTCTTCGCCACTCTCCCCGCAAACCTGCCCGAGGAACTCTTCACGACCCTCCTGCAGACCACTGGAATCCGTATCGAGCGAATCGTCTCCCAAGGCCACCAGTCTCCCGATGGCTTCTGGTATGACCAACCAACTGGCGAGTGGGTGATCGTGCTCAAAGGGGCTGCCCGAGTCGACTTCGAAGGCCACACGGTCGAGATGGGCCCCGGCGACTACGTTGACATTCCAGCCCACACGAAGCACCGCGTGGCATGGACGACGCCGGACGAGCCTACGATCTGGCTGGCCGTGCACTACGGCCAGTCGCAGCACGCCTAACCTCGCTGCCCCCGGAGGCTTACGCGGCCCGTGGGCGTCCCCGCTGACATCTAAAAAAAGCGGGTTTACTGGGCATATTCCCTGAAGGACGTTCTGCTGTCAGGGCTTTTGGGCAGCGTTCTTTTCCAGATATCAAAGCCCGCCCCACTTTCAGCCCACACGGTGAAAATCCACGTCACGCTGATTCCCATTTCCCACTCCGACCAGCCCCCTACAAGTCCCGATCCGCCTGAGCACGTCTACCACTACACAACGGGCCTGAAACTCCGCTCGATCATCAACTCAGGTGCCATCAAGCCCACGACCGCCAAGATCAAGCCGCACGAAAAGCCCGTCGCATGGTTCAGCATCCAAGACCAGTGGGAGCCGACCTGCACGAAGGTTCCTATTCCCGGCATGCAGGGCCAGATCGAGACGGCCAAAGCTCAGGGCGGTCTGGTGCGCATCACAGTGCCGGGGACCTGCGCACCGTATGCCTTCCCGCAACTTCCTCTAATTGCCGGCACCAAGCCCACTGTGTGTATCGGCTTGCTCATGGCCGGCGTCGAACTCGGAGCTGACCCGGACACGTGGCGATTCACACCAGCGCCCGTTCCGACTGCCCTGTTCCGTGAAGTCGAGTTTTTCGACTTCGCAAACAACAGGTGGCTGGCCATTGATCTGGCTGAGCTTTCCTGCCGCAACTGACCCGCTTATTTCTCTCCCACAAGGAGTCCCCCATGGTCCTGACAACTGGGCTCTTCGTATGCGCACTGCTGGCCACCGAGATTGCCGGCGCGCTGTATCTCGCCCATTACGTTCGTGCCCGTCGAACACGCCGATAGGCCAGTGTCCCGATTCCCACTTCCCCGCATTCCTCCAAGGAGGCTCTCGTGAGCACCCTGTTCGCAATTCCGCTTTCCCTTCTGTCGGCCTTCTTCTGGCTGGCCAAGTTCACGTTCTTCGGCGGCTGGCTTCTGGCTCGCTGGGTCGCCTATCTCACATGGCCGCTCTGGGCAACCATCGTCGGCCTCGGGGCTCTCGTTGGCCTGATGTGAGCGAAACCTGAGCCATCCACCACCACACAGGAGAACTGGCATTGAGCCACATCGTCGAAATACGAACCGAGATCAGGGATGAGCAGGCAGTACGGGCGGCCTGCACTCGCCTCCAACTCGCCTCGCCCGAACACAAGACCGTCCGGCTGTTCAACGCGACGGCCACGGGTTTGTGCGTCCAGCTTCCGGGCTGGCAGTACCCCGTCGTCGCCAACCTCCAGACCGGCCAAGTCCAGTACGACAACTACGGCGGCCACTGGGGCGAGCAATCCCGGCTGAACTCATTCCTGCAGGCGTATGCCGTCGAGAAGGCACGCATCGAGGCCCGGAAGCGTGGTCATTCCGTCAGCGAAGCCCGGCTCGAAGACGGCTCGATTCGCGTGACCGTGCGAGTGGGAGGTGCCGTCTGATGGGCACCAACGAGAAAAAGATCGAGATCACCGTAAGCCCGGAAGGCGCGACCAGCATCAAGACATCAGGCTTCATTGGCGGCTCCTGTAGGGACGCCACCCGGGACCTCGAACGTGCCCTTGGGGTATCCGGCCGCGAAAGCCTGCTGCCGGAGTTCTACGCACAAACCCAGTCCGGCGAGCGGCTCCGGCAAGGGAGCTGACCACGCACCGGCTCGAAGATCTCCCGGTGGCGTATGGAAATGCGCCGCCATGGAGACCGGCCGTTTTCGTACCCCCACCCCCGACAGGATTTTGTTATTTATGGCCGATTCCGAGACCCCAGATGAAGAAGTCAGCGAGAACGTCCGGCAGCTCCTCGCCCACTACCACCAGAGCGAGCAGGCCCGGCTTGAGCGTGCCAAGGCCAAACTCCGCGCAGAAGTCCTCCCGGCCCTGAGAAATCACCGGGTCGCCAACATCGAGGCGGCCTACTCCGGCTACGGCGACTCCGGGGCCATCGACGGCATTCAGTACCGGGACGAAGCAGGCCAGCGGGTAGACCGAACGAGCCTGCCGCCGGAGATCGTCGAGCAACTGGAGAACTGCGTGTACGAGTTCCTGCCCTCTGGCTTCGAGATCAACGACGGCGGCCAAGGCACGCTCACGATCGACACCCAGACGGCCAAGGTCACGATCCAGCACCAAGAAAACTACACCGAGACCCGTGACAGCACCCGGGAGTTCGACCTGTAATGGCGCACCCCTACCACCACGCGATCTCGTCGGCCAAGAAGTATGGTGGCGAGCCTGACGAGTACCTCCGGCTGCACGAATGGCTCGACGGCTCCAAGGCCCACATGGCGGACTTTCGGCACCGGGGCCTACGCCATCATTCAGAGGGCATCTTCGCGCTGGAGGCCCTATTCGGCTCCACGATCACGCTCTCGACCGGCAGGGTTCTTCCCGTGCGGTTCATAGGCGAGCAGCACGTCCTCGAAGACCTTGGCCGGATTCCCACGGTGGCTGACTGGCTGGGACGCATTCAGCCCGAGAGTTGGATGCTGGGGCGCGGACAGGCTCTGATCGACTAGCCGGCTTCGTTAGTCGTCGAGTTCGCCACCAACGCCGCCCTTGAAATGGCAGTCTCCGCACGATTGTTTGAGCGAATCGAATCCGGCGCGCACTCCCTTTGCATCCCGGCGCCTGACGGCTTCGGCGAGTTCTTTCACGGCATCAACATAGCCATCGGCAGACCCTTTGATGTCGTCGTTCTTCGACTCCACCAATGCCCGACACATCGGCCCGAACCCCTGCACGACCTGCTCGATCACCGGCCAAGGCGCACCGGGGCCTTCGACGATCTGCCGTAACTGACCGTAGGGCGACCGCCGTCCCTCGTGGGTTCGCTCCATCAATTTCTCGACCTGCTCGTCTTCGTCGTGATCTTCATCCGCCACGACTGCGACGAACCCGAGAGCCGCCAGCATTATTGCAGCGGCCGGAAATAAGACCCTCATGCACTACCTCTGCTTGTTCGATTTCAGCCCCATAAAGGAACTGTGATGCCGCGTACCAAGAATACTCGTGTCGATACGCCCCGAACCACACCCTCACTCGCCAGCCGCCTCCACGAACTCATCTCGGCCTGCTTCACGGGCATCTGGGTCCAAACCCACGAACCCCACGAAGCCGCCCGCGAAATCACTGACCTGTGCCGACGTGAGAACTGGCGGCTGGGTATCTGGAACTGCGATTCGGGGGTCCAGTTCCCCATCGAGCAGATCGCGATCCCGGGCGTGACTGAAACCCAAGACCCGCTCGCCGTCATCCGGGCGCTACCACAGGTCTCGCAAGGCTCCGGCACGACCATCCTGCTGTTCGAGAACCTGCACCGCTTCATGGGCAGCGTCGAACTCATCCAAGCCATCGCGAGGCAGGCCCTCACCGGCAAACACAATCGGGCGTTCATCGTCGTGCTGGCCCCACTGACCCAGATACCGCCCGAACTCGACAAACTGTTTGTGTGCGTCGACCATGAACTCCCGGATCACGCGCAACTGGAGGAGATTGCCCGGGGAGTCGCCACGCAGGACGGCGAACTTCCCAGTGGCGACGAACTTCCCCGGGTGATCGACGCCTCCAAGGGCCTGACCCGGAGCGAAGCCGAGAACGCCTACTCGCTCTCGCTGGTCAGGCACGGGACCCTCAAGGCCGAGACCCTGTGGGAGATCAAAGCCGGGCAACTGAAGAAGAGCGGGCTGGTCTCGATCCACAGGGGCACCGAGTCCTTCCAGCAACTCGGCGGCCTCGACAACCTGAAGGCCTTCTGTCTCCGGGCCATGAGGCGACAGAGCGAAGGAACTGTGAGCAATCGGCCCCGCGGCGTGTTGCTCCTGTCTCCTCCCGGCTGCGGCAAGTCCCAGTTCGCGAAGGCGCTGGGCAACGAAACTGGCCGCCCGACTGTGGTGCTCGATGTTGGCGCCCTGCTCGGCTCTTTGGTGGGCCAGTCGGAGAGCAACGTCCGCGCGGCACTCAAGTTGACCGACGCAATGGCTCCGTGCGTGCTGTTCGCCGACGAGATCGAGAAGGCACTGGCCGGAGCCAGTTCATCGGGCCAGACGGATAGCGGCGTCACAGCCCGCGTGTTCGGCTCCCTACTGACGTGGCTGAACGACCACGAGAGCGATGTGTTTTTCGTGGGAACATGCAACGACGCCTCGAAGTTACCGCCGGAGTTCGCCCGTGCGGAGAGATTCGACGGCGTGTTCTTCGTGGACTTGCCTGGGCGTGACCAGAAGGACGCGATCTGGGCCATCTACATGCGGCACTACGGGTTGGACGCGAAGCAGGCCCGGCCGGATGACACCAACTGGACCGGGGCTGAAATCAAGTCGTGCTGCAGGCTGGCGTCGCTCTTGGACGTGCCGCTCGTTCAGGCCGCGCAAAACGTCGTCCCCGTGGCTGTCACTGCGGGCGACAAGATCGAGGGGTTACGACAGTGGGCCTCCGGTCGGTGCCTGTCGGCGGATCGGGCGGGTGTGTATTCGCGGTCGGAAGCGGGTAGTGGCGGTCGAGTCAGGCGGGTGGTGCGGGGGCCGGGGGTGAATTGAGAATCACCTCCGCGGTTTCTTCCTCGGTGGCGGCCTGCGCGATGGAGGCGGCGGGCTAAACCTGTGCTTCTCACCCGGCCCCTCGTCATTCTCGATGGGGCCACGACCGACGTCTTCCACAACCTCATAGTGCTGGACGTCGAACCACTGCTTGAAAATCTTCAGGCTGCGGTCCTTCGGCCACACTTCTACGTCCGTGTACCAGCCCTCCAGTTCACGGCAGAAGATTTCATCGCAGACCTTCTTCAGGACCTTGTCGGCGTCCGCAGGGTCCTCGTAGTCAGGAACGAGGTAGAGCGTCGGCCCCATCTGATCGAGAGTCACCTCTGGCGCGTCGTCGTAATCGACTGCACGCAACCAGTCGCAGAATGGCTTTTTCGGACGGACGATCACGGCGCTGCGATTGAGCATCGGTGCATTCCAAGGGCTGGCGGGCGGGAACTGAAACGCTGCCAACAGATTCCCGCCCGCCGCCCCGTCCCGCAATCCATCCACACGGAGACCCATTCTTTCCATGTCCACCGCAACCACCACATCCCACGACACCGGCCAGACCAGTTCTCGCCGGGCTACAACCCAACCCTCCAACACGCCGACCAGCCAACTCGAACGCTCCGCCGCCAACAGACTCCGCGCTACGATGGCGGCCGTGAAACTCTCCTTCACGTGGCTGGGCGTTCGTAAGACCCTCGCCCCAGAGCAGCGAACCACGGCAGCACGGGTGTTTCATGCTGATCGCGAACTGCTCACGGCCAGCAAACTCATCCTCGACACAAAGAACCCCGCCTACCGTGCCGTGGCTGCCGTCAGGTCGGAAGCCTCGGGATACTGGCGGACGGTCACGCTGCCGTTCCCCGAGGCTGGTATCCGGCTCCTTCCGCAGAACTCCCTCGGTATGTTCGCGAGCACGATGCAGACGTGCCGCGAGAGGCTCCAAGAGGCCGCCCGAGAACTTGCCAGCCAGTACGACACGATGAAGTCAGAAGCCCAACGGCGACTTGGCACTCTCTTCAACGCCTCAGACTATCCCTCCACGCTCGACGGCCTGTTCGACATGGAGTGGAGCGTGGTGCCAATCGAGCCGCCGCAGTACCTCGTCGCCCTAAGTCCCGAGGTGTTTCAACAGGAGCAAGCCCGGGTCCGTGAGCGGTTCGAGAATGCCGTCGAACTCGCTGAACAAGCTTTCGCCACGGAACTCCAGCGGCTCACGGCCCATCTCGTGGAAAGACTCACGGGCCTGCATGACGGCCAGCCCAAAGTTTTCAGGGATTCGGCCGTGGAAAATCTCCGGCAGTTCTTCGAGCGGTTCCGGCGACTGAACATCAGGTCGAGCCCGGAACTTGATGCTCTCGTCGAACAGGCCCAGCAGACGATCACGGGCGTCGAGCCGCAGACGCTCAGGGACTCCAACAGGCTCCGGCAGATGGTGGCCCGGGACTTCGAGCAGATTCAGGCGGCTGTTGGAGACCTGCTCGTGGATCGGCCCCGCAGGAACATCCTCAGGCGCGGGGGTGTTGGAGGTGCGGCATGACCACCGAGATGGAGTTGGTCGTCGGCCGTGATGGTGGCGTGAAGTGCATCTACGACGAGGCACTGGACCTGCGGGAAATCGGCAGGCTGCAGATCACCCGGGCGAGCCACGTTGAGCCGGATGCCGAGGGCTACTGGTGGGCGGATATGGGGCCTTCGAGTGGGCCGGTGCTGGGGCCGTTCAGGAGCCGGACCGAGGCGTTGCAGGCGGAGAGGGAGTGGCTGGCTGCGGGCGGTACCCAACCGTGCGCCTGAACTCCACAACTATTCAACTTTACTTGCTGGCCGTAATCCAAAAATAAGGATGGCGGCGAAACTCAGCAACGCCCCAACCCCAGCAGTGAAATAATAGGGTGCTGCGTCCGGCGCATTGAAAGTCGTGAGCGAATAATAGCCGGTATCGGTTTTTCTGCCCCGCGACAAGATGTCGCCCACGTTCTCCTGCCCATACATTCCAGAGACCATATCGCGAGTGAACCTGTTCGAATTATCGACGCTGGTTTTGAGCGACGTGTACTTCGTCTGATACGCGATGTAACTGCCTGAGATCAGAAGAACTCCGGCGATCAACAAGCCATAGGGCATAAACGCCTTCATAACTCCGGCCTCCCTTCGCTGAATTCCTTGAGTTCCCAGATCTACAAGCCTTCGTACCTGAAAACATACTGGTTTCGGGGTATTTGTGGCAAGCATCTACGCAACTCGTGGCAGAAACATCGACTTTTTCTATTCGCCCAAAAATATCCGGCGATCAGGCTTGCTGCCTCGTTGATCGGTGAGCCGCGTCGGGCCAGATGTCGAGCGCGGCCAGTGGGCAAACACAACGCCCGTGAAACGGACCTATCTCGGGGCTAGCCCTGAGCCGATGAGGGCGCACGTGAGCAATCAGCACTCCGTCCCTCGAAACCCAATGCTTCTGGCACGATTACGTGCGTACCCCGCCGTGGCCCGCGAAGACGCGGGGACTCCCGATCCATCGTTGGCGACCGCCTTGCCGAGGGATAGCATACACCGCTTGGGTTGGCAAGGAATTAGATCAGGCATCATCGAGGAGCGCGGACACATGGGCGACAACAGCGTTTCTTTTTCGTCGCGGCGACCTTGGTCAGTTCTTGCGATTCTGGCATCCGCGTGCCATATCGCACCTGCGGTCGCCGCCAGCCCTATGGATACACCCGAAGACGCAATCGCCGCTTACCTGAAGATACCAACTGCGGAATGGCAGGGGCGTCTCTCGTATGTCGCTAACCCCGATAACGCGCGACCATGGATGGAGAAATGGTACTCCAAAAACGTCAGCTCGACAGGGGCGACGGTTACGGCGGTAAGCGGCGCGACGAATCCGGCGCACTACCGTAGTATTGGCGACACCCTCAAAGTGTCGGCTACTTATGAACTTTCTGACGGCAGTAAGGGTCAGCAAACTTTTTTTGTTGCGCGGACCAGCGAGGGTTTCAAAATTGACTGGATTCAGACCTTTAGACCTTCGCTGGTTTCGGAAGGATTGTGGGAGCAAGGGCGGCTTGCTGCCGACGCTGAACTTCCAGAGATCGCCGTAAAGCATCTTGAGGCCGTTGGCGAACGCTTTGAGAGCAAGCCAGTCAGGATGCTAAGTTTACGGTTTGAAGAGACGACAAATCTCTGGCTCACAAATTTGCCCGGCGTAATGATTGACTCGGACGGACTAGTTACTCGTTACGACAAAAAGGCGGCCAACGGCTGGGTTGGTTTTTCGGCCACGGATCGAAACGGGAGGCACGGCGGCAAGTTTTTCGCTCCGAAGGAAAAGTGGGCAGACAGGCTTCTCGAATTGAAGAGAGGCCAGTTGATAAATATTGTTGGAGTTGTCACGCCCTTAGAGCAGATGACTGACTACGGCATTCTTGTTTATGACATCGAGTTCTTAGAGTGATCTATTTTAAGATAAAGTCCTACAAGGCTTTAGGCATCTCTACGCTGCAGGCCTCTGGCCACTCTGCCTTCTTTTGCGCTGCCAGCCCCTTGTGACTTCCTCCGCTGGCGCCGCTTCTCGCCGTCCGCACGGCAGGTTGTCGAGCATGTTTCCCCTCTTCAGGCTCGCAACAACAGGCGAAAATCGCACAACATCTAGCAGGATGTCGAGGGCTATTGGCGGGCTGATACGGGGCCTGTTGATGGGCCTGCCTTGGGCCGTTCAAAAGCCGAACTGAGGCGACCGACGATGAGGGGGCATGACTTATGGCGCATCGCGCAGGGCCGAAACAGTCGAGTCTGCGGTCGTCTGGAGTTCAACTCCTTCCCATGCCTTCAGGACTGTGCCAACGTCTTTACCGTGACTCGCTTCGACCTCAGCAAAAAATGTACGATTGCCTGAAACGAACTCCACACCGTCAACCGTCAGAACAACTTGCTTGCACGCCCACTTGTCATCCTGAAAGACGTAGTCGCCAACAATCTTGAGAACCCCAAGGTACTTCACGTCAGCGACTTCGCTAGGTTCATAATGCCGAAGAATAACGTTTGCTGTGTATGGAGTTACGAGAGACTTGGTCTGCTGGACGTCATAACTAAGGTCTTTATCCGGCAGTGCGTTTTTTATGCGAGCCACAACTTTTTCAAAAGACCGAAGAGGCGACCCTGTCGCGGTTGTTGCGCCAGAGCAACCACCACAGAAAAGCATTGCAAGACAGGCGAAAGACGCAATATCGGCCCTTGTGTTCATAAGTCGCCAGTTCGCTCCCGCGTATGAAGACATGTGGTTGGCCTGATTTGGGAAACTTGTCAGTGTCGAGCGCAGAACCAAAGGTTTTCTGTTGGGCAGGCGGTTGCGTTATCAGCGATCTTGGCTTCGCATTGGTGACAACAGACCAAGGGTATTTAGCGTCCTCTGATCAAGCATCGAAGCCCCGAACCAATGCTGGGTAAAGGCTACCTCGCGGGAAGGGTTACGACAAGGGCTGCCCCGAGGTCAGCCGGATCGCCGAGGCCATGGGCAAGACCCGCGGCTCCGACGGCAAGTGGGCGTGACCATGTAACCCGGCCGAAGTCCCGCATCAGCCAGACCAAGCCCGCGGGGGGTGACTAACCGCGGGTCTTGGTTGGCTGGCTTCTCTCCCCGCTCGTCCCTTCTTCCGGCCCGCTGCGTTGGCGGCCGAGATCAGCAGGCTGGCAGATTCAGCGTGGCAGAGACGGGATTGTGGTCGCTGATCGCGTAGCGTTCCTCGTCATGAATCTCGCATTGCACCGATTCAGCCCATTCCTTCGGCACCAAGATGCCGTCGCAGTGGTATGGCGTCGTCTTCCCGGGCGCCTTGTCGCTCGACCATCGCAAGGTCTGGGGTAACGGCTCATCTGGGTGTGCGGCGGCCCAACATGACACCAAGCCTGCATCCCGGATTGCCGCCAACGCTCGTCGATCAGCGGCAGTGGTTTTCATGGCCTCACTGGCGTGGCGTTCACCGAGCGTGAAGTTGAGGTCTCCCCCGATCACAAGAGGGATGCCCGGACGTACGGCTTCGCGTATGAGGCCGAGGATCGTCACCACTTCGTCCGTGTAGGGCTGACGCTGACGAGCCTTCGTGCTGCTCGGGGCATGAACGCTGAACACCGCGAGGGGGCCGAATTTGCTTTCGACCTCAGCACCTACCACCCACCCTTCGTAGCCCTGAATAGGAATCGGCTGCGTAGGTCCAAGCGTGGTAATGACAGCGCTGCCCCAACGACCTTCTGGCACCTTCGACCACACCGCTCCATCATCCTCAGGGACAGCAGTCGCCTCCTGAAGCAGCACGATGTCGGCATGTAGATCAGCCTGCAAACGCGGCCACATAGGTCCGCCCGCACCATTTCTGAGATTCCACGTCACGATCCGCACGTCGACTATCCCTGTGTTGTCCAGATCAGAGCGCCAATCGTAACTGCGCCCGGGTCTTTCCCGCGGCTGGCCTCTTCGTCTTCCCGTCGGCCCCTCTGGCTGCCGGGCGTGTTTCCTGTCCCTGTTCCCCCTTTTCCTAGGAGATGCTCTGTCATGAGTGACCTCGAACTGATCGACGCCGTGGCCCAGAAGACCGGCGAAGACTCCCACGAGATTCGGCGCCGCGGCTTCGTCCTGACCGGCCCCGATGACAGTGGCCCGGAGCCGGAGTGCCTGCTGGACGTGCTGCTGGTCGATCTCGATGAACTCGGGACCGTCGACTGGGACGCGCTCGGCTACGGCTGTCGGGCACCGTTCTTCGACCCCAGCACGAAGGCCCGGAAGAAGGCCAAGACGCAGGCGGCCCGCGCGGCATGACCTGCTGACCGCTTCGAAGTCTCCAGCGACCCCAACAAGTGACGGGCGTGGAGTGTGGTGACGGTGCCCAAGCCTCCCTGCACCCACGCCCGTCGCTTTTTCACATCTGCATCGCTGAATCACGGCGATTTCCCGGCGGCGGTGAATTCTTCGCCGCCGTGATCCCAATCCACTCACCCAACAGGAACCCCACCCCATGTTGAAACTTCATGCCGGCGTCTCGAAGAAGGTCGGCCTGCCCAATTTCTCCAGCGCATCGGCCTCCTGCACCATTGAGGCTGAACTCGATTCGAGCCTGCTTAAAGACCACGAGGGCTTTCAGGTCGTCGTGCAGCGGGCCTACCAGTCGTGCGAGAAGGCTGTCCAAGACCAGATCGCCCGGCTGACCAACGAAGACCAGCAGGAGCCCAGCCAGACCCAGCCGCAGGAAGTCGTCGAGGTTCGGGCCGGCCCGGCCATCCACGGGGCGAGCGTGAACAGGCTCTCGGCACCGCAGTTCCCGAATCATCCCAGCCCTCGTCCTGCCACGGCCTCGCAGGTCAAAGCCATCCGAGCGATCTGCAGCCGCCGTAAGATCGATCTCGTGGGCCTGCTCCGGGAACGCTTCGGCCTGACCACCGCGGACGAACTCGGCATTCGGCAGGCCAGCAACCTCATCGACGAACTGAAGAGCGATGAGCCGACAGCCGGCCCCAGCACGAATGGCCACGCGAACGGTAACGGAGCCTACGCGGCAGGAGGTGCCCGATGATCGCCGGGGCTGACCTGCTGCCGGTGCTCACGCCCGCCAGCACCAACCCCGCAAACGAAGTCGCCCAGAAGCTGACCGGCCGGGACTACGTGAGTTGGTCGGCTCTCTCCACGTTCCGCACCTGCCCACTGAAATACAAGTTCCGGTACGTCGACGGCCTGCCCGAAGAGAGCGTGTCCAGCGCGCTCGTCTTCGGCACCGGGATTCACTCCGCGGTCGAGCAGCACTACCAATCGTTCCTGTCCGGCGAAGAGCAGCCCGATATCAAGCGGCTCATGTTCGCCTACCGGAGTGCATGGCTGCCGCACGACCCAGACGCGATTCAGTTCGGCAGCACAGAGACAAGGGCCTCGCTGGATGCTCTGGCCGCGCGGATGCTCACGGCGTTCTTGGCGAGCCCCGCGGCGAGC
>Ga0315909_10000908_pt1 | contig 39667 bp, 62 predicted proteins | sample LakEriMetagenome_11_FD_203527 | JGI IMG/M metagenome (GOLD analysis project Ga0315909, IMG submission 203527) | Freshwater fungal communities from buoy surface, Lake Erie, Ohio, United States - Buoy 2 MA125 | ecosystem: Environmental > Aquatic > Freshwater > Lake | place: USA: Lake Erie, Ohio... | reverse complement strand
GCCCGCCAGCAGGCCATCCTGGAGTTCATCCGGGTGAACCAGCCGGTGACGAACAAGCAGATTTCGCTGCAGTTTGGCTGCGCGCCGTCCACCACCACGGTGCACCTGATGTTCATCAGCCGCTCCAACCAGATCTGGCGCACCGGCGACAAGGCCAAGGCGCGCTGGCACGCGGACAAGCCCTTCAGCAGCCCCAAGACCCCGCCGCCCGTGGCCCCGCCGGCCATTGAGCAGGTGTCCAGCATCTGGCACTACGCCCAGCGCTGCGCCCGGCATGCCGCGGTTGCATGACGGCACCGAGGTCAGCAGCAGCAGCGAGGCCTGGCGCCATGAATGTGAAGCGCGCTGGATCCTCGCGCTGCCCAGCCTGGACGAGCGCCGGGCTTGGTTGGCGAGCCTGGAGAAGCGCCGAGGAAAAGCGCATGTCGAGCAACTGAAACAGACGATGAGGCAACTTTGGGCACAACCCCGTCAGACAGCGACACCAGCCAGCGCCAAGGCCACCGCTTTGCCGCCCCGCGCGGCGTGGGGTTGATGAGCAACTTCCTGTGCGCCAAGTGCCGCCAGCCGCGCATGACGCTGGGCCGCAAGCTGCAGCTCGTCAAGGGCGTGAAGCAGTACGTGTGCCGGGGGTGCCAGTGAGCGTGTGCGCCGTCCCTGTCAAGTTGAAGGAGGCTTGCGAGTTTGTGGAGAACTTTCACCGCCACAACAAGGCACCGCAAGGCGGGTTGTTTGCCGTTGGCGCCTCGGACGGACGCGAGCTTGTGGGCGTGGCCATCGTGGGGCGGCCAGTTGCTCGAGCGTTGGACGATGGCGCGACGGTTGAGGTTGTCCGTTGCTGCGTGCGCGAAGCCTCGCCCAAGGGCACCTGCTCGTTTCTGTACGCCAGGTGCTGGCAAGCGGCCAAGGCGCTTGGCTGGGGCCGGCTGGTGACCTACACGCTGCAAGCCGAATCTGGAGCATCTCTGCGCGGCGCCGGGTGGCGTGTCGTGGCTGAGTTGGCAGCAAACAAGCCCGGCATGTGGCAGTCCCGCCCAGGCCGGGAGTGGCAGCCGGTGGTGGGTCAAGCCAAGTTGCGATGGGAGGCCGCATGAGCGCCATGCAACGCCGCAAGGGCGCCGCCGCGGAGCGCGAGGTGCTCAAGCTGCTGGGCGAGGAGCTGGGCCAGCTCTTGACGCGCAACCTCACGCAAACCCGCGAGGGCGGCGCCGACTGCCTAGCCGTCAAGGGCTGGGCCATCGAGGTCAAACGCCAAGAACGCCTGAGCCGCCCGACTTGGTGGCGTCAGGCCGTGGAGCAAGCGCAGCGCGTGGGGGCCGAGCCCATGCTGCTTTTTCGACGCAACCGGGAGCAATGGACCGCATGGGTGCACACATCGCAGGGGCAGTGGCGGCAGACCGACATCGTGGGCGCCGCCCAGGCCATCCGGGAGAAATGGCTGGCATGGCCCTGAAGCAGAACCTAGCTGCTGAGATTCCGCTGGATCTGCGGGAGGCTGACGAGCTGCTCGCCAAGTACGGACGATGGGCCAAAGACCGGCAACGCTACGAGCGCTGCGGTTCTGCAGAAGGCGCGTACAAAGCCCCGCCCAACGACGACGACCGCCAGCCAAAGATGCCGACGCTGACGCTGTCAGAGGCCATGGCATGCCAAAGAGCGCTTGCTGGTGTGCCGCAAGCTGAACGCATTGTCTTGGGAGTGCTGTACATCCCCAGGAAGGTGCCTGTTGAGGTGCAACTGCGGCGCCTGAACGTGCCGCCACGCCTCAGCCGTGAGCGTCATCTGTCTGGATTGCGCATGTGGTGGAACAGATTGCGACTACGTGTTGACATGCACTAAAACCTGTGGCAGGATCCCGCCACCTGAGCACAGCGCACAGTGATTGGCTTGCAGTAATTGCAGGCCAAGGTGTCTCAAAAAAAGGCCCGCGGCAGCGATGTCGGCGGGCTTTGTCGTTTCTGGCGAGCAGTTGCCAGTCTGGGCGCAACGCCCCCGGCCCGCGGCGCCACCGGCAAATGAGCCGCAGCCCATCGACGCGGAACGAGCCCCGCGAGTCTCCCCGCGGACAGCGGCGGGCGATGGGCACCTTCAACTTCGGACAATCCACATGGAACCCGAAAAACAATCAAACAATTCAAACCGTGGCGGCAAGCGCCCAGGCGCCGGCAGGCCTAAAGGATCGCTGGACAAGGGCAACGCCCTGATCCGCGAGATGGTGGCCGACGCGCTGGACAGAGCCGGCGGCGTGGACTACCTCGCCCGGGTGGCGGAATCGCATCCTGGGCCGTTCCTGGGCCTGGTGGGCAAGGTGCTGCCCATCCAGGTGACCGGCGAAGGCGGCGGCGCGGTGCAGCACAGCATCCAGGTGACCTTTGGTTGAGGCCTGGTTCCCCAGCAAGCTGCAGTTCTTGTTCAATGCGCACCGCTACAAGGTGGTGCGCGGCGGCCGGGGCTCCGGCAAGAGCTGGGGCTTTGCCCGCGCGCTGCTGATCATGGCGGCGCAGCGTCCGCTGAGGGTGCTGTGCACGCGAGAGATCCAGAAGAGCATCCAGCAGTCGGTGCACCAGCTGCTGCGCGACCAGATCGAGGCGCTTGGCCTGGGCAGCCAGTACGAGGTGCTGCAAGCGGAGATCCGCGGCAAGAACGGCTCGCAGTTCTTCTTCTCGGGCCTGAGCGACCAGACGGCCGAGTCCCTCAAGAGCTTTGAAGGCGTCGATGTCTGCTGGTGCGAGGAAGCGCAGGCCATCAGCCGGCGCTCGTGGGACATCCTGATCCCGACCATCCGCAAGAACGGCTCGGAGATCTGGGTCAGCTTCAACCCGCAGTTGGAGAGCGACGAGACCTACCGGCGCTTTGTGAGCAGCCCGCCGCCGGACTGCGTGTCCATCGAGATGAACCACGCCGACAACGGGCGTTTTCCTGCGGTGCTGGAGGCTGAACGCCAGCACGCCGAGGCGACGATGCGGCGCGAGGACTACGCCCACATCTGGGAAGGCCAGTGCAAGCCCGCGGTGGACGGGGCGATCTACTTTGACCAGATGGCCAACGCCGCGGGGCGCATCGGCAACGTGCCGCACGACCCGCTGCTCAAGACCCACGCGGTGTGGGACCTGGGCTTTAACGACAGCATGTCGATCATCCTGGCGCAGAAGGTGTCCAGCGAGATCCGCCTCATTCACTACATCGAGGGCGCGCAGCGCACGCTGGCCGACTACTCGGCCGAGCTCAAAGCCCTGCGCCTGGATGGGGAGCCCATCAACTGGGGCACGCACTACCTGCCGCATGACGGGTTTGCCAAGCGCCACCAGACGGGCAAGCAAGACGCCGAGATCCTGCAGGGCCTGGGCTGGAGCGTGCAGCGCACGCCGAGCATGGACGTGGAGCAGGGCATCAAGCGGGTGCGCGACATCTTCAGCCGCGTGTACTTCCACCGCGACCGCACCGCCCGCCTGGTGGAGTGCTTGAAGCGCTACCGGCGGCAGATCAACGCGACCACGAACGAGCCCGGCAACCCGGTGCACGACGAGTTTTCTCACGGGGCGGACGCCATGCGCTACCTGGCCCTGAACGCCGACCAGATGACCAACGACACCTGGGGCGGCACCATCAACTACCCACGCTTCAACGTGGCCTGAGACCTTTATGGCACGCATGTCTGACGATGAACTCCGGTCGATCACCGACCAGGAGATGCGCCAGGCGGTGGGCTGGTACAGCGGCAAGCTGGCCGCCCAGCGCCAGAAGGCGATGAGCTACTACCTGGCCAAGCCCACGCTGGACCTGACGCCGCCGGAGATCGAAGGCCGCTCGTCCGTGGTGAGCCCGGACGTGCGCAACACCATCGAGAGCATGCTGCCGCAGCTCATGGTGAAGTTTGCGGGCAGCGAGCGCGTGGTGGAGTTTGAGCCGACCAAGCCGGGCGACGAGGCCAAGGCCGAGCAGTGCACGGACTACCTGAACCACTGCTTCCACGTGCGCAACAACGGCGAGCTGATCACCTACAACTGGATGAAGGACGCGCTGCTGAGCAAGAACGGCATCGTCAAGGTCTGGTGGGATGACCGCCGCGAGGAAAAGCGCGAGGAGTACCGCAACCTCAACCAGGTGGAGCTCGCCGAGCTGATGGACGATGACGAGGTCGAGGTCATCGAGCAGAAGAGCTACCCCGACGAGCAAGACGCCAAGCAGCGCGAGCAGGCCCTGCAGCAGCTCCAGCAGCAGCTCGACCAGGCGCTGAACGCCGCGCAGCAGAACCCGCAAGCCGCCCAGGCCATCACGCCGCTGCAGCAGCAGATGGCGCAGATCCAGGCCGCCCCGCCGGTGCTGGCCTACGACGTGGTGTGCAAGCGCACCAAGATCCAGGGCTGCGTGCGGGTGGAGAACGTGCCGCCCGAGGAGTTCCTGATCTCGCGCAAGGCCAAGACCATCGAGGACGCCAGCTTTGTGGCGCACCGCGTGGCCCGCACGCAGAGCGACCTGATCTCCATGGGCTACAAGAACGTGGACCAGATCAGCGGCGACGACCAGTCCACGGCGCTGAACATGGAGCGCATCGAGCGCCTGGGCTACGACGACGAGCTGGCCTACCTGCAGGCCGACACCATCAGCACGCCCGACGACTCCCAGCGCATCATCTGGGTGACCGAGTGCTACGTGCGCTGCGACTACGACGGCGACGGCATCAGCGAGCTGCGCAAGGTGACGCGCGCGGGCAACCAGATCCTCGACAACGAGATCGTGGACTGCGCGCCGTTTGTGAGCATCACCCCGGTGCCGATGCCGCACAAGTTTTTCGGCCTGAGCGTGGCCGATCTTGCCCTAGAGGCGCAGAAGATCAAGACCAACATCCTGCGCGGGATGCTGGACAACATGTACCTGTCAATCAACGGCCGGTACTTTGCGGTCGATGGCCAGGTCAACCTGGACGACCTGCTGGCCTCCCGGCCTGGCGGCGTGGTGCGCGTGAAGCAACCCGGCGCGGCGGGGCGGCTGGACCAGGGCATGGGGGACTCTCAGCTTGGCATGTCCATGATGGAGACCATGCAGGGCTTCCTGGAGGACTCCACGGGCTGGACGCGCTACAACCAGGGTGCCGACGGCGACTCGCTGAACCAGACGGCCACCGGCGTGAACATCGTCACCAACCGCGCCGACATGCGGCTGGACCTGATCGCCCGGAACTTTGCCGAGGGCTTCCGCGACCTGTTCCGCATGATGCTCAAGCTGGTGAGCCAGTACAGCACCAAGGAAGACGTCATCCGTCTGCGCGGCCAGTGGGTCAACATCGACCCGCGCGAGTGGCGCAACCAGTTTGACGTCTCGGTCAATGTAGGCCTGGGCACGGGCAACAAGGACCAGCAGGTCGCGCACCTGATGGCCCTGCTGCAGCAGCAGCAACTCGGCCTGCAAGTGGGCACCGCCACGCCCGAGAACGTCTACCAAAGCCAGCAGGAGCTGGTGAAGGTGCTGGGCTTCAAGAGCGCCGACAAGTTCTTCAGCGACCCCGCCAAGCAGCCCCCGCGGCCGCAGCCGCCCAACCCCGAGCAGATCAAGGCCCAGGCGGCGATGCAGCTCGAGCAGATGCGCCAGCAGGCCGACGCGCAGAAGTTCCAGGCCGAGCAGCAGATCGAGATGCAGCGCATCCAGATGGAGGCGCAGGCCAAGCAGGCGCAAAAGCAAGCCGAGCTGCAGGTGCAGCAGGCCAACGACGAGCGCGACGCCGCCCGCGAGCAGGCCCGCCTGCAGATGGAGGCGCAGCTGAAGCAGATGGAGGCCGACAACAAGGCGCTGCTGGAGCGCGAGAAGCTGGAGATGGAGCGCTGGCGCGCCACGCTGGAGGCCGAGACCAAGGTGCTGGTGGCGCAGATCGCGCACCAGGCCAAGCAGGGCCCGGAAGTCGAGACGCCGGCTGAGCAGGTGGCTGAGGGGGGTGTGGAAGAGCCCAGCCCGAATGCCGCGCTGGCCATGGCCATGCAGGGCTTCACCGAGGCGCTGGCGCAGATGCGCGCGCCCAGAACCATCATCCGCGGCCCTGATGGCCGCGCACAAGGGATCGCCTGATGGCCATTCAGTACAGCACCGCTGCGCGCACCAACTCAATGACGCAGCTGGCCACCGACATCGGGGCCAACGCGCAGATCATCATCTACACGGGCTCCATGCCGGCCAACGTCGGCACCGCGGCCACGGGCACGCTCCTGGTGCAGTTTGCGGGCAACGCGGGCGGGTTTGGCACGGCGTCCGCAGGTGTTTTGACGGCTGCAGCGGTGGCCAACGCCACGGCGGCAGGCTCCGGCACGGCAGGCTACTTCCGCATCAACACCTCGGGTGGCACGGCGGTGGTGCAGGGCACGGTAGGGACGAGCGGCGCCGACATGATCGTGACCAACACCTCCATCAACTCGGGGCAGACCTGCACGTTCACGAGCCTGACCGTGACGGCGTTCGGAGCTTGACATGGCCGCACCTGTTGCCGCATTTGCCCAGCTGCCCACGGACTCCGGCAACGCCGGGAAGAAGATGCGCACGCAGACCCGCGTCATTGGCGCGGACACGGTGCACGAGCATTTCTTCGTCGAGTCCAGCACGCGCGACATGTTGGGCAGTTATATCGCGCACTCCGGCGTGTTCACCATCCAAGCTGCCGCGCAGACGTTTCCGGCCGGGTTCATGTTTGTGATCAACCCGATTGGCAACGCCAACAAGATGGCGTTGACGGCCATCGAAGTGCTGTCGCAACTGGGCTCCGCGCTGGCGGCGCCGACGTCTCCGCGCTTGCTCTGGCGGTTGTTCACCTTCACGGGGACTGCATCAGGCGCCTCCATCACGCCCGGCAAGCTAGACAGCACATTCCCGGCGGCCACGTGTTCAATCCGCACGGCCTCGACTGGGTTGACCATCACGGGCGGCGCCGACACGATTTGCTCCCTGCCTGTGGCCAGCGCCACGGCTGTGGGCTACACGCCGCCGCAAATGGACGAATGGTTTGAGGACGTTGAGAAAAACCAGATCATCCTGCGCGCCGGTGAAGGTATTGCGCTGTTCCAGCCCGATGCCGGCACCACCGCAGACACGCGCCGGATCATCGTGACGGTGAAGTGGGACGAGTTCAACTGAGCGGGTGAGGCGTGGCCGATCAGTTTGGCCTCATTCCGCTGCCGCTGGGCGTTGCGTATGACGCGCCGGCCAGTGAGCAACCAGAGCAGCCAGCGCTGCCGTTCAGTGGCTTTGTCGCTGGTTGGTCGGCGTCCGCTGGTGCGGTCACCTTCAGCGCCGCGCTTGCTGAAAGCGCGGAGGTCCTGGCCGCACAGGTCGGTGTCAACGTCTCCGCTAGCCTGGCGCAGACCGAGGGCGCCGATGTCCTGAGCGCCCAGGTCGGCCCGTTGGTGGGCGCGAGTGCCGGCTTGGCGAAAGGCGCGGACACCCTGGCCGCAGCGGTCGGGATTCGGGTGGCGGCCTCGCTGGCCAGCACTGAAGGCGCAGACACGCTGGCGGCCTCGGTCAGCATCGCGTCGGCCACGCTGAACGTGTCTGCTGCGCTCGCAGAGGGCGCGGACGTGTTGTCCGCTTCGGTGGGCCCATTGGTGGCGCACAGCGCGGCCGTCAGCGAAGGGCCGGACACGCTGGCAGCGCAGATCGGCCCGCAAGTGGCGGTGAGCTTGGCCAGCACCGAGGGGGCGGACAGCCTAGCGGCGACCGCAGTCCCGCTGGTGAGCTTCAGCGCCGAGTTGAGCGATGGGGCCGACGTCCTGGCTGCGCAGATCAGCGGGCAGTCGGTGGCCGGGGGCTACGACGACGACAAGAAGACCAAGCGCCGCTACGTGGTCGAGCGCAACGGCAAGCTGGTGGTGTACGCCAGCCAGGCCGCAGCGCTGCGGGCGCTGGAAAAACAAGGCTCAAGCGAGCCGCCTACCGAAGAGGTGGACCTGCCTGTGGTGCAGGCCTACGCCGAGGTGGCCGGGCGCATCGAGGACTACAACGCCGCGTTCAACTCGCGGCATTTTGAACAACTGATGGCCCTCTTTGACCAGGTGCGCGCGCAGCTGGACGAGGAGGACGTGGAAATGCTTTTGCTGGCGGCCTGACATGCTCAATCGGATCTTTGTGGTGGACTCGGTCACGCTGAGCTCCACGGGCACCGCCGTGTCCAGCTACGTGCCGTGGGAACAGACCACGCGCAAGTTGCCCACCCAGGTGGTGGTCAAGGCCACCGGCCAGGGCGCCTACGTGCGCTTGAGCAACGACAACAGCGCCGCCACCAACGTGGACGTGCTGGTGCAAGGCGGTGACCACGTGGTGCTGAGCGTGCAGGGCCGGCGCTGGGTGTCGGTGCTGAGCGACGGCGCCAGCAGCACGGTGAGCGTGGGCGCGTTGTCCACGGGCGTGTCTGGGGATGCGGCCAGCTTGAGCTTGGACTTTGCGGGCACTGGAACGCTTGACCCGCGCGTCACCTTCACCCGTGCGTCCACTGGCACGTTCTTCAACTCGGCTGGTGTGCTGACCAGCGCAGCGACCAACGCCCCACGCTTCGACTACAACCCCAGCACGCTGGCGGCTCGGGGGCTGCTGATTGAGGAACAGCGAACGAACAGCATCCGCAACAACACGATGCAGGGTGCGGTGGCGGGGACGCCGGGGACGCCGCCGACGAATTGGGCTTTAACCGCAGCAGGCGGAAACATTACATCGCTTGAAACTGTTTCAGTCGGCACAGAAAACGGCATTCAATATATTGATGTAAAATATGTTTTTTCTGGTGCAGCTACTGCAAACGTGCGGCACGAGACAATTGGACAAATTGCAGCAACAAATACACAGACATGGACGGCATCAGCTTTTGTTAAGTTAGTTGGTGGTTCCACTTCAAACATTACAACAAATGTTGTTATAACTCAATACAACGCAGCTTTTGCTGGTTTAGAGGCTACATCTGTACCGTTTACGCCTTTAACCACTGCTTTAGGCACTTCACGGCCAAGCAATACAAAAGCAACTACTCAGGCAACTGTCGCGTCAGTTACATCTGCAATTTCAATTGTCGCAACCGGCGCAGCAGACATCACTCTCCGCATCGGCCTGCCGCAGTTGGAACTCGGCGCTTTTGCAACGAGCGTCATCCCCACCACCACGATGGGTCTGACCCGCAACGCCGACGAAGCGTCGGTGAATACGTTGTCGCCTTGGTTTAACGCGAGTGAGGGGACGTTGTACGGCGAAGTGTCAAGCGCAGCTCAAACAGTGGGTGGTGTATCTCGAAGAATTGCCAACATCAACGATGGCACTGAAGCCGACAGAATAACTGTTGGGTGGGCGGGAGCAATTTTAGTAGGCGCAGCGTTTGTTACTGATAACTCAGTAACGCAAGCAGGATTCAACTCGCCATCTGGCGCATACCCATTCCCCACAAAAGTTGCCTTGGCGTATAAGACCGACGACTTTCAAGCGGCAGTTAACGGCAGCGCATTTGCAGCAGATACCAGCGGTACGGTTCCGACAGTTACCCAAATGAGAATTGGGGATGTCGTGACAGGTGGCACGGGGCCGCAAAACCTTAACGGGCATGTCCGCCGCATCACCTACTACCCGCGAAGGCTCAGTCAGGCAGAACTGACCGCCATCACCACATGACCCCCGACCCCTTTGACCCATTCGATCAACTGGTAGCCGAGACGCCACCGGAGGTGCTGGCAGCGGGGCATAAGTGGGTCAAGCAACAGTTTTACGGAGACACCATGTACATCGACTACCACCTGAAATTTACCGACCAAGCCGAGGCTGACGCGGTGCTGTTCGACGAGCAGACCAACGTGCAAGACGATGTGGTCGAGACGGTGCTGGTGCCCAAGTACGCTGCTGTGGATGTCATCGGCGTGATCTGGAAGCCCACGGGCAACGTGCTGCCTGCTGAGGACGAAAGCGGCGAAGCGGTGGATGAGATGGCTCCGGTGGATGGCTGGCATGTCAACGTGCGACACACCGACGAGGCCCCGGAGTTGGAGGCTTTCCGCGTGTTCCCGGCAACCCCTAGTAGGGCTTGGGCATGACCCTGGAGCAACGCCTGTACGCCGGCGACCAAGCCCGGCAGGTGCTGGACAACGAGGCATTCGTGGCCGCCTTTGAGGCCATCGAGAAAGACATCATCGAGCAATGGACGAACAGCCCAGCAAGAGACGAGGCCGGCCGCGAAAAGCTGTGGGCCTACCTGCACCTGTTGCGGAAGGTGAAAGCGCAGCTGACCTCCACGCTGGAGACGGGCAAGCTGGCCCAGGTGGAGCTGCAGCACAAGCAGAGCCTGGTGGACCGGGCGCGTGGGTTCATTTCGCGCGTCGCGTGACCGAGCTCACCTTGAGCAGCCAGATTCGCGTGGCTTTCCACCCGGCGCCTGAAGCCGAGCTCGTGCACGGCAACTGGAACGTGCCGGTGCAGCTCGGCCCCCTGGGCTGGATGGACAGCAACGGCCAGCGCCACGAGCTGTAACGACTTCAGAGGAAGGACAACCCTCTTCGAAGAGCCACCTGCGGGTGGCTTTTTTGTTGTCTGCATGGGTCAACGCAGTGATGCGCCGCCCGAGGAGTTGAAAACATGGACAACCAGGAGACTGGATCCAACGGTGCGCTTGACGTCAACCAAGCCGTAAGCCTGTTGTCGGCCGCGATGGATGCCCCACCGCCCGACCGCGAGGCGGCTGCTGAACCTGAAGCAGCCCCGCCACAAGCCCAAGCCGAGCCCGAGCCGCAGCCCGCTGCCGAGCCGCAGGCGCAGGAGGAGGACACCACGGTCACCGTCCGAATCGACGGCAAGGACGTGGAGGTCCCGCTTTCTGAGCTGAAGAACGGCTACCAGCGCCAGGCGGACTACACGCGCAAGACGATGGAAGCCGCGGAGCAGCGCAAAGCTGCCGAGGCCCAGATCGCCCAGGCGCAACAGGAGCGGCAAGCCTACGCCGCGAACCTGCAGAGGATGCAGGCTCAACTGGAAGGCGCGCTGCAAGAGCAGCAGAAAGTGAACTGGGACGAACTGCTCCAGTCTGATCCGGTGGAGTACCTGCGCCAGCAACGCATCGCTCAAGAGCGACAAGCCACGCTGCAGCAGGTCTACGGGCAGCAGCAGCAGGTAGCGGCCCAGCAGCAGGCCCTGGCACAGCAGGCCTACGTTCGCCAGCTTGAAGCGCAGCAGCAAGACCTCCTTGCCAAGCTGCCCGACTGGAAGGACGAGGCCAAGGCCAAGGCCGAAAAGGTGGCGCTGCGCGAGTACCTGGCTGGCCAGGGCTACGAGGCAGAGGCCATCGACGGCATCGCCGACGCGCGGGCCGTGATCTTGGCGCGCAAAGCCATGCTGTACGACCAGATGGTCGGCAAGGCATCGGCCGCGGCCAAGAAGGTGAGCGCCCTGCCGCAAAAGGTGGAGCGCCCCGGCCAGGGCGACAACCCCGGCATCACGCCGCGCACCGCGGCGTACCTGAAGCTGAACAAGACGGGCAAGGTGGAAGACGCCGCCCGCGCGTTCGCAGCAATTTTGTGATCAACCACTTCTAACGCCGAGAGGCGCTGAAAGGAGGCAGCCATGGCTGCACCAACCAATACCTTCCTGACCACCGCCGCAATCGGCAACCGGGAAGACCTGACCGACATCATCTACCGCATCAGCCCGACGCAGACGCCCGTGATCAACATGGCGTCCAAGGCCAAGGCCACCAACACCCTGCACGAGTGGCAGGTGCAGGAGCTGGCTTCGGCGGTGACCAACAACGCCCAGGTTGAAGGCGACGACCTCACGGCCAAGACCGTGACCGTCACCTCGCGTCTGAACAACCGCACGCAGATCTCTGCGAAGAAGGTGGTGGTCTCGGGCACGCAGCAGGCGATGAACCCTGCCGGACGCAAGGACGAGCTGGCCTACCAGCTCAGCCTGGCGTCGCTGGAGATCAAGCGCGACATGGAGAGCAGCGCCACGCAGCTCGATGTGCTGGCGACTTCTCCGCGGCAGTCGCGTGGTCTTCGTGGCTGGGTGGTGGACAACGTCAACCGCAACGGCGGCACGCTGGCTTCCTACACCGCCAACACCGGCTACACCGCCGGCACGCAGCGCGCCTTCACCGAGGCGCAGGTCAAGGACGTCTTGCAGCAGGTCTACACGGCCGGCGGCGAGCCCGACATGATCATGCTGCCCCCGGCGGCCAAGCAGACGTTCTCTGGCTTTACCGGCAACGCCACCCGCTTCGACAAGAGCGAGGACGCGAAGCTGTACAGCTCGGTGGACTTCTACGTGAGCGACTTCGGCACGTTGCAGTGCGTGCCCAACCGCTTCATGGCCGCGCGTGACGTCTTCGTTCTGCAGTCCGACAAGCTGGCGGTCGCTTACCTGCGCCCGTTCCAGACCATCGAGCTGGCCAAGACGGGTGATGCCGAGCAGCGCGAGCTGGTGGTGGAGTGGACGCTGGAGTGCCGCGCGCCCAAGGCCCACGGCGCGGTGTACGACATCCTGTGACCCTGATGGGGCTGGCCACAAGCTGGCCCCACTCATCTGAAAGGACCAGACATGTCTGTAGACATTGCACAGCATCCCGACTCCTCGCTCGGGCTCGTGGGCAGCGCCAGCACGGGTGGCGCGGGTTTCATCCCGGTGACCATCAACTACGTGGCCACCACGCCAGACTGCACGTTTTTCGTGGCCGACCGCGCCTATGTCGTCAAAGCCATCCGTGGCCGCGTCGATGTGGCGGGCACGGGTGGTGCCTGCACGGCGCAGATCCGCAAGACTCCCACCGCCACGGCCCCGGCCAGCGGCACGGTCTTGCACTCGGGCTCGTTCAACCTGGTGGGCACCGCCAACGCCAATCAGGCGCTGACGCTGTCCACCACCGCCAGCGATCTGCTGCTGGCTGTGGGTGACGCGCTTTCCTACGACCTGACGGGCACCGCCACCTCGGCGGTGGGCTCGATCACGGTGCACCTGGCTCCGGCCTGACGCACGGCAAGCACGGGGGCCCTTCGGGGCCCCTTTTCATTTCTCCCAGCGTCGAGAGACGTCGGAGCAGCACATGGCTCAAATCTTCGGCGGAGCGTTCATCTCCGTGACGGCCAGCGGGTTTTCCGCGGCCACTGGTGCGGCTTCGGCCCGCACCGCAATCCCCAACGACTCATCCGGTCGAGCCCCCAACTACATCCGGGTGGCGGCTCGTAACGAGTGCTACGTCAAGGTGGGCGACTCCACCGTGACCGCCACCGCCAACGACGTGATGGTCCAGCCGGCGGACTCGGTGATCATGCACGTGCCCAAGGGCCTGACGCACATCGCCTACATCCAGGGCACCGCGGCGGGCAACGTCAACGTCGTCCCGCTGGACAACTCCTGATGCTGCGCACGGACATTGCCGCTGCGCCCGGGGTGGTGACCACCGTGGCGCTGCAAGACGGGGCGCTCGTCACCGGCACCACGCAGGACTGCACGCCCTACGCCGAGCGCGCCCAGGCCATGCACAACGCGGGGCAAACGGGCTCAAGCGACATGCGCCTGGCCGCGAGCATCCCCATGGTGCTGGTGGAGCGCTACCTCAACGACCACGCCATCACGCTGCAGGAGCTGGGCCGCTCACCGGAGCACCAGAAGCGCTTGCTGAACGACCCGGCGCTGGCGCATTTCCGCATCTGGAAGGGCAGGGTGTGACATGGCCATTGCCACTTACTCCGACCTGCAGACCTCGGTGGCCAACTGGCTCAAGCGGTCGGACCTGACGTCCATCATCCCGGACTTCATCACGCTGGCCGAGGCGCGCATCGCGCGAGACCTGCGCCTGCGCCGCCAGGTCACCAACACCACGCTGACCACCGTGGCCGGCACGCAGACCGTGACCCTGCCCAGCGACTTCCTGGAGATGGAAAACATCTCGCTGAGCAACACCACACCCCCTGCAGCGCTGTCGGTGGTCACGCCCGAGATCCTGGACCGCAAATACCCCAACGGTTACGCCAACGGCCAGCCGGTGGTCTACGCCATTGTGGGCAACGCGATCCAGTTTGGGCCCACGCCGGATGCCGTCTACACGGTGAGCCTGGACTACTACCAGCGCTTTGCGGCGCTGTCGACCACGCCCACCAACTGGTTGCTGACCAACCACCCCAGCGTGTACCTGTTCGCCGCTTTGGCTGAGGCCAGCGGCTACGTGTTCAACGACGAGCGCATGCCCACCTGGGAGGCTAAGTACCAGGCCGATGTGCAGGCGCTGCAGCAGGCTGACGACGCGGCGGTGCGCTCGGGTTCTGCGATGAGAGTGAGGACGCTATGACGGTTGAGACCGCGACCTACATCAACGGCCTGAACGCCACCTACCCGGCGGCCTCGGACCCCAAGAGCGAGGGTGACGACCACCTGCGCCTGATCAAGAGCACGGTCAAGGCCTCGTTTCCCAACGTGACCGGGGCGGTGTCGGCCACGCACACGGACTTGAGTGCTGCAGCCGGTGCGGCCACTACCGGAGCGTCAGGTTTTCGGGTGGCCACCCAAGCGGCCACGGACAACAGCACGTTGGCCGCCTCGACGGCTCAAGTGCAAGCCGCGATCCTGGCCTCTAGTGGGGTAACGGCCACGCTGCCTGGGCAAACCGGGAATGCAAACAAATTTTTGAAGACTGACGGCACATCGCCCAGTTGGGACACCGTTGCAGCAGACGTCCAACTTTTCACCAGTTCCGGCACCTGGACCAAGCCATCTGGCAAGACGATGGTCATGGTGGAGATTTGGGGCGCTGGCGGTGGTGGTTGCGGTGGTTGTGGTCAAACATTGGCCGGCTCCGGCAATCCTGCAGGTGGCGGCGGAGGCGGCGCTTATACCTACCGTGTATACAGGGCGGCGGATCTTGGAAGCACTGAAAACATCACCATAGGTGCTGGTGGCACTGGCGGTAGTGGTGCTGGCATTGGAAGCGGCAGTTCCGGCGCAGACGGCGGCAGCACTACTTTCAGCAGTTCAACGCTTCAATTGATTGCTTATGGTGGTGGCGGCGGACAGCAAACCTCTGGCGGGGGCGGCGGTGGCACCGCAAGTGCGGGTGTATTAGCGCAGGCTGGCGGTCCAACGATCTACAACAGTATTGGAGGTCAAATTGCCGGTCAATTTGGAGGAGCCCCTGGTGGATCAGCTACGTATGCAGGTTTAGCCAGCGGGTTTGGCGGCGCAGGCGGCGGTGGATCTGGAACCTCTTTGGGGGCAACCGCCGGGGGTTGTTCCGCATATGGCGGCGCTGGTGGCGGCGGCGGCGGTTGGGCCGCCTCTGGTGGCGGCAGTGCAGATAACGGCGCTTCAGGTGGTAGTCGTGTAGGACTTTCAGGTGGAGGCGGCACTGCAGGTGTCGCCGCCAACACGGGAAACGGCGGCGCCGGCGGCGCAGGAGGATCTATAGGCGTAGGCGGTGGCGGCGGCGGCGGCACTCGTGATCCAGGAGCTGGCGCAGGAGGCGCCGGCGGCGCAGGTGGCATTGCTGCTGGTGGCGGTGGTGGCGGCAGCGCATACAACGCTTCTGGCGGCGCTGGTGGCGCAGGCGGCTCTGGCTACGCCCGCATCACCTCTTGGTAAGGAGTACAACCATGCGCTACGCAATCATTGAAAACGGTGTGGTGGTGAATGTGGCCGTGGCCGACGAGGCCTATGCTGCTGAGCAAGGCTGGATGGCCGCCCCCGACGACGTTTCGCCAGGCTGGGCCTACGTCAACGGTGCCTTCACCGCGCCACCCCCACCCAAGCCCGTGGTCCCCGCCTCGGTGGCCATGCATCAAGCCCGCTTGGCCCTGCTGCAGGCCGGCAAGCTGGCGGCAGTGGACGCTGCCATTGCGGCCCTGCCAAGCCCCGCCAAGGAGGCGGCGCAGATCGAGTGGGAGTACGCCACGGAAGTCAAGCGCAGCAGCACCCTGGTGGCGCAACTGGCGCCCGCCTTGGGGCTGGACGACGCGGCGCTGGATGCGCTGTTTGTGACCGCCAGCACGCTCTGACATGCCCATCGTCAAGATCACCGACTGCGGCCGGGGCTGGAACCCCGACCTGTCGCCCGAGGAGCTGGAGACGGGCATGTGGTCCAGCGTGACCAACATGCGCTTTCTGAACGGCTACGCCCAGCGCTTCAAGGGCACGGCCTCGGTGTTCAGCGCCCCGAGCATCACGCCGTACTGGGTGCAGTCCTACCAGACCACCACCAAGAAGTACTGGGTGCACGCCGGCACGCAAAAGGCGTTCGTCGACGACGGCACCACGCGCACGGAGATTACCCCTGGCAGCTTGTTCACCGGCACACAGGACGACCGCTGGACCGGGGGCGTGCTGGGCGGGGTGCTCGTGATGAACAACGGCGTGGACCAGCCGCAGTTCTGGGGCGGCAACGTCGCCAACGACCTGGCCACGCTCACGGGCTGGAACGCCAACTGGCGCTGCCAGGCGCTCACCCCGTTCAAGAACTACCTGGTCGCGCTGAACATCACCAAGAGCGGCACCGCCTACCCGCACATGGTCAAGTGGAGCCACGCCGCGGTGGCGGGCACGATCCCGTCAAGCTGGGACGAGACCGACGCCACCAAGGACGCCGGCGAGCAAGACCTGGCCGAGACCTCGGACCTGCTGGTGGACGCCCTGCCCCTGGGCGACGTGCTGGCGGTCTACAAGGAGCGCTCTTGCTACGAGATGCGCTTCGTGGGCCAGCCCTTCATCTTCCAGTTCCGCAAGATGCCCGGCGAGTACGGCATGCTGGCCCGGGGCTGCGGGGTGAACACCCCCCTGGGCAACGTGGTGCTGTCGGCGGGTGATGTCATCTTGAACACCGGCCAGGGCATGGTGAGCATTGCTGACGGGCTGGTGCGCAAGTACATCTTTGACAACCTGACAAGCGACAACTACAGGCGCGCCTTTGTCACCAGCAACCCGCAGCGCAACGAGGTGCTGGTGTGCTTCCCTTTTGCGGGCTCCACGCTGTGCAACAAGGCCTGCGTGTGGAACTGGCTTACCAAGACCTGGGGCCTGCGCGACCTGGACAGCGTGACCTACGGCGCCTCGGGGCAGATCGACTACACCACCAGCAGCACCTGGGGCGCGGACAGCGAGCAGTGGGACTGGGACACCACCACCTGGACGGGCAACGAGTACGCCCCCAACGAGGCCCGCCTGCTGCTGAGCACCACAACGGCGCTGAAAGCGTTCGATGTGGGCAACAGCGACGACGGCGTAGTGGCCCTGCCCGGCCTGCTGCAGCGCACCGGCCTGTCGCTGGATGACCCGTACAGCAACAAGCTGATCCGCGCGGTGTACCCGCGCATTGACGGGGCGGCCGCAGGCACGGTGGCGGTGCGGGTGGGGGCGGCCATGACGCCGGACGCCGCGCCCACGTGGTCGGATGCGGTGAGCTTCACCATCGGCTCCAGCATTAAGGCCGATGCGTTCGCGCAGGGTCGCTTTCTGGCGGTGGAGTTCTCGGGCAGCTTGCCGTTTCGCGTCCGGTCATTTGACCTGGACGTGGTGAGCACGGGGGCGTACTGATGTACCAACCGCGTGCTGTGCCGGCCAACCCGGCGGACCTGCCGGAGTTCTTGCAGCAAGAGCTCATCAACCTGGCCCGCGCCTCGCTAGAGGGCAACCCGTTCTTGAGCCTGGAGATGCTGTACGTGGCGCCCGCCAAGCCCCGGGACGGCATGCTGGTGCTGGCCGACGGCACCAGTTGGAACCCCGGCAGCGGGGCAGGCTTCTATGGATACCGCGCCGGAGCATGGCGCTTCTTGGGGTAACGACATGGCAATCACATTCAATCCCGCCAACATGACCAGCGCCGCGGGCAAGGCGGGCGAGTACAACCGACTGCTCAGGGCGGGCTATTCCGACGCGGCCATCCGCCAGGCCGCAGAGAGGCAGTTTGGCGCGCAGTCGGCGGGCGACTGGTCTTACCTGCAGGGCCTGGCGCAGCAGCAGAGCATGACGCCGCAGCAGCTGGCCAACCTGCAAGCCTTGACCCCGCAGCAAAAAGCGCAGGCCTATCTGGGCGGGCTGGCGGGCGGCAAGACTGACGAGCAGATCCGCATGGAGGCCAGCGGTCTGTTTGGCATGCAGTCCGACACCGACTGGAAAGCCCTGCAAGGCTACGCGCAGAACCTCACGCCCGAGCAGAAGGCGCAGGTCTACAACCTGGGCCTGAGCAACGGCTTGACCGACGCGCAGTTACGCACCAACGTCAACAACAATTTGGGCCAGCAAACTGACGCCGACTGGCAGGCGCTGACCAACCTGGCCACCACCCAGCGCGGCAACACCGCTGGCGGCGCTGCAGGTGGTGCAGCGGGCGGCGCGGCTGGCGGCGCTGCAGGTGGTGCGGCCAATCCCTACACCCCCCAGACCCTGGGCAACCCTTTCACGTACACACCCAACCCCTACCTCGGGGAGATGGCGGGCACCATCCGCCAGCAAGTCACCGACAACCTGCAGCGCAACATCCTGCCGGGCATCGGCAGCGCGGCCATCGCGGCGGGCGGCTACGGCGGATCTCGCCAGGGCGTGGTCGAGGCCAACGCGCTGAAGGATGCCAACACCGGGCTGGCGGGCGCGCTGTCCAACCTGTACGGCCAGGACTACAACAACGCCATGGGGCGCAACCTGCAGAAGTACCAGGCCGACCAAGGCTACAACATGGGCTTGGGCAACCTGGGGCTGGGGTTCCAGAACAGCGCGCAGAACTTTGCGCTCGGGATGGGTGGGCTGGCCAATCAGCGCTACGGCCAAGACCAGAACTACGCCCTGGGCATGGGCAACCTCGGCCTTGGTTACCAAAACAGCCTGCAGAACTTCTACACCAACCAGCGCGGCCAGGATCTGCAAGCCACGCAACTGGGCGCCAACCTGTTCCAGCAGGGCAACACCGGCATGCAGCAGCAAGGCCAGGGCCTCTACAACCTGGGCCTGACGCAGCAGCAAGCGCCGTGGAACGTGGTGGGCAACTACACCAACACGGTGAGCCCCTTCACCGGCTTTGGCAACACCTCCACCAACACGCCAGGCAACGCCTTGGCTGGCGGCTTAGGTGGCGCCTTGGTGGGCGCTCAGCTCTACAACATCTTCAACAAGCCGTGAGGGTCTTATGAACGAACAAGCACTGCAAGCCCTGACGGCGCAGATTCGGGCGCTGTACGGCAGCCGAGGCGATTGGAGCCAGGGCGGCATTGACCGCGCCCAAGAGCTGGCCACGTTGCTGCTCAATCGCGGCATCACCGACGTGTCGCAGATCGGCCTTGACAACGGCCAGGCCACGTTTGGCGACAAGCGCATCGGCTTTGCCGGCGACTACAACAACGACAACACCTACGGCTCCAAAGTAAGCGACCAACTACAAGACGGCAACCGCATCGGCTGGAGCGCCCGCGGCGACGGCAACGTGTCCTACAAGGTCGGCACGGACGCGCAAGGCCAGAACTACTTAACGCCAGAGTGGGGCTCATCGTCCGACATGGGCAAAGTGCGTAATGCGTTGAAAGCGGCCGCCGCCATGGCCGCGATGTATTACGGCCTGCCCATGTTGGGCGGGGAAGCGGCTGCGGCAGGGGCTGGCTCGACCGTGGGCCTCACCGGGGCTGAAGCCGCGGCGATGGGTGCATTTGATGCCGCTGCTACAGGCGCCGGCGGCTTGCTGGGCTCTGGCACGGCGTTGAGTTCGGCGCTTACACCTGCGGCCATTGAGGCCGGCCTGGGCACTGCCGGCTACGGCTTCAACGCCTCGGCCGCAGCGTCTGGGCTGTTCAACCCAGCCACCATCGGCGCGGGTGCGGGCTTGGAGTTTGGCCCAGCGGCTGCCGGCACGTTGGCCGGCGCCGGTGCTGGCGCACTGACCTCGGCGGCCGGCGCGGGCGCTGCAGGCAGCCTGCTCAAGTACGCCCTGCCCATCGCCGGCGCAGTGCTGGGCGGCACCTCCGGGGGCAAGGACACCACGGCCACCACCACCAAGGACATGGACCCGCGACTGGCCAACTACGTCTACGGGCCTGACGGCACGGGCGGCCTGCTGGGCTCGGCCACCAAGCTGTTCAACGACCAGATGGCCACCGGCGGGTTGAATGATCTGCAGCGCCAAGGCATCGACATGCAGAAGAACTACCTGCTCAACCCGGCCTACGCGCAGGGCTACACCAACATGATGAACGTCGGCCAGGGTCTGCTGGGTGGCGGCGTGGCGGGCAACCCCTTCCGGAGGTAAGCATGGGACTGTTGGACATTCTGGGCACCAGCTGGGACGACCCCAAGACGATGGCCGCGCTGCAGCTCGCGGGCGGCCTGCTGGGTGGGCAGGGCAACACCATGCAGCGCCTGGCCGGCGGCCTGAACGCCTACGGCGCGACCCTGGGCGCGGCCAAGCGGGCGCAGCAAGAGGAGGAGGAGCGCCGGGCCATCATGGCGCAGCGGGCGCTGCAGCTGCGAGAGCTGGAGGGCCGAATGGCCGATGCGGCACGGGCGCGTGAAGAAGCCGCCGCCGCCAAGCAAGCCCGCGGCTCGTATCTGGACAGCATTGACGCCAACGCGGGGCCTGCCATGCCGGTGAGCGTGCCGCAAGCCATGCGCGCGGGGCTGGGGCTGCAGGAGATCCAGGCGCTCATGCCTGCCAAGACCGAAAACCCGTTTGGCAAGGTGGACCCCAAGGACTTCACGCCAGAGTCGGTGCGCAAGTTTGCGCTTACCAACAACTACTCCGACTTGGTGCCGCGCACCAGGGTCGAGTTTGTGGACGGCCGGGCGGTGGACCCGTTCGCCACCGCGCCCGGCACTGTGCTTCCGCGCCAGAGCAACCCGGTGGCCGATTTGCTGGTGCCTGGCCCCGGCGGCCAACTGGTGCCCAACAAGCCGCTGATTGACGCAAAAAAGCAGCTTGTGCCTCCCGGCGTCAACGTCAGCTACGGGGCGCCGGTGGCCGGCATGGACACGGCGGGCAACCCGGTGTTCTTCCAGCCGGACAAGGCGGGCGGCCAGCCCAACATCGTGCCAGGCGTGAAGCCGCCGCAGAAAGACAGCGCGCTCACTGAGGCCCAGGCCAAAGCGGCCACGTTCATGTCGCAGATGAAGGCGGCAGAGAAAGAGTTGGGCGGCATCCCGATTGACCCAACCAAAACGTGGAGCCAGGTGGATGTGTCGCTGGCGGGCGGGCTCACCAACTTTGCGGCCTCGCCTGCAGCGCAGCGCGCCCGTCAGGCACAAGAGCAATGGTCCGAGTCTTTCCTGCGGTTCAAGACCGGCGCGGCGGCCACCAAAGACGAAGTGATCTTGAACGTGCGCACGTTCTTCCCGCAGCCGGGTGACTCCGCCGACGTCATCGAACAGAAGCAGCGCATGCGGCAGCAAGCGGTGCAGGACATTGCTTTTGCCGCCGGCCAGAAGGCAACAGCCGTGCCGCCGCCAGCGCCTGCGCCGAAGCCTACCAAGCGCTGGAACCCGAGCGCCGGCAAGTTCGAAGATGTAGGGGGCTGAGATGCCGCAGTACGTGGAAGCCTTCGGGCAGGTGGTGGAGTTCCCAGATGGCATGTCCGAGCAGGAGATGGCCGCAGCGCTGCGCAAAGGGGCCTTCGATGTGGCCAAGACGCGCAACAACGACCTTGCCTCCCAAGCCGGCCTGTTCGCCCGCTCTGGCATCAAGGCCGCCGCGTCCCTGCCGGCCATGTTTGTGGACGCCGTGGGCGGGGTGGCCAACAAGGCGCAGGACTTGGCGCTTGGTGAAGGCCGGGGCTACCGCTTCCAGCAGCAACTGCCGCAACTGGACCGCTTGCTCACGCAGATCGGCCTGCCGCAACCGGACACCCCCACGCAACGCATCGTGTCGCAAGGCGTGGAGACGGGCCTGGGCGCGCTGACGGGCGCGGGGCTCGCCAACCAGGCGGGCAAGGTCAGCACCGGCACCACGCGCGAGGTGTTCAACCGCCTGGGGGCGGATCCATTGATGCAGACCGTGGCGGGCACGGGATCTGGTTTGGCAGGGCAGCAAGCGGCGGAAAACGGCGCCGGCTTTGGGGGCCAGATGGTCTCCTCGGTGCTGGGCGGCCTGGGCGCGGCCGGCACGCTGGGCGCAGCGCGCACCGGTGCTTCGGCGCTGAGCAACCTGATCACGCCCAAGACCGCGCCGGCGGACGTGGAGCGGCGCATCACCATCGCCCTGCAAAACCAAGGCATTGACCCGGCCAGCATCACCCCGGCGCTGCGGCAGTCGCTGATGGACGATGTGCGCCAAGCCTTGAAGGCCGGCGGCTCGCTCAACGAGGACGCACTGGCCCGGCTGGCCGACTACCGGCGTCTCGGGCTGACGCCTACGCGGGGCCGGCTGACGCTGGACCCCTTCGACGTGACGCAAGAGCAGAACGCCATGCGGATGGCCGCCGCCACGGGCAACCGGGACGCGCGCTTGCCGCAGATCGCACAAGGCAACAACCAAACCCTGCTGAACGCCGTGGAGGGCTTCCGCCCGGTCAATGATGCCTTTGGGGCGGGGCAGACGGCCATGTCGCCCATCCTGAGCCGCAATGCGCAGCTTGAGGCCAACAAGGCTGGCCTTTACAACCGCGCCAACCAAATGGCCGGCGGCGACATCCCGCTGGAGCGCGGCGTCATCCAGCAGGTCTACGACGACCTGATCAAGGCCAACCGCCTGGGCTCGGTGCCGGCGGACATCATGGCCAAGCTCGACACCATCAGCAAGGGCACGGTCACGCGCGAGGGCAGAACCTACGACGTGCCTTGGAACGTCAACGTGCTGGACGAGCTGAAGTCCGACATCGCCGACGCCATGCGCCGCGCGGACGGCCGCACCAGAAACGCCTTGTCCACCATTCGCAACGTGCTGGACAGTGACGCGGTGATGCCGTCCAAGACCGTGCTCGGCGGCAATCAGCTGGTCACTGGCGCCCAGGGTCAAGCCATGGCGGCGGCGGACCAAGGCCCCGCGGCGCTGATGGATGCGCTGAACCAGGCGCGCTCAGCCAACCGTGGCTGGCGCACTTGGCAAGAGAGCACGCCCGGCGTGCAGTCGGCCGTGGAGGGCGCCAACGCCGACACCTGGATCCGCAACAACATCCTGAGCAAGACCGCAGGCCTGCAAGACGTGCAGCGCTTGGCTGGTGAGATCGGCAGCAGCCAGCCCGCCCTGGAGGCGGTGCGCGGCACCATCGTGCAGCAGCTCAAGGACGCGGCCATTGGCAAGGGCAACCAGGCGCAGACGGCCAACTTCTCGGGCCGGCAGTGGCTGCGGGCGCTGGACGACATCGGGGATCGCAAGCTGCGCCTGTTCTTCAGCGCGGAGGAGCTTGAGCAGCTCAAGGCCATTGGCCGCACGGGCAGCGTGGAGACGTTCCAGCCGCGAGGCGCGGCAGTGAACAACAGCAACACGGCGGCCGGCATCGGCAACTTGTTGCAGGGCCTCAGCCGCTACGTCACCCCGCTGGCCAACAAACTGCCGTTTGGCGAGATGGCCATCCGTGACCCGCTGAACAACGTCACGCTGTCCTTCATGGAGCGCGGCGCCACCAACGTGCCGCGCGGGCTGCTCAACCCGACGGCGCAACCGCCGCGCAACCCGTGGGACCCGCTGCTGCTGCCGGGGCTACTTTCGGTCTCGCCATGACTGAACGGCCCACACGATAACGGCCACAACCAGCCAGCCACAGAAGATCGGGTCCAGCCCGTACCACCGCTCCATCCACCACTCCCAGCCCGCTTGCCGCGGGCTTTTTTACGCCATGACCGACGACGACTTCCGCCGCCTTGAGTCCAAAGTGGACAAGCTGACCGACGCCATCCAACGTCTCATTCTGATTGAGGAACGCCAGTCTTCCCAGGGCGAACGCATCGGCAAGTGCGAAGCCTCCATTGCCGTGCACGACACGATGATCCACAAGACCGACCGCAAGGTGGAGCAGTGGATCAACCGCGGCATCGGCGTGTGGGCGGCGGCCGTGCTGCTTTTCACGCTGGTGCAGTTCGGCTCCAAGTTCCTCGGAAAGTAGGACATGCTGGAAACCTTGCTTGGTGGCGTATTTGGCGGCCTGCTGCGCCTGGCGCCCGAGGTCTTCAAGATCTTCGACAAGAAGAACGAGCGCGCGCACGAGCTGCGCATGGTCGAGGCTGAGATGGAGTTCGCCAAGGTGCGCGGCGAGATCGCAATGCGCCAGGCGGATGTCCAGCTGCAGACCGCCGAGCTCGACGCCATGACGCAGGCGTTCAAAGAGCAGTCTGAGACGGCCAAGAACGCCGGCTGGTTCGTCTCCGCCATCTCCGCGCTGGTGCGGCCCACGGTGACCTATCTGTTCCTGGCGCTGTACGCTGCCGTGAAAGTGGCGGCCTACCTGATCGCCATTGAGCAGGGCGGCAACTGGAAGGACGTGCTGACCTCCATGTGGGGCAGCGACGACCTGGCCGTGTTCAACATGATCATCAGCTTCTGGTTCGTCGGCCGTGTCTACGAGCGCAGTCGATAAGGCTGTGGAGCTGGCGGCGGCGCTGTGCCGGCCCTTTGAGGGCTTGAGGCTTCAGCCCTACATCTGCCCGGCCGGCTACCCCACGCAAGGCTACGGCACAGTCTGGCGCCCGGATGGCCGCCAGGTCTCCATGGACGACCCCGCCATCAGCAAAGAGACCGCCGAGGAGTGGCTGCTGCACGAGCTGCGGGCGACCTACTTGCCGGGCGTCTTGAAGGCGTCACCAAGCCTGCTGGCGCACCCCCGGGCGCTGGCGGCCATGACCGACTTTGCCTACAACCTGGGCGTGGGGCGCTACCGCGGCAGCACGCTGCGCAAGCGCATCGACGCCCGGGACTGGGGCGGTGCCAAAGAGCAACTGGCGCTGTGGGTACGCGGTGGCGGCCGGGTGCTGCCGGGATTGGTCAAACGTCGAGCCGCTGAGGCGGCATTGTTGGAGGGGTGATGGATCAACTGAAGGCATACGAACCCACCTGGCGCGAGCGCGCCGCCAGCGGGCTGCAGGACATGCTCATGTCCAGGTTTGGCATGAGCGCCTACGACGCCATGAAGATGGCGCAGAAGGTGACAGGCGGCGGCCAGGGCGCTGTGGGTGGCATGGGCTTGCTGGACGTCACGCCGGTGGGCTTGGCGTTTGGCGCCCAGGAAGGCGGCCTGCAAGCTGGAGAGGGTGCTGCTCGAGCGGCAGGCGGTGACGTGGGCGGTGGCCTGCTGGGCATGGGCCTGGGGGCGCTGGCTGTGGCGCCTATTGCCAAGCCGGGGAGGGCTGCAAAGCCCGTCTTTGACCTCAGCAACCTGACCGACACGCCCAAGGTTGCGCAGGCGGCGCTCACGCGCTACACGCCTCCACGAGGTGTGCCAGACCGAATCGAGCGCCTGCAGAACAACAAGCGGGCCTTCAACCAGGCCGGCGAGTGGATGTCAGAGGGCATGACCACTGACGGCTTGGCTTGGTACAACATGGACCCGCTGCGGCTGAAGTTTGTGGAAAAGCTGGGCGAGGCCGGCGGCAACAAGGCCTTCAACCAGTACATCGACCTGATGGCCGCCACATCCGCGGGCGCCAAGACCGACGCCAACGCACGCATCGCCTCCTACTACTACGTCAACGGCGCAAGCGGCCAGCCGGTGCCGATTCCCCCCATCGGGTCAGGCTACGGTCACAAGGCGCAAAACCTCCACAACCGAAACGCCAATGAGATCCTGGCCGGCGGCGGTTTGGACCCTATTGAACACCCCAAGCGCTTCACGTTTGCCGAGAACCTCAAGGGCAACTGGGAGCCGGTTACCGTTGACAAGCACAACATCCGCGCCTGGGGCATGGCTTCACGCGACCCGGAGTGGGTGGCAAAGCGCCTGGAAGACACGCAGGCAGGGGCGCCGTCCTGGTGGAACGAAAAAGCCTATGGCGCCTGGGACCCTAAGACATTCAGCCCGCGTGAGTTCGTCAAGAGCAACAACATCAAGTGGGACAAGATCCCAGCCACCTGGTTTGAAGGCGCGCCAACAAAGACGGAGTACCAAGCACTCGAGCAACTGAACCAGAAGCTGTCGGACGCCATGGGCGTGCTACCGGCCCCAGGACAAGCTGCGCTGTGGTTGGGCGCCGGCCCGGTGACAGGCTTGGGCTCGCCTCCGGTGTCCATGATGAGCACGTTTGAGCAGCTGCTGCAAAAACGCGCCGCCGCCCGCGGTGAAACGCCGGAAGCGGTGCTGGATCAGTTCATTCGCCGCACTAGGCCTTTGATGGTGCCGGTTGGTGCTGTTGGCCTGGGTGGCCTGTTGGCGCAGGATCCTGAGTCGCAATAAGCCCCAAGGCAGTCAGCACGCGCTCGCATGACACGATTTGATCGGCCTCGAGGTACTCAGCCAGATCGCCGCTGGACCAGCCGCGTTCCACCATTTTGAGCAGCATGGGCAGATCTTGATCTTGGATATGGATGTTCATGTCTTCTCCCTGAGTGCTACCAAAAGTGATACCGCGCCTGAGTAGCTCACCGAATGAGCCTAGACTGTGGGGATTTCTGCCCAAACCCCCCCTCCAAACGCCTGTTTTGCGACTATTTTACGAGGGAGCTTACCTCGTAGCGCGGGTGTCGCATAGGATTCGAAATCCGGCGTACTGGTTCTCCAGTACCGAGGGTTCGAATCCCTCCCTTTCCGCCAGACTGTGGGGAAATCCTCCCAAGTCAAGCCCGCTTTCGGCCAATTTGGCCCACAGCCGCGGCCAAAGTGTCGGCATACAGGTGCGCGTAGCGCTGGGTGCTGACCGGGCTTTTGTGGCCCAGCACCTGGCCCACGGTGAAAAGCGGCACGCCCGCGTTGGCCATTTCGCTGGCCGCGCTGTGGCGCAGATCGTGAAAGCGCACATCCCCCAGGCCCACCTTGTCCTTGGCGCGCGTCCAGGAGGCCTGCACGCCGCGTTTGTGCCCCGTCAGGGGTAGGTGCTTGAGCAGGTGGCGGATGCGTGGGTGCGCGGGTATCACGCGCGGCTGGCCGTTCTTGCTGTCGGCCAGCACCAGCAGGTTGTCCTGCACCTGCACGTTCCACAACTCGCCCAGGCGCATGCCGGTGTAGAAGCACACGCGGATGGCGATCTGCGCCTGCCAGCTGCCGCACGCGCGGCAGGCCTTGAGCATGCCCTCGCGCGTGAGGTACACCTTGCGGGCGTTGCGCACGGCCGGCAGCAGCATGCGGGCGGTAGGGTCGGTGTCGGTGAGGCCGTGGCGCTTCCAGGCCCAGCGGCAAGCGGCCTTCAGCAGGGCCAGGCGGTTCTTCAGGGTGGCCGGGCTCGCGTCAGCGGCTGAGATGACCTCCTGGGCCACGGCGGGCAGCTCGCTCATCGGGCGGCCTTGCCATGCCCAGGCGATGGCACCCAAGTGCTCCACGGCGCTCTTGTAGCTCTTGAGCGCGGACTTGTCGGTCAGGTAGTGCTTGACGGCCTGGTCGATCAGGGGCTCGTCGCGGGCGATGCCAGATGCAAGGCCGTAGAGGCGCGCGGTTTCCGTGCGGTCGAACGTGTCAGCTTGAGCTTGACTCCAGCCTTGCGGAAGCAATCGTGTAAGTCGGTGTCGGCGGCCCGCAACATAGCGGTCGAACTCAAAGCGCCAGCGCTTGTCACTCTTTGACCAGTAGATCGACATGATGCGAGGTAGCTCTCCACGTCTTCGGGTTTGAATCGCATGGCGCCGTCGTTGGCGCCAACTCGGTAGCAGGTGAGCCGGCCAGAATACGCCAGGTCATACACGGCCCGACGGCTGATGCCCAACTGGCGGCCCACGTCGCTTGCGGTGAGCAGCATGTCAGTGGATCCCGTGGTGTTGTTCGGTGGCCCTCACCAACGCCACTCCCTTGTGGTCGCGGGCCAAGGCGCGGGCTTTGAGCTCGGCCATGCGCTGCTGGCGGCGGTACAGCGGCTCCCAGCCGTCTTGCTTGAACAGCTCGCCCTGCGCTGGCGTGAGCTGCAGGTATCTGTACCAGTTGTTGCCGCGCTCCATCTTTCGCCAGGCGGCGGGCAGTTGCGGGTCATTGACGGTGGTGCGCATCTCTTCGGCCTTGCGCTGCAGCTCGGCGATCTGCGACTCCAGAGCGGTGAGGTTCATGCGGTCTCCCTTGCTTTTTGTTCCAGCTCAATGAGCAGGTCGATGAAGTGGCGGGCCTTCTCCAGGTCCGCGATGCCGCCCTTGGCGCGCCAGCGGGTGATGTACTTCACAACGCTGCCCTCGATGAACGGCAGGCCGTTGGCGTGGATGTACTGCACGGGCTGGATGGCCAGGCCCTTGTAGTGGGTGCCGGCGACTTGGGTGGCAAGCGCGCTGGTGGTCATGCTCGCCCCCTTGCGCGGATGGCGGCGGCGCAGTCCTGAGCTATCCACTCAATGCTGTAAAACTCTTCGCACGCGGTAGCACACGCCTCGCGCTCGGCAGCGGCGACAAGGGCGGCGAAGTGATGGACACCTTCTTCAGCCCGATAGACGCGCATCAGGTACTCCTGAAACCCAGCCTCCCGCGCCATGCGGATAATGTCGTCGCGGGTCATGCTCGCCCCTTGAGCCAGCGCTCGATGGCGTGGGCGAAGTGGTGGTGAAAGCCGCCGTTCTGGTGCCAAAGGTTGGCAATCACCTCGTCGGTCAACGTGCGTTGCTGCCGCTCGGCTCTCACGCACGCTGGGTGGTGGTCGCGCCAGGTGCAGTGGCCATCACAGAACTGCTCCTGTGCAGTCTGTTTGCAGCACTCCAGCGCCTCGCACACGCCGTCTTTGGCGATGTCGCAGGGTTCCTGCTCCGGCTGCTCCAACGCGGCGCGGAGGGCGGATGCTGCGTCTGCTGCTTTGTCGGACACCATTGCGCACTCTGCGTACCAATCCAACGCCTCCAGCGCCTGCTGGGCGGCCTCACGCAGCGCGCTCATACCTCCCCCAACTGCCACACGCTATTCGGCCCCTTGGCCGGCTTGGGCTCGGCCTTGGGCGGCTTGGGTGGCGCGGCGTACTTGATGGGCGGCGTGGGCGCGTCCTGCGTCTGGTACAGGCCTGGAAACGCCTGCTTGCCAAACGGCCGGCTGCCGTCTTGCAAGATGTTGCGGATGTGGCCCGACTTGACCAGGTTCTGCAGCGCGTAGATGGCGAGCTTGGGCTCTGCAGCAAACTCGGCGCGGATCTCGCTGGAGGTGCGCGGCTGGCGGCAGAACTCGAGCACCCGGGCGGCGCGTGCCTGTACGTATCTCATGCGGCCTCCTTCACGAACACGCCGTCAGCCCGCAGGTAGCCCTTGCGGTCTTTGATCTCCTCGTAGGCCGAGCGCAGGCATTCGGTCAGGTCCACATTCGCCAGCGCTGCGCCGATGATGAGCGTTACCAAGATGTCGCCATAGGCGTCCTCAATCTCATGCGGCACGCCCCGGTGCAGGGCCGACAACAGTTCTCCCAGTTCCTCGTGCGTCTTGATGGCCTGGGCCATCGGCGTGCTGCGATGGATGATGTGCCGGTCCTCGGCCCAGCGGATCGTCTTCAGCTCCAGTTCGCTCCAGCTCATGCGGCCTCCATCTCCACCCGCGACGGGCAGCGTTCGTCTTCGATCACCCACACCCCCATCCACACCTGGCGTTGTGCCTCGGGGTGCACCGGGCTGTTGCGCTCGTTGCGGGCGCAGGTTTCGCACTCCAGCCGGCAGGGGTTGCCGGCGCAGCGGGCAAAGTCTTGGGAGCGGTAGTGAGTCATTGCGGCCCCCGCACATCTGCCCAGTGCGTCACGCCGTCGACCACGCCGCCGCTAGCCGCATCGAACCAAGCGCCGGCCTCGTCGTCCCACCAGCCCGAGAACCATTCCCGGGTGTCGCGCCAGCACAGCACGCTGATGTCGGCGTCGGGCTTGGTGGCCGCGGGGGTCCAGTTCAAGGTTTCGGTCATTGCTGCGCCTCCCAGGCCTGGATGAAGTCAATCAGCTCGGCCATCTCGGCCTTGCTCAGCCGGCTGGTGCGCTGGAACACCACGTCCACGCCGTGGCCGTCCAGGGCGGGCACCACCACCAGTTGGTCGCCGCGGGTGCGCATCCACGCGGCCGTGAGCAGGCGCTTCCAGACCTCGGCCTCCCACTTCCTGCCGGCCCACTCGCGCTGGCTGGCGATGTCGGCCAGGGTGGCGTGCAGCAGCGCGTTTTGGCTGTTGTTGCGCCGCTCTTCTTCCACGCTCAGCGTGATGCGCTGGCCCTGCAACAAGCGGGGCTTGAGCCAGCCCCACAGGCGCTGCAGCGTGATGTGAGCTTCCTGCGGGTTGTGCAGGGTGGTGGTGTGGGTCATGCGCCCCCCAGAATCAGGTCAACCTCAGAAACCTTGTCTTCGCGGGATTTGGAGCTGCGCACCACCGCGTTCAGCTTGTTGCTGAGCTTGCCGTTGGCCGCGGCCATGATCACGTCGGCGAGGTTGTATTTGCCATCCAGGGCACAAACCTGCTTGCAAAGGCCCAGGCAGTTCATTCCCAACCCGTTGCGGATCAAGGTGTCCACGCCGTAGGTCCCGATCAAGCGCAGCAGCTCGTCGTACTGGGCCTTGTATCTGGATGGCACCTTGCCGCCGCCGCGCGCTACCTGAAGCCATCCTCGGCTTGCCATAGGCAGTGCGGTGTCGTTCACGTCCCCAAACAGCTCGTCGCGCTCCACGTGCGTCACGATGCAGTTGATGTGCGTGTGGCCCAACAGTTGGCAGGCCCGCAAACGACGGTGGCCGTCCACCAAGTCGCGGTCCGTGGTGATGAGCACAGGGTAAGACAGGCCGTGCTTACGGATGGCCTCCACCAGCTTCTGCAACCGTGCGCCATCGGCCGTTCTGGACGAAGGGTTGAACGGGGTGAGTCTGATCGTGTGGATGGGGACCTTCAGGACCTTGGTGTCGGTGACTTCGCAGTCCGGGACCAGAGGGATGTTGATAGCAACGGTCATGCCGCCTCCAGGTTGCGGATGGTTTCGTTCAGCGCGTCCAACTCATCCAGCTTGCGCACCGCCCAGGCCCGCTTCTGCCCATGCCAGCCCATCACGGGGCCGCGGTGGCAGCTCTCGCAAAGGGCCACCGCCGTGAACTGCAAGCCCTGCTTGATGTGGTGCGCCTCGCTCGGGCCCGGGGCGCCGCACACACTGCACGGCAGCTCCTTGACCCGCGCCAAGTGGGCGCGCTCGCGGGGGTTGAGCCGGTTGTGCATGGCAGGTCAGAACGGGATGTCGTCCTCAACCGGCTCTTGCCGGGCCGGGGCGCGGGCCTGCCAGGCCTCGTCCTTGGCCTTGGTGGGCTTGGGCGCGGTCTTCTGTGCGGCCTCGAGCACGGCGGCGTTGAAGGCCTCGCTGCACCACACGTGGTTCCAGTACTTGCCGGAGTCCATCTTCTTGGCCGGCCAGGAGATGAACGGGCCGTTCTTGCCCTCCACGATGCGCGCGCCCTTGATGGTGATGAAAGGCTCCACGCCTTCCTTGCTGGACAGGGCGACGTTGAACTGGTCGCGGATGTGTTCGATGGCGATCTTCATGCTGCTTCTTTCTCTTGGTTGGGGTTGTTGGCCTTGATCGTTGCGCGCAACTTGCTCTCGGTCTTCAGCAGGCTCCACACGTAGACGCGCTGCTCGTTGCTCTCAAAGGTGGCGGGCTCGTACCAGACGCGGATGGCCTCCAGGTCGCGGCCGTTGCGGTGGCAATCGATCATGTAAAGCGCCACCTCCTGCATCTCCATGCGCTCCTGCTCTTGCAGGGCGTCAGCCGCGCCGTCGGTGGCGCTGATGGGGCCAGACTTGGTGGGCTCGCCCTTGTCGCCGTTGATGGCGCGCTGCACCTCGTCAGCGCTGGCGAACTCGGTGCCCCCAAAACCGTAGGCGGCCAAGGCGCGGCCAATGGCGGATGTCTCGCAGTTCTCCAGCGCTGACGTGCGGTTGATCTCGCTGGCCTTGCGGTACTCCTCGGCGTGGCCGGTGGCCAGCACGCGGCCCTGCTCGTCGGTGATGACGGCTTTCATCACCACGCAGTCGAGATCGCGGTGCAGCACCTCGGTGATCAGGCTGAGCGTGGGGCGCTCGGTGCGGAACTGGTGCACGCGCAGCGCCACCGTGGTGTATTCCTTGCCGCGGATGTTGATCACGCCGGCGGGTAAGGGCTTGCCCATGAAAGGTCTCCTCAAAAAGGCAGGGGTTTGAACGAATCGCGCAGCACGCCGGCCCACATGCGGGCCACGCGCCAGTCGCGGCGGAGAACGGCGCGCAGCACGGCGCGGGTGAGGTGCACGCGGCTCACAGCAGCAGCCCCAGCACCACGGTGGTCACCACCGCAGCGGCCACCACCATCAGCACCAACAGGCGGTCAGCGCGGTCCACCTCCGACAGCTCGCACGCCTCGGGCGTGGGGCAAGGCCGGCGGCCTTGCTCGCAGGGTCCGTGGCACTTCATGCGGCCCACCAGTGCACCAGCGCCAGCGCCAGGCCCAAGCCGATCAGCGAGGCCAGCAGCACGCTGCCCACGGCGTCCATGCGCCGGCTGGTGCGCTCCACGGCATACGCCCACTGCCGGTCGGCGGGGAAGGCTTCTTGCAGCGTGCGCGGGTAGCGCCGGGTGGTGTCGTTCATGCGGCCTCCAACAGGTCGGGGTATTCGGCGCGCAGCAGGCGGCGCAGCTTGTCGTCGCTGGTCTGGCTGAGCATGAAAGACAGGGCGTCCATCCACTGCGTCTCGCTCAGGTCCAGCTCCAGCTCCACGCTGCGCTGGCGGCCCAGGTGCGGGCCACTGGCGCAGATGCGGGCCTCGTCGGCGTGAATGCGCAGGAAGCTCATGCGGCCTCCGCTTGCAGTTCGGCCAGGTACTCGGCGGCCTCCACGCGGTTGGCGGCGCGGATGGCCGGCACGCGGGCCTCGATGTTGCCGGCGCTGGCCTCGCACATGCGGTCCACCAGCTCAAAGCGCGCGGCGATGAGTTGCTTCTCGGTGCCCGACAGGATCAGCACCCAGAGCTCGTCAATCGTCAGCTCGGTCATGTCCTCTTCGACCCAGCGGGAGCGCACGCGGGTGGTGCTCAGCTCGGGCTGCGCCAGGTTGTCCACAAGCCACAGGCTGGTGGCAAACGCGTCGGTCAGGAACTCGTCGCGGGCCTCGCTCAGTTCGTAGACCGTGGGCTCGTCATCGCGCTCGTCTGGGAGCAGGTTGTCCCAGCGGGCTTGAGCGGATCTGAAGGCTGCGTCCATCTGTCTCTCCCGCGCCGCACCGTGCAGCGCATGGAGAGAATTCTCACAAACGTGAGATAAAATGTCAACACGAACGTGAGTATTTCGGTAGGTGATTACCCGTAAACGCAAAAAAGCCCGCTCACGGCGGGCTTGGCGATCAAGAAGAGGTTTCGGTCAGGCCCAGCGGCCCGCCACTGCGGTCAGCACCGCCACCACGCTCAGGTTGTCGTCCTTGGAGTCCATGGGCCGGTAGGCCTCATTGACCGCGTGCGCTTCCCAGTGGCCGGGTCGCTTCTCTCGAAACTGGCGGAAGAAGTGGTGACCCAAGCTGTCGCGCACCAGCACTCCGTCACCTGGCCGAGGCTCCAGGCCGCGCGTGAATTCCACGATGGTGCCCTGCGGCACCTTGGGTGCCATAGAGGCATCTGGCGCAGCGACGTTGAACACAGTTGGCAGAGGGTCTTCGCCCATCAATTGCTCCCATTCGATTCTGGGAACCACTGTAATTCCATCCAGTATCACCGGATGAGCTACTGGGGAAACTCCTGAGGCCACTGCGGCCGGTGCCGACTCTTTGCCCTCTTCCAGCCACTCAGGAGTGACGCCCAGTGCGCGGGCAATGCCCAGCAGGTTGCGAGGCTTTTCGCGGGTGCCGGCTTCCAGGTTGCCAATGGTTCCAGCGGCCACACCGGCCCGCTTGGCCAGCTCCACCTGGCTGAGATTCAGCCGCAGGCGGGCTTGTTTGAGACGTTCGCTGATCGAAGACACAACTGGCATTGTTCCCGAGGCTTGCATCCCGTTCGTGAGCGTGGCACACTCACCTTCGTGAGTAAAACAAACCCCGACGTCATCGAAAAGGCCGCGCTGGCTGCTGGCGGTGTGTCCGCTTTGGCCAGCGCCATTGGTGTTTCGGCGCATGCGCCCTACATGTGGCGCTCCAGGCGCAGTGTGCCAGCCGAGTATTGCCCGGCTATTGAGCGAGCCACCAAGGGCGTGGTGCGTTGCGAGGACCTTCGCCCTGATGTGGCCTGGTCGGTGGTGCGCGAGGCCGCTTGATGCGTGCATTTGCTGTCTCACTCCTGAGCGTCTTGGCGCTCTTAGCCCCTTGTAAGAGTTTTCCTACAGGGGGTGTTTTTTGTTTGATGGCATCCAGGCGCATCCGACTGACTCCGACCGACTCCGAGCGCAGCCCGACTGGTTCCGTTGACGGCGGAGCCTGGGCTCTTTGAGCATGCAGGTTCAACGATTGGTAGCGAACATGAACAGCATAGGTGTCCTGCCACGGCCCAAAAGTGAGCATGCGCAACTGGCGCTCTTCGGCCTCGAGCCGCAGGCCCGGCGCACAGATCCGGTGACCAGCCACCAAGCCGCCGCCAGCGCCAGGGAGCTCCAGGCGCAGCACCACCGCGTGATCGTGGCCTGCCTCAAGCGCTTTGGCCCGCTGGGCAAGGACGGCATCGCCGCGCGCACCGGCCTGACGGGCGTGGCCGTGGCCCGCCGCACCGCCGAGCTGCAGCGCGCCGGCCTCATTCAACCCACCGGCAAGAACGTGCTCAGCACCGCAGGCCGGCCAGAACGCGAGTGGAAGGTGGCATGAACTACTACCCGTTTCACATCGGCGACTACGTCAGCGCCACCCGGCACCTGAGCTGGGAAGAGGACGCCGCGTATCGCCGGCTGCTGGACACCTACTACATGACCGAAAAGCCGCTGCCCGCGGAGTTGCGGGCTGTGTGCCGGTTGGTCTTGGCCACCACAGAAAGCCAGCGCGAAGCCGTCGCGGTGGTGCTGGAAGAGTTCTTCGAATCCACGCCCGAAGGCTGGATCAACACCCGCGCCGACCAGGAAATTGCGGCCATGCGGGAGAAGCAGCACAAGCAGCGCGAGAAGGCAAACAAGCGTTGGCATAAGCCAGAAGCAGCACCCGGCAATGCCACGGCATCACCAACCGATGCCGCGGCATCAAAAGCAGATGCCGATGCAATGCCACCAACACCAACACCAACACCAAATACTTCTTCACTACGTTCAGAAGTAGCAACGCGCAAGCGCGCCACATCTCGGCCCGGCGATGTTGAGGAGCAGACATGGTCGGACTGGCTGGCACTGCGCAAAGCCAAGCGCGCACCCGTCACCGACACCGTGGTGGAGGAGGCCCGCAAGGAAGCCGGCCTTGCTGGCCTGACCCTTGATGCCTTCCTGCGGGTCTGGTGTGTCCGTGGCAGCCAAGGGCTGCGTGCTGACTGGCTTAAACCCGCCGAGCTGCAGGCGGCCAGGCCGGCTGCCTCTGCCGAATCGTTCCGCGAGCGCGACGAGCGGCTTGCCCGCGAAAAGATGGCCGCCTTCCTGCCCGGAATCGCCGCCAAGGGCCCGGCGGCTGCCAGCCGCAACGTGATCGACATCACCCCTGCCTTGCTGGCTATCGGAGAGTGACATGGCACTGAACCCCAAGTGGATCGACCAGATTTTTGCCCGCCTGTCCGTGCGGTACGGCAGTGCCTTCCTGGGCCGCTGGACGAATGCCGGCATTGACCTGGAGCTGGTGAAGGCCGATTGGGCCGAAGAGTTGGCCGGCTTTGAGCGCAACCCCGAGGCGCTCAAGCACGCCCTGCAGCACCTGCCGGTGGAGCCGCCCAACGTGATGCAGTTCCGCGCCCTGGCCAACGGCGCACCGCCGCCTGAGCTGCCCCGCCTGCCGGAGCCCAAGGCCGACCCCGAGCGTGTGCAGCGCGCCTTGCAAGCCGCCCGGCTGGGGATCAAGAGGGTGGCGTGATTGCCTGCATGGGGGGGTGGTGCAAGCAACGCCAGCGCTGCGCCCACTACCACGCCGACAGCCCCAGCATCGTGGAGCGCCTTTGTGGACCTGATGACGAGATTACGCCCATTGACCGAGAAGCTCACCGCCCGCCAGCAGGCCATCCTGGCCTACATCCGCGTCCACCAGCCCGTGAGCAACGCGCAGGTGGCCAAGCAGTTTGGCATCAGCGGTAACACCGCCGGGGTGCACCTGATGGCGCTGAGCCATGCCGGGGTGGCGTGGGCCGCCAGCTCGGGCCGCTTTGCGCGCTGGAAGACCGACAAGCCCTTTGCCGAGCCCAAGAACCCGCCGCGCGTGGCGCCGGTGAGCATCGAGCAGGTGTCGAGCATCTGGCACTACGCCGCCCGCTGTGCCCGCGCTACATGACGGCACCGAGGTCAGCAGCTACAGCGAGGCCTGGCGGCATGAATGCGAAGCGCGCTGGATCCTCAAGCTGCCCAGCCTGGACGAACGCCGGGCTTGGCTGCAGAGCCTGGAAAAGCGCCGCGGCAAGGCGCACGTCGAACAACTCAAAACCACGATGAGGAATTTGTGGGCACACCGATCAGCAGTGACGACACGTTGAGACTGGGCCACGCCTGGGGCGCCCAGCGCGGGCCGGGCATGCACATCACATTCCGCTGCGCCAAGTGCAACCAGCCGCGCAACTCCCTGGGGCGCAAGCTGATGCGCGTGCAGGGGGTGAAGCAGTACGTGTGCAAGGGGTGCCAGTGAGCGCCAGCCAACGCCGCAAGGGCGCCTGTGCCGAGCGCGAGGTGCTCAAGCTGCTGGGCGATGAGCTGGGCCTGATGCTCACGCGCAACCTCACGCAAACCCGCGAAGGCGGCGCCGACTGCCTGGCCGTCAAGGGCTGGGCCATCGAGGTCAAACGCCAGGAGCGCCTGAGCCGCCCCCGTTGGTGGGCCCAGGCCTGCGAGCAAGCCGCCAGGGTGGGCGCCGAGCCCATGCTGCTGTACCGACGCAACCGGGAGAGATGGACCGCATGGATACACACGCAGGATGGGAAGTGGCGCGAGGGCAACTTGCAGGACGCAGCCTGCGCCATCCGCGAGAAATGGCTGGCCTGGCCGTGAGCGAGATCGACCCGCTGGAGCTGCTGGTGCTGTGGTGGCGCGCTGAGCGCGACTGGAGCCCCGTGGAGGGCTACCCCATGGAGTGCCCATCCACACGTGGCTGGCGGGCCAGTAGGCAGTACGACGACGCCAACGGCGCGCTGGACACCGACGAGCGCGGCCTGCTGATCCGCCACATCGGCCAGGTGGTGGCCAGCATCCCCGATCCGTACCGCACCGCGTTGTACTTGGTGGCACGCAACAGAGCGACAGGGGTGAGCGTGTGGCGCAGCACCCGGCTGCCCGAGAACGAAGACGAGCGCGCCGAGCTGGTGGCGGATGCGGTGCAGATGTTTGTGGAGCGGGTGTGAAAAAACACTTGCACGTTACCGGAAACGCTGATACAGTTCACACATCGACAGCGCAACCGGAGCAACGACATGACCATCACTTACATCACCGAACAGTGCGGCGCCCGTTGGGCTGTTTTGTCTACCGGCAGCGACCGCAGCGACCGCGCTTTTTGGGTTCAGCTGGTTGACGGAAAGTCACAGGCAAAGCCCGGTTGGGTTGGCTTCTACGTTGGCAGCATCAACGCTGCCTGCAGCGCGCTGAACAACTGATGCCACCAGGAGCAACACCATGCAATCAGACCTTCTCCAGCAAATTGCCAAGCTGCCCAACACCATCGTGCACCCGTACCGCGAAGGCGGCGGAATTTTGATCATCGAGACACGCTCCAACGGCGTGAAGCAGGCGGGCGTCTGGCTCGACAGGCGCAACACGGTCAGCCACCTGCAGGAATATCTGCAGGGTCGAGTGAATGGCTGACATGCCCGCCAAAACAATCGCGGCCCGCGTGGCCGCCTTGCGTGAGCGGCGCGCAGGATTGGGACTCACCCGGTTGGAGCTGTACGCTCACCCAGAAGACCACGCCGAGATCAAAGCGCTGGCCGAAAAGCTCCAAAACAAGCGAACCAAACGCGCAAAGACTAAAGCCTTGAACGCGCTTTGAAGCTGTGCTGAAATTCGTCCCGCAGAGGTGTCTCTGCAATTTGTGAAGCCCGCGGCAGCGATGTCGGCGGGTTTTTTCGTTTTGGCCTGCAGTTGCCAATCGGGCGCAAAGCCCACGGCAAGCGGCATCACCGGCAAATGAGCCGCAGCTCTCGACGCGGGACTTGCCCCGCTTCATCTCCCGGCGGATAGCGGCGGGCGAGAGCAGCACATCACTTCGGACAATCCACATGGAACCCGAAAAAAAATCAAACATTTCAAACCGAGGCGGCCCAAGACCAGGCGCTGGCCGCCCCAAAGGCTCGCTGGACAAGGGCAACGCGCTCATCCGCGAGATGGTGGCCGAAGCGCTGAACCGCGCCGGTGGGGTGGACTACCTGGCCCGCGTGGCCGAGAGCCACCCTGCGCCGTTCCTGGGCTTGGTGGGCAAGGTGCTGCCCATTCAGGTGACGGGCGAGGACGGCGGCGCGGTGCAGCACTCCATCCGGGTGACCTTTGGTTGAGGCCTGGTTCCCGCAGAAGCTGCAGTTCCTGTTCGAGCCGCACCGCTACAAGGTGGTGCGCGGCGGCCGGGGCTCGGGAAAAAGCTGGGGCTTTGCCCGCGCGCTGCTGATCATGGCGGCGCAGCGTCCGCTGAGGGTGCTGTGCACGCGCGAGATCCAGAAGAGCATTCAGCAGTCGGTGCACCAGCTGCTGCGCGACCAGATTGAAGCGCTCGGCCTGGGCAGCCAGTACGAGGTGCTGCAAGCGGAGATCCGCGGCAAGAACGGCTCGCAGTTCTTCTTCTCGGGCCTGAGCGACCAGACGGCCGAGTCCCTGAAGAGCTTCGAGGGGGTAGATGTTTGCTGGTGCGAGGAAGCGCAGGCCATCAGCCGGCGGTCCTGGGACATCCTGATCCCGACCATCCGCAAGAACGGCTCGGAGATCTGGGTCAGCTTCAACCCGCAGTTGGAGAGCGACGAGACCTACCGGCGCTTTGTGAGCAGCCCGCCGCCGGGCTGCGTGTCCATCGAGATGAACCACGCCGACAACGGGCGCTTTCCGGCGGTGCTGGAGGCTGAACGCCAGCACGCCGAGGCGACGATGCGGCGCGAGGACTACGCCCACATCTGGGAGGGCCAGTGCAAGCCCGCCGTGGACGGGGCGATCTACTTCGACCAGATGGCCAACGCCACAGGGCGCATCGGCAACGTGCCGCACGACCCGCTGCTCAAGACCCACGCGGTGTGGGACCTGGGCTTCAACGACTCGATGTCCATCATCCTGGCGCAAAAGGTGTCCAGCGAGATCCGCCTCATCCACTACATCGAGGGCACGCAGCGCACGCTGGCCGACTACTCAGCCGAGCTCAAAGCCCTGCGCCTGGATGGGGAGCCCATCAACTGGGGCACGCATTACCTGCCGCACGACGGGTTTGCCAAGCGCCACCAGACGGGCAAGCAAGACGCCGAGATCCTGCAGGGCCTGGGCTGGAGTGTGCAGCGCACACCCAACATGGACGTGGAGCAAGGCATCAAGCGGGTGCGCGACATCTTCAGCCGCGTGTACTTCCACCGCGACCGCACCGCCCGCCTGGTGGAGTGCTTGAAGCGCTACCGGCGGCAGATCAACGCGACCACGAACGAGCCCGGCAACC